>Ga0207707_10004654_pt1 | contig 12054 bp, 10 predicted proteins | sample KBSC83BmetaG_FD_184336 | JGI IMG/M metagenome (GOLD analysis project Ga0207707, IMG submission 184336) | Corn rhizosphere microbial communities from Kellogg Biological Station, Michigan, USA - KBS C8-3B metaG (SPAdes) (version 2) | ecosystem: Host-associated > Plants > Roots > Rhizosphere ... | reverse complement strand
CTTCGCGCACGCGCCGTTTCCGGGCGTCTACCAGTACATCGCGTCCACGGTGGTGGGAAAGGAGGCGCTCGCATCACCGTCGTACATCTGGCTCGGCGTCGCGATTCATTTCGCCGTCTCGATCGGGTGGGCACTCATCTACGCGTTCGTCGCGGAACGCATGCACGTGCTGCACCGCTACATGGTGGCGGGACTCGTCTTCGGACTCGTTGTGCTCATCGTGATGCAGATCGTGCAGCGGGTCGCGGGGATCGCGCAGCCGATCACGGTACAGAGCGTGATCGTGGCGCTGATCGCCCACGTGGTGTTCTATGCGTGGCCGGTGGCGTGGTTCATCGGTCGGGCGGTGCGGCCGCCGGCGATTGCGACGCTGGGGTTGAATACGCCGAAGGAGTAGTGGGCGAATCGGCGAGCCGGCCGTTCGGGACTCGAGATGTCCACTGCCCGAGCGTTCGCGAAGATTACGCTGCCGCCGAATGAGCACCGCATCGTCCGTGACCACCGCGCGAACCGCTCATGCTGAACGCGATGCGGAGACGACGGTTGCGTGAGTGGCTGGATGCAAAACGGCGCCTTCGAATTTTTCGGAGGCGCCGTTCGCAAGGCTGCGCGGGAGCTAGTGTTGCCGCGTTTTGTCGAAGGTGATGACGACGCTTGCTGGGGCAGCCTTTACGGGGCGCTGGAAGGGCGGCTGCGGCGCGAAGGGCAAATCCGCCGCGAACGAGGTGCTGTGCGTGTGAAAGCGCGCGTCGTCCACGAAGTAACTGAATACGAAGTAGAGGGTGCTATCCGTGTCGAGCGCGGGCACGTTGAAGGTGGCGGAGGCGGTGGCTCCGTCGCCGACCACGTCGAAGTGCTGGTCCTCTGACGCGAGACCCAGGTTCTGATGGATCTCGACCCGCGTCGTGAACAGGTCCGTGGGGCCGCCCGTGACCGTGAGCGTGTACGTGGCCGGCTCGCCCGACTGGATCGTATCGGGGCCGCTCAGCGTGTACGTCCACGGCTTCACGTCGAGGGCGACGGCGTTGTCTCCGGGATGAAGCGTGAGGTCGTGGACCTCGCCGCCGGCAAGTGCGACGCGAATACCGTCGTGCAGCTCGTGGAACGCGACGACTTCCAGTGAGTAGCCGCTGCCCGCCGGCACCGTCAGCGTGTAGCTGCTCGTGTTGCCCGGGTCCGGAATCTTCACCGCCTGAACGACGTCCACGGTCTCGTTCGAGAGCTTCACGAACGCGCTCTCGGCGCCGATCGGGACCTGGCTGGCGCTGCTGCGAGCGATGGTGAAGGTGACTTTGCCGGGCGTGTTCGGTGGTGGGGTGACGCCGTCCGAGCCGCCACCGCAGGCGACGATGACTGCGACGAGCGCGGGCGCGAGGAGTTTTCGCATGGTGTTCCGAGTGGGAGTGGGACAGCGAATCGGGGATGCGACGTGTCCTTCGGGTACGCCCATGCTAGCGCGAGGTGCTGACAATGGCGCGCGGCGGCCGTCGGCGCCAGCCCTCTCAGTTTCCAATTACGGCGAGTGCTAGGGCTTATTTCGCTTTGAGTTGTGCGTCGTTGGCGCGGATAAACGTGCGGATGTCATCGGCCATGTCGAGGAGGCGGGTCCACTGCTCCTTGTAGAGCGTGACGGCGAGTCAGAGCTCAACGCACTTGGAGTCCCTGATTCGCGTGCTGGTAGTGAGTTTCTCGGTGAAGATGGCATCGTTGTCCATGTCATGAAGGCTGAGGCCGCGAGAACGAGCCTTCATCAGCAGCAGGACCTCCGTTCGAGGCCAATTCAGTTCGTCGAACCAAGATCGAAACTGTCGTCCGCGCTTCCGCGCCACACTGACTCGATGGTTATTCTCCTCGACCGCATTTGCCGCAGGATTTCTCCTCGCCAGTCGGAAGCCGATGTCGACGTCGTTCAGGCGCCGCGCGTCCGTGAGGTAGCTGCCGAACAGGACAGCATCGGTGACTACGTAGGCCAGCTCGCCATTCGTGTTGATTGCCATGGCACGAGCCAGAAATTCCTCGACGAGACGATCAGCGGTTGCGCGCGTGAGCGGCTTGGCGGCCGACGCGAGTGCGAGCGCGCGGCCCCTTTTTGTCAGGCGCCAGCATGCTCTCTTGTGGAAGTCCAGGTGAGGTGTGACGAAACCTTCGGCGGCCAGGTCATTCAGAAGCGATGGCCCACGCTTCTTCGATAGACCCAGCTTCTCGGCAAGTAGCTCAGTTGAAAAGTCGTCGAGATTCGAGACGAACCGAAAAGCCTTGCGAAGCGAAAGCGCGTCGACGCCACATATTTTCTCACCCGGAGCGATTCTCATTGCTGGAGTGTTCGCAGGTTGATTGCAGAGCGCAGAAGAAGAGGCTCGAAAAACCGTTCCAGGCGTTCGGCGCTCAGTCACACGGATGTATCGGACGAGCGAACGGATTCAACGGCGAAAGACAGAGCTCGCATGCCACTCGAGAGAGGTCACGTCGGGGCGATCCGCTTCATTCTCAGGCAGCGCGATGCGCCTTCCGTGAAGCGCGTAATAGTCCCGGCCATTCTCGAACTCTTCACGAATGCGACGACTTACTTCGATTCTATATTCTGGAGTGACCGTCAGATATCCGCGATCGTAGAGCGTATGGAGGTCGCTGCGAAGGAGCAGGCCATTGTCGACCCGATGCTCGCCTTCGAGCGAGTAGGGCTTGATGTGCGCTGCCTCTAGCACCGGAAGAGTCCGCTCGCCGCTGGCGGCACACCGGCGGCCGTATGCATCCGTGACCATGACGCGAAACGAGCCTTGGCCGAGCCGTGGCGTGACTGTCATCGGCTCGCCGTATCGCGAGACCGGCGCTGCAACCGCGGAGATCTGCGATTGCCCGGAGTATCGGGGCATTGCCAGCCGCTGGGTCACCTCGTCCCAGAGACGCCTGCCCGAGACTTCCCCAAGATCGAATGTACGACCTTGAACCGTATTTGCCTTGAACTCCGCCGGTGTCGGAATCCAGTCGTTCTCGGCGAAAAAGAATGGCTGCTCGAGCAGGATGCACCCGATGATGTAGTCGTCGAGTGAAGGCGAAACTCTTTTGAGCTCCTGGATCTTCGCCCGGAACTCGGAGAACGTACGCGCGCCGTTTTTCTCCCCGAACGCATCCCAAGCGAGGCTGCAAGGAAGGCGCGTGAAATGTGCGAAAAAGGCGCCACCGACAATGAAATTCCGGGGCGCCTTGAGCTTGAACAAGAACGGTTCACCCGGCGCCAATGCCCGGAAGCCAGCTTGGCCACCCGGTCGCCAGAAGTTGACTTCGTCTAACCGAGGGGAGGACGAAAGCTTGCGAAACCAATCGTAATCCGTGACGGCGACGAACGCCATCATCATTTCGATTTGCTGCCACTGCCGGAGCTGTCATCCCCCAACAGCCCGCCCTTCGACACCAACTGCGCCGCCAGCACGGTCTGGATCACGCTCACAATCTGATTCGTCGTCCCGTTCGCGGCACCGCCCTCCTCGTTCCCCGACACGGTGATCAGCTTCGCCTCTGCGAGCGCCGCCGCGATTTGCGGGGCGATCACCGGCAGCATCTCGATCTGGCGGTAGCGGAAGTAGCTCTCCCCGCCAGCGGCGATCGCCTTGTTCACCTTCTCGATGCTCTCCGCCTGCGCCGCTGCAACCGTGCGGATGCGAATCGCGTCTGCCTCGGCTTCGGCCTGCGCGCTGATCGTCACGCGCGCCGCGTCCGCGCGCGCCTGCGCGATCTGCGTCGCATCCAGCTCGGCGACGCGCTGCACGCCCATCGCTTCCTGCCGCTTCGCTTCCGCCTGCGCGATGAGGGCCGCGTTGCCAGCCTTCGTCTGCTCGAGCTCGCGCTGACGATCGGAGATGATGCGCTCGGCCTCGATCGTCGCCTCCTTCGCGCGACGCGCCTGCTGCGCTTGCACGATGTCCGCCGTCGCCTGCGCCTCGGCAGCCGACATGCGGCGGCGCGCGTCGGCGACCTCCGATTGCACGACCTTGATGTTGAGCGAGTTGAAGATCAAACCGAGGTCGGTGAGCTCACGCGAGCACGCCTTGCGGATGATGACTGCGAGAGGATCGTCGTCGTCCTCGAGCGTCTCGATGTTGCTGCTGTCCTGCGTCGTGACCGCGCGCTGGGGCACCGCAACGATCGCGCTCGACGGCGAGGCGGTCGCGGGGAGAACGCGAGGCGCGGACTTGGCGGAGAAGAGCTGGTCGTGCGTGAGCAGATTGATCGCGCGGCGCGCGGAGCTCGAGAGGAGATCGGTGAGCGTGTTGACCTGATCGCTGTCGGGCTTTGCGAAGAAGCGATTCGCCGCCGTCTTGATCAGGATGTCCGTCTCTCCGACCGAAACGATCGCGCTCGCGAGCACGCGCACCTTTATTGGTTGCGGCGTTCCGTGCTCGTCGAGGTCGGCCGTCTGATCGGTGATGTCGAGGTCAACGTTGATCACCTTGCTCGAGATCGTCGTGCCGGTGGTAAGAAGCGGGATCTCCTTCGACTTGCCAGGTCCGCGATAGATCACCGTGCCGCCGGCGAGCCAGCTCACGAGGCGTATCGTGCCGGCTTCGACGTTGCGAAGGAACGAGGCGACGATGGCGGGGATGACGAGGAAAACCGAAATGAGTACGACGGCAGCGACGATCGCGATGTTGGGCATATGAAGGGTGAAGTGTGGGAGTCAGCGCGTGGGGAGCGTGACGGTGCATCGACCGCGTGCCGAGTCGACCTCGGCGATGCGCACTGTGTCGCCAGAGTGAATGCGAACGCCGCGGGCTCGTTCGTCGGGGGCGAGCGTAGCTAGAAGCTGAACGACCTGTCCGTCAACTTCGAGCGAGACTAGACCGTTGCCCTGTGCGTCGAATCCGGTGACGGCACGGCCCTCGTCTTCGATCGAGCTCTCGAGCGTGGTTGCTTCGCGAGACTCGAAGCGGAAGAGAAGTCGCCAGAGCGGACCGACGATGATCGCTTCGAGCGCGATGCCGGCGACCACGGCGGCGCCGAGGCGGAGGGGCTCAGTGAGGGGAGCGGCGATGATTCCCGCGGCCCCGAAGCCGACTAGAAAGGAGAAGAAAAGGCGAGGGGAGAGGAGCGACGTCCACTTCCAGGCTCCAGAGGGGCTCGAACCGCGGGCACCACGCGCGCCCATCCGTGGAAGGCCGGCAACGACGGAATCGGAGTGCGAGGAGTGACCAATATGCGCGTGGCCGGCGTGCGCACCGTGCGCGTGGCTGCCGTGTGCGCCGTGCGACAGCCCTCCGAATGCCATGATGCCGAGCCCCACTGCGCCGGTCGCGAGGGAGACGGAGTAAAGGTCCATGCACTAGAAATACATTCAAGCGAGCAGTGCTGATAGTGCGACCCTTCCAGAGTCTCTCGAGACATCAAGGCGAGATGCTCGAAAACGCTCTGAACAGCCGGAGGCGAACGGTTTAGCGGAGTAGAGGAGACCAGATTAGATCCTCTAATAGCAGCATAGATCTCGTATGGAGTTCGCTCAATAGAAATCAGCCACATCACAACAAGCATACGCCCCTTGATCACAACTCCTCAAAGATTCTCGACTGCGCAGCGGAATTCGGAACTTCGCCATTGCCGGTCTGTTCGCTCCCAACGGATCGCAACAAGTTGAAGAACGATTTGCTGTTCGAATACACAACTCGCTTGCAAACTACCAAACCGATTCATCGAATGACTGATATCGTTACAAGAGCAAAAAGAAGCAAAATGATGTCTGCAATCAAAGGTAAGAATTCCAGAGGCGAACTTAGGGTTCGGAAATTCCTGCATCGGGCAGGCTTTCGCTACCGACTGCACGAGAGCGGGCTGCCCGGCAAGCCGGATATTGTCTTACCGCGCTTCAATGCAGTCGTCTTTGTGCACGGATGTTTTTGGCATCAACATCGAGGATGCAAAGAGGGTCGGCTGCCGAAGTCCAATGTGAGATTCTGGAGAACCAAGTTGGACGGCAATGTACGAAGGGATTTCCGCAACGTCCGGAGACTGAGGCGTCAAGGTTTGCGGGTTTTTATCGTGTGGGAGTGCGATCTTTCGGAGGCGCGCCTAAGTCGACTGGCAGCGGCGCTTAGACGGCCCTTGTCGAGCTAAGGTGTCAGCCGCGCGATAGATCCGGATCCGACGCGTTGCAGTTGCCGGAGCAAGGGCCGATTCGACATAGATGCGGCGATCGATACGCCGAGCGAATCATGAGCCTGCGGTCGTGGACATGAACCTGGACTAGAGACCCTGGTCCATGGTGATATTCCGAGGTTCAGGGACCTTCAAATCACGTCGGAAAACTGCAATACGCTTTCCGCCAGCTTCCTAACTAGGGGAACCGCGACGGAATTTCCGAACTGCCGGTAAGCCGCCGTTCTGGATGACGGGAGCAAGAACTCCTCTGGAAAACCTTGAAGCCTGGCGCATTCCCTTGGGCTGAGCATTCTTGGATTTTTCCCTTCCTGGGGAATTAGGCACTCTTTGCCATCCTTTCCATATCGCGCGACAAGAGTGTTCGCAGGCTTCTGAATATCGGCGAGAAACGCGGTAAACCCGGTACCGCGAGCCAAATTGCGCGCCGTCCTGTTTTGATGCCCTTCCCACATTCGGGTGGAAATAGTCAATTCAGGCGCAGGTACGGGCTCTAGAATCGACTCGAGTCCAGATGCATTGCCGTGTAGCACGCTCGATGGAAAGTCGTAACTCCTACCGTCGGCGAGGCAGACCATAAAATAGCGAGCGCGCCGTTGCGGTAAGAACACCTTCGCATCAAGTAGTCTCGGGGAAAATGAATAGTTAAGTGCCCGAATCTGCTCCTCAATGATGGCAAACGTGCGGCCTCCGTCGTGCGAAGCCAAGTTTTTCACGTTTTCGAGAATTAGAACTTTTGGGCGTTTAACCTTCGCAATTCGGATAAGATCGAAAAAAAGAGTTCCTTGCGTTTCGCACAGAAAACCGTCCTTTATCCCGAGAGACCTGCGCGCCGATACACCCGCTCGGCTGAATGGCTGACATGGGAAGCCAGCGGCCAGGACCTCGTGATCTGGAATCAGTTTGGCGAGTTGTTCATCATCGACGATATCGCCGGTGAAATTGCGAATATCTCCAAACGGAACCTCACCAAAATTTCTAAAGTAGGTGGCTTTCGCAGCTCGATCCCATTCTGAGGAGAACACTGACTTACCTCCGCACGACTGCAATGCCAAGCGGAATCCTCCGATACCTGCAAATAAGTCGACAAAACGGAAGGTCGGTTGCCGCACTGGCATGAAGGGAGCTCGACCCAACCCATCCATGTCAACGCCGCTAGCGATCGAATCGAGCGACTTCGGCAGATACGATTTGAGCTCAGAGACTGTCGGGGCACGACCAAGAACTGGCGAGCCGCCGAGCCAGTGCGTCAACGCGGCGCAACCTTCCTCCATGCCCAAGGGCGATAGAAGCATTGGATCCAGAAACGCTGCCCACGTCTGAAGGCGCGCTTCGGTAGATGATTCGTTTAACAGATTGCCAGATATTCTCATTAGATAATACTAGCTCCAGGAGATACTAACGTCAACCGATATCCACGTCATCGTTGTGCATGATCAATTTTCGTCTGAAGGAAGTTCTCGCCTTGAAAGGCATTACCGCGTACCGGATTGCCTCAATGGCCAATCTTTCAGTGCCCACCGCGTACCGACTCGCACGCGCAAGTACGCTTCGGCGACTCGATATGGGTACGCTGGAGCGGCTTTGCGATGCTCTTGACGTCGAGCCGGGAGAACTGCTGCAGCGCGTGCCGAAGAAATCCTCAAAAAAATAAGGGGAGGAGATTGTGGGTACTTACGAATTCGATGACACGATGCGTATTCGATTCGGCGCAACAGCTGGAACATGGTCCGAAGTTACGGACACCGAAGCCGGTCATGATCGTAGCGTCACACTAGCTGTTGCCGAACGAGCACTCGTCACAAACTACTTCGGCGTGGATCAAATTCACCGGGGCGCTTCCTCCGACGACCCCGCTGCGGTAAAGCGGTTTTACTCGGACGACGGCAATCCGTTGGACTTGAAAATAACAATGCCGAAGCCCCGAGGTGGTGAGACACGTCTGTATTTCACTTCGTCAACGCTAAATCCTGCCGCGGGAGATATTTTTTACCTTTACATCAAAAGTGGGCTGATTCACGTTGGGTCGATGACGCCCGCGGCGTGGACAAGTGGCGGTACGATTGATGAAGACGACGCCGCATATCAGTCGGAAGTAGAGCAAGCGCAAGCGGGGATGCAGGTTGCGGAGAAAACTCAATCGGTGTACGTGCGCGATAGAGCAAAGGCTGTCTCTGTCCTCAACGCAGCGTCCGGATGCTGCCTCGATTCCTCACATCTTACGTTCACGTCGCGCCTAACGGGCAAACCATTTCTTGAGGCTCACCATGTGATTCCCGTCAATGCTACGCCTAGATTCCCTGGGAAAAATCTTGATGAGACCGACAACATCGTTGCACTCTGCCCAAGTTGCCACCGTCAAATCCATCATGGCTCATTTGATGATATCAAGATCATTTTATCACAACTGCTAAAATCTCGATATGCCCTGTTGAACCGTCTCGGCCTCGGAGAACAGGGCGTGTTCGACTGTTACGGAATTCCGTCCTGATCGACGCGAGCTCGCCACGCAAAACATTTCACTCTCGGAAATCCTTTAGGAGGGCGCAAGCAAGGCTGTGCGCTCAAGCTCCTCTCATGAAATTGATTTTAGTCTCAATCAAAAGCTTCAGCGATCCACAAGTGAGTGGCAGCCGAATGACTTGAAGAACCGGGTGGAGCGCGAAGATATTCTTCTGGGCTGGCACCGTATCGCGATTTCTTACGCTCGTGAGGCGGCTTTTCCCCCGTAGATTCGCCGTGACGCTCGAATGATCTGGACGACCTTACTTCGTATCCCTGTCGAGCTTGTTTGCTCGAGGTTGTGATGTAGGAACGCCGAGACACTTCCGCCATGGATGCATCGCCGTAGGGACCCACGTTGGGCGAATTCAGGGCGTACGAATCGTCGAAGTACTGATTCGCGTGCTGGATCGATATCACCAGCATTCGCGGGAATTTGGATCCCGTCCACTGCTTGAACAGATCGTACCCGTGCGCCGCGCGCGTGCTGTCGCGCGCGCTCATCCCGGGCGCCGGCGGCTGCGGACTGAAGGTGGGGAAGCCACGCTCGGGAAAGTGACCCTGTTCGACCGCCAGCGGATATCGCGCATTGGGCTGATCGTCGAAGCCGGCCGGCAACAGCACGAACGCACCGAGGTACGTCGGCTTCCTCCGGAACTTCGAGAGCAGACCGCTCTTCTTACGCACGAGCTTCACTCACATGGAGTCCCTTGATTCGGGGATCCGCGGGATCATTTTGTCCAAGAGCTCAAGCGGACCAACGAAACGCTGTGATCCCTCGCCTCCCTTGCATTTCCCCCCGCCGCCCACAAGCTACGGAGTAGCCACCCCTCGCTCCCACGCTCGGAGGGACTCCCGATGCCAGCTCGCCCCCGCGCCGTCGCACTCGCCGCGCTTACCGCCAGCATCACTGCGTTCGCGCCCGCGCCTCCGCACACCATCACCGAGTACCAGATCCCGCGCGCCGGCGCCTTCCCCCACGATCCCGCCGTCGGCGCCGACGGCATCGTGTGGTACACGGACCAGAACAACAGCTTCATCGGCCGTCTCGATCCCGCCACCGGCAAGATCACCGACGTCCCCACGCCCACGCCGGCGTCGGGCCCGCACGGCATCGTCGTCGCGCCGGATCTCAGCGTGTGGTACACGGCACAGCGCACCGGCTTGATCGGTCATCTCGATCCGAAGACGATGAAGATCACCGAGTTCAAGCTCCCCTCGACGGCGAGCGCACCGCACACGCCGCTCCTCGTCGGCAACAAGGTCTGGTTCACCGCGCAAACCAACAACACGTACGGCGTGCTCGATCCCGCGACTGGCAACGTGCGCGTGTTCAACTGCCCCACGCCGCGATCACTCCCGTACGGCATGCGCCTCGCGCCCGACGGGCACGTGTGGATCTCGCTCTTCGGGACGAACAAATTGGGTCGCGTCGATACCGCGAGCGGCGCGATCAAGGAATTCGTGATTCCGAACGACGATGCGCGCCCGCGTCGCATCGAGGTCGCACCGAACGGATTGGCCTACTACACCGACTACGCGCGCGGCTACCTCGGCAGCCTCGATCCGCGCACCGGCAAATTCTCCGAGTGGAAGTCGCCCGGCGGCGAACGTTCGGCGCCATACGGCATCGCGTTCGCGCCAGACGGCCGCATCTGGTACGACGAGTCGGGGAACAACCAGATGGTCGGATTCGACCCGAGCACGTCGAAGATGGTGACGGTGAAGATCCCCACATCCGGCTCGGTCGTGCGCAACGTCTCGGTCGACTCGAAGCGGCGCATCATCTGGCTCGCCGAGAGCGGCATTCAGCGCATCGGAAAGCTGGAGCTCGACGCGCCCTGAGATCTACCGTCGACAGGTAGGACAATCCGTGGTACGACCAGTATCATTAGACGTGCCACGTCGTTGGCGCCTCGAGCACGATCTACTGCCGCCAAGGGACGCCATGTCCCTCGGTCGAGAATTGTGTTGATGCTCGTCAGCGTCGCCTCGAAAGGCGTTTTGCATCAATAATAATCGATCGGGTGCGGCGTTTCCGTGCGGGCATCGCGTTGTTATACCCTCTGGCTGTCGATAAAGAAGGTTCGACCCCCACATTGGACAACTTCACATGCCGTTGTTCGCGATGAATGATCGGAGTATCGCGCCTGTAGCTCAAACGACTTTCGCCGCTGCCGGGATTCGTGAGCGTGCAGATCTCCAACGGCTTCTTCGCGATAACATCGAGGTGATCTCCCCGAGTACACTTGTCATTGCCGAGGAATTTGGCGACTGGGACGGCAGTCAGCGTCGGATCGATCTTCTCGGGGTGGACAGGGAAGCGAATCTCGTCGTGATCGAGTTGAAGCGCGATGACGACGGGGCGCACATGGAGCTCCAGTCGCTTCGCTACGCGGCCATGGTAGCGCGCATGACCTTCGATGAGGCCGTCGCGACGTATACGCGTTTTCTTGCCTCTCGCTCGAGCGACCTGAACGCGACCGCTTCGCTTCTCGACTTTCTCGGGTGGTTGTCCCCAACCGATGGCGAGTTCGCGCGCGCGGTTCGAATCGTGCTCGCCTCCGGGGATTTCTCGCAGGAGATAACGTCTACCGTGCTTTGGCTAAATGAGCACGAGTTGGATGTCACTTGCATTCGCGTGAAGCCCTATCGGCACTGCGAGCAGCTGCTGTTGAACGTAGAACAGATCATTCCGCTTCCTGAGGCGGCGGACTATCAGATTCAAATTCGCAACAAGGCGCGGGAGAGTCGCTCATCGGGAGCCACCGGCGTCGATCGCACCCAGTATGATATCGTGCTCGGCGCGCAAAAACTGGGGCCCTTGCGCAAGCGACGCATGGTCTATGAGGTCATTCGCCATCTCGTACGCTTGGGGAAGACGGCAGAAACATTGGAGCAGGTCATCGGCCGCGGGAATCTATGGGCCGTCGTTCCAGGTGTCGTCACGAGTGAAGAGCTCCGGACATTCCTGGCAGCCAGTCATTCCACGCGCGATGCACGCTACGTCATGCGGTTCTTCACTGATGAGGAGGAACTTTTTCGCTTCGAGGGAGACACTTTCGCGCTCACAAATCAATGGGGATCGAATGCCGTGACTGCGGTTGATCGAATGATCGAGGCATTTCCCGAAGCGGGTATTTCATATTCGGTCCACGAGACGTCATAGGGCGAAGTCCGATCCTGACTTCGCCGATGTCGATCAAAGCCCGTCCATAGCTCAGTCTTGCTCCAGATCCGTGAGAGTCCTTCGTCCCCATATGACCGACCGTAAAGTCCAGCGCTGGATCGACCTCCTCGCCGCACTCCTCCTCAATCGCACCCCCGTCACCTTTCGCGAGCTCGCGCGCGACGTTCCCGCCTACCTCGCCGACGGCAGCGTGCGGGATGGGCGGCCTTCGGCCAGCG
>Ga0207707_10004649_pt1 | contig 12059 bp, 18 predicted proteins | sample KBSC83BmetaG_FD_184336 | JGI IMG/M metagenome (GOLD analysis project Ga0207707, IMG submission 184336) | Corn rhizosphere microbial communities from Kellogg Biological Station, Michigan, USA - KBS C8-3B metaG (SPAdes) (version 2) | ecosystem: Host-associated > Plants > Roots > Rhizosphere ... | reverse complement strand
CGGGTTAGGGAATTTTGGCAGGCGCGGCAAGGGTATCCGCGCTGCGAAACCTCAAGGCTTGCCCCAATTCGCCGCGCGCTTCTCGGCGAATGACGCGAGCCCTTCCGAGGCCTCGCCAGTCTGCCGCTTGGCAGAATGCATCTTCACCAGCCGCGCATAGGCGGCATCGTCGACGGCCATGCCGCCGAACGAGCTTTCCATCGCGAGCCGCTTGGTCTCGGCGAGCGCGTCGGGCGCATTCGCCAGCAATTGGTCGACCACTCTTGCACCTGCGCTCTCCAGGTCACCCAGCGGCACCACCTCGTGCGCGAGGCCGATGCGCCGCGCCTCTTCTGCGCCAAAACGTTCGCCGGTCAGTGCATAGCGGCGCACCTGGCGCACGCCGATGGAATCGCAGAGCTGCGGGATGATGATCGCCGCCGTCAGGCCCCAGCGCACTTCGGTGATCGAGAACAGCGCATTGTCGGCCGCGATCACCACGTCGCAGGCAGATATGATGCCGGTGCCGCCGCCGAAGCAGCCGCCCTGCACCAGCGCCACCGTCGGGATCGGCAGACAGTTCAACCGCTGCACCGCTTCGAACGTCGCGCGCGACACGGTCTCGTTCTCGGCGGGCGATTTCGGCCGCACCGAGTTGATCCATTTCAGGTCGGCGCCGGCCTGGAAATGCCTGCCATTGCCCTTCAGCACGACCACGCGCAGCGACGGTTTCTTGGAGAGTTCATCCATGGCCGCGAGGACGCCATGGATCAGGCCGGAATCATAGGCGTTGTTGACCTCCGGGCGGTTGAGCGTGACGGTTGCGACCCCGCGCGCATCGAGGTCCCACAGAACGGAATTTGACATGGATGCTTCCTTCAAGCCGGCCGCTTATTCCGCGGCGTCCAGCGTCGCCTTGCCGAGCGAATTGTCGACGATGACCGGCGTCTCGAAGAAGCTGATTTCGGGCGCGGCGCCGTAGCGGTCGGCAATCATCTTGCGCCATTCGGCGTTGTAGACACGCTCGGCCGCCTCGCGGCTTTCCCAGAGATAGCAGCCGCCGCCGGTGCGGCTTTCGGCGTCGAACAGGTAATATTTGCGCACGAGGCCCTTCAGCCCCTCATATTTCGGCGCCGAGCCCCGAAACAGTTCCGCCGCCCTGGCGGCATCGATATCGGCCGGCAGCTTGAAACGGACGATGGCGGTGATCATGATGGGTCCTCCCTTGTCATCCGTGCGATGCGACCGGTTGCACCCCACGCAAGTTTACTTGAAACTAGCGCTACCCTACCACGCCTTACAGGACATCCCACACGATGCGGATATGCATTTTCGGCGCAGGCGCCGTCGGCAGCCATTTTGCGGTGCGGCTGGCGCTCGCAGGACACGAGGTTTCCTGCGTGATGCGCGGGCCGCATCTCGCCGCCGTGAAGACGAACGGTCTCACGCTTCGCGTCGGCGAGACCAAATTCAATACGAAGGTGAAGGCCTCCGACAATCCGGCGGCGCTCGGTCCGCAGGACCTCGTCATTTCGACCTTGAAGGCCACCGGTGTCGCGAGCCTCGCGCGCGGCCTGAAGCCGCTGCTCGGCCGCGAGACGCCGGTCATCTTTGCCCAGAACGGCATTCCCTGGTGGTACGACATCGGCCTGCCGGCCGCACACCCCGCCCCGCCCGACCTCTCCTTCCTCGATCCCGGCGGCGCGCTGCGCGCCGCGGTCGCGAGAGAGCGCATCATCGGCGGGGTGATCTTCTCCTCCAACGAGGTGATCGAGCCCGGCGTGGTCGCCAACCTCTCGCCGGAGCGCAACATGCTCCTGATCGGCGAGTGCGACGACCGCGCCAGCGAACGCATCACGCAAATGCGCGCGGCGCTCGAAGCCGCATCGATCGCTTCGGCGCCAACGGCGCAGATCCGGGAGACGATCTGGTCGAAGCTTCTCACCAACATGTCGATGTCGGTGCTGTGCCTCCTGACCGGCCAGACCGCGCGCGGCGTGCGTGACGAGCCGGCGCTACAGCATGTCATCCCGCGGCTGCTGGATGAAGCCAACGCGGTGGCGCAAAGCTGCATCCCCGACGTCAAGCGCGTGACGCGTTCCGGTCCCGCGCCGGAACACAAGCCGTCGATCCTGCAGGACTACGAGCTCGGCCGCGCCATGGAGATCGACGTGCTGGTGCGCGCGCCGGCCGCGTTCGCGCGCGCCGCTGATCTGTCGACGCCGATGCTCGACCTGATTGCGGGGTTGGCGATCCAGCGGGCGCGCGACAACGGACTTTACAAGGCCGGATAGAACAAAAGGGCGGAAACCGAGATGCATATCAAGGATAAGGTCTGCGTCGTCACCGGCGGCGCGAGCGGGATCGGTGAAGCGACCGCGCGCGCCTTTGCGGAAGCGGGCGCGCTCGGTGTCGTGGTCGCCGATCTCAAGACCACGCGCGATCGCCTCGCGCAGGTCGCGGGCGATATCGACGGCCTCGCCATCACCGCCGATGTCGGGCAGGAAGAGGATATCCAGGCGCTGATCGTGGCCGCCGAGGCCAAATATGGCGCGGTCGACGTGTTCTTCTCCAATGCCGGCCTGTCGCGCAAGGGACAGGAGGACGCTTCCGACGCCGACTGGGACGTGAGCTGGCGCGTGCATGTCATGAGCCATGTGTTCGCGGCGCGCGCGCTGGTACCGAAGATGCTCGCACGCGGTTCCGGTTATCTGATGAACACTGCGTCGGCCGCGGGACTGCTCGCCTCGCTCAATTCCATGCCCTACGGCGTCACCAAGAACGCCGCGGTGGCGCTCGCCGAGCATCTCGCCATCCAATATGGCGACCGCGGCATCCGCGTTTCCGTGCTGTGCCCGCAATCGGTGCAGACCGGCATGACCACGCCGGGGCCGAGCGCGGCGCGGGTCGACGGCGTGCTGCAGCCCCCCGAGGTCGCGCGCATGGTGATCGAGGCGATGGAGCAGGAGCGCTTCTTGATCCTGTCGCACCCGGCCGTACAGGAGTACATGCAGCGGAAAGCCCAAAACCGCGACCGCTGGCTCTCGGGCATGCGCCGCCTGCGCGACAAGATTTATGGCGGACCCGTCAGCTAGATCGCGCGTGCACCCTTCACCTCTCCCCTGCGGGGAGAGGTCGGATTGCGAAGCAATCCGGGTGAGGGGGCGCCGCTCCCACGATAGACCGTAACCCCTCACCCGATTTGCTGCGCAAATCGACCTCTCCCGATGGGAGAGGTGAATCGCCCGTGCCGCACCACCAATCCTGATTTCATCACGGTTTAAACAATCGCGTCGGCGAGGTCCTGCATGGTCGGGACCAGGATGTCCGGCTGGTGCGGCGTCTCGCCGAAGGGGCGCGAGCGGCGGTCGATGAAGGCAGTGCGCATGCCCGCCGATTTCGCGCCGATGCAATCGAAGGCGTGGTTGGCGACGAACAGGATCTGATCCATCGGCAGCCCGAGCAGCTCGGCCGCCCTGGTGTAGGTCGCGACATGCGGCTTGAACGAGCCCGCTTCCGCCACCGAAATCACGCGGTCGAACGGAATCCGGTGATACTGCTTCGCCGTCTCCAGCATGTCGGCGTCGCCATTGGAGAGCACGACGAGTTTGTACCTCGTCTGCAGTTTCGCCAGCGCCGCCGGCACTTCCGGAAACGGTTTCAGCTTCTCGATCTCGCCGACGAGGCTGCGCACCTCGCCTTGCGTATATTGAATGCCGGCGCGGTCCATCACATGCGCGACCGCGCGATGGCCGATCTCGCGATAGGGCGTATGCTCGCGATGCAGCAGCGCGTCGATCATCGAATTCTCGAAATGGGTACGCCGCCACCAGGTGACGAAGGAATTGGGGTTGCCGCCAAAACCTTTCGCCTTCAGGAAGGGCGTTGCGACCGCCACCAGCCCGCCCTGCATGTCGACCACCGTGCCGTACTGGTCGAACATGCAGGCTTTTATGTTGCTCTTGATGGCCTCGGCGTCCACGTCGCTCTCCCTCTCATTTTGATTTGATCGCGGCGATCCACGCGACGAAGGTGTCCAGCACCTCCACCACCACCTCGCTGTCGTTGCGCCCCGAACGCTTCGGCGCGTGGAAGGAATGATCGGCGCCCTCGACCAGATGCAGCGTTGCGCGGCTACCGAGCTTCCCCACCACGGGCTTCAGCAGATCAAGCTCCGCAAGCTTGTCGTTGGTGCCCTGCAGGAACAGCATCGGGATCTTCACGTCGGCGAGATGATCGGCGCGATCGCTGGAAGGCTTTCCCGCGGGATGCAGCGGAAAGCCGAAGAAGGCGAGGCCTTGCACGCGGTCGAGCGACGCCCTGGCCTGCGCCTGCGAAGTCATGCGCGCGCCAAAGGATTTGCCGCCCGCGATCAGTGGCAGGCCCGGACAGTGCTCCGCGGCAGCAGCCACGGCACCGCGGACGGCGGCCTGCGCGACGGCCGGCGGATCGGGGCGCTTGCTGCCCTTTTCCATATAGGGAAACTGGTAGCGCAGCGTCGCGACGCCGCGTTCGGCAAGCCCTTCCGACGCGGCCGCCATGAACGCATGCGTCATGCCGGCGCCCGCGCCATGGGCGAACACGAAGCACGCGCGCGCCTCACGCGGCAGCGTCAGCAGCGCGGACACGGCGCTGTGGCCGGCTTGAACGGAAAGTTCTCGCACCTGCGTACTCATTTCATCGGCTCACACACCCAGACGGTTCACGACTGAACATGGCCCTTTTGTGAATGGAGCACGCTGGAACGTCCTGGTCGATCCCGGTTCCGGTTACATGTCGCCGCGATGTGTATCACCTTGACGTGCAGGCGCCGGTGTGAGGCGGCTTTTCCTCGCGACAAACGCGAAACGTTTGCGCGGAGATCATGCCAGGCAGGAAGCCAAGGCGCGATGACGATTCATCCCAGGGTCGTCGCGCTTCAGGCGGGCCGCACCTTGCCAGGATTGCCGGAAGGCGCGCCGTCAGTATCGCTGCGGATCGGCGGCCTGTCCACGCTACGCCGTCTCCGGGGGAAGCGAGTGATCGTCAGCGGATCGCTGGCCGGAAACGTGTCTTCCAACTCCCTGTCCAACTGCATGTCCAATTCTCTCTTGTCACGCTCGTCGAACGGTTCCGTCATGGCGAGTACTCCGATCAGGCGATATGGGGCAACACCTCGAACTGATGAAATGGCGGAGGCGAAGATAAGTTCCATTCGAGGGTGGTCGCGCCGGGTCCCCATGGGTTGTTCGCAGCCCTCTCCTTGCGGAAAAATGCATAGGCAAGGCCGACAAAGAACACGACCAGGCCCGCCGCGGAGATATAAGCTCCAATCGAGGAGATGTGGTTCAGGCCCGCGAACGCGTCCGGATAATCGGCGACGCGCCGCGGCATTCCCGCCAGACCGAGGAAATGCATCGGAAAGAATGCGAGGTTGACACCGATGAAGGTCAACCAGAAGTGCAGCTTGCCGAGGCTTTCGGAATACATGTAGCCCGTGATTTTCGGAAACCAGTAGTACCAGCCTGCGAAGATGGCGAACACGGCGCCGAGCGAAAGCACATAGTGGAAGTGGGCCACTACGTAATATGTGTCCTGTAACGTCCGGTCGACGCCTGGATTGGCGAGCACGACACCGGTAACCCCGCCGATCGTGAACACGAAGATGAATCCGATGGCCCACAACATCGGTGTTTGGAACTTGATTGAACCGCCCCACATCGTGGCGATCCACGAAAAGATCTTGATACCGGTAGGAACGGCGATCACCATGCTGGCAAGCGCAAAGTAAGCCTGGGCGCCGCTCGACATGCCCACGGTGTACATGTGGTGGGCCCAGACCACGAAGCCGATGAATCCGATTGCGACCAGCGCATAGACCATCCCGAGATAGCCGAAGATCGGCTTGCGGCTGAACGTGGAAACCACGTGACTGATAATGCCGAAGCCGGGCAGTATCATGATGTAAACCTCGGGGTGACCGAAGAACCAGAACAGGTGTTGATAGAGCACGGGGTCCCCGCCGCCATCAGGCGCAAAGAACGTCGTTCCAAAATTACGATCGGTGAGGAGCATGGTAATCGCGCCGGCGAGGACGGGCAGCGACAACAGCAGCAGAAACGCCGTCACAAGGACCGACCATGCGAATAGCGGCATTTTATGCAAGGTCATGCCGGGTGCGCGCATGTTGAAGATGGTGGTGATGAAATTGATTGCGCCCAAAATCGAGGATGCGCCGGCCAGGTGCATCGACAGGATCACAAAATCGACCGCCGGCCCTGGATGGCCGGAGGTCGATAGCGGCGCGTAGAGCGTCCAGCCGGTGCCGGCGCCATGCGAGCCGGGCTCGCCTTCCACGAACATCGAGATAATGAGCAGCGCAAACGATGCAGGTAGCAGCCAGAACGAGATGTTGTTCATGCGCGGAAACGCCATGTCCGGCGCGCCGATCATGAGCGGTATCATCCAGTTGCCAAACCCGCCCATCATCGCCGGCATCAGCGTGAAGAAGATCATGATCAGGCCGTGGCCGGTCACGAACACGTTATAGGTATGTGTATTGGTGAAAATCTGCAGTCCCGGGTGCTGCAATTCCATCCGGATCACGACCGAAAAGATCCCGCCGATCAATCCCGCGCATATCGCGAACACAAAGTACATCGTCCCGATGTCCTTGTGGTTGGTTGAATAGACATAGCGCCGCCAGCCGGCGGGGTGCCCGTGCGTGTCGTCCGCGCCGTGAGCTGCGTGTTCGATCGAAGCCATGATTTGATCACCTCACGTGCTGCTGCCCCGGAAGCGCAAGCCCATGCCCGACGTCAGGAAATAGTGCATGTTTCCGAACGGTGCCGATGAGGCCATCCGTTCTCTCGGCCAGGAACAACTCCTGACGAAGAGCGGGCGAAATCCCGCCCATATCCTCGGCTCGTCTCCGATTTTTACAAGCGAGAAATATCGGCCGTAAAGTTCGTGAAAATAGATGCATGGAAAACCAGCTCCTGGCTCCAGCGTCACCGCGTTCGAACAGGCGTCGATGCTGCGGCACGCTCACGCCGCGCAGGCGCTCGCGAAAGCGGAAGTCGCGAGCTACAGCATGATCCGGAAAAGTGTGTAACGGTTTTCCGAAAAGATCATGCTCAAACAAAAGGCTAGAACGGGATGACGATTCGAAGAAGAGTCATCCCGTTCTAGATGGCGATTATCGGCCGGGCCCCGCGCGAGGCGATGCGAGACGGGATTTTCCCGTGGCTTTTCGACCCAGAAGAATGTCCCGCAAGACGACAGCGTCGTTATGGGTTTCATCATGCGCCGCAAACACGAGTGTGATCCGGCCTCTTTCAGCGAGTGTGCGCAACTCGCGCAACCGATCGCGCTGCCCGTGGATCTCTTCCGAGTAACGGCGCCGGAATTCCGGCCAACGAGCGGGATCATGTCCGAACCACCGTCGCAGCGACGTGCTGGGAGCGATGTCCTTGGCCCACAGATCGATGGCGGCATTTGCTTTCGTGACCCCGCGGGGCCACAAGCGGTCGATCAATATCCGGATGCCATCGCCTGCCCCCGGAGCCTCATAGGCCCGTTTCAAGCCGACCGTTGCTGCAGTAACTCTCTTGCCCATTGGCATTGCTCCCGAATATTGCCTCGGTCTTCCTAATCGGTAACGACGCCGTGGGGCGATGGCGGCGATGATTTCTGCTGTACGACCGCGCTGTCACGGTGGTCTGGATTGCTGGAGCTCTTGAGCGATTTCTTGATGCCGTCTCCGGATACTGCAATTGAAGCCAGCAGCATGCCGACGACCAGCCACACCGTCATTCCGCCGCTGCTGTCTTCAATTGAGCGCCGGCTCGACCTGGGCCCGCTGTGCGATGGCAGAAGCTGTATCAGGCGGATCGCGAGGAGACTTGCCTCCGATGCCGACCAGCGTTCGCTGTTTGATTTCCAGATCCTTGATGCGAGACTGTTTATCGCCTGCTCTTTTGACAGTTGCGCCAGGCGACCGGCCTCTTGCCACGGATCGACGTCCTGCCGCGCCAGTACGGACAACACGCTGAGGGGCAATTCATCGTCTTCGCAAAGCGAGGCGAGCAGAAAAGCTTCGTATTGCGACTCGAGACGAGAAACTTCGGTCATTTCACATCTCCCTTCCTCTGCTGCATGGTGGACACCGGGTCCGCCCACGCTTCCGCGGCATAGCGGTTGCCGCACTGCTATCTTCTTGCCGTTCGGGTCTATTTGACAAGCGAGAAATATTGACGGTTTATATCCGGAAAATAGATGAATGAAACGGCCGCACGAACGGAGATCTCCGGCCTGGCTTCACGCATGAGCTGAAGCCACTTCAGCAAAAATTCTTCCCACAAGCCAATTCGGCCGCCGAGGCCGCCGATCACCAGCGTGCCGCTAAAGCCTTCAGGAATTCCGATACCATGGCGCGCCTGTTCGATTGTCCGAACGAGCGTGGCGGCGTGCCGCTGAAATTGCCGGCCGGCAGATGTCAGCGTCGTGCCCGCCTTGTTGCGGACGAAGAGCACGCAACCGAGTTGGTCTTCCAGCGTGCGGATGTGCGTGCTGACAGTCGACTGGCTGACATGAAGCCGGTCCGCGGCGCTGATGAAATCGTTCTGGCCAGCTCCGCGTCCGTTGGAAGCACCCCTTCACATCTAATTTGTAGATGTTAAGTGGTACGATTTTTCGTTTGTCAAAATTAATTTGAAGCATACGTTGTTACGAGCTTCTTCCGGTTTTCGCGACGAGCGATTCACTTCGGACGAAAAGGAGGAGATGCATCATGATGTTTCTGCTTCCCATGGCTTTACTGGCTTACATCGCGTTGATGTCGCCACCGTCGCTCGCCCGGATCGTTGCCGGAAAATATTCCGAGGAGAAGCTTTCTACCGCGGAACGCCGTTGGCGCAGCATTCATCCGAATTCTCGCGGCGCGCGGATTCGTGGGCCAGATTGATGGCAGGACGACGCCAGCAGCACCTGAGTTCGGTTGAACCGCATGAAAGGCTGCCGGACGACATAGATGAACAGGAGAGCGGAATGAAAAGGATAGCAGTGCGTGCGCTGAAGTTGAGAACGTTTCTGTTGCGGAAGATGAGCCGGATCAAAAGCGTCCGACTCCCGGCGTTATCCATTTGGCTCGGAGTTTATGGAGGCGAGCTACCGCCATCCCTGGCGCTCATTCCCATCCGTCGCAGGCGAACGTGACGTTCGAAGGCGGCATTGGAATAAAAAGGAGACGCAGCCATGTATCAAAGAATTCTCCTGGCCTATGACGGGTCGCCCGATGGCCGCGAAGCTTTGGCGCAGGCGAAGAGCCTGGCCTCTGCGTCCGGTGCGACGGTCCATCTTCTCGCAATCATAGACCTCTCCGAGAACATGCTTATCGTCGACGGGATGGTTTTTGCTCCGGACAGCCAGCGATATGTAATGCAGTCAGTGCTGGATGCCGGCGCGAAACGCCTGCAGGGCGTCGGGTGCACGGCGACGAACGACGTCAGGTACGGCAATCCTGCCGAACAGATCGTTCTGACCGCAAGGGAAATGAACGCGGATTTGATCGTCGTCGGCCATCGAGATCAAGGCACGCTTGCACGCTGGCTGAACGGGTCGGTCGGTGCGTCAATTTTGCATCATCCGCCTTGCAGCGTGCTTATCGCGGTGAAATCAGAGCAAGCGAAGAACAACGTTATCCCAATTCGGGAAGCGCAGGCGCAGGACGGATGATGCCTCGTTGAAACATCCAGCTTGCCGGTGCTTCTGCTGATTGAGTGCGCGCTTTCGCCACAATGGCAGCGATGCATTCAAGGGCTATCTAGGGGTCGCTATGATGCATGCCTTTGACGTCGATCCCCGCATTGCGCGGCATTGCTTGCGCGCCGGACGCCTGCATTCAGGCGTTTAGCCGGGCGGCGGCTGGCGCCGTCCGGATTTGTCTTCCTTCATCAAAGAGCTTTGGCGTGTGGCTTCCCATGTGGGAAAGCCCAGGCAAGGAGGCATGCTGTGCGCAATATATCTCTTCCGAACGTCACCATTCCTGCGTCCGACCATCGCCGCCTGGAACGATTGGCGCGGGTAGCCGCAAAGCAAGGCGACACGGACGCGCTGTTTCTGATGGACGAAATCAGGCGCGCGGAGGTCGTCCCGGATCGCGCCGCTCAATTGGATTCAGTCGTCACGATGGGTTCGTGGGTGACGTTCTGGACCAATTGGGGATTCCCGCGCGAGACGAGGCAGTTGGTTTACCCCGAAGATTACAGGTCGGATCAAAGCCAAATCCCCGTGTTGTCGCCGTTGGGCGCGGCATTGGTCGGCCTCAAGGTCGGAAGCGAGGTCCCCTTCTTCGCCGCAGGATGCACCAACGTCGTCAGGATCGAAAGCGTGAGCCGAAGCGACCCGAATGACGTGATCGCGCTTCTGTTTCGCGGTCCGTCGGTCAAGAACGAACAGCCCTTTGATGACGACGATCCGGGACCGAAAGCCGCCTAGGAACAGAAGAGAGAATGCAATGAGCAAAAGCAAGCCCGAACCCGTGTTGCCGCCCATCGTCATCGGCACGGACGACGCGCACCGTCTCAGCACGCTGGCCAATTCGAGCATGGCGGTCTTCCCGCGCGTAGCCCATTTCCTCGCGCGCGAGACGGAACGTGCAAAGGTGGCCGCCGACGATTGCGACCTGCGCGGCAAAGTCCGCATGGGTTCGCAGGTGCGCTATTGCGACGACAAGACCGGCGAGATTCGGGATGTGGTGCTGGTGTATCCGCACGAAGCCGATATTTCGTTGAAGCGCGTTTCGGTTCTGACGCCGGTGGGCGCCGCACTGATTGGCCTGTCGGTGGGCCAGGTCATCGAATTCCGGACGCCGGGCCACCAAAAGCGCTCGCTGAAGATTCTGGACGTGTCGGACTGAAGCTATGGGAGTTCTGATATGCGGATGACCAGAGACGACGTGCTGACGACCGCAGCCATCATGGTCATTGCGGCTGGCGTCATCTATCTTGTGAGCTTCTTCGAAGCATGAATGTGACGGCTGGCGCCCCCCCCTCGAGCGCGCCCGCCTCCCAATGGAGGAAGAAGGAAGAATGCCATGCCGCGCGACTTTACGTTCGAAGAAGCTGCGATGGTTGTGGTTTGCGTGACTATCGGACTGATCTGCGGTTTCGGCGGCCTGATCTACCTTGTCAGGTTTGTCTCGCAGTGAGCCTGGACGAGATTGACGTGGAGAGGACCTGCTTGTGCACGAGAACCATTGGTTCGCAAAAAAGCGACAACGCAGGCTCCGGACTCTCTGACCGACTTGGTGGGCAGCCGGGACAAATCGAGCCGGGCGGCCTGATCAAAGCCCCTGAAGTGTCTTAATTGTTCAGGGCCTCGAAAAATGGCGATCCCGGGATGACTCGAACATCCGACCTACGGTTTAGGAAACCGCCGCTCTATCCGGCTGAGCTACGGGACCGGAAACCACGCTCATAGCAGAGCAAGAACCTGATCGCCAGTCCATCCGGCCGCGCGGCTTCATGCCGGAATTCCGGCGCGAACTTCCAGCGCATGTTCCGCCGCCCAGGGAACGTCGTTGCGCGTCCCGTTTCCGCCGAAGCAATGGGCCTTGGCTCTGAAAAATGCCGATATGGCCGCCTTGGCTACCGGCACCGCCGCATGATCGCCTCGACGCGTTGGCGATGCCGCGCGACAATCGGCGCAAGCGAGGTTGCTTGTAAATATTGTTGCAACCTGAAGTCAGGACTTCCATAGTGCGCGGGGAGCGGGGACCGGCGAGGTCCGCCATATTGCGGCGGAAACCACACGCCGGACGATTTCATCCAACCGGGCGATCCATCATCCGCTTGCATTCATTTCGCCCTTTTCGGGACGTGGCGCAACATGCCCAGACGAATCGTATTGCTGTCCGACGGCACGGGAAACTCTTCCGCAAATTTCTGGCGCACCAACGTCTGGCGCATGTTTTGCGCGCTTGACCTGACGAGCAATGACCAGGTTGCCTGTTATGACGACGGCGTAGGGACGTCTTCGTTCAAGCCCCTGGCGCTGCTGGGCGGAGCGTTCGGGATCGGTCTCCGCCGGAACGTCATCTC
>Ga0207707_10004648_pt1 | contig 12060 bp, 7 predicted proteins | sample KBSC83BmetaG_FD_184336 | JGI IMG/M metagenome (GOLD analysis project Ga0207707, IMG submission 184336) | Corn rhizosphere microbial communities from Kellogg Biological Station, Michigan, USA - KBS C8-3B metaG (SPAdes) (version 2) | ecosystem: Host-associated > Plants > Roots > Rhizosphere ... | reverse complement strand
GGATGCGGTGCGCCGGAACTCCGCGCTTCGCGAACGCTCGTCGCAGCGGCCGCGCGGTGTTGAGCAGCCAGGTGGCGTTGAGCAGGATCTGGATCCGCGGCTCCTCGTGCTCCGCGTGCGCGATGAGCGTCTCGGCGATCACCACATCGTCCGAGCGCTCGCGCTCGTCCGCGCCGCCGCCGTACGCGATGCAGTCGAAGTCGAACGCGAGCTGCGCGATCCGGATCGAATGGCGCGCGCCTGCAATCGACTCGAGCACCCGGTCGTACGCCTCGGCGTTGTCGATCAGCCAGCGGACATCGGTGCCGGTGCGCGCGCCGGCGAGATCGCGCGGGAGCACACCCAGTGCATTGCTGTCCAGCATCGCGTCAGCCATGACGCTGTTTAACGCTTGTCACGAGGGGAGCGCCAGTGCAGACGCCGCGCCACCGCGGAAAACGTGGGGTGAAGCGCGGGAATTCCGCCGCGAACGTTCACGCCACGCGAAGTCAGCTAGCAACCGTCGTCAGCAGATTCGCATCGCGCGCGAGGCGCCAGCGGCCATCGGCGCCCTTGCGCAGGATCGTGAGCGTGTACCCCGCCCTGCGCACAGATGCGCCGCCGTCGCGTGGCGTGGCGGTCATGTCGATGTGGTTCCGCATGTACGCCCAGTCGCCCAGCACGCGAATCTCCTGGATGTCGCTCGATCCGACGATGCGGATGTTCTTCATCCCCTCCGCCCCCGCGGCAAACGCCGCCTTGCCGAATGGCTCCTTCCCCGGCACCGTGAAGATCGCGTCGTCGGTCATCAGGCTGAGCACCGTGGCGAGATCGCCGCTGCTGGTCGCGGTCATCCACGTATCGATCATCTCGCGAATCGCGTGTTCGTCATCGGTCATGTCGAGCATCTCCCCCAAAGTTCAAGTTGTACGCGCTGAGCCGGCGACGGTTCCACGCAGGAGCAGATACGCCACCGCTCCCGCACTGATGGATGCGGTGAGCACGCCGAGCTTGGCGACATCGAGCGTCGTCGTGTCCGGGAACGCGAGCGCCGCGATGAACAGCGACATGGTGAATCCAACGCCGCCCAGCCAGCTCACGCCGTGCAGCTGTCGCCATGAAACGCCGTCGGGAAGCCGCGCCGCACCCGTGCGCACCGCAACCGCGCTCGCGAGCATGATGCCTGCCGGCTTTCCGAGCACGAGACCGAGCACGACACCAAGGGCCACCGGCGATCCGAGCGCGGCGGCCACGCTGCCGCCCAGCGGTACGCCGGCATTCGCGAGGGCGAACGCCGGCATGATCACGAACGCGACCGGTGCGTGCAGCGCACTCTCGAAGCTGTCGAGCAACGTTCGTCGCTGGTCGTCGCCCCCGCGTGAGCGCGCCGGAATTGCCAGCGCGAGGAGCACGCCCGCGATGGTCGCATGCACTCCGGACAGGAGCACGAACAACCACAGCACGATGCCCAACGCGATGTAAAAGGCCGCGCCGCGGATCCCACTTCGGTTCGCCGCGATGAGTATGGCGAAAATCACCGCCGCTCCGACGAGCGCGATCGCGTGCACCCCGGTCGTGTAGAAGATTCCGATCACCAGCACCGCGCCCAGGTCGTCGGCGATCGCGAGCGCGGCCAGGAACACCCGCAGGCCGCTCGGGATCCGGTCGCCGAGGAGCGCGAGAATTCCCAGCGCGAAGGCAATGTCCGTCGCCATCGGAATTCCCCACCCCGCGGCGCCGGGGCCACCACGGTTCACCAGCGCATACGCCGCGGCCGGCACCACCATCCCTCCTATCGCGGCGATCACCGGCAGCGCCGCCGAGCGGCGCGACGACAGCTCGCCAACGATCAGCTCGCGCTTTATCTCGAGCCCCACCAGCAGGAAGAAGACGGCCATGAGCCCGTCGTTCACCCACTCGCGCAGCGTCAGCGTCAAGCCGAATGCGCGGCCGTCGAAGCCGAGCGGCGTTTCCCACAGCGTGTGATAGCCGGCCCCCCACGGCGAATTCGCCCACGCGAGCGCGATCGCCGCGCACGCGAGGAGCACCACTCCGCCCGCAGCCTCGGTGGAGACGAATCGCTGAAATGGGCCGAGTACCCGCGCCGCGAGACGCGCGCGCATCATGCCCGTCGAAACGGCGAGGGCACCCGAGGACCACCGGCACAGACACGCATGCGGTCAATTTGCCGACGGTCGGCGAACGGCCGCCAGGCATCGTGCCTTCGCGACCCGCGTCGAGCCGCGGCGCTCAGCGAATGCCGAGGACGTGAATGAGTGACACGGCGAGCACGAACAGCACCAGCAGCGAGCACGTCACCGCGGCGATCACCGGCCGTCCCACGCGCCGCATCGCCCGCAAGTCGACGCCGAGGCCGAGCGCCGCCATCGCGCCCACGGTGAGCCAGCCGGAGAGCTCGCGGGTGCCGTCGACGAGTGCAGGCGGAATCGCGCCAACCGATCGCAGCCCCGCCAGCAGCAGGAATCCGGCGATGAACCACGGCACGAATCGCGTGAGGCGCACCCGACCCGTCCGCGGCGCCGCATCGCGATGCGTGAGCGCGAAGAAGAGCACCACCGGGCCGAGCATCAGCACGCGCACAAGCTTCACCAGCGTCCCCACCTGCCCCGAGAGCACGCTCACCGGAAATGCCGCCGCGAGCACCTGCGGCACCGCGTACACCGTGAGCCCCGCCACCACGCCGTACTGGTAGAAGCTCAGCCCGAGCGGGTGGATGAGCAGCGGAAGTCCCAGCACGACCACGACGCCGAGGATGGCCGTGAACGCGATCGACGACACCACGTGCTCGCGATCGGCGCCGATCACCGGCGCGATGGCCGCGATGGCCGAGTTGCCGCAAATCGAGTTGCCGCTGGCGACGAGCACCGCGAGCGTGTGCGGGAGCCCGAGCATGCGGCTGATGCCATAGCTCGCGCACAGCCCGAGCAGTACCAGCAGCACGATGCCCGCGGCGAGCGCGGGGCCCGCGCGAAGGAGCAAGGGCAGATCGACCGATGCGCCGAGGAGGAAGACGGCGACTTCGAGGATCTGTTTGGCGGTGAAGTGCACTCCGGCGTGAGTGGCGGCCGGCGGGGTCCACAGCGTGCGCACGACCATGCCGACGAGGATCGCGACCACGAGCGCCTCGATCACCGCGTGGCCGAACAGCCGCACCTCCACCGCCGCGACCCCCAGCGACGCGAGGCTCACCGCGACGGCGAGCGCGATGCCGGGTGCCAGCCCGCCCACCCGCTCCGCGAGCGCGCGCGACCGCGGCCATCGCCGCGGCGAGAATTCCTGCCCTGCTTCGATGATCGTGCCGGCCACGCCCGCCCTCCCGTTGCCGAACACTCCCGCGGAACCGCCCATAAGGCAAAGACATATTTCTCATGTTTCCATTACTTTATGGCATGGCACTCAATCTCAGCGCCCTGCGGATCTTCGCCGCGGTGGCCGACTCCGGCGGATTCACCAAGGCGAGCGCGGTGCTGCATCTGAGCCAGCCCGCCGTGTCGAAGGCCGTGCGGGGGCTCGAGCGTGACCTCGCGATGCCGCTCCTCGAGCGCGGCCCGCGCGCGATTCGCCTCACGGAGGCGGGCACCGCGCTCCACACGCGGGCCCGCGAGCTCTTTGCCGTGGAGCGGAGCGCGGAGGAGGAGCTCCGCGCGCTGCGCGGGCTCGAAGGCGGCCGGGTACGCATCGGCGCGAGCACCACCATCGCCACCTACCTGCTGCCGCCGGTGCTCGCCGCCTTCCGCGCGCGCTACCCGGGCGTGAAGCTCCGGCTCGTGAGCGCGAACACTCGCGCGATCGCCGCGCTCGTGCTCGAGCGGCGCGTCGACGTCGCGCTCGTGGAGGGGCCGGTGGCGCACGCGCGGCTCGATCGACGCCGGTGGCGCGCCGACGAGCTCGTGGTCATCGTCCCCGCCGGCCACCGCCTCGCGCGGCGCCGCAGCGTGCCCATCGCGGCGCTGGCGGCCGAGCCGTTCATCGTGCGCGAGCGCGGTTCGGGCACCCGCGACGTGGCGGAGCAGGCGTTCGCGGCCGAGGGCATTCACCCGCCCATCGCGATGACGCTCGCGAGCACCGAGGCGATCAAGCAGGCCGTCGCCGCCGGCCTCGGCCTCGCGGTGGTCTCGCGCGCCGCCGCGAGCGACCAGCTCGCCCTCGGCGCACTGGCGGCGCTAAACGTGTCCGGATTCGAGATGCGGCGCGACCTCACGGAGCTGCGGCTGCGAGGCCGCCGCCTGGGCGCGCCCGCCAGGGCCTTCGCCAAACTGCTGCACGACGGCTAGCGGCGGTTCCGGCAGCTCACGATCGGTGCATCGATGCGCCGCGTGAGAGCGTGCCCGAGTCGGGAAGCACAGCGAGCGCGCGCTCCGCGCCGTCGCGGTTCGCGGTTGCCGCGCCGAACGCGGGGATGGATCTCGGAATCCACACCTCGAACGTGCTTCCCGCGCTCGAGGTCGAGCGGAGCGTCACATCGCCGCCCAGCAGCCGCGAGAGGTGACGCGTGACGCTCAGTCCGAGCCCGGTGCCCGCGACGCGACGCGCCTTGCTCATCTCCACCTGGAAGAACGGCTCGAAGATTCGCGCGCGATCCTCGGGCGCGATGCCGATGCCCGTGTCCGACACCTCGAAGTGCACGTCGCCGCCCGCGATGCGCGCGGTGAGCGTCACCGCGCCTTCATTCGTGAACTTGATCGCGTTGGAGAGCAGGTTGAGCAGAACCTGGCGCAGCTTGGTGAAGTCGGTGCGCGCCTCGCACGGTGCCGACGGAATGTCGGCGACGAGCGCGAGCCCCTTGAGCGCCGCCATCGGCTCCGCGAGCGCGGCGGTCTCGCGTGCCACGGCGAACGCATCCCCCGCATCCGCGCGCACGTCCTCGCGCCCGGCTTCGAGGCGCGTGAGCGACAGGATCTCGTCGATGAGCGCGAGCAGATGCTGCCCGCCGCCACGGATGCGCGCGAGCTGCGCGCGCTGCTGCTCCGTCACCGGACCCGTGATCTCATCGATCAGGAGGCTCGAGAAGCCGAGGATGGCGTTGAGCGGCGTGCGCAGCTCGTGCGACATGACGGCGAGGAAGTCGCTCTTCGCCTGGCTGGCGGCCACCGCGTCGGCGCGCGCTGTCTCGGCCGCCGCGCGCTGCTGCTCGAGCGCGGCACGAGATTCCGCCACGTGTGCCGCCATGCTGTTGAACGCATCGCCAAGGCGGCCGAGCTCGTCGCCGTGCGCGATCGTCACGCGGTGCGCGTAGTCGCCCGCCGACAACGCGTTCGTGGCCGCGGTGAGACTGGCCAGGGGCCGCGTGACCTGGCGGCTCACCATCCAGGCGAGCACTCCGCCGACGAGCAGGATCGCGAGCGCCACGATGCTCATGCGCTCGAGAAACGCGCGCGGCCGCACCATCACGATCGCGCGCGGCATCGCGATCTGGATCAGCCACGGCGTGTGGCCCACCGCTGCCTGCGCCCCGAGCATCTGACCGGTCACGCGATCGCGGTAGCGCACGGCGCCAGCGGCGGTCGCGAGCTCGGAGGGCTGCACCGACATCTCGCCGGTGGTCGTCGTGCGCAGACTGTCGCCCGAGTTCGCGAGATAGAGATCGATGCCGGGTCCCATGATCTCGCGGAGCCCGCGATCGGCGGTCGCCGTCATCGCGTTGCGCTGAAATCTCGCGCGCTGCGCGATGAATCCGCTCGCGAAGCCGCCGTCGATCACCGGGAGCACGTACCACGCGTACACGCTGTCGCGCCGGGCGTAGAGCGGGCCCGTTCGAATCGCGTCGAGCGCCGTACCCGAGACCTCGTACGACGCGAGCCGCTGCCGCTGCGCGTCGTCCGCCGAATCGCGCGCGATCGTCATGCCGGATGCGTAGCGCGCGAGCGGGTGGCCTGTGTGATCCCAGACCTCGATGACGTTCTCCGAATCCATCGGCACGAGGAGCCGCTCGAGTGCCCTGCCCACCCCCGGCGTCGTGTCGAGCGCGCCGGCCCCGCGCGAGCGGAGCAGCCGGCGCACCGCGGAATCGGTGGCCACGCGCTTCATCATCACGCCGCGCGCGGCGACGCTCGCCGATGTGAGCTGCGCCAGCTGCCCCGCCAACCCGGTGACGCGATCGCTCGCGACCACCATGGCCGACTGCTCCACCTCGACGTACGCGGCGCCTGACGCCGCGAGCAGCACGAGAAGAATCAGGCCGGCGATGAGCAGCGGTAGCTTGCGACCGAGGGGCAAGTCCACGACGGGGGTATGCGGGGGAACTGGAGCGACCGGCGATCGCTCGCCGCTCGCGTGTGAGAAGTGCCCACGGAATGTTCCTGCAACCTGAAACGCAGAGTCCCGCGCGGCAAGATGCACTCCGACGATCTTCCGACGCTACGTCCCAGCCTTTCGCGAGTGCCTGTCGCGGCGCACGGTGAGGAACGACACGAGCGCCCCCGCCGCGCAGAGTCCCGCACAGATGATCATGGCGCGCGCGTAGCCGCGCGCGAACGCCGCGCCCGCGAGCTTCGCCTCGCCACCGATGCCGGCAGCCAGCGGGAGCGCCGCCGTCGCGATGAGCCCAGCCAGCCTCGCCACCGCGTTGTTGATGCCCGATGCGATCCCCGTGTCGCTCGCCTTCACCGCCCCGAGCACGGTGGACGTGAGCGGCGCGACGAGAAGCGCGAGTCCGAAGCCGAAGACGATCGTCGCCGGCAGGGTCGTGCCGAGGTACGATGTGCCGGGCTGCACCCGCGCGAACAGGAGCATGCCCACCGCCGCGATCGCCGCGCCACTCGTCATGAGCGCACGCGCACCGATCCGCGTGCTCGCCCTGCCGGCGATGGGCGACACCGCGAGCATGATGACGTTCGCCGGCGAGAGCGCGGCCCCCGCCTTAAGCGCGCTGTAGCCCAGGTTGAGCTGGAGCTGCGGCATCATGAGGAAAAACAGACCGTTGAGCGCCGCGTACACCAGAAAGGTCGCGGCGTTCACCCCGCTGAACTGCCGCGAGCGGAAGATCGAGAGCTCGAGTATCGGCTGTGCGCCGCGGCGCGAGAGCCAGCGCTCGAAGGCGATGAACGCGGCGAGCAGCGCCGCGCCGCCGATGAGCGCAAGGAGCACGCGCCAATCACCGAACCCGGTGACGGGTCCCGCCATGAGCGCGCCCACGAGCCCCGCCAGCGCGAGCGTGCCGAGCGCCGCACCCGCGTAGTCGATGCCGTGGCCGCGCGATCGCCCGGCGGCCGCGCGCGCCCCGCCGAACGACGAGCGATTCGCCGTCACGATCCACGCGGCCACGATCGCGAACACCACCACGCCGGAGAACACCCACCGCCACGAGAGCGCGTCCACGAGCCAGCCGCCGAGAAACGGACCGCCGGCCGTCGACACCGCGGACCACGCGGCCCACTGCCCAATCGCCGAACCGCGCTCCTCGCCGTCGAACGCTGTGTCGAGCATGGCGAGACTGTTCGGCACGAGCAGCGCCCCGGCCGCGCCCTGCACCACGCGCAGCCCCACGAGCATCACGAGATTGGGCGCGAGCGCGCACCCGGTGGAGGCTATCGCGAACGCCACGCAGCCGATGGCGAACACGCGCGGGCGGTGGAAGCGATCGCCGAGCGCACCCCCCAGGAGCATGAGCGCGCTCAGCGTGAGGTAGTACCCGTTGAGCACCCACTGCAGCCCCACCACGCCGACGTGAAAGTCGCGTGCGATCGCGGGCAGCGCGACGTTGACGACGCTTCCCTCGAGGAACACCGCGCCCGATCCGAGCACCGACGCGGCGAGAATCCAGCGGCCGGCGGCGGAGTGGAGACGAAGCGTGCTCACGCGCGAACCCGCCGGACGCCGAGTGAATGCATGATGCCGGAGAAAGCAAGAAGGGAGCGGCGCGCTGCGCCACTCCCTTCCTCGCCGAAACCGGCAGTCTGTGCTGCGCCGACGGGCCTCAGAACACGTAGCGGAGCGCGAGGCTGCCATACCCGGTCGCGTGGTACGGCGCGGGGATAATGTAGCCGTCGCCCGTGCCGCCTTGCGCCGACGTCGCGAGCCCGGAGATGTTCGGACCCACGAACAGGAAGCTGTAGTACGTGTTGCCGAGCAGGTTGTCGCCGCCGCCGAACGCCTCGAGCACCCAGTGGCGAGCGACCATGCGGCGATAGCCGATCTTCGCGCCGAGCAGATCGTAGCCGCGCACGTACGTCGAGTTGTCGAAGGTCACCGGCACCTTGTCGACGTGCAGGAACGTGCCGTTGAGGAAAAATCCCTGCTGGGTGCCCATGTCGATCCCCGCGCCGAAGGTGTTGCGCGGCACGCGCGGCACCTTGTTCCCCGAGAAGTCCACCGTGCCGGGCCCGTCGTTGTTGTCGCTCTTGAAGTCGACGAACTTCGCGTCGGTGAAGGAGTACGACACCCACGGGCGCACCAGCGAGATCGCGCGCGAGCTGTCGCGCACCAGCGCGTATCCGATGAGCGCCTCGATGCCGCGGTTGCGCTGTTTTCCGGCGTTGGTCGTGAACGTCACCGAGCTTTCGGTCTCGGACACCAGCTTGTTCGTGTTCTCAATGTCGAACACGTCGAGCTGCGTGCTGAGGCGATTCTGCAGGTAGCTGCCCGTGGTGCCGACTTCGTATTGCACGGCGCGCTCGGGCTCGAGCGACAGATCCACCGTGCCGTTGTTCGCCACGGTGTTGCTCAGCAGCGGCGACGTGTACCCTGAGCTCACGCTCGCGTACACGAGCGCGTTCTCTCCAAAGCCCTTGCTCACCGACACCCTCGGCGTCAGCACCCAGTCGAACGACTTCGTACGCGTGGTCGTCGTGTCGAAGAGCTGCCCGGCCTTCAGCATGTCGCGGATTGCGAACTGGTTCTTGTTCAGGCTCGCGCCCGCGCTCAGCGTGAGCCGGTGTGCCATCGCGAGACTCCACTCGGTGAAGATCGAGCCGTTCGTGGCGTGATTCTCCTGGTCGGTCGGACGCTCGGGAAACGGCGGCGCAGGGATGATGAACACGCCGTTCGTCGTCACGTTGGATCGCTGCACGAGCGCGCCGAACGATCCGGTGAGCCCGTTCGTGCCGATGCGCGCGTCGTAGCCGAACACGGTTCGCGCGCCGACGTTGAACTGGTTGTTGTCGGTAAAGCCGTGCGCGAACGGCTGATTCGTGGTGCGCCCGGTTGCGAACAACGTCGTCGCGCTCGAGAAGTGGCCGCCGAGGTTGTAGCGGTCGGTGACGCCCGCGATGACGCTGTTGACGGCGATGTGGGAGTCGTTGGCGAGATAGAGCGGATTGCTCACCGCCTGCCGGTCGTAAAACGGCGCGCTGTCGATCTCGCCCGCGAGCTGCTCCATCGAGTTGGCGTAGGAGAAATAGCCGGAGATCGTCTGCCGGTCGCCCACGCTCACGTCGCCCGTGACGTGGACGAAATTCTTTCGCGAACCGCTGTGCGGACGGAAGGAGTCGTAGTCCTGATAGCCGTAGTCCACCACGAGGTCGGAGTTGCCGGTGGCGGTCTCGAAGCTCGTGGTGGAGCGGAACAGCCCATCGCTGCCGCCGATCACTTGCTGGCCGATGCTCGTCCGGTTGGGCGCGGGACGCACCGTGGAAAAGCGAATGGTGCCGCCGATCGCGCTGCCGTAGCCGCTCGAGGCCGGCCCCTTGATCACCTCGATGGCACCGAGCCGGCTGAAGTCGACGTCGTCGAGAATCGTGAGCCCGGTGGCGTCCGTGAGCGGGATGTCGTTGAGATAGACCTGCGAGCCGAGCCCGTTGGAGTTCGGGCTGTTTCCGCTCGTGCTCGGGTAGTAGCCGCGGATCGTGATGCGCGCACCGCCCCACGGCGTGCGCGACTGCATGAAGAGTCCCGGCGCCGTGTTGATGGACTGCTCGAGACTCAGCCCGCTCGACCGCTCGAGATCGGAGGTCGTGAGCTCGACCGCCGACGGTGCCGCGGGGCGCGCCGTGACTTCGACTCCGGACAACCGCTGCGCGGAGGGCGCGAGACGAATGCGGAGTGGTCGCGTCGCATCTTCGACCGTCGTCTCGGCCGCCGCGTAGCCGACGCCAGACGCGGTAACGCTCGTGATCGTATCGGACGCGGTGAGCGTGAACGCTCCGCCCTGATCGGTGACGACGCCGATGCGGGTGCCGGTGACGACGACGGCCGCACCGACGATCGGCTTGCCGGTTTGGGCGTCGATGACGGTGCCGTGGACAGTGGACTGGGCGCGCAGGGCGAGCGGTGTCGCGAGCAGGAGGAGAACGAACGCGAGAGCCTTCATGCCTTCCGTATCCTTATCGGTGCGAGTGAGATGGCAGCTTTGTAATCTGGCTGTCATGTTACATGGGCGCACTTCCGCGCGAAAGTCCGTGCGGTGCGCTTTGACATGTGGGGGATTGCGGGCGAGGGTCTGCGGCAGCGCTCGCTATACGACGGACGAGCGGCGCCAGCGACTTGAACACAACGGGTGTCGTTCAAAAAAAAAGAGGGAATGGCGCGAGCACCATTCCCTCTTCGGTGATTGGAGCAGCCGCGAGCTACATCACCCGCACTCGCTGAACCCGCACACGTGGCATTTCACGCATCCCTCGGCGAACTCGAGCTGCGAGGCGCAGTCGGGGCAGGTGCCGATGAACGACTCGCTGCCGCCGCCATTGGCGGACTCGAAGGAGAGCTGGATCTGATTCGCTGGCGGGCCGCTCACCGTGATCTGCTCTCGCGCGGGGACGGCGCCGCCGACCTCCGGCGTGTGCTCGCCCAACAGCTCCTGCTGCACGCCCTGCTTGTCGCGCCACCACTCCTCGAGCGCCAGCCCGATCGCGTCCGGCATCGAGAGCACCTTGTTAGGTCCGAGACCGACGGCGCGATCGGAGCTGATGCCGCGCAGCTGGCGGTGGATCTGCATGAGCGGGATGCCCGAACGAAGCGCGAGCGAGATCAAACGGCCCACCGCTTCCGCGTCCGCCATCGCCGCGCCACCCGCCTTGCCGAGGGTGACGAATACCTCGAACGGCTGCCCGCGATCGTCTTCGGTGATGTGGACGAACATCACGCCGAGCGGCGTCTCCTTGCGGATGGAGGTGGAGCGGAGCTTGTCGGGGCGCGAGCGCTTTGCCCGGCGCTGCAGATTCTCCGCCTCGCTGTCGTAGAGCGCGCGCTTGAGGCGCTCGATCTCCGCGTTCGCCTCCGCGAGCGTGCCGTGCAGCTCGCCGAGCTCGCGCTTGGAGTCCGCCGATCCATCGCGCGCCGCGGCGGCGTGCTCCGTGGCGCCGGTGGAGAGCACCTGGTTGTCGCGCGAGCCATCGCGGTAGACGGTGACGCCCTTGCAGTGCAGCTTGTACGCGAGCTCGTAGATGGTGCGTACGTCGTCCCGCGTGGCGGTGTGCGCGAAGTTCGTGGTCTTGGAGATCGCGGAATCGCAGTGCTGCTGGAAGGCCGCCTGCATGCGGATGTGCGACTCGGGCGCGATCTGGTTCGCGGTGACGAACACGCGCTGCCAGCGCACCGGGATCTCGGTGTGCTCCACGGAGCCCGTGCGCGCGATCTTCTCCATGAGCGCCTCGCTGTACCACCCCTCGCGCTTCGCGATCTCGACGAAGTCCTCGTTCACGTCCGGCATCATGACGCCGGCCTGGTTGCGCATGAACGCGACGGCGAAGAGCGGCTCGAGCCCGGACGAGCAGCCGGCGATGATCGAGATCGTTCCCGTGGGCGCGATGGTGGTGACGTTGCAGTTGCGGAGCATCTGCATCGGCCGCACGCGCTTGCCGTTCTCGTCGCGCGCGCACGTTTCATCCGGCCCCCAGATGGAGCGCGCCCACTCGGGGAACGGACCGCGCGCGTTCGCGAGGCGCTCGCTCTCGCGCTTCGACTCGACGTCCAGGAACTCCATCACCTTCCGTCCCATCTCGACGCCTTCCGGCGAATCGTACGGAATCGCGAGCCGCACGAGCATGTCCGCGAAGCCCATGAGCCCGAGGCCGATGCGGCGGATGCGCTTGGAGAGCGAGTCGATTTCCGCGAGCGGATACCGGTTGACGTCGATGATGTTGTCGAGGAAGTGCGTGGACAGGTGGATGTCGCGCTTGAACGCGT
>Ga0207707_10004637_pt1 | contig 12070 bp, 14 predicted proteins | sample KBSC83BmetaG_FD_184336 | JGI IMG/M metagenome (GOLD analysis project Ga0207707, IMG submission 184336) | Corn rhizosphere microbial communities from Kellogg Biological Station, Michigan, USA - KBS C8-3B metaG (SPAdes) (version 2) | ecosystem: Host-associated > Plants > Roots > Rhizosphere ... | reverse complement strand
CGACGGATGAAATGCTGGCGAAGAAGGAGCCGTCGGTTCCCAAGGAACCGGTCGAGACCGTGAAGCCGCCGGATAACGTGTTGGCTTCGCTTCGTGTTCAGGCATTGGATTCGGCCACGATGAGTCAATTGAATATCCCGGCGAAAATGACAGGGGTGGTGGTGACGTCTGTCGAGAATGGTGGTCCTGCGGAAGCGGCGGGCTTGCAGCGCGGTGATGTGATTCAGGAAGTGAATCATGAAACCGTGAAGACACTGGATGATTATCAGAAAGCTTCTCAGAAATTGAAAAAAGAAGAGTTGGCCGTCCTGCTTCTGAGTCGGCAGGGAAACAACCTGTTTGTCGCGGTCAATCCCAAGTAACACGTGTGATGCCGGCTGTGTCCGCTCGGAATCCGAGCGGGTACGGTCGGCCATCGATGAACGGTTCGTATGGCCGACGGCCTGAATTCAATCAATCAGTGGCTCCAAGACACGATCTTTAAGCCGCTGGAAGATAAGAAAATGCCGGTGATGGAGCATCTCGTGGAGCTCCAGGTCCGGCTGACGCGGGCCGTCATCATTACCGCCGTGGTCTTTGTCGGCACTTTTTTCTATGCCGACACGCTGGTCAAGTGGTTGCGCATTCCACTCCAGAACATGTTCGTCCCTGGGTCCCTATCGTGGGTGCCGACCGATTTGCCGACCGTTCCATTTGTGTTTCTTGCACCGGCTGAAGCCTTGTGGCAGAACGTCAAGGTCGCCGGGCTCTTTGCTCTCGTCGCCGCCACTCCCTATATTTTGTTAGAAGTCTGGCAGTTCGTCGTCCCGGGGCTCCATGCCCAGGAACGGCGCTTTGTCGCGCCGTTTGTGTTGTTGAGCGCTGTGGCGTTTTATGCAGGGGTTGGCTTTTCATTCTTTTTCGTGCTTCCGTTTGCGCTCAATTTTCTGGTCTCCTACGGTGTCAACGCCGGTTTCATTCCCCAAATTTCCATCGCACAGTACGTCGGGTTTGCATTGTGGTTTCTGATGGTATTCGGGCTGATATTCGAAGTGCCGCTGGCGATCACGCTCATGGCGAAGCTCGGATGGGTCGACGCGCCGTTTCTGAAGCGGTATCGCAAGTGGGCTCTCTTGGGGTCGTTCATTATTGCCGCCATTCTTACTCCGACACCTGATCCCTTCAATCAATGTCTCATGGCCCTGCCGATGTATGTGTTCTATGAAGTCGGCATTGTGAGCGCAGGTTTTTTTAATAAAAAGAAGCCGATGCCGGAAGAGTCGGGCCTCCCGGTTATGGCCACCGCATCGGCTGGAATCGGTAAGGCGGCGGGATTGTCCAATGCTGGAGAGGGCGATTACGTCGGCGTGCCGACGGGTCGCCGACGATAACACGCGTACGCAGATCGGGCGTAACGATCTAAAGAAGGAAGAAACATGGCTCGTGAATTGAACGTCATTCAACCTCCCAGCTCCGGCGGCAGCGATGCCTGCATCTACATGTGGGCCTGTGCGATCTGCGACGAGAACGAAACCTGTCAAAAGGACAAAGAAGGGCACAGTCGCTGGCTTGTGGCCAAACGGATGGAGCGGATCGAATACAAAGTGCTGATCATGAGCAATAAGGGCGGTGTCGGAAAGAGCACCTGCACCACGAACCTCGCAGTGAGCCTGGCGCTCAAGGGATGGCATGTCGGCATTTGCGATATGGACATCCATGGGCCGAATATTCCGAAGATGGTGGGGGCCGAAGGTCAGAAGCTCAAGATCAGCAGCTCGGGCGGGATCATTCCGTTTCAGGCGTATAACCTCAAGATCGCCTCCATGTCCTTCTTGCTGCAGAATCCGGACGATCCGATCATTTGGCGTGATGCGTACAAGTATGAGTTCATCAACCAGCTCCTCGGCGGTGTCGAGTGGCAGGATCTGAATTTTTTGTTTGTTGACTTGCCTCCGGGAACCGGGAACGAATCGGTGACGACGATCGATCTGCTCGGCAATGTCAGCGGTGCAGTGATCATTACGACTCCGCAGGAGGTGGCCTTATTGGATTCCCGTAAGTCTGTGACATTCTGCAAGGACAGCGAAGTTCCTATCATTGGCATTGTCGAGAACATGAGCGGCTTAGAGTGTCCTCATTGTCACAAGCAGATCGAGGTCTTCCGCAAGGGGGGCGGGGAGGCCTCAGCGATCGATATGGGAGTGCCCTTCCTCGGACGCATTCCACTCGACCCCGATGTCGTAACCCAGTCGGATGCCGGTGAACCATTTGCGATGTTCAACTCCGACACAGCAACGGCCGAGTGCTATCACGAGATTGCGAATAAGGTCGAAGCATTCTGCAAGAAGAGCGGGTCGCTCGTGAATATAGCGCCAAGGCAGGCGCATTGATGAAGGAGAGACCGTGAAGACCACAGATGCTACAGAGGGACTGACCCCGCTACAGGAGGCACAGCGCATCGTGTTGGATTCCACACCAACCCTGGGCTTGGAGAAAATTTCGATCCTGGACGCCCTCGGCCGGGTCCTCGGGGAGGACATTGTGGCTGAGCGGGACAATCCCCCTTGGGACAACAGCGCGATGGACGGCTTTGCCGTGCGATGGGACGATATCAAACAGGAGCATGCGATTCAGAAACCGGTGACCCTTACGGTGATCGAAGATGTGGCTGCGGGCAGGATGCCGTCAAAGTCTGTCGGAGCAGGGCAGGCGATTCGGATCATGACCGGAGCTCCGATTCCGAAGGGCGCGGACACGGTGTTGAAGGTTGAGGATACCGAGCACACACCAGACTCTGTTCGCGTCTTCAAGCCGGAACAGCAGGGCGCGAATATCCGGCCTCAAGGCGAAGACGTCAAAAATGGCGACTGCATCATCGCCAAGGGAAGTCAGATCCGTCCCGGTGAGGCGGGCATGTTGGCGATTCTCGCCAAGTCGTTCATCTTCGCCTATCAACGGCCTCACGTGGCGATCCTTTCGACCGGTGACGAATTAGCTGATTTGGACGAACGATTCAGTGAAGAAAAAATCATTAACTCCAATAGTTATGGGATTGCAGCAGCGGTACAGGAGGCGGGGGGCATCCCTCTGCTGCTGGGAATTGCCAGAGATACGCCTGCGGCCTTAAAGGAAAAGATATCGCATGGGCTGAGAGCGGATATTCTGGTGCTGTCCGGTGGCGTGTCGATGGGCGATTACGATTTTACGAAGTCGGTCTTCCATGAACTGGGCGCGGAAATGCATTTCTGGAAACTGGCCATTAGGCCCGGACAACCACTCGCGTTCGGCAAGATTCAGGGCAAGCTGGCCTTCGGTTTACCGGGAAATCCCGTGTCGTCCATGGTGACGTTCGAGCAGCTGGTGCGGCCGGCGATGCTGAAGATGAGCGGACATCGGAGTTATGGCCGGCCGGTCGTGCAAGCAATCTTTCAGGAGAAGTTTTCCAAAAGGACGGACCGGCGGCACTTCTTGCGCGGGGTGCTTACCTGTGAAGAAGGTGTGTTCAAGGTTCGAACGACCGGGGCACAGGGATCCGGGATGTTGACATCCATGGTGAAGGCCAATTGTTTGATCGATATACCCGTTGAAGTTGAACGAGTGAACCAGGGGGATTTGGTCTCGGTTCAACTGTTAAGCGGAGAAGCCTGGACCAGCCATGCAGGACCAGTTCAGGCGAGCGGCCATCACCTCTCCTGTTGTTAAGGTTGCAGGAGCAGTCGTTCCCGATCGACCTGTCATGAATAAAGGAGGGCGCCTGTCCATGGCCGTGCCTATCGTTTCTTTTGTCGGCCGGTCGAACAGTGGTAAAACCACATTGATCGAGCGCGTGATTCCGGAATTAGTGCGGGCGGGCTACAAGGTCGCAACAGTAAAGCATGCGGGGCACGGATTTGACCTTGATACAGAAGGGAAGGACAGTTGGCGCCACAAACAGGCCGGCGCAAGCAGCGTGGTGGTGCTTTCCAAGGGGAGTATGGCGATGTTCGCCGATGTGTCCGATCAGATCAACGTCGAAGAGGTGCGGGAGCGGTTTCTGGATAGTAGCTATGACCTGATTATTGCCGAAGGATGGAAACACGAAGGATATCCAAAAATTGTCATCGTCCGTGACCAGCTCGGCGAGATTCCTGTCTCCACCGAAGGACTGCTCGCCGTGGTGTCGGATAAGCCTGTCGATCTCGCGATTCCCCTGTTCGGCCTGGATGATGTCGTCGGGGTAGCCGCTTTTATCATGAAGCAGTTTCCAAGATCACAGTCTCGCGCGGAGCATGGGCTGGCAACATAAAGCGACCATTGTTCTGGCTCTTGTTGCTGGTGCCATCGCGCTTGGCGCTGTGGCCATCCCTATTACGAATCATCCGACCTTCTGTGCCAGTTGCCATACCATCGCCCCTTCGTATGAAAGTTGGGTAAAATCCTCGCACCGCGAGGTGACCTGTGTCGCTTGTCACGTGCGACCGGGTATCGAGGGTTGGCTCCACGATAAAGCGTGGGCCGGGACTAAGGATTTGGGAATCTATCTATTCGGCTCTCCGACGGATCCTCACAATTTGCAAGCCAACGTTGACTCTAATGTCTGCCTAAGTTGTCATCGAAACATTCTTCGCGTTTCAGAGGTCGCCCCGCGCGATCTGCCAAAGCCGGTCAGTGAGGTCGGCCTTATCATGAGCCATCGTACACATATCGATGCGTTCGTGAAGCGTGGCCATGGGGAAGGCTGTACGACGTGCCATTCCGGGGTCGTGCATGGCCAGCCGATCAAAGGCTATCCGGTTGTCATCCCGCGCGGACATGTTTCGGCTGACAGTAAACCGTGGTACCCCGACCATCCGGAAGGCTCGTATTTGCGGACAAGGGCGCTCACAGATTGTTTCCGGTGCCATGACGGGAAGACGGAGTATGAGGGAAAGGTCGTGAGCAGGAAATGCGAAACCTGCCATCTCCCCGAGAAAATCGGCAACGCTTTGCTCTTCAATTAGTGGGAGGCTGAAAAGGTCCTCCAGCATCGTTCCAACCCTCACCGTGCACCGGAGGGTATGATCTCCTGTCGGGATTTTGAGGATGTCCTACGAATGGCCATCCTATGGTGCCACAGGTGCGGCACATGGGAATCGAAGGTTCAGGTTTCACAACAGACGATAGATAGTGGTGCAGCATCTTGCTCGATCGCGGGTTATTTATGCCTACACCGTTTCTACAAGTTCAGCATCTGGTGAAACGGTTCGACGAGTTTGTCGCTGTCGATGATATCTCGTTCGATATCAGGCAGGGAGAGATCCTCGGCTTGCTTGGCCCGAACGGGGCGGGAAAAACCACCACGATTCAGATGCTGCTGGGGGTGGTAAAGCCGACTTCAGGCTCTATTCAGATGTTCGGGCTTGATCTGGCGACGAATCGCGAAGACATTCTGCAACAAGTAAACTTTTCGTCGACCTATGTCTCCATGCCGCAGGCGCTGACGGTCGAGGAGAACCTTTGGGTAATGGCTCGGTTGTATGGTGTGTCTCACATCCAGCAGCGGGTCGATGACATCGTAAAGCGGCTTGAGATGGAGGAGTTTCGCCATAAAGTAACGCGCAAGTTGTCCTCCGGCCAAAGTACTCGCCTTGGCCTGGCCAAGGCATTCTTGACCGAACCGAGGATTCTCTTTCTCGATGAACCGACCGCAAGTCTCGATCCCGACATCGCACAAAAGATTCGAGGCTTCATCAAGGACGAACGACGATCCTCAGGACTGAGCGTTCTGTATACGTCGCACAATATGCATGAAATGGAAGAGATGTCGGATCGAATCATTTTCCTCCAGAGGGGCAAGATTGTTGCGGAGGGGACGGCACGGGAGATTGTGGCGCGGTTCGGGCAGGCGGACCTCGAAGAAGTGTTTGTGAAATTGGCGCGGGAGAAATGAGGAGGTACAGGGGAGAGTCTCCTTGCTCGCGCAACGCGCGGCCTCAGAAGGCCCTCGTTGGACGCGCGCAGTAGAGCCTCTCCCTTGTACCTCCGAGGCCGCCAAACCCGTGAGTGGGGGAAGGAAGAAGGATGAAGATCCACCGAATCTATGCGTTGGTGGCGAGGCACTTGTACCTCTACCGGCGCAGCTTGCCACGCATGATGGAAATCTTTTATTGGCCGTTCCTCGACCTCGTCATCTGGGGGTTCATCACGGTCTATCTTATGAAGTTCCAGGGACAGATCCCGGGGGCGGTGACCTTTTTCATCGGGGCATTAATCCTGTGGGATGTGCTGTTCCGGGCGCAACAAGGCATTACGATTTCATTCCTGGAAGAGATTTGGGCACGAAACCTCATGAATCTGTTCGCCAGCCCGCTCAAACCGAACGAGTTTCTTGCCGCGACGATGATCATGAGCGTCTTGAAAGTTATGGCCGTCTCTGTGGTCATGGTCGTCTGCGCGGGACTGTTCTACTCCTACAACATATTCGTGGTGGGCATATGGTTGATTCCATTCGTCATGAATCTCGTGATGACGGGGTGGATCATCGGGGTACTGACGACGGCGCTCATTATGCGATTCGGCCAGGAAGCGGAAGTCCTGGCTTGGAGCATGGTATTCCTGTTCCAGCCGATCTCCTGTGTGTTTTATCCGATGGAGGTACTCCCCGGATGGCTGCAGTCCATAGCCCGGATGAATCCCGCTGCCCATGTATTCGAAGGGATGCGGGCAGTGATCAGCGCTGCTCCCGAACCGATCGCTCATCTTATGTGGGCGACCGGGTTGAATCTGGTGTTTCTTGGTATGGTAATTGCCGGTTTTCACTGGATGTTCGAGCTTTGCCGGGAGCGTGGACTGCTGGTGCGAATCGGTGAGTAGATCAGGAATGGTGAGTAATCAGATTGCCATTTTTAAGAGGGCTGTGATAGCCTAGAATCACCGGATCGCAGGGGCCTGGCGGTAAGGTTGACCGAAACATACAGGCCTGCAGCATCGATGTTGCCTTGCCCGAGAATCTCGTCGGAAGTCAGACCCGAGTCGCCGCATTTATTGCGCCTTCGGCCCCTTCCTTCCCCCGTCCCTCGAGTACAAGACAATATCTATTACTCAAAGGAGGAACCCCAGATGGGTTCGAAGATTTATGTCGGTGGGTTGCCATACTCGGCGACTGAGCAGGAGTTAAGTGATCTGTTTGGGAAGCACGGTGCCGTCGCGTCGGCACGGATCATTACAGATAAGTTTACGGGGCAGTCGCGCGGCTTCGGTTTCGTCGAGATGTCTTCTGATGCGGAAGCGCAGGCGGCAATCACCGCCCTCAACGGTGCGGATATGGGGGGTCGGACCTTGACCGTGAATGAAGCGCGTCCTCAGGAGCCTCGCGCCGGAGGGGGTGGGGGCGGTGGATTTGGTGGAGGTGCTGGTGGGCGCAGCAGTGCTGGTGGGAAGCGCGATCGCTGGTAATCTTTTATCGAGAAGAACATGAATGGGGGCTGTTATCTCAGGATAGCAGCCCCTTTTTTGCTCTTGGTGGCCGGCTGTGGAAGTCAGACTCAGTTCACGGTATTGCAGCTCTGCCAGCTTCTCCGTGGTCTTCAAAGTTCCTTGCGTTCAGGGCTAGCGTTCGATCGCCGGCGGTATCTGGCATAGCACTCTTACATGTCGTCAGATGCAGAGACGGAGATAGACAAGCGATATGTGTCGTGTTCGGAAACGTGTGTCCGACGGTTAATCAACCCACTCATCACCGGATTTTGGCATGGCGGGCGGCCCAGCGACGAGGCTTTCGACCGAAGGCGGGGGTGCTTGTAGGGTATGCCGCACGAGTGCCACGAGGGCCTGGTGCTCAAACGGTTTGGAAAGAAACGGAAGGTCTCCCCGTCGTATCCCGTATCCTACCAGCTCCCGGTCGATATTACCGGACATGAGGATCACTCGGAGATCCTTGCGGATGCGGAGTGCGCGGATGGCAAGGTCATGGCCGTGCACGTGGGGAAACTGGTTCGAACTGGATGCTAATTGAAAACCTGGAGGCGGTAGAATGAGGTCTGTGACCAGGAGATCGATAGGCCCTTCATGCTGTGTGCAGATCCTGAGGGCTTCTGAGCTGCCGCCGGCATCGAGGACTTTGAATCCTTCCTGCTGCAGGATGGTCTTACACAGCTTCGTGACGCCCGACTCGTCGTCGACAACCAGGATCGTCGGCGCAGTGGAAGTTGGCACACTGTTTTGTATGGCGGACATAGTAGATTGGCCCCACCTGCCATTTTAATAGGGGCAAGAATTCATGGCGAGAGAAAGCTGCGTTTCCGCAATGACCGCAAGCGAGCACATGAGTCTTGAGATCACTGGCGGGCCGATCGGGCCTTGAGCAAATCCAGACGCGTCTTCTCCAGGCTCACACGCAACGATTTCTCCTGGGTGACAATGACGGCGCCCGGCGCCTGTCCCTTCGCCTTCTTGACCCACTTGCGTCGCGTATAGATCACGTCGCCTTTGCCGCTTTTCTTGAGATCGCTATACAAGAGAGCCAACATGGCCGCATCGTGTAAACTTTCCTTGGGCACTTCGGCTCCCTTTTCCAAGCGCACGACAACATGCGAGCCCGGCGTGCCATGGGCATGGAGCCAGAGGTCGTCACTCCTTGCTACCCCGAACGTCAATTCGTCGTTTTCGCGCGCGTTTCTTCCGACATAAATCGCCAACCCGTCAGTGGAGGTGAATCGACGAAACGGACCCTGATGTTGTTCCTGTCCGCGCTTTTCTCCGCTTGCACGTGAGCGGATTCTGGTCCGCACAGTCAGATGCGGAGTCTCGGGCTGGCACCAGCTTCCCTGTTCAATGGCAGATAACTCTCCCTGCAGGGTCACCAACTCTCGTTCTCCTTGTGCAATCCGCGGCCGCAACTCTCGCTCTGCTGCCATATACTTCCGATGCTTTCGGAAGTAGTCGTTCATATTTCCCTGGGGAGTCTTAGCCTGGTCGAGCGGAACCGTCAGACTTGGCAGTGTCTCATCAAAGTAATCCACCAATGTCACGTCAGTCTGGCCTTTGCGGATGGATCCAAGGTTCGCTTTGATGAGTTCGCCGTAGCGATCGTACACTTTGTATGTTTCGGCTTTCGAGAGATCTTCGCGCCAGGCCTCAATTCGTCGGTGGAGTTTTTTGATAGATTTTTTCAGGAACCCTGCCCTTGCGTTCCGCACGGCATGGATGACCGATGAGGTTTCTGCCTTGGAGTAATGGGCTTCGATAGCAGCCGACAGAGGAAACGGTGATCCTGAGCAGTCCAGGTCGAATCGTGAATGGTCTGGGACGCGTTGTTCTCGTGGCCGGTGAACGGGAGGAACGTACGCCGTTCCCGCTAGATCCTTCACGTCGATCAAGGCTCGCCTGATCCGGCCTGCGTCATCGAGCACGAGGAGATTCGAGGTTTTTCCGGTCAACTCTGCGACTAATCGACGGGAACCTTCCTTGGTCGTTAGTGCAAGCTCCACGATCCGGTCTCCTTGAATCTGTTCGAGCTGGTCGATTCGTGCCCCTTGCAAATGGGCGCGGAGAAATTGACAGAAGGGTGGAGGGGATTGTGGATTCTGAACGGCTGCTGTGGTGACGTGGAGACGCGCGGAATCCTGATGGCACGAGATGAGAAGTCGGTGGGTTTTCCCCGGTGCTCGAATTTCCAACACAAGCGTACGATCTGCCGGTTGGTAGATTTTTTGAATCCACCCGCCGGCAAAGACCGGCGCAATTTCTTCGATAACGGCAGCGAGCTCGTTCACGGTCAGCGCCACAATGTCTCCTGTATCAGGCTTGTTTTGTCACAGCTCACTGGAAGACCCCCCCTCAGCAGAGAGAAAAATGCTGATTCTTTGAGCCATACATAGGCTCTGGTGCCCGGTTTTGCGAGAGGCACATTTCCGTCACAGTAGAGGCCATTTTGTCAAAATCTTGCTGTCAATCCAGCGATGATGCAGCCCAATAGTACGCCAGCCGGAAGGATTGTGTTGTGGCATTGTGTTTGCTGTATCTCGCATGAGACGCGCGTGAGTAGTGCCGGTTCCAGCAGTCCGGGAAAATCCTGAGAGATATTCCATCTTGGCACAGGAGGGCTCCATGGAGTGCAGCAGATGTGACGGTCTAATGGTATGTGATGATTTAATCGACATGCGCGAAAGCAGTATCCCCATGAAAGGATGGCGGTGTGTCTCCTGCGAGAACATTATCGACCCCCTTATTCAACGGCATCGAATGATCCAACAGGCCGGAGCCACGCAGTTGCTCCAAAATGAAGTGATCATGCCGCGACTCCGAAACGGACTCAAAGCTATTGCGTAACGACGAGATTGATATTGTGATCTGTCCAGCGGTCGAACAGCCCCCATCTCTTCCCAACTCCATACACGTCTATTCCACTTGGCTTTCGTTCTGCTCCAGTAATCTGCAGACCTTTTCTCATTGTCATCTGCGTTCCATCTTGTTCATCGTGCGTATGGTCTAGGCCCTCCTCTGTCCAGAGGGATCGGCCGGTTCATGCCTGGTGTCCTATCCATAAGTACTAAATAATTCGGCAGGTTGGGTCTGTTCTTCGAGGCTTGGGGGGGTGAGGCATTTCTCTTGCTGAAACAGCCCCCCATGAAGCGTGAGTCAATGACAGGCCGCTCGGGTTTTGCGAGGGCGAACACAGCCAAACCACGAATCTGGATACGTGTCATGACTCTCTGCCTGGTTGTGACCGCCTCCTTCCTGTTACAAGGCTGCCTAGCGGGAGCTTGGGTGGCTCTGGTGGCATTCGACTCCGTCAGGAACAGTAACGTAACCTTTTGGCCGTTCGAACATTCATGGGTGGCGCAGGAGGATCAGTCGGGCGATGCGGACTACCAATCAAAGTTCACGAGCATCGCGGTTCTTCCGGTCGAGGGCGACCAGGAGATGGGTGCGCGCCTTGCTAACCTATTGCAACAAGAAACCAGATTGCGCGTCGAAATGCCGGCGACCGTCTCATCAGCGGCAGGGGACGATGATTCGGATCGCGAGTTACGGGCCAAAGACATTGCACGGAGTCTGGGAGTCGACACCGTACTCCTCGGTCGTGTTGTGGGTTCACCCTCTCATCCGAGCGACTGGGGTTGGGCAGCAGGGGGTTCACGACGCCTATATCTGTACCTCCTGAATTATGATGGGCGTCTACTCTGGAAGGATGAACTGCCCTTTACACTGGTGAAAGTCTCCACGGCACCGCAAGAAGCATCCGTGCAGACCGATCTTGCGCACCACATGATGCAGCATGTCAAAGAACTGCATCTTGATGAACTCGGATATCTCCCCAAGAAAAACTCCTAACCCTTCTTGCAGCGCCTTCCTTCCTCCGGTACAGTCTGGCTCTTGATCCAGGAGCATGCCCCTCTCTATGCCGTTGCTCGATGTCTCACTGCTGGTTCGTATTCAAGAAGAATTTCGTCTATCGATGAAACGTCTTCTGGCCGATCTCTGCTTGGAATTGGAGGGTCAATACGCAGATGTCGCAAAATCGTTAGGCTTGCCGGTGGCATATTTCCGATTCCTCGGGCAGGCACTCGAACGGGACGCGTACGCCCATTGGAAAATTGTTGGCTGGGTCGAAACGCTGAATGACCTGGTCTACTTCATCGATCTGCTGCAACAAATTCGAGAGGAGCAGAACCTGTCTGATTTCGCGACACAGCTGTTTGCCGAGTGCGAGGAGAAGTTCTTTGAGAATAGTTATTTGAACGAACTTTTTCCGCGCGGGGTCTCGCAGGCCTCGGGGCTCGAACGCAGACTCACGCATCTCTGCGTCCGCCTCACGCAGGAGCTGACGCAGGAATCACTTGGTTTCGTGCCGGGACTTCCGATGCTCTGGTGTGCCTCCCGGAAAATCCCGTCCTGGAGCGTTGAGATGCGTCTTGGCGAAAATGTTGAGCGGGCCGAGACTGCTGCAACGCTGCCGATCGGGATAGAGGGGGGTATATACGAGGCTCCTCCTTCTGTGAAGAAAGTGATCAATCGATCATCCGGGGAGGCTGCGCTTCTCGTTCGACCGCAAGAATTGTCGCTGAAGATCGGATCTACCGTAATGCCACTTTGCATGAGAAGGGGCAAACAGCTGGACTGGAGCTGGACC
>Ga0207707_10004636_pt1 | contig 12071 bp, 13 predicted proteins | sample KBSC83BmetaG_FD_184336 | JGI IMG/M metagenome (GOLD analysis project Ga0207707, IMG submission 184336) | Corn rhizosphere microbial communities from Kellogg Biological Station, Michigan, USA - KBS C8-3B metaG (SPAdes) (version 2) | ecosystem: Host-associated > Plants > Roots > Rhizosphere ... | reverse complement strand
CGGGCGGCCACGGAGCGGGCGGCGATGCGTCTGGGTTGCGTATGCCCGATCCGGCCCGCCGTGCCGCGGCCCATGTCGAGCATCATCTTGGGCAGCTGGGTGGTTTTCCCGGAGCCGGTCTCGCCGCAGACGATGACCACCGGGTGCTCCCGCACCGCGCGCTGGATCTCGTCGCGCCGCTGGTTGATCGGCAGCGCTTCGTCGAAGGCGATGCGGCCCAAACTACCCGCGCTCGGCGAGGAGCCGCTCCAGGTAGCGCGCGACGAGATCGACCTCCAGGTTGACCTTCGCACCTGCAGCAAGGCGGCCGAGCGTCGTGGCCTGCAGCGTGTGCGGGATCAGGAACACCTCGAACGTGTCGCCCTCGACGCGATTCACTGTTAGGCTGACGCCATCGACGCAAATCGACCCCTTGCGCGCCACGTAGCGGGCGAGATCACGGGGCGCGCGGATGCGGAGCACGCCGTCGGCGAAGCTCGATACCTCTCCTATTCCGTCGATGTGGCCGGTCACCAGATGACCGCCCAGCCGCTCTCCCAGCGCCAGCGCCTTTTCCAGGTTGACCGCCGCCCCCGACTCGTCCAGCCCCGTGGTGACGCGGCGGGTCTCGGCCGAGACGTCGGCGGTAAAGCCGGCCTGGGTCAGCTGGGTGACGGTCAGGCACACGCCCTGCACGGAGATCGAGTCGCCGATGGCGACGTCCTTCCGGTCGAGCGCGGGACAGTCGATTTCGAGAGGATCCAGGCGGACGATCCTGCCCGTCGCCTGCACGATGCCCGTGAACATGGCGCGGGAGGGTAGCGCAAAAGCGCTTGTCTAACGCCTAATGGTGCGCGATTACCCTATGCCAGAGCTTGCCGATCTCGCGATCGAGGTGCAGCGCCCAGGCGGACAGCACCGCCACGAAGGCGCCCACCACCACAGAGTTGACGGCGGCGACGTGGTTGCCGTCGAAGCCCAGCATGAACGGCGCGACGAGCAGCCACAGCCCGCCGCCGAGGTTCACCCACTCGCAGCTCATGTGGTCGCAGCTGAAGCCGAAGTGCGCGAGCAGCGCCAGGGAAAGCCCGACGAAGGCCGCGTTGGCGGTCGCCGCGTCGTGCGCGGCATAGTCGGCGATCCACGGCGACACGGCGAGCCACAGGCCGAGCGCGAAGCTCGCCCAGTCCTGCCACCGCCGCATTTCGGCCGTGCCTGTCATCTGCAGGTTGGACCCCAAGCAAGGCTCGTGCGTTCGGCCACCTCTTGTAGTGCATGCCTGAAGCGGGCGTCGGAATGGATCGACAGGTCGAGCTGATCGGCGCGGCCTGGGGCCTCGGCGGCCCCGAGCCCGGCTGCGCAGAGGCGCCGGCGGTGCTGGCACCCCTCCTCGCCGAGGAGCTGCAGCGCTGCGGCGTGCCGCTCGCCACGGGACCGATCCTCAGCCCGGCGCGCACGGAGCGCCGCAGGCAGCTCGCGGTCAGCAAGCTGTGCGGCCTCCTCGCGGCGGCAGTGGCCGACGCGCTCGCGCATGGCCGCCTGCCGTGCGTGCTGGGCGGAGACCACAGCTGTGCTGGCGGCACCTGGACCGGCGTCGCGCGCGGGGTGAAAGGCGCGCTCGGCCTGGTGTGGATCGACGCCCACATGGACGCGCACACGCCGCGCACCAGCCACACCGGCCGCCTGCACGGCATGCCGCTCGCGTGGCTGCTCGGACAGGACGACGACCCGCTCTATGGCCTCGCCACCGGCGTGATCGAGCCGCAGCACGTCTCGCTCGTCGGCGTGCGCAGCTTCGAGCCGGAGGAGCGCGAGCGCCTCGAGCGGCTCGGCGTACGTATCTTTTACATGCACGAAGTGTCGAGCCGGGGAGTGGACGCCGTCCTCGCCGACGCGCTCGCCATCGCCCAACGCGGCACCTCGGCGTTCGGCATCAGCGTGGACCTCGATGCCGTGTCCCCCGACGAAGCCCCCGGGGTCGGCACCCCTGTGCCGGGCGGCATGTCGGGCGCGGACCTGACGCGAGCGCTGGAGCGCATCGGCGGCCGCGCAGACCTCGCCGCCGTCGAGCTGGTCGAATACAGCCCGCGCCTGGATCCCACGGGCCGCAGCGCCCGGGTGGCTATCGAGATCCTGAGAGCTGCACTATGCGGGGCGCGCGAGCAGTCTCAGGTCGCCGCCTAGCTGGGCGGTCGAGATCAGCCTGAGCTTGAGCCGCGCACCCAGCCCGGCCGGCGCCGGCAGGTCGAGCATGCCCTGGGCGGCGTCGCCGAGGAAGCTCGGGTTGAGGTAGACGAGGAACTCGTCGACGCAGCCTTCGCGCACCAGCGAGCCGTTCAGGCGAAAGCCCGCCTCGACGTGCAGCTCGTTGATGCCACGATCGGCGAGTGCCTCCAGCATCCGCGGCAGCTCCACCTTGCCTTTGGCGTTGGGCAGCACTACGACCTCCGCGTTGGGCAGCCTGCCCTCGCGCGCCGCGAACACCAGCACGCGCTCGCCCTGGAGGATGCGCGCATCGTGCGGCGTCTCGAGCCGGCTGTCGATGATGACGCGCAGCGGCTGGCGCGGCGTCTGCACTTCACGCACCGTGAGCTGCGGGTTGTCGGCCTTGACGGTGCCGATGCCGGTGAGGATCGCGCACGCCCGCGCCCGCCATTCGTGCCCGTCGCGCCGCGCTTCCGGCCCGGTGATCCATTGCGAGCGTCCATCCTCGAGCGCGGTGCGGCCATCGAGCGTCGCGGCCACCTTGAGGCGCACCCACGGCCGGCGGCGCGTCATGCGCGAGACGAACCCGATGTTCAGCTCGCGCGCTTCGCTTTCCAGCAGACCGTGCTCAAACGCGATGCCCGCCGCCTGCAGCCGCTCGCCGCCGCCGCCGGCCTGCGGATTGGGATCGCGCATGGCCGCGACAACCCGGCTCACCTTCTTCCGAGCCAGAAGGTCGACGCAGGGCGGCGTACGCCCGGTGTGCCCGCACGGCTCGAGCGTCACGTAGACCGTCGCGCCCTCGGCATCGACGTTCTCGAGCGCGCGCACTTCGGCGTGCGGGCCGCCGGCTTTCTCGTGCCAGCCCTCGCCGATGACCTCGTCGCCGCGCGTGACGACGCAGCCGACGCGCGGGTTCGGCGTCGTGGTCCAGAGTCCCTTGGCGGCGCGGTCGAGCGCACGCCGCATCATGGCGTGGTCGAACCGCGAGAAGGTCACTTGCGCCGCTTTTTGACCGCTTTCACTTCCTGCACGGCCTCGCGGAACTCCTCCGGCGTCTCGAAGTTCCGGTAGACGGAGGCGAAGCGGATATAGGCGATCTTGTCCAGCCGGGCGAGCTCGCGCATCACGAAATCGCCCACCCGCGTGGTCGGCACTTCACGCTCGCCGAGCGAGCGCAGCCGCTCGATCACGCGATCGACCGCTTCCTCGATCTGGTCGGTGGCGACCGGGCGCTTGCGCAGCGCGAGCATCATGCTGCCCATCAGCTTCTCGCGGTCGAAGTCGGTGCGGCTGCCGTCCTTCTTCACGAGCCGCGGCATCTTCAGGTCGACGCGCTCGTAGGTGGTGAAGCGCTTCTCGCAGGTGGCGCACTTCCTGCGGCGACGCGTGGTGTTCGCTTCGAGGTTCGCCCGGGTGTCGATCACCTGGGTTTCCTCGGAACCGCAGAAGGGACATTTCATGGCGAGTTATAAATGTTTGTTTCGCCAAGTATATCCCCTCGAGCACTAGATCATGTGTAGACGGGGAAGCGGGCGCACAACCCCTTGACCTCGCCCGCCACGCGCCCCAGGTTCGCCTCGTCGCCCGGCTTGTCGAGCACGTCGGCGATGAGGTTCGCGAGCTGCTCCGCCTCGCCGCGGCCGAAACCGCGCGTGGTCATCGCCGGCGAGCCGATGCGGATGCCGCTCGTCACCATCGGCTTCTCCGGATCGTTCGGGATGGCGTTCTTGTTCACCGTGATGTGCGCCCGGCCGAGCGCCGCCTCGGCGTCCTTGCCGGTGATGCGCTTCGGCCGCAGGTCGACGAGGAAGAGGTGCGATTCCGTGCGGCCCGAGACGATGCGCAGGCCGCGCGCGGCGAGCACCTTCGCCATGGTCTTCGCGTTGTCGAGCACCCGCTGCTGGTAGGTCTTGAACTCCGGCTTCAGCGCCTCGCCGAGCGCCACGGCCTTGGCCGCGATGACGTGCATGAGCGGCCCGCCCTGCAGTCCGGGGAAGATCGAGCTGTTGATCGCCTTCTCCTGCTCCGGCAGGCCGAAGATCATGCCGCCGCGCGGCCCGCGCAGCGTCTTGTGCGTGGTGGTGGTGACGAAGTCGGCGACGCCGATCGGCGAGGGATAGAGCCCGACGGCGATGAGGCCCGCGTAGTGCGCGATGTCCGACATCAGCAGCGCGCCGCACTTGTCCGCGATCTGCCGGAAGCGCTTCCAGTCGATGGCGAGCGCATAGGCCGACGCGCCGGTGATGATGAGCTTCGGCTTCTCCTGCATCGCGATGCGCTCGGCGGCGTCGTAATCGATCTCCTCCTTCGCGGTGAGCCCGTACGACACCACGCGGTACAGCTTCCCGGAGAGATTCACCGGCGACCCGTGCGTCAGGTGCCCGCCCATGGCGAGCGACATGCCGAGGATGGTTTCGCCCGGCTTCAGCACCGCCGTGTACACCGCCTGGTTCGCCTGCGAGCCGGAATGCGGCTGCACGTTGGCCCACGGCGCGCCGAACAGCTTCTTCGCCCGCTCGATGGCGATGGTTTCGGCGATGTCGACGTACTCGCAGCCGCCGTAGTAACGCTTGCCGGGATAGCCCTCGGCGTACTTGTTGGTGAGCTGGCTCCCCTGCGCGGCGAGCACCTGCCGACTGACGTAGTTTTCCGAGGCGATCAGCTCGACGTGGTCCTCCTGGCGCTGGTTCTCCAGGCGAATGGCATGCCACAGCTCGGGGTCCGACTGGGCGAGCAGGTTGGGCGCAAGCATGTTTGAAAAACCGGTGGGGAACGGGGAGCGGCCGATTCTACACTTCGGTCATGCGCCTCCTCTGCCTCCTGCTCGCGCTGGCGCTGCCGCCGGCATACGGGCAGACGTATCCGACCAGGCCGGTGCGCGTGATCGTCGCCTTCAGCCCCGGCGGCGTCACCGACATCGTCGCGCGGACGGTGATGCCCAAGCTCGCGGAGATCTGGCACCAGCCCGTCGTGGTCGAGAATCGCCCCGGCGCCGGCGGCTCGCTGGCCGCGCTGGCGGTGAAAAGCGCGCCCGCCGACGGCAGCGTGCTGCTCGTGCATTCGTCCGGCTATGCGATCAACGCGGCGATCAACCCGTCGCTTCCCTACGACCCCTACAAGGACTTCGTCGCCATCGCGCACCTCGGCAGCCAGCCGCAGGTTCTGGTGGTGAACCCGGCGTCGAGCTACCACAGCGTGCGCGATCTGATCGCCGCCGCGAAAGCGAAGCCGGGCGAGATCACCTACGGGTCGGCCGGCATCGGCAGCGGCGGCCACTTCAACGCCGAGCTCTTTCGCATCGCCGCCGGGATCGAGGTGCTGCACGTTCCGTACAAGGGCGGCGTCGACGCGATCAACGACACGGCGGCCGGGCGCTTGAGCTTCACGTTCAACACGCTGACGCTCGCGCTGCCGTTTATCCGCGACGGGCGCGTGCGCGTCCTCGCCGTCAGCTCCGGGCAGCGCACGAGCCTGCTGCCCGGCGTCCCCACCGTGGCCGAAAGCGGCGTTGCCGGCTTCGAGTACACGTTCTGGAACGGCCTGTGGGCGCCGGCCGGCACGCCGGTCGCGGTGGCCGAGAAGATCGCCCGCGACCTTGCGCAGGTGACCGCCTCGGCCGATGTGCGCGAGCGCCTGGCGCGGCTTGGCGTGGAGAACGTGACGATGAACCCCGCCGCGTTCTCCCGCTTCGTGCGCGACGAGATCGACAATGCGGAACGGGTCGCCCGCATCTCCGGCATCAAGGCACAATGAATGAAGGAGGGATCATCACCATGAGCACCGTCGCCCGCCACGCGCGTCCGCCCGAGCTCGCCGCCATGCCGCTCGAGGAAATCGCGCAGAAGTACGTCGCGCGCTTTCGCGACCGCAAGGCCGACTGGGCCGCGTTCGAGGACGCGAAGATCGAAGGCTACAAGCGGGCCCAGCACCGCTTCATCGGCGCCGGCGGCTCCGGCAAGCACGGCGACACGCACGCCATCCCGCCGCGCGGCTTCACGCTTTCCATCATGTACGTCGAGCCCGGCCAGGGAAACGCCGCGCACACGCACGAAGTCGAGGAAGTCTTCTTCGTGCTGCAGGGTTACCTCACCGCCTTCATCCAGGACGAGAGCGGCAAGCGCATCGACGTAAGACTGGGGCCCTGGGAATGCATCGCCTGCCCGCCGGGCGTAATCCACGGCTACATCAACGAAAGCCTGGAGCCGGTGTACTTCCAGGTCATGCTCGGCCGCGCCAAGCCCGAAACGATGGGCTACGCCGACGACGATCTCTACAAGCGACGGGGTGACCATCTCAAATGAAGGTTCGTAATTTTTTCCTGCTGCTCGGCCTGCTGGTCCTCGCGCCGGCGGCCATCGCGCAGAGCTACCCGTCGAAACCGATCCGCCTGATCGCGCCGTTCGCGCCGGGCGGCGCGCTCGATCTCATTGCGCGCGGCGTGGGCGCGAAGCTCTCGGAGAGTCTCGGCCAGCCGGTGGTGGTCGAGAACAAGGCCGGGGCATCGGGCGCCATCGGCTCGGAGCTGGTCGCAAAGTCGGCACCCGACGGCTACACGCTGCTTCTCGGCGCGACGACGACGCACGGCATCAACCCCGCGTTCAACCCGAAGAGCCTGCCGTACGACGCGGTGAAGGACTTCACCCCGGTGAGCCTGGTCGCGACCATCCCGCACGCGCTCATCGTGAATCCGAAGCTCGGCGTGAATTCGGTAAAGGACCTGGTCCAGCTCGGCAAGCAGCGCTCGCTCAACTTCGGCTCGGCCGGCAACGGCTCGCCGCACCATCTCGCCGCCGAGCTGTTCAAGTCGCTCTCGGGCATCCAGGCCGTGCATGTGCCGTACAAGGGATCGGGGCCCGCGCTCGCCGATCTGATGGCCGGCAACATCGATTTCATCTCGGTCGAGTACACCGCCGCCGAGCCGTACGTGAAGAACGGAAAGCTGAAGGCACTCGCGCTCGCCACGGCGAAGCGCGTGCCGGGGATTGATCTGCCGACCGTGGCCGAAGCCGGTTATCCGGGATTCGAAGTGACGTCGTGGTACGCGATCTTCGGGCCGGCCGGCATGCCGGAAGCCGTAACGAGCAGGCTGGCGGGCGAGATCCACAAGGCGGTGACCGCGACCGACCTGCGCGAGCGGCTGCAGGGACTCGGCACGACGCCGATCGGATCGAGCTCCGAGGAGCTCGCCGCGTTCCAGCGCGCCGACATCGATCGCTGGACGAAGGTCGTGAAGACGGCCAACCTCAAGCCCGAGTGAAGCTGCCCGCCTTCGATTACGCCGCGCCGGCGACGCTGCGCGAGGCGCTCGACCTCCTCGCCGCGAATCCGGGCGCGAAGGCGCTCGCCGGCGGCCAGAGCCTGATCCCGACCATGGCGTTTCGCCTCGCGACGCCGCCGATGCTCGTCGACCTCGCCAATCTGCGCGAGCTCGAGAGAATCGCGATCGACGCGAACGGGGTGCATCTCGGCGCTCGGGTGCGCTGGCGCGACATCGGGGATCACGCCGCGCTCGCCAAGGCGCAGCCGCTGCTCGTCGAGGCGATCTCGCACGTGGCGCACTACCAGGTGCGCAACCGCGGCACGGTCGGCGGCAGCCTCGCGCACGCCGACCCGGCCGCCGAGATGCCGGGCATCGCCGTGACGTGCGACGCGCAGATCATCGTCAACGGCACGCGCGGGCCGCGCACCATCGCCGCCGGCGATTTCTTCACCGGCGCGCTCTCGACTTCGCTGCGGGACGACGAGCTGATCGTGGAAGTGCGCCTGCCCGGCTGGCCCGCCAACCGGCGCTGGGCCTTCGAGGAGTTCGCGCGCCGGCGCGGCGACTTCGCGCTCGCCGGGGTGGCCGTGTACTACGACCTCGACGCCAACGGCCGCGCGGCGAACACGCATATCGGCGCGATCGGCGCCTGCACGCGGCCGCGTCGCGTGCGCGCCGCGGAAGCTGCGCTCAATGGACATGCTTTGACGCAAGCCACCATCCAGGCCGCCGCGCGGGCGCTCGAAGGCGCGCTCGACGATGCGCCAAGCGACCTGCATGCGAGCGCCGCCTACCGCCGGTCGCTGGCCGGCGCGCTGCTCGAGCGGGCACTGACGAGGACGCTATGAAACGACTGCTCTCCATTCTGCTGCTGGTCGCGGGCTGCGCCCAGGCGCAAACCTTCCCGTCGAAGCCGGTGCGCTGGATCGTGCCGTTCCCGCCGGGCGGCGCGACGGACATCATCGCGCGCATCGTCGGGGCGAAGATGGGCGAGGCCTGGAAGGAGCCGGTGGTGGTCGAGAACCGCGCGGGCGCCGCCGGCGCGATCGGCTCGGAAGCGGTGGCGCGCGCCGCGCCCGACGGCCACACGATCCTGATGGGCACCACATCGACGCACGCCGTCGGCCCCGCCATCAACACGCATCTGCCGTACAACCACCTCACCGACTTTGCGCCGGTCACCCTGGTGGCGACGTTTCCGAACGTGCTGGTCGCGCATCCGTCGACCGCCGACTCGCTGCCGGACCTCATCGCCAGGCTGAAGGCGAATCCCGGCAAGTACAACTTCGGCAGCTCGGGTGCCGGCAGCTCGACGCATCTCGCCGGCGAGCTCTTCAAGCTGATGACGCAGACCGACATCAACCACATCCCGTACAAGGGCACGGGGCCGCTGCTCAACGACCTGATGGCCGGCCACGTCGCCTTCGCCTTCGACCAGGTCACCGCCGTGATGTCCGCCGTCAACGCCGGCAAGATGAAGGCGCTCGGCGTCGCGAGCCTCGAGCGCAGCCCGGCGCTGCCGGGCGTGCCCGCGATCGCCGAGGTGCTGCCGGGCTTCGAGGCCACGGCGTGGGTTGGCATCTTCGCCCCCGCCCGGACGCCGCCGGAAACCATCGCCAGAATCCAGGGCGAGACGGCGCGCATCGTCGCGCTGCCGGACATAGCCAAGCGGTTGAACGAGCTGGGCGCGACGCCGGTGGCGAATCCGCCGGCGCAGTTCGCGGAATTCGTGAAGAAGGACACCGAGAAGTGGAAGAACCTCGTCGCCAGCGCGAAGATCCGCGTCGAGCAATGAAGACGAGATTCGAGCTGAACGGGCGCGCGGTGGAAGTCGACGTGCCGGCGCGCACGACGCTCGCCGATTGCATTCGCCATGAGCTCAAGCAGACCGGCACGCACGTCGGCTGCGAGCACGGCGTGTGCGGCGCGTGCACCGTGATCGTCAACGGCGCCGCGGTGCGCTCGTGCCTGATGCTCGCGGTGCAGGCGAATGACGCCAAAGTGACCACGGTCGAAGGGCTGTCCACGGACGAAGCGCTGTCGCCGCTCCAGGCCGCATTCCGCAAGCACCACGCGCTGCAATGCGGCTTCTGCACCCCCGGGATGCTGACCACCGCGCACGCGCTGCTGACCGAGGAACCGGACGCCGACAGGGACCGCATCCGCGAAGTGCTGTCCGGCAACATCTGCCGCTGCACGGGCTACATCGGCATCGTCGAGGCGGTGTACGAGGCGAGAAAGGCATACCGCAAATGATCGGCAAACCGGTCGAGCGCTTCGAGGACCTGCGCCTGCTGCGCGGCAAGGGCTCGTACGTCGACGACCAGCACGTCGACGGCATGGTGCACGCCGCGATCCTGCGCTCGAACGTCGGCCACGGCCGCATCCGCTCCATCGACGTGGCGAAGGCGCGCGCGCTGCCGGGTGTGCATGCCGTCTTCACCGCCGCCGACGTGGCGAAGGACGGTCCGCTGCCGACCATTCCGCTGCGGCTCGCGCCGCTGCCGCAGCTCGTGCCGTACGAGCAGCCGGTCATTGCGTCGAAGGAAGTGAATTACGTCGGCGAGCCGCTCGCCGTCGTGGTGGCCGACACGCTCGCGCTCGCCGAGGACGCGCTCGACGCGATCGAGGTCGACATCGAGCCGCTGCCCGCGGTGGTCGACTGCCACGAAGGCAGGCTCGCCATCAAGTACACCGCCACCAAGGGCGATGCGCTGAACGCGCAGGCGCCCTACCGGCGCAAGGAGCGATTCGCAGTGCAGCGCCATACCGCGGTGTGCATGGAGCCGCGCGGGCTGCTCGCCCAGTGGGACGGCGCGCGCACCAAGCTCACCGTGTCCGGCGCGGCCAAGGTGCCGTTCTCCACGCGCCGCATGCTGGCGAAGAACATGGACCTGCCGGAGGACTGCATCGACATGCTGGAGCCCGACGTGGGCGGCGGCTTCGGCGTGCGCGGCGAGTTCTATCCGGAGGACTTCCTGATCCCGTTCGCCGCGCGGCGGCTGGGAAAGCCGGTGAAGTGGACCGAGGACCGGCGCGAGAACCTGCTCGCCTCGAACCACTCGCGCGAGATGGACTGCGAGATCGAGATCCTGTGCGAGAAGGACGGCCGCATCGTCGCGCTGCGCGGCGAGGCGTGGGTCGACATGGGCGCCTACCTGCGCGCGAACGGCTCGATCCCGCCGCGCAACGTCGCGCAGTTCCTCTCCGGACCGTACCGGATCCCGCACATCCACATGCAGTCGTCGGCGCTGCTCACCAACAAGACGCCGGTCGGCACCTACCGCGGTCCCGGCCGCTTCGAGGCCGATTTCTTCCGCGAGCGGCTGATCGAGATGGCGGCGAAGGACCTCGGCATCGATCCGGTGGAGTTGCGCCGGCGCAACCTGCCGAAGCCGGACGAGATGCCCTACCCGCTCGCCACGATTACGCCGCCGGAGAAGAAGGAGAGCCTGGACAGCGGCGACTACGCGCAGGCGCTGGAGCGCTGCCTCCGCGAGTTCGACTTCGACAAGAAGAAGGCGCTGAACGGCAAACTGATCGACGGCCGCTATCACGGCGTCTCCGTCTGCTGCTTCATCGAAGGCGGCGCCGCCGGCCCGCGCGAGAACGCGCGCATCGAGCTCGACGACAAGGGCGGCGCGACCGTGTACGTCGGCTCGGCGAACGTCGGCCAGGGCCTCGAGACGGTGTGCGCGCAGATCGCGTCCGAAGCGCTCGGACTGCCGATGGAGAAGATCCGCGTGCTCCATGGATCGACCACCTACCTGAAAGAAGGATTCGGCGCCTTCCACTCGCGCTCGGTGGTGATGGGCGGATCGGCGATCCTCGACGCCGCGAAGAAGATCAAGGCCGGAGCGAAAACAGCCGACGGCACTTTCGCCGGCCACCTGCACACCTACTCGTACGGCGCGGCGGCGGCGCACGTCGCGGTCGATCCCCGCACCGGGCACGTGCAGCTCGTCGACTACCTGATGGTCGAGGACGTCGGCCGCGTCATCAATCCGCTCACCGCCAACGGCCAGGCGATCGGTGCCGTGGTGCAGGGCCTGGGCGGCACGCTGCTCGAGCACCTGCAGTACGACGAGCAGGGCCAGTTCCTCACCGCTTCGCTCGCCGACTACCTGCTGCCCGGCGCGGACGAATTCCCCAGCATCCGCGCCATCATCACCGGCAACTCGCCGTCGCCCAACAACCCGCTCGGCGCCAAGGGCGCCGGCGAAGGCGGCATCGTGCCGGTCGGCGGCGTGGTGGCGAACGCCGTCGCCGCCGCCCTCGCGCCGCTCGGCGTCGAGCCGCGCGCGCTGCCGCTTTCACCGCCGAAGGTTTGGGAACTGATTCAGTCACGGAAATAAACGCCGTCGTCCCCGCGAAGGCGGGGACCCGGTCCGTTTTAATGACCGACGTTCTCTTCGTCTGCACCGGCAACATCTTCCGCAGCCTCACCGCCGAATACGCGCTGCGCCGCGAGCTCGGCGCGGACAGCCGTATCGTCGTCGCCTCGGCGGGCACGGAAGACTATCCGTACACGGTGCGGCCGAACGTGCGCGACTACCTGCTCCGCAAGGGAATCGACGTCAGCTCGCATCGACGGCGCACGCTGACGCCGGAGATGCTGCAGTCA
>Ga0207707_10004635_pt1 | contig 12071 bp, 9 predicted proteins | sample KBSC83BmetaG_FD_184336 | JGI IMG/M metagenome (GOLD analysis project Ga0207707, IMG submission 184336) | Corn rhizosphere microbial communities from Kellogg Biological Station, Michigan, USA - KBS C8-3B metaG (SPAdes) (version 2) | ecosystem: Host-associated > Plants > Roots > Rhizosphere ... | reverse complement strand
GGCGGTCGATCAGCCGTGAGGTGGAATATTGCGGTAGCAGCATCTGCCGCTCCAGCTCGACCGGGCGCAATTCGCCGGTCGGCGCGCGCGACAATTCGAGCAGCGCGTCATACCAGGCGAGCGGCGGGAAGCCGGCCTTCTTCAGGTCCTGCTCGACGGCATCCAGCACCCGGGTCTGGACCCGCATCAGGCGAATCCAGGCGGCGGTCGCCTCGGTCGATGGTTTGCGCTTCATGATATGATCCGGCCCATATCTCTTTCACGTCACAGTGTACCCTACTGAATGCATCTGCATCAATCTTGACTATTCCATGCAGATGCATTTAGTCATTCCACCAACAAAGCCAAGACACATCCATCAAGAGACATCCATAACGAGGAGGAATTTCGATGAAGCTCTATTACTCCCCCGGCGCCTGCTCGCTTTCGCCCCATATCGCCCTGCTGGAAGCCGGCCTGCCCTATGACCTGGTCAAGGTCGACCTCCGCGCCAAGAAGCTTGAAAATGGCGACGACTTCTTGGCCGTCAACCCGAAGGGCCAGGTGCCGGCGCTGGCGCTGGACTCCGGCGAGCTCGTCACCGAAGGCCCGATCATCGTCCAGATGATCGCCGACAAGGCCGGCAAGGGGCTTGCGCCCGCCCGCGACTCGGCCGAGCGCTACAAGCTGCTCGAATGGCTGAACTACATCACGACCGAGTTGCACAAGAACCTCGGGCCGATGTTCTCGCCGGTCCTGAAGGACGACGCCAAGGCCTTCTTCAAGGACCGCACCATGGGCAAGTTCAAATACCTGGAGACCGCGCTCGCCGGCCGCGACTATCTCATGGGCAAGCAGTTCACCGTCGCCGATGGCTATCTCTTCACCATGCTGATGTGGGCGACCGACCGCCTCGGCTTCGACCTCTCGGGCATGCCGAACCTGATGGCCTACAAGGCCCGAATCGCCGCGCGGCCGAAGGTGCAGGAAGCGCTGAAGAAGGAAGGCCTGATGAAGGCGGCGTGAGCGCCACGAACTCCGAACACGAGCTCCGAACACGCGAAAGGCCGGACATCGATCCGGCCTTTTTTGTTTTTGCGACTTTGTTTTTGCGATCGCCGGAGCGCAAGCGCGTTACGGCGACGTTAACCAAGAAAGCGCTTCGCCGAACGGCGCGCGCAGGCTTAATGCGCGTTTAACAGATTCACGCGAGTGTTAGCGAACCAGCGCACCATTGTGATCACGCAGCAAGAACTGCGAGCGTAGTTCAACCTCCAAGGAGGGGTTGTATGAGAACGCTTATTGTCGGTGCGTTGGCCGCAACCCTGGTCGGCTGTAGTTGTTTCGTATCACCGCAGTCGGGCATTGAAGCCTGCACCGGCGCGGACGGGCGCGGGTTCGCCTGTTTCGACAGGAATGCCGGCGGCCGTCTCAGTCAGTGGACTGACCCGGATTCATCGTCATTCGACTCGGGCACGACGGCACCAAAGGAAAAAACGGCGCTCGCCGCGAAGACGGTAAAACCGTCGTCTGCTCATTCCGGCAAGACAACCCGTCACGCGGCAAAAGCGGAAGCGTCCACGACCGTCGCCACCGCGAAGGTCGAGCCCGCGGCGGCCGCGCAGGCCCCTGAAGCCATTGATCCGGTCATTGACAAGGCAAAGATCGCGGTGGCGGTCAAACTGGAGAACCCGCCGTCCGCCATTTTCAGCGAGATGGACCGGTCCATGCGAAAAAACACGTTGGGAAAATCCGTCGATACCATTTGCGGGCATGTCAAAGGCAGGAAGGCGTCGGGCGAAGACATCGGCGACAGACCGTTTCTCTACCTCGTAAAGGACGACGAAGCGTATGTCGCCGACGGCACGCCTACTTCAGCGGCGTCGACCGCGTATCGCAATATTTGCAACTGACCGGACGGTTTTGGAAATTCGCTATTGGGAATTCCTCTGAATGCGGGAACATGATGAACGATCTTGCTATTCCTGCCGATCCGGTCAACGGATCGCACAAATTGCCGGTGATCGCGATCGTCAATGATCAGGTCCTGCCGCGCAGCTGCATCGTCAATATCCTGAAGCGGGAGCTTGCCGGATTCGAGATCGCCGAGATGGCGACGACCGGCGATCTGAACGGCCTGTCGGGACGAGACGTTCGGCTGATCGCATTCAATCTGGGGGACACTGAGATCACCGATCCCTCGGTGGAGGATCGCCTCTCGCTGATCGAGGAGCTTTGCCCCAACGCGCATGTGGCGCTGCTGTCAAATCGCGACGACGAGGGCACAGCTCAGGCCGCGATGCAACGGGGAGTCCGCGGCTTTCTCCCGAGCTCGATTCCGGTTGAGGTCGCGGTCGCAGGACTCCGCCTTGTCCTTGCCGGCGGCGTTTACCGGCCGCTGCCGATCGTCAGGCAAAATGGCGCGGCGAGCCTCGGATCGATACCGGAATGCACCCATGCGCCGGAGCTGCCGGCGGTCCGCGCGCATGACGGCTTCGCGAAGCTTGTGCCGGTGCGAATGCCGGCCGACCTGACGCCGCGCGAGCAACACGTGCTGGCGGCGCTGAAGCTCGGCCTTCCCAACAAGCTGATTGCGGTCCGGCTCAACCTTTCGGAAAATACCGTCAAGATGCACATCCAGCACATCATGCGAAAATGTCGTGCGCGCAACCGCACCGAGGCCGTGCTGCACTGGAGCGGGCGATCCAACGGCCATCTGCCGTCCTGAATCTCTCTGCACCCGCTGGCGGTCAATCCTCGCGAAACGCGTTGTTGAAGCTGTCGAGCAGCGGCTTGAGGGCGTAGAGCGCTACGGTACCCCGACCGGTCTTGATGAACACCTGGGCCGGCATTCCCGGAATGATCTTGATGGCGTCCTGTCCGGCGGGCTGCGGATCCTGGACGCGAATCTTCGTTGCGTAATAGGGCTGGTCGGTACGCTTGTCGAGCAGACGGTCGGCGGAAACACGCGTCACCGTGCCGTGGAGCGGCGCCACGCGGCGCTGATTGTAGGGCAGAAGATTCACGTCGGCCTCAAGGCCGGGGCGAACCACGTCGATGTCCTCGGGCCTGACGCGCGCGGTGACGATGAGGCGGTCTTGCCGGGGCACCAGATCCATGAGAGGCGCGCCCGCACCGATCACGCCGCCCGGGGTATGCACCTTCAGGTCGGTGACCACGCCGTCCTCGGGAGCCTTGACCGCCGTTCGCGAGAGTTGATCATTGGCCGCCTGCAGTCGCTCGCGGATCTGGAAAATCTGGTTCTGCACCTCGCGCAAGGACTGCGAAATCTCGTTCTGCCGGTCGTTCTCCAGCTTCAACAAATTGGTCTGCGATTCGCTGATGACCTGCTCGGCGCGCGAGATCTGCGCGGCGATCTCACCCCGCTTACCCTCGATGTCGGCCGCTTCCCGCTCGAGATTCAGGAGACGCGGGCGCCGTTCAAGGCCCTTCTCCACAAGGGTGGCGACGGTGGCCGCCTCGTCCCGGACGATTCCGACACGCTTGGTGGCGGCGCTTGCCTGCGCCCTGAGGCCCTCGATCTCCTTTTCGACCTGCAACCTCTTTTCGCGATTGATGGCGACTTGCGACTGAAGCACCTGGCGGCGTGTCTCGAAGATGTTTTGCTGGCCCGAAAGGACGGCGGCGGCCGACAGGCTCTTTTTGTTGGCCTTCTCCAGCTCGGGCGGAAACGACACCCGCTCGTCGCCATGCTGTTCCGCGACGAGCCGCGCTTCCCGCGCGACCGCATCCCACAGCTGACCTTTCAGGCTCTCGACCTCGGCACTCGCCCTGGTGTCTTCCAGCGAAATCAGCGTCTGTCCCGCATGGACGAGATCACCGTCGGCGACCAGAATTTCCCTGATGATGCCGCCCTCGAGGTGCTGAATGGTCTTCCGGCTCGACTCGGATTCGACGGTTCCAAGGGCAATCGCAGCGCTCTCAAGCGGCGCAAAGGTCGACCAGCTCCCGAGGCCGAGGACAAAGCAGCCGACCAGCAGGTTTCCGGTCCAGGTGAGACCGCGAAGCCGGTCGCAAAGCGCCGGCGCCTGCTCCGAAGCCGGCAGGCTCCGCCAGCTTTCGAGATGACTGCATGCCATGCGCGCAAGACTTCGCCATTCCTCGAAGAGGTCGCGCGCGCGTTCGGTGCAGATCATCGCAAGATCGGTTGCGGCGAGGCGCCGGCGTCGCTCAGGCATTACGGCTCCTGTTGCTGCAGCACCGGCTCGCGCGAGGTGATCTGCGGTCGGGCCAGATATCTCTCGTAGATGTCCTCGCTGTCGCCAAATGCGCCGATCGTGCCGCCCTGCATGATGGCAATCTTGTCGGTGGCGGCGAGGATTCCGATCCGGTGCGTGATGATGACCACCGTGGTGTTGGCCGCCTTCATTTCCTCGATCGCATCGAGGAGCATCCGCTCACCGAGCGAATCCAGGCTGGCGTTGGGCTCGTCGAGCACCACCAGATGCGGGTCGCCGTAGAACGCCCGTGCGAGGCCGAGGCGCTGACGGAAGCCGCGCGAGAGACTGCTCCCTCCGCCGACGACGACCGTATCGTACGCCTGCGGCAGCTGAAGGATCGGCTCGTGAAGTCCTGTCAGCCTGGCGGCCGCAATGACCTTCTGCAAATCGCCACCATCCAGCCGTGCAATGATGTCCTTTATTGTTTCACCGAACAGGTCGATGTCCTGCGGCAGATAACCGAGGCGCCAGCCGGCCGAATCGCGCATGGACAGGACATCGGTATTGTCGAGCCGGACCGAGCCAACGGTCGGCGCACACACGCCGGCGATGATCTTGCCAAGCGTCGACTTGCCGGAGCCGGACGGTCCGATGATGCCCAGGCACTCGCCGGGCGCGAGACGGAACGACACGCCCTTCAGCATCAAATGACCCGTTCCCGGGAAAGCAGCGCCGACATTGCTGACGACAAGGCTGCCCTTCGGCCGTTCCGCGAAGTCCCCGGTGTCCGCGGCCCGCCTGACGGCGCCCATGACGCCGTTGAGCCGCCGGTAGGCAGCCAGGGCCGTCGCAAAGGCCTTCCAGCCCGCCATCGCGCCTTCGATCGGTGCCAGCGCACGCCCGAACAACAGGCTCGTCGCAAAGATGATGCCGGGACTTCTCTGCTGTTCCAGCACGAGCCAGGCGGCGGCGCCCATGATCAGCACCTGCGCCAGCGCGCGCACCGGTCTGGAGATCAGCATGACCCATTCGCCGCGACGCTGGGCGACATCGTGCTCGCGCCTCGAATCCCGCGCCGCCTGCTGCACCAGCCGTTCGGCGCCGTCGAGCATTCCCATGGCCTTGATGACGTGGACGTTTCCGACGGCGACGCCGAAACGTCCGTGGCTGCGGGTGAGTGCGGCAACCGACCGCGCCAGCGGGCCCGCCGTGACAAGGTCGCCCGCAAATCCGAGACCGAGCACGACCAGCGCCGTAGCCGCGCCGATCACCCCGAGCAAGGGATGCACAAGGAAAAGGACGAAGAGAAAAAGCGGCGACCAGAGCACATCGAACAGCATCGGGCATGCGCCTGACTCGGCGAACTGGCGCAGGCTCGAAAGATCACGAAACGCCTCGGATGCGCGCGCCGGATCGGATCGATAGGCATATTCGAAGCACGCGGAGAGCACGGCCGGCCGCAGCCTGTCGTCAAGCCAGCCTCCGATTCGGCCGAGCACCGCGCGGCGCAACGCGTCAAGCACGCCGCCGACCATGACGGCAAAGGCAACGATGAGCGTGAGCATGATCAGCGTATCGGCGCTGCGGCTCGACAGCACGCGATCGTAGATCTGAAGCAGATAGATCGAGGGCGCCAGAAGCAGGAGATTGTAGCTGCAGCCATAGGCGAAGACGAGGCCGAGCGATCCGGCGCAGGCCCGCAGCGCCATCTCGAGCTGCGTTTGCGGCGCTGGCATCATTTGCAGCCGGGACGGCGGCATCAGCATTGCGGTCCCCCGCGAGAGATTTGAAAGTCCGGCCCTTCGGCCCGTTTTCCGCCGGCGTCGCGAAGAAACGAGAACCGGCGGCCTTGGCCGCCGGTCCGGCTGTCATGCAGGTCGATCAGGTATGCACGTGCACGTCGCCACCGAAGGCGTAGTTGCCGTCCCCGCCATTGCCTCCGATGCCGGCATAGACGTTCTGCGACATGTCCGCCGCCAGGAAGTTCGACTGGTAGGCCGTCGTGTCGGCGTGCACGTTGGAAGTGTCGTAGCCGCTATAGTTGTGCTGGTCGCCGTTCGATTCGGCCTCGCCGCCATAGGCCTTGGCGTATTTTTCTGCGTTCGCGTTGGCGCCGCCGGCGTCCCAATAGGCCTTCTGATAGACGTGATCGCCGGTGTTGACGGACACGTCGGAACCATAGGCCTTGTTGGTGGGATTGAAGTCGATATGCGCGTTGTTGGTGATGTCGCCCTTGTTGACACCGTCGCCACCGTTTCCGGCGCTGTTGCCGCCGGTCGAGATGGACTTGAACGCGATCGTGTCGGTGGGGATCGAGTGAGATTTCATGTGAAGCTCCCTGGTTTGGTTTACGCTGCATGCGGCCCTATCTGGACGGTACCGATCTTCGTTTTGCGCACCGCATCGGCCAAGCTGCCAAAACTGATGCCACCGGTCTGAAAAAGGGTACGCCCAAAAGGCGTGTGACGCGCCGCCGCAGTCCATTCATGCGATCACGTTGACGCACAGGACGAAGTCCACCTCTCGCGCGGGGAGAGGTGGGCTGGTCGGGGGGCAACCCGATGCAGCGATCACATGCTATGCGTGACCGAGATGAAGGTCGGAGAGCAGGTGCAACGCCACATCGCCACCGAGAGCTGCGTTGCCGTGACCGCCATCACCGCCGACGCCGGCGATCTGGATCGCGCCCTGATCGAACTCGACATTGTTGGTCTGGTGAGCGTCGGCCGTGGAGTTGACGCCGGCGACTGCAATGTTGATCGGCGCATAGATCGCAATGCTGAGGTCGACGAGGCTCCCTGCGAAATGGCCGTCGCCGCCGGTGCCGGCGCTGTTGCCGCCCGTCATAATGACGTCGGAGCCGATCAGGCCGAGGAGAGAGAAGACGCCACCGATATCGCCGCCGATCGCAGCATTGCCGTTACCGCCGTTGCCGCCGATACCCGCCATCTGAACAGCGGATTGATCGAACAAAACATTGTTTGATTGATCGGCGTGGCTGGTGGAATCATAGCCCGCGACCGCAATGTTGATCGGGTCGTACACGGCGATGGAGGTATGAACCATGCCGCCGTAAAAGAATCCGTCTCCACCGTTGCCGGCGTGGTTGTCTCCGCTTGAGGCCGCATCCGGACCGCTCGAGCCGCTTCCGGACGCCGGCACGGTGCCGGTCGCGGCGTGGCTGTGAGAATCGGTCCCCTCACTGGAGGCGTCTCCGCCAACGGCAGCGTTGCCACTTCCGCCGCCGCCACCACCTCCGCCAAACTGAAACGCGGATTGATAGAACTGCGCCGAGTTCGACTGATGGGCGTCGGCGTTGCCATGAGAGCCGGCCACCGCGATGTTGACCGGATTAAATACCGCGACAGGAGCATGCACCATGGCTCCCTGGAAGACGCCGTCGCCACCCGTCCCTGCGCTGTTGTCCCCTGTCGAGATGCTGGAGCCACCCGATCCGAACCCGCCGCTGGCGCTTCCGCCGAGGGCGGCGTTGTCGTCGCCGCCGTCGCCGCCGATTCCGGCAATCTGGGTTGCCGACTGATCGAGAATCGCGATGTTGCTCTGGTGGGCGGTGGCCGATCCGTGAGCACCAGCCTGCGCCACATTGTGCGGCTCGAACTCTGCATAGGGGCTATCGATCAGGTAACCCGAAAAATAGCCGTTTCCACCATTGCCGGCGCCGTTGTCTCCGGTGTCGGTCGAGAACCACGGCATGGAGCTTGTCGAAAGCCATGTCGATGAGGCTTCGCGCCCGAGATCCTTTTGACCCAGATGAAAGCCGTCCGAAAGATGCCGAAGATCCATGGCCGATGCCCCTAACCAAAATCGATTCACGCCGACTGGACGGACGCTTCCCGACACAGAATGTCACCTCGGCAAGCGGGATGCCGAGTCGTCAATTCGAGTACGGACGTTTGGGCGGCAGAGGTGGCATCAATTACACCCGTTCGGGTGCGTCGCGGAGACCGGCGGCCGAAGGCCGCCGATGCACCCTCATAGGAGGGTAAGAACTACTCCGCGGCCTGGACCGCGGGCTTCTTCGGCGGGAAACGGCCGTAGAAGGTTTCGCCCTTGGCGGCCATCTCTTCCAGCAGCTTCGGCGGCGTGAAGCGCGAGCCGTATTTCTTCTCGAGCTTGTGGCAGAGCTCGACGAACTTCCCGGTGCCCATGAAGTCGATATAGGACAGCGTACCGCCGGTGAACGGCGCAAAACCAAATCCAAGAATAGACCCTACGTCGGCCTCGCGCGGATCGACGATGACGTGATCCTCGACCGTGCGCGCGGCTTCGACCGCCTGCACCACCAGGAAGCGCTGCTTCAGTTCCTCGACATCGAGCGTATCGGGGTCGAGATGTTTTGGCTGCAGCGCAGAGATACCCTGCCACAGGCTCTTCTGGCCCTTGCCCTTCTCGGGATAATCGTAAAAGCCCTTGCCGTTCTTGCGGCCGTAGCGGCCCTGCTTCTCGACCATCTCGATCATCAGCTTCTTTTGCGCCTGATCGATGGCGTTGGGTCCGAGATCGGCCTCGGTCGCCTTCATGATCTTCAGGCCGAGATCGAGCGCCACTTCGTCCGACAGCGACAGCGGCCCGACCGGCATGCCGGCCATTTTGGCGGTGTTCTCGATCATCGCCGGCGGCACGCCTTCGAGCAGCATCTCGTTGCCCTCGGAGATATAGCGCAGCACGCAGCGGTTGGCGAAGAAGCCGCGGGAGTCGTTCACCACGATCGGCGTCTTGCCGATCTGGCGCACGTAATCGAGCGCGGTCGCGATCGCGAGATCGCTCGTGTTCTTGCCGAGGATGATCTCGGTCAGCATCATCTTCTCGACCGGCGAGAAGAAATGGATGCCGATGAATTTCGACTGGTCCTTGAACTCTTCCGCCAGCGAATTGATCGGCAGGGTCGAGGTATTGGAGGCGAAGATCGCGCCTTGCTTGAGCAGCGGCTGCGCCCTGGCATAGGTCTCGGCCTTGACCTTGCGGTCCTCGAACACGGCTTCGATGACGAGGTCGCAATCCCTGATGACGTCGTAGTCGGCGGTTGCCGTGATCCGCGACAGCGTGGCGTCGCGGTCTTTCTCCGAGGCGCGGCCCTTCTTGACGAGATCGTCGATCACGCTCTGCGCGTGCGCCTTGCCCTTGTCGGCAGAGGCCTGGTCGCGATCGACCAGCACCACATCGATGCCGGCGCGCGCCGAGACGTAGCCGACGCTGGCGCCCATGAAGCCGGCGCCGATCACGGCGAGCTTCTTCACCTTGGTCGGCGGCACGCCCGCGGGGCGGCGAGCGCCCTTGTTCAGTTCCTGCATCGACAGGAACAGCGAGCGGATCATCGCGGCGGCTTCCTTGCTCCGCAGGATCTGCGTGAAGTAGCGCGACTCGACGCGGAGCGCCGCGTCGATCGGCAACTGCAGGCCCTCGTAGACGCAGCTCATGATCGCGCGCGCGGCCGGATAATTATCGTAGGTCTCGCGGCGGTAGATGGCGTTGCCGGCGGGGAACATCATCATGCCGGCCTTGGAGAACACCGGTCCGCCCGGCAGCTTGAAACCCTTCTCGTCCCAGGGCGCGACGGCCTTGCCGCCGCCCTTGATCCAGTCCTTGGCGGCCTTGATCATGTCGGCGGCGGGAACGATGGCGTGGATCAGGTTGAGCGCCTTTGCCCGGTCGAGCCTGACGGCCTCGCCCTTCAGCAGCAGTTGCATCGCGTCCTGCGGCTGCAGGATGCGCGGCACGCGCTGGGTGCCGCCGGCGCCGGGGAACAGGCCGACCTTGATCTCGGGCAGGCCGAGCCGGGTCTTCGGGCTGTCGGCGGCGACGCGGTAATGGCAGGACAGCGTCAGCTCGAAGCCGCCGCCGAGCGCGAGCCCGTTGATCGCGGCCGCCCACGGCTTGCCCGAGGTTTCGATGCTGCGGAACACCTGCGAGAAGCGCCGGCTCTGGTCGAACAGCATCTGGTTCGCCGCGACCTCGCCCTTCTCCTTCAGCGTCTTGGCATAGGTGTGGCTCATGCCCTCGAGCATCGAGAGATCGGCGCCGGCGCAGAACGCCTCCTTGCTGGAGGTGATGACGACGCCTTTCACGGCGGCATCTTCGGTGGTCTGCTTCACGATCGCCTCGAGCTCGTCGACTGAGGTTTCGTCCAGCACGTTCATCGAGCGGCCGGGAATGTCCCAGGTGACGAGCGCAATGCCGTCGGCATCCAGCTCGAATTTGAAATTCTTGAAGGCCATGTGGTGCTCCCAATTGAGGTTCCCTTCTCCCCTTGTGGGAGAAGGTGCCTTCGCGAAGCGAAGGCGGATGAGGGGTCTCTATCCGCGGAGACAAACCCCTCACCCGGCCCGAACCCGCTCCGCGCGTTCGCGCCACCCTCTCCCACAAGGGGAGAGGGTGAAAAAGTTACACCCGCTCGATAATCGTCGCGGTGCCCATGCCGCCGCCGATGCAGAGCGTCACAAGCGCGGTCTGCTTGTTGGTGCGCTCCAGTTCGTCGAGCACGGTACCCAGAATCATCGCGCCGGTGGCGCCGAGCGGATGGCCGAGCGCGATCGCGCCGCCATTGACGTTGATCTTGGCATTGTCGATGTCGAACGCCTGGATGTAGCGCAGCACGACCGAAGCAAAGGCTTCGTTCAGCTCGAACAGGTCGATATCCGACTTCTTCATGCCGGAACGCTCGAACAGCTTTTCGGTGACGTCGACGGGTCCCGTCAGCATCATCGCGGGCTCGGAGCCGATGTTCGCAAAGGCGCGAATTCTGGCGCGCGGCTTCAGGCCGTGCCTGGCGCCCGCTTCCTTGCTCCCGAGCAGCACGGCGCCGGCACCATCCACGATGCCCGACGAGTTGCCGGCGTGATGGACGTAATTGACGCGCTCGATCTCCGGATGCGACTGGATCGCGACACCGTCGAAGCCGCCCATTTGCGCCACCTGCGCAAACGCCGGCTGCAGCTGCGCCAGCGACTGCATGGTCGTGGTCGGGCGCATATGCTCATCCCTGGCGAGGATGGTGAGGCCGTTCATGTCCTTGACCGGCACCACCGACTTGCTGAAGCGGCCCTCTTCCCAGGCCTTGCCGGCGCGCTGCTGGCTCTGCACCGCATAGGCGTCGACGTCGTCGCGCGAGAAGCCGTATTTGGTGGCGATCAGATCGGCCGAGACGCCCTGCGGCATGAAATAAGCGGGCACCGCCATCGACGGATCCATCGGCCAGGCGCCGCCGGAAGCGCCGATGCCGACGCGGCTCATGGATTCGGCGCCGCCGCCGATCACCAGCTCATGCTGCCCGCTCATGATCTGCGCGGCCGCGAAATTCACGGCGTCGAGGCCGGAGGCGCAGAAGCGGCTGATCTGCACGCCCGGCACCTTTTCGCCGAGGCCGGCCTTCAGCGCGGCGAAGCGGGCGATATCGGAGCCGGCTTCGCCGACCGGATCGACCACGCCGAGCACGACGTCGTCGACGATGTCCTCGCCGAGATTGTTGCGGTCCTTCAGCGCCTTCAAGGGCATGGTGGCGAGCGCAAGCGCGGTCACCTCGTGCAGGGAACCATCCGCCTTGCCGCGGCCGCGCGGGGTGCGAACGTGATCGTAGATATAGGCCTCGGGCATGACGCTCTCCTGAAAGATGATGTTCGTCATATAATAGTAGGTTTGGCCGTGTGGCGGAAGGGTCAGAACGCTTCCGCCGCCAGCTCCATGGTGGTCGTGGCGCCGGTCTGGATACGCGCCAGATGCAGCGCGGTCTCCGGCAGCATCCGCTCCATGAAGAAGCGGCCGGTCACGAGCTTGGTCTTCAGATAGGGCGTCTCGCCGGTACCTGCAATCTTGTCGAGTGCGACCTTGGCCATCCGTGCCCACATGTAGCCGAGCGTGACGAAACCGAACAATTGCAGGTAATCGGTGGCCGCG
>Ga0207707_10004627_pt1 | contig 12086 bp, 8 predicted proteins | sample KBSC83BmetaG_FD_184336 | JGI IMG/M metagenome (GOLD analysis project Ga0207707, IMG submission 184336) | Corn rhizosphere microbial communities from Kellogg Biological Station, Michigan, USA - KBS C8-3B metaG (SPAdes) (version 2) | ecosystem: Host-associated > Plants > Roots > Rhizosphere ... | reverse complement strand
GGCCCTCGTCCCATTCAACGCCGAATACGAAGGCAAGAAGCACGCGATGATCGGGGCGTATTCGACAACGAGCCTTGGTCCGAATGCCAACCTTGGCGTGATCACGATGCAGGACGAACGCACCGCGCTTGCGTCGGTAGGTGAGATGCGAATTCAGGTTTGGCTGATCAGCCTTGCCTTCGCATTTTTTGCTCTCTTGGCTGGATTTGTCGGCGCCAGACTTCTGACCTCGCCGCTTCTTCATCTTGTCGCCGCTGCTAAAAAGATCGCGGCCGGCGATTTTTCATCGCGAGTCGAGGCAAAAAATATTACTGAGATCGGTACGTTGGGCGAAACGTTCAACATGATGACCGATAAGATCGAAGACCAGATCGCTAATCTTGCCAAAGCCGCAACCGAAAACCGCGAGCTCTTCGTCGGTACGGTTAAGGCGCTCGCCGCCGCCATCGACGGAAAGGACAAATATACGCGTGGCCATTCGGAACGGGTCTCGAGGATCTCCGTTGCAATAGGAAAACGGCTTGGCCGGCCTGAGGACGAGATCGAAACTCTGCGAATGAGTGCGCTGCTTCACGATGTGGGTAAGATCGCGATCGACGACAACATTTTGAAAAAGCCTGCAGCGCTGACCGACGCTGAGTACGAGATCATGAAGGAACATCCCAAGCGCGGATACAAGATCATGTCGCAAATTCCGGCAATGAAAGACTTTTTGCCGGGAATGTACATGCACCACGAAATGGTCAACGGCATGGGTTACCCACAGGGCCTAAAGGACGAAGAGATACCGCTTCAGGCCAAGATCGTTTCGGTCGCGGACACGTTTGACGCGATGACGATCGACAGGCCATATCAAAAAGCCCTTCCACTGGAGAAAGCTCTCGAGGTCATCTCTGGATACATCGGAACACGCTACGACGGCGCGGTCGTAAACGCTCTGATCGAAGCTTGCAAGAATGGCGAGGTTGCCAATGGTGTCGTTCGTCAACGAGTCCAGACCGGTCGCGGACCTGACGCGGTCCCGGACGATGATGATGACATATTGGCCGTCCTTGATGCGGTCCTTCCAACCGTGAATCGTCCGAGCCAGTCAAATCCTTTGACGATCCAATAAATTTCCCACGCTCCCTTATCTGCAAAAGCATTCGAAATAATGGTGGAGCATCCAGATGAGCGAACCCGGATCAACTGAAATTTGGCAGGTCGAGGTCAATGGCCAGGTCTATGAGGCCGCATTCGGAGAGCTTGCCGACTGGATCGCCGAGGGCTCGCTTGTTCCCGAAGATAAGGTCCGTCGCGGTAATTTGCGGTGGATCGAAGCACGGAAAGTTCCAACGCTGGTGCCTTTCTTTAATGCGAAGGCGGCAGGGGTTGCGATGCCTCCCGTTGTCACGACCACCGTCGCCGAGTCGGAGAGCATAAATGTCGAACCGGTTTCGGCCGCTGGAGGTCTGCCGCCGGTTGAGGCCGTCGTCGTACCGGAACCTGTAAAAGACCCGCTCCCGCCGGTTCTAAATTCTGCGGCAGTTACGATTTTTAAGGATCCGAACTGCTGCGCCAGTCACACCGATCGGCCATCGACATTTCAATGCCAGACGTGCGATCTTTCGCTGTGCCGCGACTGCGTTAAAGCTTTCGGTTCAAGCGTGCTTTTATGCTCAGCCTGCGGTGGAATGGCGAAACGTAAAACGCAGATCGAAGCCGAGCAGCGAACGGCTGAGTTTCGCAGTGAATCGATCACAAAGGGATTTGGTTTCGGCGATTTTGGCGAGGCTCTGGCCTATCCGTTCAAGTTTAAGACGAGCCTTTTTTTTGGCGCGTTGATGTATACGTTTTTCTCGATGGGCAAGCTGGCGTCCGTAATGGGCGGAATGTATATGATCGCCGCCGCCTTGATGGCATACATGCTCGCGAACATGCTCGTTTTCGGCATTCTGGCCAATACGATCGAGAGCTTTGCACACGGAAAGATCGGCGGAAATTTTATGCCGAGCTTTGATGACTTTGAACTCTGGGATGATGTCATTCATCCGTTTTTCTTGTATATCGGAACGGTCGTCGCCTCGTTCGGGCCGTTCATTCTTGTGTTCGCACTGGGTTCATGGATGGTTCTTCACTCGATGACCGCGCAGGCAGACTCGATCAAGTCTCAAGTAGAAAATACGCCCGGCACGCCTGATTACACGGGGATCAAGGGAACGATGGACCAGTCCGACGAGGTCAAGAAAATTCTTAGCAACAGCGCGCATGTAAATCAGCAGCGTCTCGATCAGGAAGAGCAACTTGAAAAAGGCGAAGCCCCAACGCCGCCGGTTGTCGATCAGACTGAAGAAAGCGTTCAACGCGTTAACGGCATGATCGCCGAAAGCAAGAAAAAGGAACTCGAAGGTCTGCTCGGGAAATCTGCCGAGACGCGAGCTAAGGAGCAGCAGCAGTTTGTCTCGGGATTGCTGCGCATGGCGGCGCCGCTTGTGGTTATTGGATTTATCACATTTCTGTGGGGACTCTTCTATTTTCCCGCCGCAAGTACCGTGGCCGGGTATACTCGCTCCTTCGCGGCGACGATAAATCCGATGGTCGGTCTCGACACGATCAAGCGCCTCGGGTTTGACTACATCAAGATCCTGTTCATGGGATTACTGCTTGTCATTGCATCGGCCATCGTTAGCTTTACTGCCGCGATCATCTTCTCACCGCTTGACCTGCCGGGAATGGGAAACATTCCGGCCCAGGTCGTCGGCAGCCTCTTTCAGTTTTATATCTGGATCGTCTTTGCGTGCGTCCTGGGGTTCGCAATGTTCAAGGCATCTGACCGTCTTAGACTCTCACGCTAAGCTACACCAACCCAGGCGTAGACGATATCGCACGTTGTTAGGCGTGCGATATTTTTTTATAATCGGAAATTTACGGTTACGTCGGTTTTTTGCACTGTATGGCGTTCTTTTGGCGGAGAAATAAGGAAGACAGATTTTCGAGCTCGGTCCTTGGACTCGACAAGTCGATCGAGGAGCTGCAGGCCCAGGAAGCGGCAGTTGAGCAAGAGCTTGGCGTCCGGTTTTCGCGAGCGATCGAGAAGACACGCGACTCGATAAACACGCGGCTCGACTCGATCTTTGAGGGCCGCAAAAAGATCGATGAGGCTTTCCTTGACGAGTTGGAAGAATTGCTGATCTCGACCGACATAGGTGTTGCGACGACGCTTCAGATTCTCGATTCCGTACGGCGCGGCATTTCGCGCGCCGAGATCAATGATCTCGCGGCATTAAAATCGTCAATGAAGCAAGAGTTGTTAAAAATCTTGCATCACTCCGAAGAAACCGGAGTTGTCGATGAACGATCCGTTGATGAGTCGATCAAGCCATATGTTCTTATGGTCGTCGGTGTCAACGGTGTGGGAAAGACAACGACGATCGGCAAGCTTTCGCAGAGGATCAAGAACGAGGGAAATGAAGTCCTGATCTGCGCGGCCGACACATTTCGCGCGGCGGCGAGTGATCAGCTTGAGATCTGGGCCGGGCGCGCCGGAGTTCAGATCGTTCAGCAGAAAGAGGGAACCGACCCGGCAGCCGTGTTATTCGATTCGCTAAAAGCCGCAAAGGCGCGAAACGCAGACGTCCTTATAATCGACACGGCCGGCCGGCTACACAACAAAGCAAACCTGATGGCAGAGCTTGAAAAGATGAAACGCGTCGCGGGCCGCGAGGTGAGCGGGGCGCCGCATGAAACACTGCTTGTTATCGACGCCGTAACGGGTCAGAATGGCCTCGAACAGGCGCGTCAATTTATGAAGGTCGCCAATGTTACGGGCATCGTTCTGACAAAACTCGACGGCACGGCAAAGGGCGGCATCGCGGTTGCCATCGCGAAAGAGCTTGATCTGCCCATCAGGTATGTCGGCGTCGGCGAACAGGTCAACGACCTAATGGTTTTCGACCCCGAGACATATGTCAACGGCTTGTTTGCATAGACTATCCACTATTAACTTGTAACTATTCACTGGATTTTCAATAGATTGCCAAACGATATCTCGACAGATCAGACAATTCGCTTCGTGCAACGTTCGCTTGAGCTCGCGCGACACGGCATCGGTCTCGCCGGCCCGAATCCGCTTGTCGGATGCGTGATCGTGTCGCATGACGGGCGTGTAGTTGGCGAGGGCTCGTATACATTCGATGGCGTGACGCATGCAGAGATGATCGCTCTCGAGCATGCCGGTGAGGCCGCGCGCGGCGGAACAGCGTATGTTTCGCTTGAGCCGCATTCGCACCAGGGCCGAACACCGCCTTGTACGGAAGCCTTGATAAACGCGGGCATTGCACGAGTCGTTGCCCCGATCGAAGATCCTAACCCGCTTGTATCCGGACGTGGGTTTGAACGCCTTCGCGACGCCGGCGTTGATGTCCTGACAGGGATTCTCGCCGACGAGGCCGCTCGCTTGAACGAGAAATTCATCTGCTGGCACCGGAATAAGCGGCCGTTCGTTCATTTGAAGCTGGCGATGTCGCTCGACGGTCGCATTTCATTGAAGAATAGTGTCTCGACTGCCTTGTCCGGCACAGAAGCCAGAGAGCGAGTTCAGCAATTACGTCACGAATATGATGCGATTTTGGTCGGCGGCAATACGGCGTTTGTCGACGCCCCAAGTCTTACCGACCGAAGCGGTTTGCCACGTCGCAAACCGTTGGTCCGCGTCATTTTAGACAACCGTCTGCGTCTTAAAGCTGATTCAAAGCTAGCCTCGACGGCGCTCGATATTCCGACCATCGTATTTACGCAAAAGCATAAAGCTGCGATGACGGGAGCACTGAAAGAAAAGGGTGTAGATGTTGTTGAGTTCGAAGGCGGCAGCCGGAATCTCAAGAATGTATTGAAGGTGCTTGCCGAGCGCGAGATCCAAAGCCTTCTTGTCGAAGGCGGCTCCGAAGTTGCGGGTGCGTTTATCGATTCGCGGTTAGTCGATAAGATCACACTGGTCGTCGCGCCGATCGTTATTGGCGGTTACGACGCACCGGTTGCCGTCGGGGGAAAAGGAGCGGAAAACCTCGCCGATGCGCTCCGGCTTCGCGACAGCGAAGTTACGCAGCTTGGTGACGATTTTGAGATCACCGGCTATCCGCAGCAGAGCTTACAATCGTAATGACCGAGCGACGCGTCCCATTTTCAAAACGCTCCTTCGGTCAAAATTTCCTCGTCGATAAAGACTATGTCCAAAAGATCGTTGCTGCGGTCGACCCGACACCTACCGATACGATCGTCGAGATCGGACCCGGCCGCGGCGCACTTACCGAAAGCTTGCTCAAGCGGTCGGACCGCCTGATGGCGATCGAGCTTGACCGAGACATGGCCACAGTTCTCAATGATCGATTTTCGAGTCTTGCGAATTTTGAACTGCTCGTATCCGACGCTTTAGAAGTCGATTTTGCGGAACTGTCGAAGCAGGCCGGAAAGAAGCTAAAGCTCGTCGCAAACCTACCGTACTACATTTCGACCGCTATTCTCCGGCACCTCGTCGAGCAGCGCGAGGTGTTCTCAAGCATGGTGCTTATGTTTCAGCGAGAGGTCGTCGACCGCATCATGGCCGAGCCAGGAAACAGTGATCGTGGTTACTTGAGTGTCTTGGTTCAGGCCTTCCTTGATTGCCGCCGCCTCTTTGACGTACCACCCGCTGCTTTTCGGCCGCAACCGAAAGTTTGGAGCTCGGTTGCGGTGTTTACACCCCGATCAAACGAGCCGGTGTGGCTGGCAGAGCGATTCAAGTTGATAGTGGGCGCCGGGTTTGGGCAAAAGCGAAAGACTCTCTACAATAATTTTCGCGCCGCAGCGAGCACCTTAAATCTCGACCCAGCGAAAATCGCCGATCTTCTGCGACAGTGTGAGATCGACCCCACCCGTCGCGCCGAGACCCTCACATTGGCGGAATGGGCGCGCCTTACGTTAAAACTAAGCTGATCTTTCCGACGCGTCGTCTCCTTTTCCCGGGAATATGATCGACGAAACGATCGCGGTAGCGATAGCGGCGGCGATTATCCCGAGCGACCATGTGATCGGAAATCCGCCCTCATAGAGATTATTGAGCCACACCATTTTCAGCCCGACAAAAGTTAAGACAAATGCGAGCCCATAATGCAGCAAGTGAAAACGACCGATGACGCCCGCCAGCATAAAATACATCGAGCGCAAACCTAATATCGCGAAAATGTTCGAGGTGAAAACGATAAACGGCTCGTTAGTGACACCAAAAACGGCCGGAACACTGTCGACCGCGAAAATGATGTCCGATATTTCCAGAAACAATAATGCGATAAACAGCGGCGTCGCGTGCCACATGCCTTTTTCATGCTTAAAGAACTTATGACCGTGTATCTCGTGTGTGGCCGGGATGAAACGCCGAAACAGCTTGATGATCAGGTTATTTTCCGGATGGACCTCGCGCGAGCTCGGCAGAAACATCTTTATGCCGGTCAGTATTAGAAAGGTTCCAAAAACGTACACGACCCAGTGGATCTGAAGCAGCGCCGAGCCCAAAGCTATGAAGATCGCTCTAAAGATCAGCGCTCCCAATATGCCATAAAACAGAACGCGGTGTTTGTATTTGGGCGGGATGGCGAAATAGCTGAAAACCAGTATGAAAACGAAAATGTTATCTATCGAGAGCGAATATTCGAGAACATACCCAGCCAGAAACTCAAGCGCACTCCGCTCACCGACCGCCGAACCGTGTTGCCACGAGACATATCCAAAGAGGATCGCGTTAAAGATCAGCGCCAGCGCTACCCAAACGGCGCTCCATATGGCGGCCTCTTTGAACGTGATCTCGTGCGACCGCCGGTTAAAGATACCGAGATCGAGAGCCAGCATGATCAGGACGAACAGTAAAAATAGCCCGTACAGCCACCAATATTCAGCGATCGGAAATAAGCTCATATACAAAAGAAAAGAGACCTTCTGCACGCGGGACGTCCGCTGCAGAAGGTCTCGATATTTTCTCCGGCGTACCGGGCGTTCGCTAAAACGCCGTGTTGACGATACTGCCGAACCTGGAAAAGGCTATCTACTCCCCTTCAACAAATTGTTAAATCTACGCTAACAAACGTTGTCCACAGTGTCAACAATGACGCGTGATATACTTTTGAGTCAAGTATTTACACGTGGATAAGATAGAAATAATACCGCTGGGCGGAATCGGCGAATTTGGGATGAACTGCATGGGCGTCCGCTACCGCGATGAGATGATCATCGTCGACGCGGGTATGGGCTTTCCCGAAGAAACTCCGTACGGTGTGGATATTTCTATCCCGAATTTCGATTTTCTGGAGGAATATCGAGAAGACCTGACAGCGATCGTTCTTACGCACGGCCACGAAGACCACGTCGGCGCACTTGCCTATATATTAAAGAAATACAATTTGCCGGTTTACGGTTCGCGGTTTACGCTCGCACTGGCTGAAAAGCGGCTGGAAGAATTTCGCATGCTCGACGATGTCTTGCTTCATCGCGTCGAAGCCGGACAGACCATCGAGATCGGCAGCCTCAACGTTGAGTTTATTCATGCGTCACACTCACTGGTCGAATGTTTTTCATTAGCTATTCACACGCCCCTCGGCACGCTCATTCATACGGGCGATTACAAGATCGACGACACGCCAGTCATCGGCAAACCGTATGACCTTGAGACTTTGCGACGGATCGGCGATGAAGGCGTCCTCGCGCTGTTGTGCGATTCGACAAACTCGACCGTTCCGGGCCGCACACCGTCGGAACGGGCTGTGATACCCGCTTTTGAAGAGATATTTGACCAGGCCGAGGGTCGGATCATTGTCGCGACATTTTCATCCTCGATCCACCGGCTGCAGATCGTTTTTGACATCGCACATCAATTCGGGAAAAAGGTCTGTGTGCTTGGCCGCTCAATGCAGCGAAATGTCGAGGTCGCCGACGAACAGGGATTGTTAAATATTCCGTTTGGCACGCTTGTTGATATTGGCGATTCGCGAGCGTTGAATGACGAGGAGATCGTTTATTTGATCACGGGCTCGCAGGGCGAGACACGCGCCGCGCTTTGGAACATGGCGACCTCGACCTATAAAGGCCTTGAGGTTGAAAAGGGCGATACCGTAGTGCTATCGGCTCGAATAATTCCGGGCAATGAAAAGTCGATCAGCCGCCTCATTGGCCATCTATACAAACGCGGTGCGAATATAATCGAAGAAAAACGCCGCCTGGTTCATGTCTCCGGTCACGCATCGCAGGAAGACATCAAGATCATGGTCGAAAGCGTGCGGCCACAATATGTCGTGCCGATCCACGGCGAATACCGCATGCTGTTTCGCCAAAAGGAATTCATCAAAAATCATGTCGCGGGCTACGACGACGACAACAATATCATCCTGATCGAAAATGGCGATGTACTAGAGATCGATGAATTCGCCGCGAAGGTCGTCGAAAAACATGAACTGCACAAGACGTTTATCGATGAGGAAAGCCTCGGCGAGATCGAATACGATGTCGTCCGCGAGCGCAAAAAACTCGCTTACGGCGGCGCCATTTCATTGGTCGTGACGGTCGAGAAGGGAACTCACGAGCTTGTCGGCGAGCCAATCATTACGTTTCAAGGCGTCGCTCACATCGACCCACTCAACGGCTTCTCCGAACAGGCCCGCCAGGCCGTAACCGACGCGATCGGCGAAATGAAACGCGAACACATCCTCGACCGCGCATTTTTCAAAGAAAACCTCCGCATCGAGCTGAAACGTTTTGTCCAGAAAAAGCTCCGGACAAAACCGGTCATAGTCACGACTGTAGTGGAAGTTTAGCCTTACCGGATCAATTGATCTTTACCGATGCTAGAAACCGCTTTACGTCGGCGTTATTTTCATCGCCCGCACCCGTAAAGATTACGAATATTAGGTCCTTCGTTGAAACCGTAACCATTACGCCGGGAGAGGTGGGGCAGCCGACTTGATCAAGACGATAGATAAGCGCCGGATGGCCGCCAATGGTTTTCGGTCCCAGCAGTCGAACGTCACATTCGGCGCCTCCCATCCGTACAAAATTGCATGTAGACTGGGCTGAGCCCCACGCTGTCATCGCTAGCGTTGCGTTTTCGTCAAGGCTCGCCGCCTGTCCAGACGGTCTCGGCATAACCGCGATCAGATATTTACCCGATGTATATGTGACGGCGCCCGTGCCGCGGTCCCGTATTACTCCGCCGGGGAACATTGCCGAAAACCCGTCTTCCGCTGAGGTAAACAACTTCCACATCGGTGCGCGGGAAACGCTCGTTTTCGGCGCGGGCGGTTCGGGGCCAAAGATCTCGTCATACGATGGATGGACAGGCTCAGTGAGCTGCTCCCATGTCGGCCTCCGGACCATCGTTCCCGTCAAAACAAATTCGGCCGCGTCGGCCATTTGGGCTTTTGTAATCTGGTCTTTATCAGCAGGTTTCGCGGAATCGTTTTTGAGAGCATCGAGACGTTTTTCTTCCTCGCTAAATTTGTCATACGACGCCTTTGCCTTGTTTTTGAGACCAGCGGCCGCGGCAGTATCCCCCTTCCAGTCGGCGACCATGTACAACGCACCGTATGCCGAACCCAGTTCCGATAGCGACGACCGCTTATCTGTGCTCAGATCGAGAGCACGGTTTGCCAGCTCGACCGATCTCGTTGCGCACACATTTGCCCGGTCGAGATCGACGCGGTTTATTGGCTCCTTAAACCGATATGTCTCCTTGCCATTTTGGTTTACGAGCTGACGGTTGGCATCGAACAATTTATTCGCGCAACGGCTTGTGTCACTACTCATGAGGACCAGGATCTCGGCACGCACGTCACGCGGCAGCTTCTCATCCGCCACGATCTGGTCGAGATTTGCCGCATCAATATTTTTATAGAGGACTGCGCTCTCCATCACAGCGGTACGTTCGACAGGATACGCATCTAAAAACCGGGCAAATGCTGCGATCGCCCGTCGACCGATCGCCTGATTGGCAGGTGACGGATCGCCTTTTCGATATTGCATTTCCTGCGAGAGCGCCAGCAGCTTGTAAGTTCGCTTCTCGTTCGGAGCGGTCGACAATGCCTTTTGGAAATGGCTTTCTGCCGAGGGATAATCCTTGGCCTTAAACGCGCACACACCCGCTCTGATCTCAGGAAGCGCGCCCGGAGCAACCGCCGGCTGATCTTGTCCGCGCACGAGCCCGGCCGATCCGATCAAGACTAGACCTACCGTGCAAACAAATCTGTTCCAGCGCATAATGGAGGGCCTCCCGGCAAAAATTCGACGAATGCCAAAGGTCATTTTGCCGTTCGTCCGTTTATAATATGCTTTTTCTCGAAATGCATTCAGGATGAATATTAAAGAACGTTTAGCCGAGCTAGAATCCGAGGCTCGCAAACTGGAGCCTACGCCGGTGGACCGGCGCGCGGCGCAGGCCGCGGTAATCGATTATTCGGAACAGTTTCTCGACCATATCGAGACGATCAAGGCGTTTAACCTTACGCCTCGGGAACCCACGGCTGCGGATGAGTTGCGTATTGACGACAAACCGATCGGGTTGGAAGAGGCGATCGACATCATTCGCCGTCAAGTCGATGAGCCCGGTCTAAATCCTGCCTCGGGCGGCCATATTGCGTACATTCCCGGCGGAGGCATCTACTACTCCGCTCTGGCCGATTATCTCGTCGATGTCTTCAACAAATACGCGGGTGTTTATTATGCAGGCCCTGGCGCAGTGCGGATGGAGAACCTCCTACTTCGCTGGATGAACGATCTTGTGGGCTATCCCGGGACCGCGTCGGGAAACCTTACAACAAGCGGGAGCCTCGCGAACATGATCGCCATCGTGGTTGCCCGCGATGCAAAGAACATCCGCGCACGTGATGTTGAGAGGTCAGTCATTTATCTCTCGCGACAGACGCATCATTCCGTTGATAAAGCTATTCGCGTTGCCGGGCTGGGTGAATGTGTCGTACGTCATCTGCCGCTCGACGACAAGTACAAGATAATTCCGTCGGAGCTTGAACGCCAGATCCAAGATGACAAAGCCGCCGGTCTGAACCCGTTTCTCGTCGTCGCCTCAGCTGGAACGACAGACGTTGGAGCGATCGATCCGCTGCCCGAGATCAGCGAGATCGCAAGGCGGCACGGTCTCTGGTACCACATCGATGCGGCCTATGGCGGATTTTTTATTTTAACGGACGAAGGCCGCGAGAAACTGCGTGGCCTGGAGCTGTCAGACTCGCTTATCATCGACCCGCATAAGGGCCTCTTTCTGCCGTACGGGCTCGGTGTTGTACTTGTCAGAAATGTCGAGGACCTAAAGCGCTCATACCGGTTTGACGCGCACTATATGCAGGACGCGTTTGCGGGTCCCGACGAGCTTTCGCCCGCCGAGCTTTCACCGGAGCTGACCAAACATTTTCGCGGACTGAGGCTGTGGCTGCCGCTAAAGCTTCACGGGATAGAGCCATTTCGAGCCTGTCTTGACGAAAAATTGCTGCTCGCAAAATATTTCCATGCCGAGGTGCGGAAATTGGGCTTTGTCTCGGATCTCGAACCGGAGCTTTCGGTTGTCGTATATCGCTACGAACCGAAATCCGGCGATGCCGATTCATTCAACAAAAAGATATTAGAAACGGTCGTGGCCGACGGCCGTGTCTTTATTTCATCGACGGTACTCAACGGGAGATACACGCTGCGGTTCGCGTGTCTTGCGTTTAGGACGCACTTATCGACTGTCGACTTGCTTCTGGATATCTTGCGTTCTGAGGTCGCTCGGTTAGAAGCATCGTAACCTGGTACGCTCGTATGGCCTGGTACGGTGGTACAGCCTGCTACACCCCGGTACGGCGGTAAACCGGACCGAAATTATGGATCAATTCTGGCATGGAAAGACGGTATTCCTGACTGGTGCGTCAAGCGGCATCGGCGAGGGGCTGGCGCTTGCGATGGCCAAGCGAGGGGCGGTCGTTGGCTTGGTTGCTCGTCGAGAAGATCTGCTCCGCAAACTGGCCGACCGCTGCGAAAAGGCTGGCGGAACAGCCCGAGCATATGCTGCGGACGTGACAGATCCATCTGCCATCGAGGAA
>Ga0207707_10004624_pt1 | contig 12088 bp, 8 predicted proteins | sample KBSC83BmetaG_FD_184336 | JGI IMG/M metagenome (GOLD analysis project Ga0207707, IMG submission 184336) | Corn rhizosphere microbial communities from Kellogg Biological Station, Michigan, USA - KBS C8-3B metaG (SPAdes) (version 2) | ecosystem: Host-associated > Plants > Roots > Rhizosphere ... | reverse complement strand
CAGCTCTCGATCGATCTCCGAGAGCGCGATGTCGGTGTTGAACCTCTGACTGAGCGACACGAGCAGCTCGACCGAGCGCAGCGAGTCGAGAAACTGGTTGCCGAATAGGTCGAGATCCAAGTCTTGTCGGACGGCGGATTCGCCCGTGACGGATTCGATAGTGGATAAAACGCTATCAGCGAATGACATAGTAGTCTTTCTGGCTGGTGAGCTACCGGGCTGGAACTCATATCGGCGGGCAACCACAAAACTCATTGCCCGGCAGCTACGCCAATACTGCGGTGGGCACCTGTCAGGAGGATGACGTTTTCCTTCTCAGGCGTGGCGCATCGATGGAACGCCCGGCTTTGAGACGTCTATGACCGCTATCTCGAGCGCGCGGCCGGGTGCGGGGGCGCTTGATTGCTAGGGTGCGAAGCTGAGCCAAGGCGCGCCGCCAAGTCGGGCGTCGCCGCAAGTCTCGCGGCGAGCGTCCGCGCCACCCAGGTTTGCCCAACATCGGAATACTGTCCGACGAATGGTCCCACGTCCGTTGGCGACGTGATGAACGCGATGTCGGCGGAGTCCGGCCGCAGACCGCGAAGCTCCGGTGTCAGATCGATGAAGGGCACATGCAGCCGCGCTGCGTCAGCCGCCAGCGTGTCGCGCCACGCATCGAGCCCGCTCTTTCGCCGGTCGCGCGACGACGGCAGGTACACGAGCGCGAGCGCCGTACCCCGCGATGAATCCAGCGCGGCGAGCTCGCCGAGCATCCGCGTGAACACCGGCCAGTGATCGTTCACTTGTGCGCGCGTCGCCGCCGCGCGGCTGAACCGCGGTTGCTGGCGCAGCAGCCGCATGAGCTGAAGCTCGTCGAGTGCGCGCCACATGGCCGCGAGGCGAAGACTCGTTGTCGAAGACCGGTCGAGCGGTGCGTTGACCACGGTCAGGCGACCTTGGTTCACCGCGAGAAATGGCTTCTCTCGCCCCACGGCCTGACGGGTCGCCGCGCGCTCCACGCTCGACGCCGTGATCGCGAACAAGTGGACGCGCGGCGCACCGAGAACGGTATCGCGTTCGTAGAGGAGGAAACTCTGATCGGCGCCATAGTCCAGCTGTCCGAGATTGCTCACGGAGAGACCAGTGAACGAATGCTGGAGCTGGGCGCACCAGGGATGCGCGTCGTCCACGCCGAGGCCGAACACGTACGAATCGCCTGAGCAGACGAGTGACGCGTTGGGTCCCGCCCCTGGCGTGAAGCGCCGCCCGGCGCTGTCCGTCGATACATCGATGCCGCGACCGAACGCGTTCGCACCCCGGTAATTCGCCTTGCCGACCCACGCGAGCACGCTATCCGCGCGCGTGCTCGGCCGAAGCGCGGGCGCGTGCGCACGCAGCACGTCGAGAGCGACGATACCCAAGCTCGCCGCACCTTCGAGAACGAAGATGGTTCCGACCGTCGCGGTGACCACGATTGCGGTGCCGATGAGCACCCGCCGAAGCATCCCCCTGTCACGCTGGCGGCGTGGACCCGTCATCGGTTGCGACCGGATGCACCACCGGCCAGGTGCGTCGCATCCGTTGGCGGCAGTACGGCGCTCAACGCCGGCAACTCGCGAAGATGCACGGCGAGACGTTCTGCTGCCCAGTGATTTCCGCGCGGGCTATAATGGCCTGACGATCCGTGAACTGGAATCTGGTTCGCGGTGATGAACAACCAGTCCAGAGAGTCGCGCGGTACCGCGCGAAGATCGGGCGTGAGGTCCACCAACGCGATTCCAGTTCGCTTGCTGAACGCTTCGAGAGTCCGACGGCGCTGGTCGTATGGTCCGGCCTCCGCTTCGGTGAGCGTGGGCAAGTAGACGAGCACGAGCTGGCTGTGACGTTCCGCGTTCAATCGAGCAAGGTCCGTGAACACCGATTCCGCGACGCTCCAGACTTGCGTATCCGTCCTCCGCAGCTTCGCCTCGTCGCTCTGATCGCCCGCGCGACGAACAAGCGCGAACAGACGGGAACGCGCAAGCACGTTCTGGATCTCGTAGGCTTTGGTCGTCCCCGACCACCTCGGCACCGGCATGTTGGTCGTGAGAAGCCGCCCATCGCGCAGCTTCAGCATCGGCTTCGAGTACCCGGTGAACGACGTCAACGCCATGCGCTCGAAATCGTTCCAGATGAACGCGAACAAGTGCAACTGGTGCGGGTAGCGTGCGCCGTCGCGCTTGTACCAGAGATACGCTTGGTCGATTCCGAAGCCGCGCTGCGCCATGTTCAGCGTCTCGAGGCCCGGCACCTGTTCTTCGAGATACGCGCACATCGTCTGATCGTCCGCCACGCCCGAGCCGAACGCGAACGAATCGCCTGAGCAAATCGCGCGGCGTGTGCCCGGCGCGAGCTCGGCGGTGACCGGCTTGTGAATGCGCATGCCGTCCGCATTCGTCGCCAGGTGGATGCCCGGACCATAGTTGTTCGCGATTCGCAGATTCGGAAGCCCGATCCAGCCGAGCAGCGTATCGTATTGCGCCTGCCGGAAGTTCTCGGTCGGACGGATCGCCCTGATCTCCTGTGTCATCAGCCACACACTGGCGGCTCCCTCGGCGCCGGCCAACAGCACGCCCAATACGACGATGATGGCGAGTGCGCGGAGGAGGAGAGTTCGGCCCATGTCTCGTTGGGGCGGGCGCGTGGAAACTCGGCTCGCCGCGTGGTTGGCGACGTCCCAAGGACGGAACGCGTGCGTCCAATGTAACCTTTGGAGCGCGATCGGCGCCACGCAAGTCGAGGATGTCCGGGTTGTTACCTCGGTGGCAGCGCGACGCGTCCTATGTTGATCCCATGCTCAAGTCGCCACGCGTCTCCATCGTGATGCCGGTGTACAACGGCGAGCAGTTCATCGGTGAGGCGGTCCGAAGCGCGCTGGCCAGCACGCTCACCGATATCGAGCTGCTCGTCGTCGACGACGGGTCTACGGACGCCTCCGTCGCGGAGGCGACACGCGCGGCCGCTGGCGATGTACGCGTGAGAATTCTGTCGGTGCCACACGGCGGCGTGGCGGCGGCGCGCAACGCGGCATTGGCCGCAGCACGGGGTGAGTTGATCGCCAATCTCGACGCGGACGACGTCATGTTTCCCGATCGTCTTGCGCGGCAGGTCGCGTTTCTCGACGCGCACCGCCAATACGTGGCCGTCGGCGTTCGATTGGTCATTACCGATGCCACTGGTCGGCCGATTCGCGTTCACGGACGGGCGTTCTCGCACGAGGCGATCGACGAGGAGCTCCTGTCCGGCAACGCGGGCGCGATCGCGAACGCCGGCGCGATGTTTCGCCGGTCGTCAGCGCTTCAGATCGGCGGCTACGCGGCGCACCTCACGACCACGGGAGAGGATCACGATCTCTGGCTGCGCCTCGCCGAGGTGGGTCGCCTCGCGAATCTTCCCGGCGTGCTGATGCGCTACCGTGTGCACGAGAGCAACGTGAGCGTCGGCGCGGAAAAGGCGGAGCGCCGTCTGCCAATTACGCTCGACACCCTTGCGCGCGCGTTTGCCCGGCGCGGCATTACCGATCGCGTGCCGGAGAAGCGGCCGCCACGCGCCGCAAAATTGTTCGAGCGGTGGACAGACGAGGCGCTCCTCGCGCACTATCGTGGAGAAAGGGCGAGTGCTGTCGCGCGCGCGTTGGTAGCGGTCGCGCTCAATCCGTTCTCGCCGGCTGCGCGCGCTGCGCTCGCGACCGTACTGTTCCGCCGATCGTCATCTTTCGCACCTGAGCGCTGACGTCATGACTTCCTCTCGCAAATGGCTCCTCAACACGGCGGTCGTCATCACGTCGACGGTGCTGTCGCTTGCGGCAGTCGAGTTGGCGCTTCGCGTCACGGACGCGGCGCCTCCATCGATTTACGAGGCCGATTCGACGTTGATCTACCGGCTCGTGCCCGGCAGCAGAAAGACGTTCGTCCACAACGCGACCAACGGCGGCGCGAAAATCCAGGTCGAGATCAACGAGGACGGCTTTCGCGGCCCCAGGCTTCGCCCGGCAGGAAGCGCGCAGCGCATCGTCGTCTACGGCGATTCGTTCATCGAGGGAGAGTTCGCGCCGGACAGCTTGACGTTCCCGCGCCTCTTGGAGCGCCGTCTCGCACAGCGCGGCCCAACGGAAGTGGTCAACGCCGGCGTGTTGGGCTGGGGGCCGGATCAGGAATATCTGCGCATGCGGCAGGAGCTACCGACGCTCAAACCGCGCGCGGTGATTCTCGCGATCTTCGCCGACAACGACCTGGGCGATGTCGTTCGCGACCGCCTCTTCCGTCTCGGTCCGGACAGCTCTCTCGAGGCCAGGCACGTGACGCTGCATCCGACGCTCCGGGATGTGCTGAGCGCACAGGCGCATCCGATCGGTTGGCGGCGTCTCGCGATGGTACGATGGATCGAGCGAAAGCGGCGGCGCGCCACAGAAAGTCTGCCGGCGACGCGCTCGCGCGCCGGCGAGCCACCGTTTTCCATGGCGAAGTACGCCGAGTGGGCGATGTTCAACGCGACGCGTCAGTACGAGGACATGCTCCAACATCCGGACACCGTGCTCGATCTCCTCGGCGATAGCTACGACGTGGACGTGAGCGCGACGCCGGACGCACCCTCGGCGCGCTACAAGGTCGCGATCATGGATCGCCTGCTCGGCGAAATTCAGAGCGACGTTTCGAAGCGCGGCATGCCGCTCGTGGTGCTCATCATCCCGTCGCCGATCGATGCGTGCGACTCGTACGACGTGAAGATCGATCCCGCGAAGTATCCGCAGTACGATCGGCGGCGAATCTCGCGCACGGTAGACTCGCTCGCGGCGCGCCACGGCATGCGACGCATTGATCTCTGGGGGCCGTTCCGCGAAGCGGGCGCGTGTCCACTCTACTATCGTGGCGGCGACCTTCACTGGAAGCCGGCCGGTGAATCGATCGCGGCGGGCCTCGTAGCCGATAGCTTGAGCGCCTGGGGGCTTGTGCCGGACCGCTGGTGACTAAAAGCGGTGCATTGGGTTGACCCACGCGCGGTCACCCTGATGATACGCCACGTTTCCGTCGTACGAACCGGGCGTTTCAACGTACCGCAGCGCCTTGGTGCAACCGATCTCCGAGGTGAAGTAGCCGAGCAGCGTGAGCTCGCGCATGAGCCGGAAGTAGTGCGGTGCCGCGCTCGGCTGCTGCGCTTTGGTGTAGGCGCGCTCCTCGCGATTGATCGCCTCGAGCAGTGTCGTGCGCTCTGCAGGCGAGCATTGCACAAAAGCCTTGCCGTACCGTGAGCGGCTCACGTCGTCGATCTTCCGCAGGCCGTCGGCGAAGGCATCGTGCGCGCGATCGTCGTAGCAGTCGTTCACGGCGACGGTCATGAAGGCACCGATTCCCGCGGCCTTTGCGCCGGGCGTGTCCGTCGTGGGGAGAATCGTCTCGCCGATCTCGTCGAGCGTCGCGATGTCCGCCGGCGTGAATGGCGCGCGCGACCGTTTCTCGGGTCGGCAGCCGGTCAGAAACGCGTCTCCGCCGACCACCGCCATCCCTGTCATCGCAACCAGTCGCGCGATTGCCGCTCGGCGGTCCATTAGAGATTCCTCGTCTTGAGCTGGTCCACGGCGTAGGCCGCCGCGCGGGCGGTCAGCGCCATGTACGTCAGCGACGGGTTCACGCACGACGACGACGTCATGCAGGCGCCGTCGGTGACGAACACGTTGGGCGCGTCCCAGACCTGGTTGTGCTGGTTGAGCACGGAGGTCTTCGGGTCTCGACCCATGCGAGCACCGCCCATCTCGTGCACCGTCTGCCCGAAGCGGTAGCCGCGGTCGAGCGGCTTCACGTCCTTGACGCCAGCCGCCTCCAGGATTTCGGCGGCATCAGCGAGCATGTCGGCGCGCATCTGCTTCTCGTTCTCGCGAATGCTGCAATCCATCGCGAGTACGGGCAGCCCCCACTTGTCCTTTGTCTTCGGATCGAGATAGACGCGATTGTCGTGGTAGGGCAGCGTCTCGCCGAATCCGCTCAAGCCGATCGTCCACGGACCGGGCTCGGTGAGCGCCGCTTTGAGCGGCGCGCCGATGCCGAGCTCGGCGACGTCGCGCGTCCAATCATCGCGGCTCGCGCTGCCTTGGTAGGCGAAGCCGCGGATATACGAGCGCTTGTCGCCGAACAGGTTGCGGAAGCGCGGAATGTAGAATCCCGTCGGCTTGCGGCCGCTGTAGTACCGATCGTCGAAGCCCTCGACTCGACCGCTCGCACCGGCGCGGCTGTGGTGATCGATGACGTTGTGTCCGAGCTCGCCGCTGCTGCTTCCGAGCCCACCAGACCACACGTCGGTCGCGGAGTTCAGCAGGACGCCGGTGGACGCCAGCGCCGAGGCGCAGAGAAAGACGACTTTCGCAGCGAACTCGTACGTCGTGTTCGTCTCGGCGTCGATCACTTCGACGCCGGTCGCTCGACGCGTGTTCTTGTCGTAGAGCACGCGGCGGACGATCGAGAATGGACGAAGCGTGAGATTGCCGGTGGCCACGGCCGCGGGAAGCGTCGACGATTGCGTGCTGAAGTACGCGCCGAATGGACAGCCCAGCTCACACTTGTCGCGGTACTGGCACGCGCCGCGCCCCGGAAGCGGCCGGGTGATATTCGCTGACCGGCCAGCAATGATCCGGCGCGCGCCCTTGTAGTGATCACGCACGCGAGCGGCGACGGACTCCTCGACGCAGTTGAGCGGAAAGGGCGGAAGGAAAATGCCGTCCGGCAGCTGCGGCAGATGTTCGACGGAACCGCTGATGCCGGCGAATCGTTCGACGTGTTCGTACCACGGCGCGATGTCGGCGTAGCGAATCGGCCAGTCGACGGCGATTCCTTCGGCTGCATTCGCGCCGAAGTCGAAATCGCTCCAGCGATAGCACTGGCGTCCCCACACGAGCGACTTGCCGCCGACTTGATGCCCGCGCACCCAGTCGAACGGCTTGACCTCAGTGTATGGACAGGCGCGCTCGTCGGCGAAGAAGTCGGCGTTCGCCTCCCAGAGCAGGCGAGCTCGGCGCAGCTTGGGCCGCGACTCGATGACCTGTCGCGAGGTCATGCTGCGGTGCGGCAGCTCCCAGGGGTTCTTCGTGGCGTTGACGTAGTCGACCACGTGTCGGACGTTGCGCCCTCGCTCGAGGAGGAGGGTCTTGAGACCCCGCTCGCACAACTCTTTTGCCGCCCACCCGCCGCTGATACCAGACCCAACGACGATCGCGTCGTACTGTTCGCTGACCATGAGGGAAGCGTGGAGGGGACCGACACCCGCTGTCATCCGGACCGAAGCGAAGGATCTGCCGTTCCCCGCGTCGATGTAACACCATAAGATGTCCACGATACCGGTTCGTTACAAACGACGCCACGGTGGCGTCGTGCTTTCGCGAGCCGATCCCCACCCTCGTCGGTCGCTCTCCACGGCGTGCCCGCCCTGGGACCGGGAGGGTGTTCATGGAGGTCTCGGTGGCACTCGACGAAGCACACGCCGTGACGCAATCGGCATGGCCGCGTTTTCTGCGCGGTTTCGTCGTGGCGACGCCGTTCGTGGCGTATCTCGTCTATATGCGCGCGACCGGGGAGACCCGGTTCGTGTCGTACACGCTGCCCCTCATCGGCGACCTGCCGAATGGCGCGCTCTTCGATCTCGCGCTGTTGTCCGCGGTGCTCGCGGCGTGGAGCATCGCGGCCGGCGCGACTTGGAGTCGTCGACTCGCGACGGCGATCCTGGTGCCGGTGGTCGGGTTCATCATCCTCTTTCGCGCGGTCGATCACTACTACTACTACGCGACCAGGTCGAACTTCAACGCGTACGTTCTGTACAGCAATGCCGCGATGGTGCAGGAGGGCGTCGGTGTCGTGGCCAGTGCGCCAGCTGCGGCACTGGCGGCGATCGCGGTCGTGCTCCATTTCGCGCTGTATGCATGGTGGGGTCGGTACGCGAGTTTGGTGAACCACGCGTCGGCATGGGTCATCGAGCATCAGCGACTCGCGATTGGGGCAATTGCCGCGATGGCGATCCTCGTGCTCGTGAACGTAGAAGCACTCGCCGTCCATCCACAGCGACGACAGGCGGCGATCAGTCTATCGGGCGAATACCAGCTACTCTCGGGACTGCCAACCTTTTTACGCGAGCGCGCTCGAACCGCGACCGTCAGTGCGCCCAAGCCGGCGCACTTCTATCTCCCGAACGCCGCGCCATTGCCGACGACAGTCGCGAGCGCCGGCGAGACCACGAGCGTGCGGCGACCCGATGTCGTCCTCATCACGATCGAGTCCTTCAACGCGCTGTACGCGCTGCCGGCGAAGGAGCTGAATCCGGCGCTCGCCGAAGATGTCATGCCATTCTTCCGCTCGCTCTCCTCGGAAGGGCTCGACTTCTCCGCGGTGTACACGAGCGCGGCGTACACGTTCAACGGCATCGTGTCCGTCCTGTGCTCCCAGTACACAATGGCGGAAGCGGTGTGGGGCCGCGGATGTCTTCCGGATGTCCTGACGCAGGCGGGATACGATCCATTCGCGTTCATCGCGATCGACCAGCTGCGGCCATACCGGTATGACAACTTCCAAACGATGGGGTTCGATCGCTCGCACGTGTTCGACGCGGTGCGCATGCGGCATGGCAAGAAGAACGTCTACTTCAACTTCCTGACCGACAAAGAGCTGTTCGACTACGCCGCCGGCGTGGCCGACAGCGTCGCGCGCGTGCCGAACCGGCGGCCCGTGCTGCTCTACATGTCGACCAATCAGATGCACGTGCCGGGCATGTTGCGTGCGACGACCTGCTCCGGGTATCCGTTCCCGCCGGGACTGGCCGTCGACGGCATGACGAAGACCATGCTCGGATCGGCGCGGTGCACGGATCGTGATCTCGGTCAGTTGATGGCGCGACTCAAGGCCGACGGCATGTACGACGACGCGCTCATCATCATCACGGCCGATCACGCCTTCAACATCTCGTTCTGGAACCACAGCGAATCGGAGCTTGCGAGGATCCCGCTGTTCGTGAAGCTGCCACGCGGCGGCCGCCGACCGGCGGTCAATACGGGGCAGGTCGCCGGACAGATCGACATCGCCCCGACCATTCTCGATTACCTCGGCCTTCACACGGACCGCGCGATGTACGGCCAGTCGCTGTTCGGCCCGCCGGATCCGGCGCGACGTGTGCTCGGCATCTCACAATCGCGACTGCTATCCGTCGCCGGGCCGAATGGGGTCGCGCTTTACGCACACGGCCAAGCGGATTACAGCGGGACTATGGCTCGGAACTTCAGCGTGGAGCAGGCCGGCGCTCGGGTCACGGATCGCGCGACGCGCGACGAGCTGGAGTCACTGTTTGCGACGGTGCTGTACTTCGACCAGCATCCGTCGGAGTTCGCGGAGACGGCGAAGCGCGAGGCGCCCGCTCGCCGGGGGCTCGTCGGCGCGCGATGAACCCGCCGGTCGCGTCGACCCATCGCGGCGCGATCGGTCGCGACGATCCACACGCGACCGTCGCTCCCGCAACGACACGCGTCCAGCCGACACGCCTGCCGGTCAACAACCTCGATGTGCTTCGAGCGATCGCGGTGCTCGCGGTTCTCGCGGATCACGTCTTAGTGACGCTCGGGTACGAGCGCCCGTTCGTGGTCTGGCTGGGTCAAGCCGGCGTGCTCGCGTTTTTCGTGCACACGTCGCTGGTGCTGATGGCGTCGTTGGAGCGCGACGGGGGGCCGGCCCGCGAGTCTTGGGTTCGTCGCTTCTATGTTCGGCGCGCGTTGCGTGTGTATCCGCTGACGATCGCGGTGATTCTGCTCGCCGTCGCGTTGCGGGCGCCCGCCGAACTGCCTCCCGCGTCCTACACGCCGCGGTCCTTGAGCGTGGTGATGAGCAACCTGGCGCTCGTGCAGAATCTCGCGGGCCGCCGCGACGTGTTGATCGTGCTCTGGACGCTCCCACTCGAAATCCAGATGTACGCCGTTTTGCCCGCGTGCTTTCTGATCGCACGCCGCGAGACGCGAGTCTGGGGCATGATCCTGCTCGTCGCTGCCGGAGTCGCGTGTTCCGCCGTGTACCAGTGGGGACGTACTCCTGCGCATCCGTTCATGGTGCGTCTGCGGTTGCTTCAATACGTGCCGTGTTTTCTAATGGGCGTGGTAGCCTACTGGCTGCTTCGGCGCCGAGCTGGTGCGCCGATTCTCCCCGCGTGGAGTTGGCCGCTGATCGTTGCCGGCGACATTCTGCTGGTCGGCCTTGCGTGGACGGCGTGGGGTCACGGAGGAACGGCGATCGCGATCTTCTGCGCCGTGCTCGGACTCGCCATACCACTCGTGCGCGATGCGCGCCCGTCCGTGCTCACGCGCGCGGCGAACACCGTCGCGGTGTATTCGTTCGGGATCTATCTGCTTCACATGTTCGCACTGCAACTCGGGTTCGGCGTATTCCGAAGACAGCCAGCGCCAGTTCGCCTGTTGATCACCGCGCTGGTGCTGTGTGCGAGTTGCTTCGCCGCGTACCATCTCATCGAGAAGCCGGGAATCGCCTTCGCCCGTCGCCTGCTCGATCGCGCCGATCGAGCGGCAGAGGCGCAGGCGCCTTCGGTCACCGCGGCTGTCTGAGCGAACGAGCGACAGCTCGTTCAGCTCCGATGATCTCCATCGCCGGTGGCGGCGTCGATGGTGCGGCGAGCGTTCGCGTCACCAGCTCGGAGAGCGCGGGCGCGAGTGTGCGTGCGTAGGGCACCGAGATGTGGTTGTTGTCCATGTATCTGACAACGCCGTCGGATACGGCGGCACAGTCGAGGCCCTCGCAGAGCAGGTGATTCAGGCTCACGTACGTCGCGCTCGGAAACCGATCGACCGTTTTGCGTTCGGCTCCGGCGAGCACCGTGTCGATGCCGCGCAGGCGAAACCAGTCGCAGTCCGGCGGCACATCGACGTGCTTGGCCTCGCACGTCGGCACGTCGAAGGCTGGATGCGGATTGTCCTGAATGACCATCACGCGTGCATGAGACGGACCGAGACGCGCGAGTGTCCGGCCGAGTCCCTGCGCCCAGAGCGCGGCGGCGCCCCGGTTCACATCCGTGCGCAGTCGACGATCGCCATCCAGGATCTCGTACGCACGCGTGTTCGCGATCACGACGAGCGTCGGATTCATGGCGAGGATGCGCTGCAGCATCCCGTCGCGCCACTCAGCGCATTCCGAGTACTGTCGATCGAGCTGGCCATTCCAGATGGCGACGTCGACCGACGGACATGCCGATTTCGTCACGGACATCAGTCGCCAACGCCGGCGCGTCACGATGTCATCGAATGCCGGAAACCATTGTGCCGCGTGGGAGTCGCCGAACAGCACCACCGTCGTATCGCTCGTTGCCGTGCCGAATGTGCATGGCGGCTCTTCGGTCTCGGCGATCGATAGATGGCATCCATCGTCGTAGACCGCTGGTCGTTGCCTGCTCGCGACGATGGGCCGAAACGCCGGTGAGGCCATCAACCGGTTCGCATGTCCAATCGACATGATCGTCGTCATCAGTACCGCACCGGCGACCGCGAGCGCCCCGCCGATCACGAGCTTCGGGCGCTGCTGGAGATAGCTCGAGAAGCGGATCGGTGAAGTGACCCAGCGATAGGTCACGATCGACGGAATCAACGCGAGTGCCGCGACAAGGAATCGCGCGGTGAGCGAGGCGTTCGGCGCGATCTCCTCGAGAAAGATCAGCATTGGCCAGTGCCACAGATACCAATCGTAGGAGACCAGGCCAAGCCGTCGCATTGGCGCGGTGGACAAAAGACGTGCGACGAACGTTGGACGCGCGGAAGCGCCGCTGACGAGGAGTGCCGCCGCGCCGAGCGTCGGGGCGAGCCGACTCAACCCGTAAGTCTGAACGGCGCTGCCTGAGAATCCCATCGACACGCCGAGCAGCACGACCCCAGTGCCCGCGAGGGCAGTGCTCTTCCATCCGTCCAGCGCGGGACGCTGTACGACGAAAACGGTCAGTGCGCCGATCCCGAGCTCCCACATTCGTGTCGGCAGGATGAAGAAGGAGATCAACGGATAGCGATACAGCATCACCAACCAGCAGATGAACGACAGGCCGGTGAGCACTGCGA
>Ga0207707_10004621_pt1 | contig 12097 bp, 12 predicted proteins | sample KBSC83BmetaG_FD_184336 | JGI IMG/M metagenome (GOLD analysis project Ga0207707, IMG submission 184336) | Corn rhizosphere microbial communities from Kellogg Biological Station, Michigan, USA - KBS C8-3B metaG (SPAdes) (version 2) | ecosystem: Host-associated > Plants > Roots > Rhizosphere ... | reverse complement strand
GCGGAAGAAGTCGGCTGGCGTCGGGTGCTTGAACGCCCAGCGATGGGTGTACTCGGAAAATGCCTTGTCGAACACCGCCGGGCCGAGGACGTGGTTCCGGAGCGCCAGCAGGGCAATGGACGGCTTCACGTAGGCGAGCGAGCCAAGGTTGTCGTTGTTGCGGTATCGGTTGGCCGCGGTCATGATCGGCTGCGCGCTGTCGCCCTGGTCGAGGTGGAGCACGAACTGCTCCTCGCCTGCCCGCCGCCTCGAGTCGTCCCGCTTGAAGTAGTCCTCCTCCGAGAACGAATTGATGAACGTATTGAACCCCTCGTCCATCCAGGCATACAGCCGCTCATTGGAGCCGACCACCATCGGGTACCACATGTGGCCGATCTCGTGGGTGATCACGCTATAGAGTTCTTCCCGCGAGCTGCCATTGGCCTCCATGGCTACCATCGGATATTCCATGCCCGAGATGGGCCCCTCCACCGCCGAAATGTGTGGATAGGGATACGCCAGCCAGCGCTTGCTGTACTCCTCGATCGAGAAGGCGGACATCCTGGCCGCCTCGTGCCAGAGAGCCTTGGCGCTGGGGCGGTAGTACGCAAAGGCGTAGTGGCCATCGTAGCCCTGGCCGTCCCACAGGAATTCCGGTGACGCTGCCCATGCGACGTCCCGCACGCTCTTGGCCGAGAAGCGCCAGGTCAGCGAGCCGGTGGAGCGGGGGCGGGCCGAGCCGTCGCCGAGGTCCGCTTCGGTCACGATGTGCACTGTGGTGTCACTGGTGCGCGCGGCGGCCATGCGGCTGCGCTGGCGGGCCGTGAGCACTTCCGTCGGATTGGTGACCATGCCCGTGCCAGCAACGATGTAACCGGCCGGCAGGGTGATGGCATAGTCAAAGTCGCCGTACTCCAGATAGAACTCGCCCTGGCCCTGATACTGGTCGGTGTTCCAGCCGCGGATGTCATCGTATACCGCCAGGCGGGGATACCACTGCGCCAGCTCGTAGAGACTGCCATCGCGGCCCATGCGGTCGGCGCCGTGCTCGGGAATATTGAAGGCGAAATCGAGCGAGATCACCGTGCTGGCGCCGGGTGCGATCTCGGACGCGAGCTCGAGGTACATCATCGTATCATCCACTCGCCCGCTGACCGGCTTGCCGGCCGGTGCCTTGCCCTTGGCTGGTGCCGGCGCTGACTGCAGCATGTTGCTGAGTTGGAAGCCGCCGTCGAAATTGGCGCCACCAAACCGCGAGTTGGCCGCAAAGAGCAGCGATCCGGTGCTGCCCTTCTTGAACAGGTTCTGGTCCAGCTGCAGGTAGAGATGCGTGAGCGGCAGCGGCGAGTTGTTCCGGTAGGTGATCCGTTCGTGACCGCTGAGTCGCTTGGCGGCGGTGTCGAGCGTGGCGGTGATGTTGTAGGACACCTTCTGCTGCCAGTAGCTCGGTCCCGGCCTGCCGTCGGCGGTGCGCACCAGATTGCCGGGCCGCAGCATGAGATGGGCAAACATGCCGGTGTCGTACACGGCCGGGCGGATCGCCACGGCTGCCGGCCGCGCGGCCGGCTGCTGGGCACGGAGCCCGGTGGCGAGAAAAAGGGAGATCAGAGCGAGGGGAGTGGTGCGCATGCTTCCTTCCAGGAGGCGTCGCCCGCATGACGGGCGGCCGGAATGGATCAGAGGCGGGGCAGGGTAACCCCCTGCTGTCCCTGATACTTGCCTTTCTTGTCCTTGTAGCTGGTCTCGCAGATGTCGTCGTCGTCGGCCTCGAAGAACAGGACCTGGCAGATGCCTTCGTTGGCGTAGATCCGGGCCGGCAACGGCGTCGTGTTGCTGATTTCGAGCGTCACATGTCCCTCCCACTCGGGCTCGAAGGGCGTCACATTGGTGATGATGCCACAGCGGGCGTAGGTGGACTTGCCGACGCAGATGGTGAGGACATTGCGCGGGATCCGGAAATATTCGACCGACCGCGCCAGGGCAAAACTGTTGGGGGGCACGATGCAGGTGTCGCCCTCGAATTCGACGAAACTGCGGGCATCGAATTCCTTGGGATCCACCACGGCGGACAGCACGTTCGTGAAGATCTTGAACTCGGGCGCCACCCGCATGTCGTAGCCGTAGGACGACACCCCGTATGAAATCGCCCGGCGACCGCGGGCATCCACCGAGCGGACCTGCTGCTCCACGAATGGCTCGATCATCTGATGTTCCTGGGCCATGCGGCGGATCCAGCGGTCGGACTTGATGGACATTCGGCCTCTCGGCTCGGGGACGGTGGCTGGACGGTCAGCGAGGCCGGGAATATAGTGGGTCAGGTAAGGGTATGCGGGGGCGGGGCTTGGGTTGAATCAGCCCGGGGGTCGGTTTAGATTCGGGAGGCTTCTTGTGAAAATTCTCACGAACGGGCCCATGCTTCAGCCCTATATCCCCATCCTGCTGCTGTTCGCCTTTGTGATCGCCAATGCGATTCTCATGCTTGGCTTGTCACATGTGCTGTCGTGGTACCGGCCGACCCCGGTCAAGGATGCGCCATACGAGTCGGGCATGCCGGTGCTGGGCGACGCGCGCGAACGCTTTTCGGTCAAGTTCTACCTCGTCGCGATGATGTTCATCATCTTCGACATCGAAACGGTCTTCATGATCCCGTGGGCCGTGGCGTTCCAGCAGCTCAAGGAGCTGTCGGGGCTCCTGATCGTCGAGATGCTGGTCTTTGTCGTCATCCTCGCGGTCGGCTACATCTATATCTGGAAACGGGGGGCACTCGAATGGGATTGAGCGATCCCGGGCGGGTGGACGCCGGCGCGACCATGTCAGTCGCGTCACCCAACTGGATTACTACCCGGATGGACTTCCTCACCAACTGGGCCCGGGCCAATTCGCTCTGGCCCATGCCGTTCGGCACCGCGTGCTGCGCCATCGAGTACATGGCGACCGCCGCCAGCCGCTTCGACATCGCCCGCTTCGGCATGGAGCGGCAGAGCTTTTCGCCCCGCCAGGCCGACGTCCTGATCTGCGCCGGCCGCCTGCCGTTCAAGCTGGCACCGGTCATCCGGCGCATCTGGGACCAGATGCCCCAGCCCAAGTGGGCCATCTCCATGGGCGCCTGCGCCTCATCCGGCGGCATTTTCGACAACTATTCCATGGTGCAGGGGATTGATACGATCATCCCCGTGGATGTCTATGTGCCCGGCTGCCCGCCGCGCCCCGAGGGGTTGCTGTACGGCATCCTGCTCCTGCAGAAGAAGATCAAGGGAGAGTCGGTATTCGATCCCACCCTGCGGGATGAGCAGCTGGTGGGCCCGGACGGGCTCTTCCTGCCGCCCGACCGGATTGACGAGCTCTCCGAGCCGTTCGGCAACTCCGTCTCCCAGACGCGGTCCGCATGACGGCCGTGATCCCGTCCGCTACCGCGTCCCCGTCGGTTGCCGCGCTGCGCGCGCAGTTCGGCACCGCCATCGAGGGTGCCGAAGTCTCCTGCGGCGACTCGATCGTCTACGTGACCCGCGAGCGCGCGCACGACATCCTTGCATGGCTCAAGGACACACCGGGCCAGCAGTTCAACTATCTCACCGACCTCACCGCGGTGGATTATCGGGATCCGGAGCGGCCGCTCGAAGTGGTCTATCAGCTTCGCTCGCTCAGCCGGAAGGCGGATCTTCGCGTCAAGATTGCCCTGCGCGACGAGTCGGATCTTGAGGTGCCGACGGTCTGGGACCTGTGGAAAGGCGCCGACTGGCTGGAGCGCGAGGTGTACGACATGTTCGGCGTGCGCTTTACCGGCCATCCCGACCTCCGCCGCATCCTGATGTGGGAGACCTACGCGGAGGGCTATCCCCTGCGGAAGGATTTCCCGCTCCGCGGACACTTCAGCCGGGGCGAGCAGACCCGTCAGGCGCTCGCGGCCAATCCGGAAGCGCACTATTCGCTGGAGGAGCTCTCCATTGCCGAGGTGTTCGGTGAGCTGCCGGCCGACATGCAGGAGCGGCTCGCCCGGGGCGAGCGGGGGTTCCTGAAGTGAGCGACACCCGCACGGTGGAAATGTCGCTGTCCACGCCCACGCTGGATGCGGCCGGCCGGGTCCGGCGCGTCGAGCTGGGGCTGCCAGGATCGGGCGGCGGGTACGACGAAGAGTTTGGCGCCGAGCACCTGCTGGTCAATATCGGCCCCCAGCATCCGGCCACCCATGGCGTTCTGCGGCTGGTGCTGGAACTCGAGGGCGAGACCGTCAAGCGGTGCATTCCCCACATTGGCTACCTGCATTCCGGCTTCGAGAAGCTGGGCGAATACCGCACCTACAACCAGATCATCCCGCTCACCGACCGCACCGACTATCTGTCGCCGATGGCCAACAACGTGTGCCTGGCGCTGGCGGCGGAAAAGCTCATGGGGCTGGAAATCACCGAGCGCTGCCAGGTGCTGCGGGTCATTGCCTGCGAAATGAGCCGGGTGATTTCCCACCTCGTCTGGCTGGGCACCACCGGCATTGACCTGGGTGCATATACTCCGTTCCTCTGGTCCTTCCAGGAACGGGAACGCGTCTACAATCTGCAGGAAGCATGGACCGGGGCCCGGCTCACCACCAGCATGACGCGGGTGGGCGGGCTCATGGCCGACATCCCCGCCGGATGGGAAGATGGGCTCCGCGAGTTCTGCCGGACCTTCCCCAAGACCCTGCGCGAGGTGGACACGATGTTCACCCGCAACGCCATCTGGTGCGGCCGGACCCAGGGCGTCGGGGTGCTGACGTACGACGAAGCGATCAATTACTCGCTGAGCGGCCCCATGCTGCGGGCGAGTGGCGTGGATTACGATGTCCGGAAGGACCGGCCGTATCTCGGCTACGAGACCTATGACTTTGATGTGCCCATCGGCGAACACGGCGACATCTACGACCGCTACCGTATCCGCATGGAAGAAATGGCGCAGTCGGTGCGCATCATGGAGCAGGCGCTCGATCGTCTCAAGCCCGGTCCGATCAACGTCAGCGATCCCCGGCTGATCCTGCCTCCCAAGTCCCGGGCCATGGGCGACATGGAAGCCATGATCTACCACTTCAAGCAGGTGATGGAAGGCGTCAAGCCGCCGGTGGGCGAAGCCTATCTGGGCATCGAGAACCCCAAGGGCGAGCTGGGCTACTACATGGTGTCGGACGGGACCGCCAAGCCGGTGCGGTGGCGCATCCGCCCGCCGGCATTCCTCAACCTCGCGGCGCTGCCCAAGATGTGCGAGGGTGCGCTGCTGGCCGACGTGATCGCGATCAACGCCAGCGTGGACATCGTGATGGGAGAAGTGGACCGATGAGCGGCGCAACTGCCCGCACCGACGAGGCCTACCAGCCGGTCTTCACCGGCGAGACGCTCGCGGCGCTGGAGCGGAAGGCCACTGAGTATCCCACCCGGCAGGCGCTGCTGCTGCCTGCGCTCTGGATGGTGCAGGAGAAGCGCGGCTGGATCAGCGAACAGGCCATCGGTGAGGTGGCCGAGGTGCTGGGTGTGACGCCGGCCTTCGTGAAGGGCGTGGTGACGTTCTACACCATGTATCACACCCATCCGGTGGGCAAGTACTTCATACAGGTCTGCACCACGTCACCGTGCGGCCTCTGCGGCGCGGAGGATACCCTCAGGGCGCTGCTGGCCCACAGCGGGTGCGGCGAGCCGGGCGCTACCAGTGCCGACGGTCGTTTCACCATCGTCGAAGTGGAATGTCTCGGTGCCTGCGGCTTCGCCACCCCGGTGATGGTGAACGATGATTTCATCGAGAGCGTGACGCCGGAGAAGGTCCCCGCCTTGCTCGAGAGGTACCGGTAATGGGCTTTCCGCACCCGAGCCATCCGAAGGAAACGGTCGTGCTGTCGCAGTACTTCGGCGACGCCGAGGCGCGCAGCTATGACGGCTGGGTCAAGCGGGGCGGCTACCTGGCGCTGCGCAAGGCGCTGGGCATGGACCGGGGAGCCCTCATCGAGGAGGTGAAGGCCTCCGGCCTCCGTGGTCGTGGTGGCGCCGGCTTCCCCACCGGGCTCAAGTGGAGCTTCATGCCCAAGGGCGATGGCAAGCCCCACTTCCTGGTCTGCAACGCGGACGAGTCGGAGCCGGGCACGTTCAAGGACCGGGAAATCATGCGGTGGACGCCGCATGCGCTGATCGAGGGCTGTGCCATCGGCGCCTACGCCATCGAGGCGGAGCGTTGTTACATCTATATCCGCGGCGAGTTCACCGAACCGTGGGCGGTGATGACCCGCGCGGTGGAGGAGGCCTACGCCAACGGTGTCCTGGGCGAGAATGCCTGCGGCAGCGGCAAGCGCGTGGATATCACGCTGCATCGTGGGGCTGGGGCCTACATCTGCGGTGAAGAGACCGCCATGCTCAACTCGCTGGAGGGCCGTCGCGGCAATCCGCGGATCAAGCCGCCCTTCCCGGCGCAGGCTGGCGCGTTTGGCCTGCCCACCACGGTGAACAACGTCGAGACGCTGGCCGCGGTGCCGCATATCCTCAACCGTGGCGCCGCCTGGTACAAGGGACTGTGCCTCGGCAATCCCAAGAGCACCGGTACCAAGCTGATTTCGGTGTGCGGGCACGTCGCGCGCCCCGGCAATTACGAGATCACCCTGGGTACGCCCATGAAGGATCTCATTTACGACATGTGTGGCGGCATTCCCAATGGCCGGAAGCTCAAGGCGGTCATTCCGGGGGGTTCGTCAGTGCCGATCCTCACGGCCGAAGAAGCCGAACACTGCGTGACCGACTACGAGGGCGTCGTCGAGGCCGGATCCATGCTCGGCTCGGGTGGGATGATCGTGATGGATGACACGACCGACATGGTGTATCAGATCTGGCGGCTGGCCCGCTTCTACGCCCATGAAAGCTGTGCCCAGTGCACCCAGTGTCGTGAGGGCACCGGGTGGACCACCCGGATACTCGCTCGTATCCTCGCCGGCGAGGGCAAGCCGACCGATTACGATCTGCTTCTTGATCTCTCGAAGAACATGACTGGTACCACCATCTGCGTGCTGAGTGATTCCTGCGCGGTGCCGATCGTGAGCGGGATCCAGAAATTCAAGAATGAATTCGAAGCCTATATCAGCCATCAGCGCAAGCCGGCGTTTGCGCTCGGGCCAGCGTGAGGTGACATGAGCCAGGAAATGGTGACCGTCACGATTGACGGCATCGCCGTGTCCGTGCCCAAGGGTACGACCATCATCGAGGCGGCCAAGCAGGCTGGCGTCCTCGTGCCGCACTATTGCTATCACCCGTCGCTGCCCTCTCCGGCTGTCTGCCGCATGTGCCTCGTGGAGGTGGAAAAGGCGCCCAAGCTCATGCCCGCCTGCGTGACCACCGTGGCCGACGGGCAGGTCGTGCACGTGCAGAGCGAGCGAGCCCTGGAGCAGCGCAAGGGTGTGCTGGAGTTTCTGCTCATCAACCACCCGCTCGACTGTCCCATCTGCGATCAGTCGGGCGAGTGCGAGCTCCAGGACTACACCTTTCAGGAAGGCCGCTCGGCCACCCGCTATACCGACTTTGCCAAGCGGTTCAATCCAGTCGAGGATTTCGGTCCCGACATCCTGTACGTGCCGAACCGCTGCATTCTCTGCACCCGCTGCGTCCGCTTCATGGATGACGTGGCGCAGGAAGCCACCCTCAATGTGAGCGAGCGGGGCGATCGGGCCTTCATCGGCATCGCCGAGGAGCAGCGGCTGGATCACCCCTGGTCCGGGAACGTGGTGGATCTTTGCCCGGTGGGCTCGCTGCTGTCGAAGGATTTCCTCCACAAGGCGCGGGTCTGGGACCTCGACAAGACCGGCAGCATCTGCACCGGCTGCAGCCAGGGATGCAACATCACCATCGAAATGCGCGATGAAGTGGTGGTCCGGCTCAAGCCGCGCCCCAACATGGACGTGAACCGCCATTTCATGTGCGATCACGGCCGCATGAACTACCGCTGGATGAATCGTGGTGACCGGGTCGAGGCGCCGCTGGTGCGCAACGGCTCCGGTCCGTCCGGCGCGGCCGACTGGGACCGCGCGCTCGACGCTGCGGCGGCGCTGATCCGCGCCGCCAGTGGCCGAGCCGTGATTCTGGCATCGGGCCGTGCGTCGGTGGAATCGCTTGGACTGGTACGGAAGCTGGTGGACAGTCTTCCCGTGACCGCGGCAATCAAGGTGCCGCTCGGCGACGAAGCGCCGCTGGCCGGCGTGCCCAACCTGGCCCTCCGCCGTGAGCGGGTGCCCAATCTCGATGGCGGCCGGCTGCTCGGCTACACCGATGACTGGGATGCTGCGGTCGAGGCGGCGCGCTCGGCGGATATCGTGCTGGTGCTCGATGCCGAGCTGTCGGAGGCGGAAGCGGCCTCACTGGATGCGGCGACGGGCAAAGTCATTGCGCTTTCCACTTTGGTTGCTGACTGGCAGGGCCGGGCCGCCGTAGTGCTGCCGGTCACGACCATGGCAGAAGAGACTGGCGTCTATATCAATCGGGACCTGCGGGCCCAGCGGTTCCAGCAGGCCAAGGCGCCTCCGGCGATGGCGCGGCCGGCCTGGTGGGCGGCAGGCGAGATCCTGGCGGGGCAGGGGCCTGACGCCGATGCGCCGAGTTCGGCGGCCGAAGCGTTCGACATGGTGACGCGCGGACATCCGTCGCTCGATGGACTGACCCATGACGCGCTGGGCTGGGCCGGCCGCGTAGTGGCGGGCGGGGCGGGGGTGGGTGCATGAGTCCCGAAATGAAGGGGTTCCTGCTGCTGTCGGTCATCAAGCTCATCTTTGTCTTCACGGTCATCCTGGTGGGCGTGGCCATGCTCACCCTCATGGAGCGGAAGGTCTCGGCCTGGATGCAGAACCGGCGGGGGCCCAACCGGGTGGGTTGGGCCGGCTTGCTCCAGCCGGCGGCGGACGGGCTCAAGAACATCCTCAAGGAAGAAACGCTTCCCAGGCAGTCGTCGCGGGTCATTTTTGTCCTCGCGCCGGCGCTGTCATTCATTCCAGCGCTCATGCTGAGCGCCGTCATTCCCTTTGCGGCGCCGCTGCAACTGGATTTCGACTTCACACTGGGTGTGCTGGGCCGGTTTGTGCACCATGGCGCCATGCCGATGGTGGTTGCGGATGTCCCGATCGGCTTCCTCTTCGTGCTGGCAATCAGCTCGCTGGGCATCTATGGCATTGCGCTCGCGGGCTGGGCATCCAACAGCAAGTACAGCCTGCTGGGCGGCCTGCGAGCCAGCGCGCAGATGGTGTCCTACGAAGTGGCCATGGGCATGAGCCTGATTCCCATCCTGCTGCTCACCGGCAATGTGTCGTTCTCTGCGATCATCGCGGCCCAGCACACCCTCTGGTTCGTGCTGCCGCTGTTCCTCTCGTTCTTCCTCTTCCTGGTGTCCGGTTTCGCCGAAACCAACCGGCTCCCGTTTGACCTGCCAGAAGCGGAGTCCGAGCTGATCGCCGGCTATCACACCGAATACAGCGCCATGAAGTTTTCCATGTTCTTCATCGCCGAGTATGCCAACGTGGTGACGGTGAGTGCCATGGTCGCCACCCTCTTCTTCGGTGGCTGGGACATCCCCTTCACCCACTGGGATGAATCGGGCACCTGGCTCGCGGTGCTCGCCAGTGGCGTCTTCTTCTTCCTGAAGACGTTCTTCTGGATCTTCTTCGTGATGTGGATCCGCTGGACGCTGCCCCGGTTCCGCTATGACCAGCTCATGGCGCTGGGCTGGAAGGTCATGCTGCCGCTGGCGCTGGGCTATATCATGGTGACGGCGGGCGCCGTCTGGCTCCTGGACTCGGTCCTGGGCATTTCCAGCGAACTGATGCGGATGCTCCTGCTGACGGCGCTCAACCTGGTCATCGCCGTGTGGGTGTTCCGCCTGCTGGACCGGGGCGCCATCATTTCCGGCTCCGAGTCGCGGCGTTTCCGTCTGGAGGCGGCCAAGGCGGCCGCCAATGCAACCTTCGTCGGGCGCGAAAACGCGCCGGTGACGCTCTGATGGCAATCGGTGTGAAGGTCATGAAGCGCCCGGAGACGGATGTGAGCTACATCCGGGCCACGCTCAAGGGCATGCGTCTCACCTTCAAGCACATGTTCGAGACCAAGGTGACCATGCAGTATCCGGAAGAGAAGGCGACCCGGGATGATCGCGGTGCATGGGCCCTCTCGCCCCGCTGGCGCGGCACCCATCGCATGCTCACCGACGAGCAGGGGCGCTCCAAGTGCGTGGCGTGCGGGCTGTGTCCCCAGATCTGCCCGGCCAACTGCATCAAGCTGGTACCGGGCGAGGACGAGCACGGCAACCGATACCCGCTGATCTACGAGATTGACGAGTTCCGCTGCGTGTTCTGCGGTTATTGCCAGGAAGTCTGCCCCGAGGAAGCGATTCACGTGGGGCAGCACTATGAAAACTCGGAATACAGCCGCGGCCGGTTCGTCTACGACCTGGAGCGGCTGCATTCCCAGACCCATGCCGTCTCGACCCTCTGGGACCCCACCGACCCGGCCGGCGAGTAATCATGACGAGCTTCGTCTTCTACCTGTTTGCGGTGGCGGCGGTCATCGGCGCCGTGCTCTGCGTGGTGCAGCGCAGCGCGGTTGCCTCCGCCATGTGGCTCATGTCCACCATGTTCTCGCTGGCGGCGCTGTTCATCCTGCTGCAGGCGGAGCTCCTCGGGATTCTGCAGATCCTGGTGTACGTGGGCGCGGTGCTGGTGCTCTTCCTCTTTGTGGTCATGCTGCTCAACCTGGACACCGTCGGCCGGGACATGCGGGGCCCCGCCGGCACCGGCGCCGCGATCGCCATTGGCGGGCTGTTGCTGGTCGAGCTGATTGCCCTGTGGCGCTACACTCCGCAGCGGATCGCCGATGAGCTGGCGCAGGCACCCAATGCGATGTCCGCCATGATGCCGACGGGTTCGTCGGTGCAGGCCGCCGTCGCCGAGCGTGGGGTGGTGGGCGCCATCGCGGCGCCCATGTTCCAGACCTACCTGATCCCGTTCGAAATCACCTCGCTCCTGCTGCTCACCGCGCTGGTAGGCGCGGTGGTGCTGGCCAAGCGGAGGATCTGATGGCGCAGCCCCTGTTCATCGGACCCTCGCTGGCGCTCAGCGCCATCCTCTTCAGCATCGGTGTCGCGGGGGTGCTGCTCCGGCGGAATGCCATCATCGTCTTCATGTGCGTCGAGATCATGCTCAACGCCGTGAACCTCGCCTTCATTGCGCTGGCGCAGCTGCATGGAGTCGGTGGCCAGATTCTGGTGCTCTTCGTCATGACCGTCGCCGCGGCTGAAGCGGCGGTGGGGCTGGCCATCATTCTCGCCATCTTCCGCCATCGGCAGTCGGTGGACCTCAAGAACATCAACCTGCTCAAGGGCTGATGACGCTCTCCCTCATGGCACCCGCCGCCGAGCTGGCGAGCCCGGGCGGCGCAATCGGGTGGCTCTGGCTCACCATTGCGCTGCCCCTGGCCGGCTTCCTGATCAATGGATGGCTCTCGGTGCGGAAATCGCACGCGAAGACCATCGTCTCCATCGTGGGGACCGGCGTCCTGGTCGGCGCGTTTGCGGTGGCGCTGGCGGCGTTCCTGCAGCTGCGCGGCCTGCACGCCGAGGCGCCCATCGTGCAGCGGCTCTGGAGCTGGCTGCCGGTGGGCAATTTCCAGATTGACCTTGCCCTCCAGTACGATCAGCTCTCGGCCATCATGCTGCTGGTGATCACCGGCGTCGGGAGCCTGATCCATCTGTTCAGCGTCGGCTACATGCGGAGTGACGAGGGATACGCGCGATACTTTGCCTATCTCAATTTCTTTGTCGTCAGCATGCTGGTGCTGGTGCTGGGGTCCAGCTACCCGGTCCTCTTCATCGGCTGGGAGGGTGTGGGTCTCGCCTCCTATCTGCTGATCGGATTCTGGTTCAGCGACAAGGCCAACGCCGACGCGGGCCTCAAGGCGTTCATCGTGAACCGGATCGGCGACTTCGGCTTCCTGGTTGCCATGTTCATGCTCTGGCACGCGGCGGGCACCCTCAATTTCACCGAGGTGACCGCGTGGGCGACCGCGCATCCGGAACTGGCCGGCTCCGGCGTCATCACGGCGATCGGGCTGTTCATGTTCCTCGGGTGTGCGGGCAAGTCAGCCCA
>Ga0207707_10004619_pt1 | contig 12098 bp, 6 predicted proteins | sample KBSC83BmetaG_FD_184336 | JGI IMG/M metagenome (GOLD analysis project Ga0207707, IMG submission 184336) | Corn rhizosphere microbial communities from Kellogg Biological Station, Michigan, USA - KBS C8-3B metaG (SPAdes) (version 2) | ecosystem: Host-associated > Plants > Roots > Rhizosphere ... | reverse complement strand
GACCGGAAGTACGGATCGGTGACGGCGGGCAACTCATCGCCGCTCACTGATGGTGCGGCGGCGGTGATTCTCATGAGCGAGGAGCGTGCGCGCGCGCTCGGCTACGCGCCCATCGCGTACATCAAGTCGTATGCGTACGCGGCGCTCGATCCGGGTGAGCAGCTGTTGCAGGCGCCGGTGCTCGCGGCGCCGGTGGCGCTCGCGCGCGCGGGGCTCGAGCTCGGCGACATCGATCTCGTGGAGATGCACGAGGCGTTCGCGGCGCAGCTGCTGAGCAATTTGCGCGGATTCGAGAGCCAGGAGTGGGCGGAGCGCGCGGGGCTCACGCAGCCGGTGGGCGAGGTGGACCGCTCGCGTCTAAACGTGATGGGCGGCTCGATCGCGATCGGGCATCCGTTCGGCGCCACCGGTGCGCGCATCACGATGACGCTCGCGAACGAGCTGCGGCGGCGCGGCGGGCAATTCGGGTTGATGACACTGTGCGCCGCGGGTGGGATGGGCTTCGCGATGGTGCTGGAGAACGCTTCATGACGGCGCTCACTACGGAGATGCGTGACGACGGCATCGCCGTCGTCACCTTCGATTTGAAGGGCGAGTCGGTGAACAAGCTCAGTCGCGAGGTGATCGACGAGTTCCGCATGCTCATGGATCGAGTCGACATGGACTCGTCGATTCGCGCGATAGTGCTGATCTCGGGGAAGCGCGATCTGTTCATCGCCGGAGCGGACATCGAGCAGTTCCTCGAGCTTCGCACGGCGGCGGAAGCGGAGGCGATGAGTCGCGAGGGGCAGGAGATGGTTGCGCGGATGGAGAAGCTCCGGGCGCCGCTGGTGTGCGCGATCCATGGTACATGCGTAGGCGGCGGACTCGAGACCGCGCTCGCGTGCGCGTACCGCATCGCGACGGATCACCCGAAGACGGTGCTCGCGCTACCGGAAGTGCAGCTCGGCCTCATTCCGGGCGCGGGCGGCACGCAGCGGCTGCCGCGCCGCGTGGGGCTGCGGCAGGCGCTCGACATGATATTGCAGGGGAAGAACGTGCGCGCGAAGAAGGCGCTGCAGATCGGGCTCATCGACGAGCTGGTGCATCCATCGATCCTGCTCGACATCGCGCTCGACCGGGCCGCGAAGCTCGCGGCGGGCGCGATCGCGCGCGAGCGCGGGCGCGCGGCGCACGGAATTTCGGACGTGCTGCTGGAGGACAATCCGCTGGGACGGTCCGTGGTGTTTCGGAAGGCGCGCGAAGCCACGCGGGGCGCGACCAAGGGCAACTACCCCGCTCCGCTCGCGGCGATCGACGCCGTCGAGCAGTCGTACTCCGGCGACAGCGCGCGCGGCTTCGCCACCGAGGCGCGATTGTTCGGCGAGATGGCGGTGACGGATGTGAGCCGGCAGCTCATCTTTCTTTTCTTCGCGGGCGCGGCGCTCAAGAAGGATACTGGAGTGGGCAGCGCGGCCGTGGTGCCGACACCGGTGGAAAAAATCGGCGTGCTCGGCGCGGGATTCATGGGCGCGGGGATCGCCGCGATCGCGGCGATGCAGGGCACGGTGGTGCGGCTCAAGGACGCGCAGGCCGATCGAGTAGGGAAGGGGCTGCGCGAGGTGTACGGGATTCTGCGCGAGCAGCTCAAGCGCAAGCGGATCACGAAGCGACAGCTGGACGATGAGCTCATGCTCGTTGGCGGCACCACCGATTACTCGGGGTTCGCGAACGTGCAGATCGTGATCGAGGCGGTGTTCGAGGATCTCGCGGTGAAGCGCGCGGTGCTCGCGGAAGTGGAGGAGGCGGCGCCAAAGGCGATAATCGCGTCGAACACGAGCACGATCCCGATCGCGCAGATCGCGTCGGCGGCGCGGCATCCCGAGCGGGTGCTCGGCATGCACTTCTTTTCGCCCGTGCAGAAGATGCCGCTGCTCGAGGTGGTGCGCGCGCAGCGCACCAGCGACGCGGCGCTCGCGACGGCTGTGGCGTACGGCAAGAAGCTCGGGAAGACGGTGATCGTCGTGCAGGACGCGCCGGGGTTCTACGCGAACCGGATTCTGGCGCCGTACGTGAACGAGGCTGGACTGCTGCTCGACGAGGGCGTGGCGGTGGATGCGATCGATCGCGCGCTGGTCGAGTTCGGATTTCCGGTGGGTCCGCTCACGCTCATCGATGAAGTGGGGCTCGACATCGCCGGGAAGTCGAGCGCGACGATGATCGGTGCGTTCGGTGACCGGATGGTGCCGTCGGTGTCGATTGCTCGCGTAATCGAGTCCGGTCGCACGGGTCGCAAGGGCGGGAGTGGTTTCTACAGATACGAGCAGGGGAAGAAAAAAGGCGTCGACGAATCGGTGTATCCGCTCTTTTCGAGCAGCGGTCAGCGACTGGGACTCGGCGCGCGCGACATCGTCGAGCGATGCGTGTTCGCGATGCTCAACGAGGCGGCGCGCTGTCTCGAAGAGGGAATTGTCGGGAGCGCACGCGATGGCGATGTGGGCGCGGTGTACGGGATCGGCTTCCCGCCGTTCCGCGGCGGCCCGTTCCGCTACCTGGACACGCTCGGGATTCCAACGGTGATCCGGGCGCTCGAGGTGCTCGACGGCCGCTTCTCGCCGCGCTTTCGCCCTGCCGCACTGCTGGGGCAGATGGCGTCGAACGGGGCGCGATTCTATCCGGACCGGGGCAGGCCGCGCTGATCGCGAACGGCCCGTAGAGCGGTAGTTGACTCGTTACTGACATTGTTCGGGAGGTCGCACATCCCGGCCATTGCCCCCGTCTCGAATTACATATAAATGAGTGGTGTGACGCCACTGCGCTGGTTCTTCTATCGGGGCGCCCCGTCCACCGCTTCCGGACGATCTCCTCACGTTCGAAACAGTGGACTGCTCGCCATTCTTGTGCTCGCCCTCCTCGCCACCGTCGCGCTCACGGCGCAGGCGTGGATGGCGTCGCGCGCGCAGCGCACGGCGGCCGAGGCGGCGGTGCGGGACTACGCGCGCTTCGCGGCGAACAACTACGCGATGGTCACACAGCGCTCGCTTCGTCAGAGCGCGCTCGCGATTTTCTCCTGGCTGGGCGGCAAGAGCAGCCGACTGGAGGCCGACAGTCTGTTCGATCTTCGTGTGCTGCAGAATGCCGCCGACGATGTGAAGCACTGCGAGTGCATGTGGGATCCGAAGCCGCTGTATTTCTTTCGCTACGTGCCGTCCACGAACGAGCTCAAGACGGCTGGGCGGATAACGCCATCGGCGATGGAGCTGGGCGTGCTGCGCGATTCGATAAAGGGCGAGCCGTCGATGCCGCTTTTCGACGCGCCCCGCGTGTTGCGCGGCGCGTTCTACATCGTGACCTTCTCCGATTCGGGGGGCGAGAGAATCCTCCTGCTAACGGCGCTGCACGGGGTGCGCGGCGCGCCGGACGCGATGTACGGCTTTGCCACGACAATCTCGTCGTTCGCGCCGCAGACCTTCGGGATGATCACGAAGATGCCTCTGCTGCCACCTTCGCTCACGAAGGGTGTGCCGAACGACAGCCTCTTCTCCGTAAAGGTGTGGGACGGCAACCGGCTCGTGTGGCAGTCGCGCTACTCGAAGGACACGGTGTTCGCCGGCATCTCATCGCTGTGGGGGGACGCCGTGAGTAGCAAGTCGCGCGTGCAGGTGGCGATCCTGCCGGAGATGGCCTCACGGCTGCTCATCGGCGGGATGCCGCGTACTCGTGCGCCGCTCCTCATCGCACTGTGCGTGCTCACCTGCGCGCTGCTGCTCAGCGCGTTCATCCTCACGCGCCGCGCGCAGGAGCTGGCGGCGATCCGCGACGATTTCACGTCGAGCGTATCGCACGAGCTTCGCACCCCGCTCGCGGAGATCATGGTGTACGCCGAGATGCTCCAGCTCGGGCGCGTGCCGGCGCCGGATGAGCGGTCGCACGCGATTTCCGTGATCGTGCGTGAGGCTCGGCACCTCACGCACCTCATCGACAACGTCTTGCTCTTTTCCCGCGCGTCGCGCGAGCAGCCAACACCGCCGCCGGTGCAGCTGCTGCCGCTGGCGCCGCTCATCCGCGAAGTCACGCACACCTTCGCGCCGCTCGCGCGGCAGCACGGCATCTCGATCCGCGAGAATCTCGACGAGAGTCTCGCCGCGGCGGTCAGCGCGCCGGTGCTGCGGCACGCGCTGGTGAATCTGCTCGACAACGCGGCGAAGTACGCGCCGGCGTCGTCGGTGGTCACCGTGGGCTCGGCGCGACACGGCGGCTGCGTGCGCGTCTGGGTGGACGACCAGGGCGCGGGCGTGCCGGTGGCGGACCGTGAGCGCATCTGGGAGCCGTACGTGCGCCTGCTGCGCGACGTGCGGTCATCGTCCACGGGAAGCGGCATCGGCCTGTCGGTGGTGCGCCACCTCGCGGAACGGTACGACGGGCGGGCGTGGGTGGAGGATGCCCCGAACGGGGGTGCGCGATTCGTGATCGAGCTGGTGGGCGGCAGCATCCCGTCTGAAACACGGACGGACGCCGTGCCGTATACACCTGCATCGGCCGTGCACGGCGCATTCTGACAAAGGGAGCCCCATGGCGCGCATACTCGTGGTTGAAGACAGCGTCGACCTGGCTCGCGCACTACGCACCAATCTCGAGCTGGAGGGACACGAAGTCGGTGTAGCCCTCGACGGCGAGCGCGGGCTCGCGCTGGTGCGCACGTCGCGTCCCGATCTCATCGTGCTCGACCTGATGCTGCCCAAAATGGATGGCTACCTCCTGCTGCGCGCGCTGCGCGGCGAGGGGCTGAACATGCCGGTGCTCATTCTCACGGCGCGCTCGGACGAGGCGGAGAAAGTACGCGGCTTCCGGTGGGGCGCCGACGATTATGTCACGAAGCCGTTCAGCCTCATCGAGCTGCTCGCGCGCATTGAGGCGCTGCTTCGGCGCTCGCGCCAGGTCGCGATCGCGGCCGAAACGAACGAGAGCGCAGTGCGCTTCGGCACGATCGAGGTGCAACCATCAAAGCGACTCGTTACGAGGCAGGGCGCGCCCGTGCCGCTTCGGCCCAAGGAATTCGATTTGTTGATGGCGCTCGTGCGGCGCGACGGATCGGTGGCGCAGCGCGCCGAGCTGCTGCGCGAGGTGTGGGGCTACAAGCCGGCGATGGTGAGCCGCACGATCGACACGCACATCGTGGAGCTGCGGCGCAAACTCGAGGATGATCCCTCCTCGCCGCGGCATTTCCTCACCGTTCGGAAAACGGGATACCGCTTCGAGCGCTGATTCGTCGCACAGGAAGGCAACGCCGCTCTGACCATCCGCTGACAGTTCCCCCTCGCGCGTGTGAGTTCCGTGCGAGGGTCGCCAACTCGGCAGCGTTCCCCACAAAGGTCCTCTAGCGTTTCGGCATGCACGGGCCTGCCTCCAGAACCGTCGCGTCGCATTCCGACGACAGCACCCTCCGCGTGGCCTGCCCGATTGTCTGCGCCCCCACCGTCTTCCGCAACGGCGGAAGGAGGACCCATGGTATCGAAAGTTCGTCAGACCGGTGCATTGCTCGCGTTCCTCGCGCTTGCCGCCGCGGCGGCGAGCGCCCAGCAAGCCACCATAACCGGTCGCGTCACGAGTGACGCCGGCACGCCGCTCGCCTCGGCGAGCGTCTTTCTGGATGGCATGAGCATCGGCACGCTAACGCGCGACGACGGCCGCTATTCCCTGGTCGTTCCCGCCGCGCGGATCAATGGACAGACTGCATCGCTGGTAGCACGGCTCATCGGTTTCAAGTCGGTGGCCTTTCCGGTGACGCTTGCGAACGGCACGATCACGCACGACTTCGTGCTCGCGACGAACCCGCTTCGACTGGGCGAGATCGTGATCACGGGCGCCGGAACAACGTCGTCGGCCGAGAAGCTCGGGAACGTGCGCAATCACGTAGACTCGACGATGATCACGCGCAGCAACGAGTCGAACGTAGTGCAATCGCTCGCCGGCAAGGCGCCAAACGTCGAGGTGACGGAGGCGAGCGGCGAGCCGGGCGCCGGCTCGTACATTCGCATCCGTGGCACGCGCAGCCTCGCGTCGGGCAACAGCCAGCCGCTGTTCGTCGTGGACGGCGTGCCGATCGACAACAGCAGCTTCTCCACCACGAACTTCAATCCGAACGATGGACTGCTCTCGGGCGAGGTCGAGGGCACGGCGCAGGCGAACCGCGCGTCAGACATCAACCCGAACGACATCGAGAACATCGAGATTCTGAAGGGTGCGGCAGCCGGCGCGCTTTACGGCGCACGCGCGGGGCAGGGCGTAATTCTCATCACGACCAAGACCGGAAAGGCGGGAGCGACCCGCTACTCGGCGCAGAGCAAGCTGTCGTTCGACGACATCAACAAGAAGTATCCGCTGCAGACGCGCTTTGGGCAGGGGTACTACGGGCAGTCGCCGCAGGAGTTGAACGCGGACGCAGCGGGCAATCCCGATCCCACGGCGTGCGACAACATCTCGAACTTCTTCTGTCGCACTAGCTGGGGTCCCGATCTGCGAGTGACTGGCGCGAAGGTCTACGACCATGCGTCTGAGGCGTACACCACCGGTCACACCACGGACAACAATCTCACCGTCTCCGGCGGAAGCGACCGGACGTCGTTCTTTCTGAGCGGCTCGTATCTGTACGACCGCGGAATCTTCGTGGGGCCGAACAACAACTACCAGCGCTCCACCGTTCGCCTCAAGGCTACCCAGAAGCTCACCGATCGGCTCGACATCGGCGGCAACATCTCGTTCGCCGATGCGCGGGGCAACTACGTGGAACGCGGAAACACGACGGACGGACTTCAGCTCGGACTGCTGCGCACGCCGCCCGACTGGAACAACATGCCGTACAAGGGACCGAACGGGCAGATCACTTTCCGCTTCCAGCATCCGACAGCGGCCGACGTGACCAGTGATCGCGGCTGGAACAACCCGTTCTTCACGCTCAACGAGGGCGTCCACAATTCCCAGCTCGGGCGCGTGTTCGGAAATCTCACGACGAACTTCGAGGCCACCGACTGGCTGAAGTTCGCGTACGTGCTCGGCGGCGACTACTACACGGACGAGCGCCTCGAGGGCGCGCCGCAGGGCTCCGCGGCAACGGGGGGAGAGAATGTCGGGCGCGTCACGGAGGGGAAGATCGTGAACTACGAGCTGAATCAGAACCTCACGGCGACCGCATCGCACACGTTCAGCCCGAGCTTCAGCGGCACGTTCACGATCGGCAACACGCTCGACGACAGGAACTTTCGCCAACTGTCGGATGTCGGTCGCACGCTCGTCGCGCCGGAGCCGTTCAATCTGGCGAACACGGTAACTCGCGATCCGACCATCGACGCCATCCAGGAGATCAGGAACGTCGGCTTCTTCGGGCAGGCGACGATGGATCTGTTCGACCAGCTGTACCTCACCGGTGCGCTGCGCAACGACGGCTCCTCCACGTACGACCGGAATCACCTGCGCGCATGGTTCCCGAAGGCGAGCGCGGCGTGGACGTTCTCGAAGGTGCTCCCGATTCCCGGCGTGTCGTACAGCAAGCTCAGGGTCGCGTACGGCGAGGCCGGACAGGAGCCATTGCCGTATCTCACCACGCAGACCTACGCGAGCGCCGCGTTCCCGACAATCGCGCAGGGCGTGGCACTCACGCCGACGTACGGCGGATTCGGCGGACTCGCCTCAAGTATCACGAAGGCGACCGCGAGCCTGTTGCCGGAGCGCACCCGCGAGTTCGAGGGCGGAGCGGACTTCGGATTCCTCAACGACAAGGCCGATCTCGGAGTCACGTATTATCACGCGACAACGAGCAACGTGATTCTCACGCAGCAACTCGCATCGTCGTCCGGCTATTTCCAGCAGGTGCAGCAGGGCGCGAAGTTCCGCAACTCGGGACTGGAGCTCACGGCGAACGTACGCCCGGTGACGAAGCCGAACTTCTCGTGGGAGATCGGCGCGCAGTGGGCGCGAAACCGCAGCACGGTACTCGATCTGCTCGGCGCAAACTTCGTGCAGCTGGATCCCACGTACAGCACGCCGCAGGAAGTTGCGATCAAGGGACAGCCGATTGGAGTGATGTACGACTTCGGCTTTGCGAAGTGCGGTATCAGCCCGAACGGCATGGGCGCGGTGATCGCGAACGTCGATCTCGCAACGGTGTGCGCAGGGAAGCCGAATGGCGCGTTGTACATCGGCCCCGATGGTTTCCCCGTGCTCGACAACAATCAGCGTGTCATTGGCGATCCGAATCCGAAGTGGACGGGGAGCCTGCACACGTCGGTGCAATACAGAAAGTGGAGCTTCTCCGGTTTGCTCGACATCAAGCACGGCGGCGTGATCAACAACGGCACCAAAGGCGCACTCGAGGCCTACGGTACGCACAAGGACACTGAGCAGCGCGCCGACTGCACCTTCGACGCGGCCGGCAACACCGTGTGCACCGGCAATCTCAAGACGTTCGGACAGGGTGGGTGGTACAACGGGCCGGTAGTTGGCCCAGGCGCGGGAACCCCGGTGTCGATCGGCGTCAACTGGTACTCGGAGGGCCCGCTCTTCTTCGCCGGCAACAACGAAGCGTTCATCGAGGACGGCGGGTACACGAAGCTCCGCGAGATCTCCGTGGGCTACACCTTCGACAACTCGTTCGTGAAGAACCGGCTCGGACTCACGAGCGTCGACCTTCGCGTCGCGGGCCGCAATCTCTACACCTGGACCAAGTACACCGGCTACGACCCCGAGACGAATCTGGGCGGAGCCACCGGCCACTCGCTCGGCCTCGACTACTTCAATCAGCCGCAGTCGCGCTCATTCGTGATCACACTCGGACTAAACCGCTAACCGACCGGAGGACTCGCAATGCGAAAGTCATTGATGCTCGCGGGAGCCGTGTCGCTCGCGGCCAGCGCCGTGGGGTGCACCAGCTTCCTCACCGACAAGACGGCGTCGCAGGATCCGAACAACCCTTCGACGGTAACGACGGCGCAGCTGTTCACCGCCGTCCAGGCAGGACAATTTCTCGAACAGGAGGGAAATCCGGCGTTCATCAGCTGCCTTTGGACGCAGCAGTGCCAGGGCGTTGGCGGGCGATTCGTGAGTCAGGAGAGCGAGTACACGATCACCAACGCGACCGCCAACGCCGATTTCGCCGCGGTGTACGGCGGCGGTGGATTGATCGACATCAAGACGATCGAAAGCCGCTCCGACGCCGCGGGCGATCTGCAGTTCAAGGGAATCGCCGAGGTGTGGGAGGCCTTCGTGATCGGCACTGCCGCCGATGTGTGGGGTGACATTCCCTATCGCGAGGCCGCCGGCGACGTCGCGCAGCCGCACTTCGACCCACAGCTCCAGGTATACGACGACATCGAGGCGAAGCTGGATCAGGCGATAACCGATCTCGCGGGTGCCGGTCCCGGGCCCGGCGCGAACGACTTCGTCTACGGCGGCGATGTGGCAAAGTGGACGGCCGCCGCGAACACGCTCAAGGCGCGCTACCATCTGCATCTGGTCGAAGTGCGCGGCAACGCCGAATACCAACACGCCATCGATGCGGCGACGAACGGCATTGCGACACATGCCGGAGATTTTCTCACCTTTCACACGTCGGCGACCTTCGAGCGAAATGTCTGGTATCAGTTCCAGGTGAACTCGGGCTTCGGCGATGATATCGTAGCCGGCGCGACGCTCGTGAGTCTCATGAATGCCCAGAGCGATCCGCGCCGGCCGCAGTACTTCGGCAAGACTCCGAGTGGTTTGTACGGAGGTGTGGACGTGAACGGCGCGCCGAGCCCGAACGGAATCTCGGGGCTGAAGGGAACTCGGAACGATCCGGGATTCCGGCAGCCGCTGGTCACGAGCGATGAGAACTCGCTGATTCTCGCCGAGGCGAACTTCGTTCTCCACGGGGCGGGGGCGGCGCAGCCGTTCCTGGACCAGGAGCGCACGAGCAACGGGTTGTCGTCGATTCCGGCAACGCTCAACTCGATCATGACCGAGAAGTACATCGCGCTGTTCCAGAACGTGGAGGCGTGGAGCGACTACAAGCGCACTTGCCTGCCGGCGCGGACGCCGTTCAACTCGCCGATATATGGCGGGAAGATTCCCGGGCGTCTGTACTACGGTTCAGGAGAGGAGGCGACGAACTCGAACGCGCCCAGCTCCGCCGAGCAGCTGCAGCACGGCGGCGATGTGGTGAGCGGCGCCGGCATCAACGGATTCCGCAATCCCAACGACCCCAACCCCTGCCCGTAGCTCGCGCGGGGAAGCTCGCATGACACGAAGCCCGCCGGAAGTTGCCGGCGGGCTTCGTGCTATTGCGCGGTCTCCACCACCACGGCGGTTCCGTAGCAGAGCACTTCGGTGACACCCTGCATCACCTCCGTGGCATCGTACTGGATCCCGACAACCGCGTTCGCGCCCAGCGCCTCCGCGTGCCAGAGCATGAGGTCGAAGGCATCGCCGCGCGTCTTCTCGCACAGCTGAGTGAGGATCGTGATGTTGCCGCCGGCCAGCGTCTGCAGTGCCGCGCCGATATTTCCGAATACCGATCTCGACCGCACGATGATCCCGCGCACCACGCCGAGTTGGCGGGTGATGCGGTAGCCTTCGAGCGTCCACGTGGTGGTCGTCAGATTGTGCTGCATCGCGTGCTCCGCAAGGGATGCGCGATGATCGCCCGATGGCGCTGTCCGCGCAATGGCGCCGCGACCTATCCGGCCCGCGCTCGCGCCGATAAAATTCCTCGACTTCGACTTCGACGAGATGCGACCAACCTTCGGACTATTCGCGATCCTGCTCGCGGTGCCCGCCGCCGCGCAGCAGCCCAGCCCCGATCTCACGGTCGACGCGATCACGCACGGCGCGTTTGCTGGCGCGACGCTACCCGAGCCGCACTGGCTCGACGACGGGAGCGCGTATCTGGATCTCCGCGCGGATCCGGGCGGTGGCGACGACATCATCCGCGTGAACGCGACCACCGGCGCAACGACCGTCGTGGCGCAGGCGAAGATGCTCGTGGGCGCGGATGGTGGGCCTCTGCACGTCGAGCGAATCGTCCCGTCGGCAGACGGCGGAAAGATCCTGCTCTTCCACAACTCCGTGCGCGTGTGGCGCCAGAACACCCGCGGCGTGTACGACGTGCTCGATGTCGCGAGTGGGCGCGTGACGCCGCTGTCCACGAAGCCCGGCCTCCAGATGTTCGCCAAGTTCTCGCCGGACGGCCGTCGCGCGGCGTTCGTGCGCGACAACAATCTCTTCGTCACCGATCTCGCGACGCACGAGGAGCAGGCGCTCACCACCGACGGCAGCGACGTCATCATCAACGGTACTAGCGACTGGGTATACGAGGAGGAGCTCGCGATTCGCGACGCCTTTCGCTGGAGCCCCGACTCGAAGAAAATCGCGTTCTGGCGATTCGATCAGTCGCCCATCCCGATCTTCCCGATGATCGACGAGCTCTCCGTGCCCGCGAAGATGATCCCGCTGCGCTATCCGCGCCCCGGCGATCCGAACTCGAAGGTCACGGTTGGCGTGGTGGATGCGGACACGCGCGCTACCACGTGGATGCACACCGGCGACGGCGAGTACATCGCCGCGATGGCGTGGGCGGGCGCGGACAGCGTGACGGTGCAGCGCATGCCGCGCGTGCAGAACCGGATCGATCTCCTCATGCTCAGCGCCGCCACCGGCGATGGCCGCACCGTGCTCACCGAGCACGACTCGGCGTGGGTGGACGTAGATGACGACACGCCGCGCTGGGTGGCGAACGGCACGATGTTTCTGTGGGCGAGCGAGCGGAGCGGCTGGCGCCAGTATTACCTGTATCGGCGCGACGGCACTCTCGTGAGCCGCGTGACGCGCGATCTCGTGGACGTCTCCTCGCTCGAGGGAGTGGACGAGAAGCGCGGCTATCTCTACGCGCTCGCGGCCTCGCCATCGCCCATGCAGCGCCAGCTCTTTCGCTACGCGCTGCGCGGGGGCGCCGAGATGCGCGTCACGACGGAGCCCGGCACGCATACGGTGAGCGTCGCGCCAAACGGCTCGGCGATGGTGGACTCGTACTCCACCGCGCAGCTCCCCGGCGCCGCGTCGCTCGTCCAGCTCTCGACCAACGGCCCGCG
>Ga0207707_10004618_pt1 | contig 12098 bp, 12 predicted proteins | sample KBSC83BmetaG_FD_184336 | JGI IMG/M metagenome (GOLD analysis project Ga0207707, IMG submission 184336) | Corn rhizosphere microbial communities from Kellogg Biological Station, Michigan, USA - KBS C8-3B metaG (SPAdes) (version 2) | ecosystem: Host-associated > Plants > Roots > Rhizosphere ... | reverse complement strand
CATGTCGTTGACGGCGGGGAAATAGGCATAGGCGAGCAGCCGGGGTGCGGCGATGGTGTTGTCTTTCGACCGTTGCTTCTGGTCGATCACCCAGCCGAGGCCGTTCATCGAGCCCATTTCGCGGACCGTGGTGACGCCATGCGCAAGCCAAAGCTTGTAGACATAGTCGACCGGCGGCACCCAGCCGTTGGCGGAGTGATAGGCAACGCCCGCATGGGCGTGGCAATCGACAAAGCCGGGCGTCACCCATTTGCCGCGGCAATCGATCTCGTGATCGGCGGGCTCGCTCGGCGCCGCGCCGTAGCCGGCGACTTTCTTCAGGCTGACGATGCGGCCGTTTTCCACCATGATGTCGATCGGGCCGATCGGGGGCGCGCCGGTGCCGTCGATGATGGTGGCGCTGCGCAGCGCCAGCCGCTTGAAGGGGCCGATGCCGCGGTCGCGCGAGGTCGCCTTCGCGACGATCGGAACCTCGCCCTTGTTGCGGATGCGCGCCAGCTCATCGCCCGGGGGGACTTCCGTCTTTGCCTGATCCGTCATGACGTTTCCTCTTGTTCTTGTAACTATCTTACGCGATAGCGCCGTGCGAAAGCGATGCTGCCGAAGATCGTAAAACTCATGGTCACCGCCAGCAGCATGAAGGCGAGTGCCGCGCCCATCGGCCAGTTGTTGCCGCGCACGAACTGGTCGAAGATCGCCGGCGCCATCATCTTGAAACGTGGCCCGCCGAGAAGCACCGCGGTTGCATAGGTGTTCATGCACAAAACGAAGACCAGGATCGAGCCGGCGGCGACGCCGGGCGCAGACAAGGGCAGGATCACCCGCCAGAAGGTCCGCATCGCGGAGGCGCCGAGATTGGCGGCGGCATCCTCCAGATCCCGCGGAATGCTCTCTATCACCGCGGAAATAGTCAGGATCATATAGGGCAGCACCACCGCGACGATGCCGAACACGACGGCCTTCGGCGTATACATCAATGCCAGCGGCTCGCTGATCACATGCGCCTTGAGCAAGGTCGTATTGATCAGCCCGTCACGCGTGAACAGGGCCATCCAGCCGGCGGAGCGGACGACGTTGCCGACCAGCAGCGGAAACAGGGTCGCGATCACGACCAGGCTCTTCCAGCGGCTCTGCAGCCGGCCGACCCAGTAGGCCGCAGGATAGGCGATCACCAGCGTCAGCGCCGTGCACAGGAGCGCCATGCCGAGCGTGGTCAGGATGATCTCCTGATAATAAGGGTCCTGCGCCGCCCGCACATAATTATCGACCGAGAACGCCTCGATCATGAGCTGCGTCGGGCTGAAATGATTGAGCGAGATCCGGAACATCAGGATCATCGGCCCGATCAGCAATCCGAGCACCAGCAGGCAGGCAGGCAGGACCAGCAAGGCCATGACTAGCCCTTGAACTCCTTGTTCCAGAAATCGAGCGTGCGCTGCATCCGCTCGGTATGATATTTGTAATCGGGCTTGAGGAGCCTGGCGCGGTCGGCTTCGCTCAGGCTGACCTGCTTGGCGATATCCTCCGGCAGCACTGCGTCCGAGACCGTCGGCACATATCCCATCTTGTCGGCGAACGCGGCCTGCGCCTTGGGATCGAGCATGGCGTCGAGATAGGCGAAGCCGCCGTCCTTGTTGCGCGCATTGCGGGGCACGCTGGCCTCGAACACGATCGACACCGCGCCTTCCTTGGGCACGACGTGCGAGAGCGGGATGCCGGCCTTCTTCCACATGAAGCCGCGGGCGAGCCACATCGACGTGAGCCAGACTTCCTCGGATTTCAGCGCCGCCGCGAGCGCTTCATTGGAGGGATAGATTTTCGCATCCAGCGAGCGCAATTCCATCAGCTTCTTCTCACCCGGATCGTAGTTCGACATATTGCCGCCGGCGGCCAGCGCGGCCATGATGGTGTTATTGGGATATAGGATGTCGGCGAGCCCGACGCGGCCGCGCCATTTCGGATCCCAGAGGTCGGCCCAGGAGGTCGGCGGCGTTTTCACCTGATTCACATTGTAGAGGATGACCTGCGCCGAGTAGATGTGCGGGATCGCGGTCTTGGTCCGCAGTTCCGGAAACACCTTGTCGAGCCGCGAAATCTTCGCGGGGTCGATCGCCTCGAACGCGTCCGTGGCTTCGACGAGATAGTGGTCGCTGTCGGAGAGACAGGCGACATCCATCGAGCCGCGGCGGCTTTGCCGCTCCGCCAGCAGTTTCGTCTTCCGGGGATCGGCATTGGCGACATCCTGCAGCACCTCGATGCCCTTGGGTGCAAGCAGCGGCTTGTCGATGAGGTCGCTGAGCAGTTGGCCGTAGTCGCCGCCCCACGTACCGACCACGACCTGTCCGGATTCGGCGGCGTGCGCAAGCGGCGCATTCGAGGCCAGCACGGTTGCTGCGCCTGCACTCGCGGATAGAAAATGACGTCGCGATATCATGATGATCTCCCAGTCGAAGATGTCTGCGGAACCAGTCGTGGGGCCTTCGGCTCCCACTGCAACGAAACCAAGTCCTGTGGCCTGACCGAAGCGAGCGGCTCGTTCGCGCCCGGGGTCTGCCGCACCACCACGAAAATCTCCTTGCCGACGCGGACGTGATACTCGGTCTGCGGTCCGAGATAGGTCACGGCTTCCACCGGCCCATGGATGTCGCCGCTCGTGCCCGGGCTGATCGAAATCCGTTCCGGCCGCAGCGCAAAGGCGGTCGCATTGTTGCGCTCGTTTGAGGCCGTGTCGACCGGTAAAACGAGGCCGCTTTCGGTGCGGAAACGGCCTCCGTCCTCGCGCCGGCCGGCCAGGATGTTGCAGCGGCCGACGAAGTCAGCGACGAAGGCGTCCTGCGGCTCGTCATAGAGTTCCCTGGGCGAGCCGATCTGCCGCACGCGGCCGCCTTCCATCACCACGAGCCGGTCAGCCATGGTGAGTGCTTCCTCGCGGTCGTGCGTGACGAGCAGCGTGGTCAGGCCGAGCCGCTGCTGCAGCGCGCGGATCTCGATCCGGACTTCCGCGCGCAGCTTGGCGTCGAGATTGGAAAGCGGCTCATCGAGCAGGAACAGTTTTGGATTGATGACCAGCGCCCGGGCCAGCGCCACGCGCTGCTGCTGCCCGCCCGATAGTTCGCGCGGCAGGCGGCCCGCGAGATGCGACAGCCGGACGAGCTTCAGCACCTCCTCGATCTTTGCATTCCGCTCCGCAGCGCCGAGCCTGCGCATCTCAAGCCCGAAGCCGACATTCTGGGCTGCGGTCATGTGCGGAAACAGCGCATAGGATTGAAACACCATGCCGGTCGAGCGCTTGTGGGCCGGCAGGTTCGTGACGTCCTCCTTGTCGAACAGCACACGGCCGCTGGTGGGCGGCAGGAAGCCTGCGACCATGCGCAGCGTCGTGGTCTTGCCGCAGCCGGAAGGGCCGAGCAGCGCGACCAGCTCGCCCTCGCGCACGGAGAGATCGAGGTCGTCGACCGCCAGCGATGCACCGAAACGTTTGGTGAGCTTTTCGACCGAAAGGCTCGCCATCAGACGACCCGCGACAGTTTGACGAAGCGGTCTGTCACCACCATCAGGATGCCGACGATCAGGATCTGCACGGTCGCAACTGCCGCGAGCGTCGGATCGATCCTGAATTCGAGATAGTTGAGCATCGCGACCGGCAGCGTGATCCGTCCGGGACCGACCAGCAGCAGCGACAGGTCGAGATTTTCGAAACTCTGGATGAAGGAGAACATCGCGGCGGCGACGATGCCCGGCCGCATCATCGGCAGCGTGATACGGCGAAATACCGTGAACGGATTGGCCCCGAGATTGGCTGCGGCCTCTTCCGCTGCGCGGTCGAGGCCCTGCAGGCTCGCCACTACGAGTCGCACCGTCCAGGGAATGGTCAGCAGGACATGCGCCGCGACAAGACCCTGCGTGGTCGCCTTGATGTCGCGGTCGAGGACATTTTCCGCGAGCACATAGAACATATAGAGGCCCGAGCCCGCCACGACGCCGGGAACGGCGAGCGGCGCAAGCAGCAGCGCGGAGATCGCATTCCGGCCGGGGAAATCGCTGCGCACGATCGCAAGTGCCGCCGCGGTGCCGATCGGCACGCCGATGCAGGCGGCCAGCAATGCGACCTGAAGGCTCGTGATCAGGCCGCGCAAGAATTCCGGCTTTTCCCAGGCGTTGTTGTACCAGTGCAGCGTCAGCGCCGTCGGCGGGAAGCTGACGATCTGCTGGCGAAGAAACTGGTCACGACGATCATCAGGACCGGCGCGAAGATGATGAGATAGGCGACCGCGACGGACGTCCGCATCAGACCGCGACCCAAGGACGGCCGTCCCGTCACAAACATCCAAACACCCCCTCAACTCACGCCCGGCGAACCCGGCCGGGCGCCATGGTAATCAGATGCTGATCCTGCCGCCAAGTCATCTGATCGGGTGATCTTATCTCGTCCCGTAGGCGCGGTCGCCGGCGTCGCCGAGACCGGGCAGGATGAAGCCCTGCGCATCGAGACCTTCGTCGACGCTCGCGGTCCATACCGGCACGTCCGGATGCAGACCGCGCACGCGTTCGAGGCCCTCGGGCGCTGCGATCATGCATACGAGCCGGATGTCCCTGGCACCACGCTCCTTCAGCCGGTCGATCGCGGCCACGGCCGTATTGGCGGTCGCAACCACAGGCGTCACCACGATCGCGAGCCGCTCGCTGAGATCGGACGGCGACTTGAAGAAATATTCGACGGCGGAAAAGGTCTGCGGCTCGCGATAGAGGCCGATATGGGCGACGCGCGCGGTCGGCACCAGGTCCATCATGCCGTCCACAAAGGTGACGCCGGCACGGAGCACCGGCACGAACACCAGCTTCTTGCCGGCGATCTTCGCCGAATGCATTTTTGCGAGCGGCGTCTCGACCACGACTTCGGCGAGCGGCAGATCGCGCGTCACCTCATAGCACAGCAGCATCCCGATCTCTTTCAAGAGCTCGCGAAAGGATTTGGTCGAGATCGACTTGTCGCGGATCAACGTGAGCTTGTGCTGGACCAGCGGATGACCGACGATGGTGACGCCTTCCATTGTCAAAGCTCCATTTCATTGAGCATGATCTTATCGGAAAACCGGTACCCACTTTTCCGGATCATGCTCTAAAAAACCGTTCCGTCGCTGATGACCTTGATCGGCGGCGAACCATCGGCGCGGCGCGCGAATGCGGCGGCGCGACCCGCGGCCCAGGTACCGCCTTCGAGCAGGCTCGCCAGCGGCAGCGACCGGGCGTCGCGATTAAGCCGTGCGCGAATTTTTTCCGCAAGCCGATCCAGGAGTGCAACGGTGAGCGCGCGCCATTCCACGACGAGCGTCGAATCGACCTCGTGCGCCCGCGCTGCGTCCGCAGGGTTGCGCAGGACCAGAGCACCGAGATCGACGAACAGCCCGCCGTTGCGATATTCGGCGAGTCCCGTCAGGCCGTCGATGTCCGTCACCTCGATACCGGCGCGCTGTATCGGCTCGATCAGCGAATAGGTCAACCATTGCGACAGCTTGTGCAGCGGAACGAGGCCCTCGGTCGCGTCACCCGTCTTGATCGCCGGATGCGTCCAGCAATCGCCTAGGGGAATGCCGGCCAGCGTCAGCCGCGACGGCCAGATCGGGCCGAGTTGAAGCAACACCTCGCGAAGGATCGACGCCGCGGCGATCGCGTTGCCTTGCGCGCGCGCCATGAGATGGTCGAACAGCCCGCCTGGACGCGGCGTGTCGTTGAGTCCGAAAATCTCGTTTCGCGAGGCCACCAGCCGGCCAAGCCGGCGCAGCAGTTCGGCGCGGCCTTCGAGGCCGACCAGTGGATTTTCGGCGCTGACCTGAAAGCCCTGTTCGAGCGCGGCCACTGTAAATTCCGCGAGCTTGTCCGCATCGACACGGAGCGAATCGCTCGCGTTGCTTGAGAACACACCTCTCGCGAACACGTCCAGGCTCGCGATTGCAAGTCCCTCGGAGCGGCCGATCGCTTTGCCGCTGACGTCATCGTGGTAGCGCCAGGCCGCGCCCGCGCCAGCATCGAGCAGAACGCTGACGATGGCGAGGTCGAATTCGGCGCGCGCGCGTGCGGCGCGATCGGGCCATTTCACGCGACCGGCGATGCCCGCCCAGCGATCGACGCCGTCGATCGCAAAATGCCGCCAGCGCGCATGAAAGGGAATGTCGAGCGAGGGATAGTTCTTGGCCGTGGTCGCGAGCACGGCGTCAGCGACATCGTCCATGCGGTCGAGATCGATGCGGAAATGCGACAGGCCGTCGTTGAGGCCGATCTGGAGCATCTGCGTCGCGCGGTCGCGAACCGCCTGCGCCGTCAAAAGCGAAAGCGCGTCGCGTTCGGTCGCGGCTAGCAATGCCGTCACGGTCTCAATACTTCTCCAGCGAGCGGCCGACGGTGTCGGTCAGGCCTTCGCCCGTCTGCGGCTCGATCGAGAAATAGCCGGCCGCCTTTTTCGCCGCGATCTCGACATGAGCGTCCGCCGGGATCAGATCGTCGGGAATCGGCACGCGTTCGACGATGTCGATCCCCTGCCCGGTCAGCGCGTCATATTTCATGTCGCTCATCGAGAGGAAGCGGTCGATGCGCCTGAGCCCAAGCCAGTGGATCACGTCCGGCATCAATTGCTGGAAGCGCGCGTCCTGCACGCCGGCGACGCATTCGGTACGCTCGAAATAGGCCGCCGCGGCATCGCCGTCTTCCTGGCGCTTGCGCGCATTGTAGACCAAAAATTTCGTGACCTCGCCGAGCGCGCGGCCCTCTTTCCGGTTGTAGACGATGAAGCCGAGGCCGCCGGCTTGCGCGTCTTTCGCGCATTCCTCGATGCCGTGGATGAGATAGGGACGGCAGGTGCAGATGTCGGAGCCGAAGACATCAGAGCCGTTGCACTCGTCGTGCACGCGGCCGGTGATTTTGGTGCGATGGTTCGGCAGCTTTTCGACGTCGCCAAACACGTAGACCGTGGTGCCGCCGATCGGCGGCAAGAACACCTGCATGTCCGGCCGCGTCACCAGTTCCGGGAACATGCCGGCGGTCTGCTCGAACAGCGTGCGGCGCAGGCCCGTCTCGCTGGTGCCGAAGCGTTCGGCGACGCCAGGCAGGTACCAGACCGGATCGATCGCGACCTTCACCACGGAAACACTGCCGTTCTCATGCACGACATTACCGTCGGGCTTCAGGCGCTTGGCCAGGATCGCCGAGCGAATCTCGGGCAGATCGAGCCGCGCGCGCGTCACCGCGATGCTCGGGCGGATGTCGACGCCCTCGGCGATCTCCTTGCCGAAATTCTCCGCGACCAGATGGCCCCAGGGATCGAGCGCGACGATGCGATTGGGTTCGCTCCATTGCGGAAAGGGACCGATGGTCGCGGCGGGAAAGGTGTTGGTGAGATCGGGACGGCGGATCGGATCGAGCGCGCCGGCCGAGACGGCGAGCGCGCGATAGACCGCATAGGAGCCGCCATGGCTGCCGATCACGTTGCGGTCGGCCGGCCGCGACACCGTGCCGATGATCGGGCCGCGCGAGCGCGCATCCGCAGCACCCCAGTGGATCGGGAACGCATGCTTGGCGCCGGGCTCGGGATGCGAGGTGAGGCGGATATGATCGGTTCGGTTCGAGCGGCTCATCGTTTGATCTCGAATGGCGTCCCAAAAAGGCAACGGCCCGCCGGTCCGACGGGCCTGTTACTTTCCTGTTACGAAAGCGGGGCTTTGGCCCCGCCTGATTTGGTGGAACAACTATAGCAAATCCTGATGATGTTGCCCTGCAATATTTAGGTGCTCCTGGCGGTATTTTCCAGATTTCAGGAATTGTCATTCCGGGGCGATGCGAAGCATCGAACTATGGGGCGCAATTGCGCCCCTGAGAATCTCGGGATTGCGGGTCTGGTCCTTCGAATCGTCCCGGAAAGACACCGTAGTTGTAGCCGGGATGAGAGGCTGACGCCCCCTTCCCTTTGTGGCAGAACGTTTCTCCGCATTCCCGCCGTCCAGCCGAGTTCCTTTATGCCCGCGCCAAAGCCACCTGCGTTTGAAACGCTGAGCCTGCATGCAGGCCAGCATCCGGATCCCGTGACCGGCGCCCGCGCGGTGCCGATCTATCAGACGACATCGTACGTGTTCCAGGATTCGGACCATGCCGCGGCGCTGTTCAACCTGGAGCGCGCCGGCCACATCTATACCCGCATCTCCAACCCGACCACGGCGGTGCTGGAGGAACGGCTGGCGGCGCTGGAGAACGGCGTCGGCGCGATCGCGACCGCGAGCGGCATGGCGGCGATGCATCTCGCCATCGCGACGCTGCTCAACGCCGGCGACCACATCGTGGCCTCAAGCTCGCTCTATGGCGGCACCATCAACCTCTTGGCGCACACGCTGCCGCGCTTCGGCATCACGACGACGTTCGTGAAGCCGCGCGACCTCACCGCGTTCCGCGCCTCGATCAGGCCCAACACGAAACTGGTGATCGCCGAGACCATCGGCAATCCCGGGCTCGAGGTGCTGGATATTCCCGCGGTCGCGGCCATCGCGCATGAGGCCAGGCTTCCACTCCTGATCGACAACACCTTTGCGACGCCCTATCTCTCGCGCCCGGCCGATCACGGCGCCGACATCGTCATGCATTCCGTGACCAAATGGCTCGGCGGCCACGGCATCGCGATCGGCGGCGCCATCGTCGACGCCGGCCATTTCGACTGGCGGGCGTCGGCAAAATTTCCGCTGCTGACCGAACCCTATGCCGGCTATCACGGCATCGTCTTCGACGAGCAGTTCGGCCCGGCGGCCTTCATCATGCGGGCGCGCACGGAAGGATTGCGCGATTTCGGCGCGTGCATCTCGCCGACCAATGCGTTCCAGCTCCTGCAGGGCATCGAGACCCTGCCGGTGCGCATGGACCGGCACATGCAGAACACGCATGCCGTGCTCGACTTTTTGAAAACCAACAAGGCGGTCGCATGGGTATTGCATCCCTCGCTCGCCGACCATGCCGACCATGAGCTGGCAAAACGCCTGTTGCCGCGCGGTGCGGGCTCGATCATCTCTTTCGGCGTCAAGGGCGGCCGCGCCGCGGGGCGAAAGTTCATCGAGTCTCTCAAGATGATCAGCCATCTCGCCAATGTCGGCGACGCCAAGACGCTGGTGATCCATCCCGCCAGCACCACGCATCAGCAGATGGACGCCGAGCAATTGAAGACTGCCGGCATCGGCGAGGAACTGGTGCGGCTCTCGGTCGGCATCGAAGCCGCGCACGACATCACCGACGATCTGGGATCGGCGCTGCGCGCCTCGCAAAGGGTTTGAGCCATGAATCTCACCGTCAACGGCAAGGAAGTGTTCGCCGCGACCGGCGGCCGCGAATTCGACAAATCGCTGCCATCAGTCGTGCTGATCCATGGCGCAGGATTCGATCATTCCGCCTGGGCGCTGCACAGCCGCTGGTTCGCCCATCATGGCTTTGCCGTGCTGGTGCCCGACCTGCCCGGCCATGGGCGCTCGAAGGGGCCGGCGCTGAAGACCATCGCCGAGATGGCGGACTGGACTGCGGCGCTGCTGGATGCGGCGGGCGCGACCAAGGCGCACCTGATCGGCCATTCCATGGGCTCGCTGATCGCGCTCGAGACGGCCGCGCGGCATCCCGCAAAAGTGTCCGCGCTCGGGCTGATCGGCGCGGCAGCGACGATGACGGTCGGTCCCGATCTGCTGAAGGCCGCCGAAGCCAACGACCATGATGCGATCGACATGGTGTCGATCTGGGGCCTCGGCTTCGATGCCGAAATCGGCGGCAGCCTTGCGCCGGGGATGTGGATGCATGGCGGCGCGCAGCGCGTGCTGCAGCACTGTGCGCCCGGCGTGTTGTTCTCCGACCTCTCCGCCTGCAATTCGTATCAGGACGCGCTCGCGGCCGGCGCGAAGGTCACCGTGCCGACCACGCTGATCCTCGGCGAAAAGGACATGATGACCCCGGCCAAGGCCGGCAAGGCACTGGCATCGGCGATTCCGCAGGCGCGCACCGTGGTATTGAAAAGCGCGGGCCACATGATGATGGCGGAGCGGCCGGACGAACTGCTTGCGGCGCTGAAAGCCTGACATTTGACCGCCATGGTTGCCGCGTTATGATCTCCCAAAAAGGAGATCGTGATGGAGGAAACCAAGGCCCGCCGCGCCGCCGAGGCGCTGCTGAGCGAGCATAAGGCGCGCGTCCGGTTCAAGACGCTCGATCCCGGCACGGGCCTCGCATCCATGCCGGACGCCTACGACATCCAGGACCAATATGTCGCGCTGCTGCGCGCCGAGCATGGCGAGCTGATCGGCTACAAGGTCGGTCTGACCTCGAAGACGATGCAGACCTTCTGCGGCATCGATCATCCGATCGGCGGGGTGGTGCTGGCGAAGCGCGCGCATCAATCCGGCGCCACCATACGGCGCGGCGACTACGGGCGGCTCGGCCTCGAATTCGAAATCGCAGTGCGCATCAAGTCGGACATCCCGGCGACGGCGGCGACGCCTGCGGCGATCGCGCCGCATATCGACGGCGTCTGCGCCGCGATCGAGATCGTCGACGATCGCGCGGCGGATTACAGCCAACTCGACGTGAAATCATTGGTCGCCGACAATTCCTGGAATGGCGGCGTGGTGCTTTCGGATTTCACGGCGAAGTGGCCGGATCTCGAGTCCATGCTCGGCAAGGCGACGCAGAACGGCGCACCGGTCGGCGAAGGCTATGGGCGCGACATCCTCGGCCATCCCTTCAATTCGGTGGCCTGGCTCAACGCGCAACTCGCCTCGCGCGGCGGCGGATTGCGCAAGGGCCAGATCGTGATGACCGGCAGCGTGATGAAGACGGTGTTTCCGACCGAGCCGGCGGACTTCCGCTTCGAGCTCGCCGGGCTTGGTGCGGTCGAGCTGAAGGTCGCCTGAAGCGACGGGAGCTACCGAATGGGCCACGTCTGAACCTGTCGGTGATGCAGATCCTGTCCTTCGTGATGGGTTTCGGCATGCTGAGCGCGTGTGAGCCCGTGCGCCCGAGCGCGCTCTGACATTTCCCGGCGGAACCTCGCGGTATCGGCGACACCGGGGTGGATACGCAAGTGGGGCCAACTCAGCCCTTTTTCGCCTGGCCGTTGCTCTGCTTGTCGGCCCGGCCCAGGACGATCGCCAGCGTCGCCAACACGGCTGTGACTGCGATCATGACCATGATGGTGTCGAGGGTCATTGTGCTCTCCATCGATTTGATAAGGAGACGCTACCGCCGGCCGCGCTGCCGCGCCTTGCGCTGGATCAAATTCCGGAATGGAGCGATCCGCAGGAGCGTTGTGGTTGAAACCGCAGGGGGTTAGGTTTCGTACTTAAACCTAACCGCACAACGATCGAGCCCCCCATGCGCGCCGTCGCCCTGCTCCTCACGGCCCTCCTGGCCTTCGCCCTGCCCGCATCGGCAGCCGATGCCGTGGCCGCCGCGCAAAGTGTGATCCGCTCGCAGGAACAGGCGTTCGCCCGCGACGATGCCACGGCCGCCTATTCCCATGCCGCGCCCGCGATCCGCCAACTGTTTCCGCAGGCCGGTATCTTCATGTTCATGGTTCAGAACTCCTACGCGCCTATCTATCGGCACAGGAGTTTCGAGTTCGGCGAGGCGCGGACGGAAGGAAGCTCGGTCGCGCAACGCGTCCATATCGTCGACGCCAATGGCGAAGCGTGGGAGGCGCTCTACACGCTGGAGCAGCAGAGCGACGGCAGCTTCAAGATCACCGGCTGCTCGCTGCTCAAGGCGGGCGAGGCGGTTTAGACTTTAACTTGTCGCACTTTAGTGGATCGCACCAAAAACTTCGTCGAACAAGCGAAGCATGGCCCTCCACGAGCGCTTGTCGGCCGCTGGATGGTAGCCGAACTCGGGGTGGGCGGGATCGTCGGCCCCCGGATTGGTGAAGGCGTGGGCGGCGCCGCCATAGATTTGCACCTGCCAGTCGACGGTGGTCTTCGTCATCGCTTCGGTGAAGCCGTGGAGTTGCGTCATCGGCACCAGGACGTCGGCCGCGCCGTGGCAGACCAGGACTTTGCCCTTGATGTTCGCTGCGTCGTCCGGCCGTGGGTTCGACA
>Ga0207707_10004615_pt1 | contig 12102 bp, 5 predicted proteins | sample KBSC83BmetaG_FD_184336 | JGI IMG/M metagenome (GOLD analysis project Ga0207707, IMG submission 184336) | Corn rhizosphere microbial communities from Kellogg Biological Station, Michigan, USA - KBS C8-3B metaG (SPAdes) (version 2) | ecosystem: Host-associated > Plants > Roots > Rhizosphere ... | reverse complement strand
TGATTGATAGGTGGGATGAATGAGCGGCTGCGAGATCGGCCAGAGCGCGCCGTCAGTGACGATGTACGGCAGGCGCGGTGTCGTGATGTCGGAAGCCTCCGCTACCGACCGATGCCCGGGCGGGTGAGCGATCGCCGTCATCACGAACGCAAGGGCCAGCCAATGTCTGGCGCGGCTGCGCATGCCTCAGCTGCCCTTCTTCTTGATTTCGCCCATGGGCGTCTCCAGCGTGCCGTCGTCGTTGATGTCGATGGGCATGTCCGGGATTCCCGATCGGGAGTCGTGCAGGAGGAGGGACTTGCCCGAAATCCAGCATTCCATCTCCTCGCCGCCGCCGCCGGGATCTTTCAGTGTGGCTTTCCCCGAGCGAAAGACGATGCTGATCGGGATTCCACCGGAACTTCCGTAGCGGCCTTCGACCTTGCCCGCGCAGCTGGTGAAACCCGGCTTGGGAGGCTTGCCGGCCGTGGTGGCCGTTGCACCCGCTCCGCCCTGAGCGCCCGCCGAGGCAGTACCGCCGTTGAGCTCCGAACATGGGGTCCAGCCAGTGAAGCCCGACTGCGAGGAGTCGATCTCGCAGTAGCCGCCGTTGACCTTCATGATGCGGCCCGACATCACGGTACCGGCGTGATAAGGCACGCGCACCGTGTCGCCGATCACGAAATGGGCCTGAGGGACGGCGCCGGGATGTTGCAGCACTTTCAGATACTGCACATCCACGAACCTGGCGAGCTGGTTTTGTCCGAGGTTGAGATCCACCATCCCGCCATGGACCTGAGTCACCTCGCCCACGATGTTTTGTCCGTTCATCGGGGCAAGCACCATGTCGCCCACCGACACTCCGCTCGCGGCGGCTGCAAAAGGGCTGAGGATCGCGCACGTTAGAATCGACGGCATCCACCCGTGCCGCCAGCGGGGGTTGAAGGTGTTCATACGGAGCTCCCCGGTAACCGCAGTACGAGGGATAAGACGTCAGCGGCGCGGAAGCGTCAGGGCGGGCGGCTGGAGAGAATGAATCCGCCCCAGTAGTACGGATGACGATAGTCGGGCCGCCCGCGGCGACCGCCATCCAGCAGTGCGCGTTGGGCGGCCTGGAGCGCACCGGGCGCGTCTGCCGGCCGGTGAGCCAGTGACGTATAGAAGGTGTGCATCAGCAGCGCCGTGCCTGCGTCCTCCACCCGCCACAGGCTGGCAACCACTTCCTGCGCTCCTCGCCGCTGCACGAGGGCGCTCAATCCTTCGACTTCGTGGCCATCGTCCGTGGTTGCTCCACCCAGCGCAGTCTGGCAAGCCGACAGCGTCACCAGCTCGATTCCGGAGAAGTCCAGAGAGCCGATACGATCGAGCGTCAGGTGCGAGCCGTCGCCGAGAACGAGAAAGGACCGCAGTGCGTTTCCGGGCCGCAGGCTGAAGTGAGTTCCGAGGTGTAGCAGGGAGAACTCGCGCGGCCCACTCATCAGCGCCTCGAAGCGCGCCTGGGTGAAGGCGCCATCCGCGAATCCCGCGCCAGGCAGGACACCCTGACCCGAACCGGGTTGCGGACATGTATTCCCACGCGCGGCCAGGCCCTCGATGGGCCCGTGCACCAGATCGCAAAGCTCGTCGGCGACACCCGGCAGGGCCTCATAGCCGGCAACCGGTTGTGTGACGCCGAGCCCTCGCACCCGCAGCGCACCCTGTTCATGGGCAGGTGAGGCCCCGCCATCGATCGAGGAGAGCAGTTGGATGGTGTATTTCTCGACTGCGTAGTGACTCCCATCGTGCAGGGCGGCAAAGGGCACATAACGGAGTGCACCGTCTGTCCATAGCACGAGGTGGTGCACCGTCGTCCGTGCGACAAACTGATCGACGGGTTGCAGGAGCAGCGTATACAGGTGGCGGGCCGACGCCATGATGTCCTCGCGAGCGGCGATCGCCGCGAGAAAGTGTCCGATTTCCTGTTTGAGCTGCGCTTCCTGCACAGGGGTTTCCAGGACTGTCTGACCTGAGCGCGTGGCTATCAGCACGCGCAGACGAGACTCCGTGAGCAGATACACGACGAGCACAGTATCCGGGCCGAATCGACGCAGCTCCCGCTGCAACTTCACGGTGTTGACTTCACTAGCGCCGGTCGACGTCGTCGGCGGTGCGCTCGCGCTACCCTGGGAAATGAACTCACCGAGTCGCCGCGCGCGGTCGCTGGCGGCTTGTCGCTGACCGGCCAGCAATTCATCGAGGCGGCGTTGCTCGATCGGGCTCAGTCGACCGCTCTCGCGCAGCCGGCTGAGGCGGTCGATTTCCGCCCCCGCGCCCGCGTTCACCCCCAGGGCGGAGGCGAAGCCGGCGGCCAGAGCCTGCTCGGCGCCGGTCAGCGGCACTTCGCTTCCCGGCACGGCCGGTCCGGCATCCCGCAGGACGAAATCAAACAACTCCTCGGTTTTCAGCAGCTTCAGGACTTCCAGTCCTTCATCGATGCGCCCGGCACTCATCAGCCAGTCGGCCACCGTGCGATACACATCGACCTTGTCCTGCAGGAAGGTGCGATCGAGGGCACGATCGCCGCCGTTGAAGTAGCTCCTGAGCCGCTGCAGCTGTCCGATCGCTTGTTTGCCGAAGAAGATGGCAAGGGTCGGCTCGTTGCGCCGGTAGAGCGCGCGCGCCACCTGAAAATGCGCACGCCATAGCGGGTCAGGCGTTCCAAGGGCAGCGGCCGCCGCAAGGGATTGCAGCGCGATGGCGTAGGCTTCGTCGTCGTGAGACAGCCGCTCTGCGCGGCGAGCGCCATTTTCATAGACGGCCTGCATCAGCGCCGGCTCCGCGTCCGCGGTTTGCTGTACCCGGCGAACCGCTTCGTCGCAGTCGGGCGCGCTGTTGGCGTCGATTTCGATTTCTGTGCCGCACAACTCGTTCACTGCGCGGAGTATTGCCGGATGCGCGTCCGGGAGACGGGCGCGATACAGACCTAGCGCCTGGCGGAGGCGCTGTTGACTCTGTTGCGGATCCGCGCCAGCCGAGTGTGCCAGCGCCGTCAGGATATTCGCCCGGACGGTCGACAGGTCGGGCGCATCGCCGGCGGTCTGGAGGCCCGCCAGCAGCATCGTCTGCGAAGACGAGATATCGCCCAGCGAGGATTCGAGCGTGCCCCGGCCGCGGAAATACTCCACTCGTATGGGCTTTTCAACATCGTCGCTATGCTGATCGACTATCCGTCCGGCTCGCTCATATAGGTGTAGCGCCTTCGGGAGGTCCCCGAGAGAGCGCTCGATGTCCGCCAGGGTCAGGAGCGTGGTAACGAGAGCAGGTGCGTCGGGGCCGAGTTGTTCCTCACCGACTTGCAGGGCGCGGGTAGCGAAATCCAACGCTTCGGTGGGTCGTCCCCGCTCGCTCAAAAGGGCGCCCAAAGCGCTGAACGCACGCAACCGTTGGCGCTGTGGAGGTCCATCCTTCGACTCGGCGTAGAACACGGCGCTGCGCAGCGCCTGCTCACTGGCTTCGAACTCATCCAGCCGCTCGAGAATCTGGCCCAGGAGGACATACACGGGCACCAGCTGCGCGGCTCCGTGTTCGGACCGCAGCTTGAGCTCGATGCGGATCTGGCTCTCGGCATGGCGCCGCGCAGTCGCATAATCCTCCTTGCGTATGAAGATGTTGGTGAGCGCGTTTTCGATGGCGGCCGCGGCATCGCCTTGCGTCTCGCCCGTCTGCAGCAGAATGTCCTGAGCTCGCTCGAGATCGCGTTGCGCCTCATCGAAGCGCCGTTGGTACAGCCGCGCCTGTGCCAGGCCTACCAGCACCTTCTGCAACTCGACCTGCTTGGCGCCGGGTACGTGCTCCCGGATGACCAGCGCGCGCTGCCACTCATCGGCGCACTCCGCCATTCGCCCCTGACGGAAGTACATCCAGGCGTAGGCGACGTGGATCTCCGCCACTTCCGGAGCGTTGGGTCCGAGCCATCGCTGCAAGATCGGCGCGGCGAATTGCAGCAGGGGCGCCGCTTCTGCGTGGCGGTCCTTGTAGGCGATGAGCGGAGTCGCGAGCGCCTGCACCCACAAGGCGAGCTCCAGCGACTGGCCTCCATACTCGCGTTCCACGCGCGGGATGGTCACGCACATCAGTCTGATGGCGGTATCGGGATCGGAGTCCATCAACGGCTCGAGCCGCTTGCGCAACGCACGCACATCGGTTGGATCGGCCGGAGCTGCACCTAGCTCGGCGCAGGTCGCAGGAAGCGGTATGGCCTCAACGCGCGCAGCCCAGAGAGCGCAGCACGCACTCATGGCGAGGACGGCGCTGCGCGCGGAGATCACTTCTCAGTCTGCGCGCCGATCTCGACGCGCAGAACGCCATCCGCTGGTGTGGGAATTCCGTGTTGTTGCAAGATTCGCTGCACCTCAGGCGGCGTAGGCCGCGGAAGGTCGGCATCGATGCCCTGCACTCCAAGGGATTCGTAGCCCCTCGCGGTAACGCCAGTGGATTGCAGTTCCCGAATGATCTGCTGTTTCAACTGCACCGGATCCGCAGCCTGGAGGTGAACTATCTCGTCCCGGCCACTGCGCTGGACTGCTGTCGTTGCCCCGCGGAAAACATTCCATAGGGCAGTGGTTCCGGCGAGGCAGATGATCGTGGCCGCAATCCCGATCGGCACCATGGAAGTGCGCCTGCGTGGCACGCCGGAGGTGCGAGGCACGAGCAGCCCCTCCCTGCGAGCGCGCTCGATCAGAGCCGCGACCCGCTCAGGGTCGTTGCCGGGAGCCTCGTAGTCCTGGGCACCTAGATGCTCGAGCATGGCCTCGCGAAGTCTCTGCGCCTCACGCGCATCGGGTCCGTCGCTCGGGGATTGCCGACCGGCCAGCGCTGCCATCCACGCTTGATCGTCAGCCTCACTCACGAGTGGACGCTCCGTCCGAAAGCAAGCTCATACCACTCGCCAAAGTAGATCCGAGCCCGCTTTCTGCACTGCGAGATGAATTCGCGCGTCGCCCCCGGGGTTCGATCCAGGAGCTCGGCGACCGCCTCATTGGTCAGCCCGTCGAATACGATCCACGCCATCACCGCGGCATGCGCCGGATGGGCCTGCGCGAATCGCGTCCAGCAAGTTTGAAAACACTCCGCCAGCTCGTGCCTCGAGGCCTGTGCTTCCGGGGGCGGCGGCTCTTGTGCGGCAAGCTCCATCATGCGCTGCTCCGCCTGCGCGCCGAGCTCCTCATCGTCGAGTGGCATTTCATGTCGCCGCTCGCGCTGGCGCCGACGCAGGAAGTCGATGGTGGTGCGTCGCAGGATCGACTTGATCCATGGCAGAAGCTCCGAGGCAGCGCGGAAGGTCGCGCATCGCTGCCACACCTTGATGAAGGTCTCCTGCACCAGATCGCGAGCCGACTCGGAATCATTCACGGCTCGCGCGCAGTCGCGGTAGAGAAGGGTGAAGTAGGCGGAGTCGAGCTGCGCCAACGCTTGCTCGATCCTATCGCCCCCTTCGCGGCAGGCCCGCATGAAGGCGAACTTGTCCACCGATCCCCCGACAAATTCTCGAGTCTTATGACCATAGCGTACCTCAAGCAGGCGGCCGCCGCCTTGCGGCTGTGATGAGGAGGAGACGCTGCCGCGGCGGCTTTGTCAGACGCCCCCCTCGCAAACGAGGGTGTCCCCCTCAGTCGCACCTCGGCCTGACGTTCACGACGGGCGCTCGTCTATCCAGGGTTGAAACAGCCTGCAGCGGGGGGAGCATCCAAGATGTCCAGCGAATGTGCGTCCGCTCGGCCAGTGAGGCCGCGCCTACTACTGATCCTGAGCGGCGTTGCTCTGTTGGCCACGGGTTGGACGCCCGATGCGGCGCTGGCGCTGGATGGCACCTCGGAGGCTCTGGCCAGACAGCTCGGTGGCCGGGCCCTGGAGGCCAACGAGTTGCTCTTCGCCCGGATGAGCAATGAGATCACGCTGGATGAATATGTTCAGCGCTATCAGACCAGCCGCTCCGAGCTCGCCCGGGTGCAGCAGCAGCTGGCGGGGCTGACCCCGCAGCAGCAGGGGCAGATTCGCCAGCAGGCCGCAGCGCTATTCAACCAGGGGATGCTCGGCCTGCGGCAGAAAACCCAGCAATGGTCGGTGCAGCATCCCGGGCAGCAGCAGGAGGCACGCCAGAGAGCGCTCGAGGCGCAGCAGCGGCTGCAACTGCTGGCACGGCAGGCTCCAGTCCCCCACGCGGCGACGGTCCCATCCGCGGCAACAGGCGATGCAGCTCAGGCCCAGGGGCACGTGCCACCACCCCGCCCGACAGCCGCCCCTTCTCCATTTTCCTGGACCCCCCCGCAGGCAGGCAGTCACGGCGGGTGGTGGTGGTTGGTGATCGTTCCAGCAGGCGCCGTGGGCTATTTGCTCTTTGTCAGGCTGCGCCGCCCGAGCCGAGCACGTGCGCTACTCGAAGCGCCCTCTGCGGCATCCACGACTACCGAAAGAGTCGCGCCGGCTCGCTCCTCTGTTGCCGCTATTTCCACTTTTACGGCCACTTATACGGCTTCGGCCGGGCCGTCTCCGGCGGCTCCTGTTGCCAGTTCATCGAGGTCCCCCGCGATGGCTCTACCGACACAACCCGCGCCCCGCGCCGCAGAGATCAAAGTGGGAAGCGCGAAAGAGCGCTTGCTGGCGGAGCAGTCGGGCAAGTATCAGGGTGCCCTCACGGCAGCCATGGATGAGCTGACTGCCGCGCAGCTGCAGGTGCAGGAGCGCAGCCAGATTCCCGAGCTCATTCGCAAGGACTTGCAGCGGATTGCGTCGGAAGTCTGTGAGACCGCCAAGCGATTGATGCATGCGCGACATGGCACGGGCGCAAAGACGATCGTCAACGCCCTGCTGCTCATGCCAGTGTGGCGAATGTTTCGACGCGGTGGCCTCATCCGCAAGGCCGTCATCGTCGTGGGCGTGTACTGGCTCGTCACCTCGACGCTCCAGGCGGCCGCTCAGGGTCAGTTGATCGTCGCGATCCTCATCGGTGCCGCTGCGGTCGGGATCTGTTACTACCTGGAGCGCCGCAGCCGTCTCCAGGGTCCGGCGGCAGTGATGGCCGAGAGTGCCGCGAAGATCTCCCGGCCGATGTTGATCCATTTCCATCCCGACCAGCCGGCCGTGAGCCCTGTGTGGGCCGTTCGGGTGCAGAGCGCTCCGAGCGGCCCCGCGTATGACTCCGCACCCGTGAATCTGAGCAATGTCGATCTGACGAGCATCCCCGGGAGCTTCCACCTGGCGTTCGGGGATCTCGCCACGTACCGGGTCTCAACAGGTCCCGCGCCGCAGCTGGTCTGGAGCGGCAAGAGCGCTCTCATGGGAACCTACAACGGAGTGTTGACGGACGCGGTCACGCAGCACCACGCCGAGTTGGTGCCTCTCATCCAACACCTCACGCAGTTCGGCGAGCTGGTCGCGCGCGAGCGGCGCCAGCGTGAAGATATTCCACGCATGGAAGAGCTGCTGCGCAACGTGAAACGACTGGAAGAGATCTGGCGGGATGTCTACACCGCCGACAAGGTATTTGAGTTCCTCATGCGCCGGATCGACCTGTTCAACCTGAGGGACAAGGCGGCGCCCGCGGGACTTCTGCTGTACGGCTATCCGGGCAACGGCAAGGAATTCCTGGCCCGCCGGATCGCACAGTCGGTGTTCGCGCAGTTCGTGAAGCCGAACGCCGACCAGCTGGCGACCCCCAAGGATATCAAGGAGCTGTGGGCCGCCAACCTGGGGAAAGGGCCGGTCGTGCTGTTCCTGGAATACGCCGACCATCTCTTCCCGAAGCCCGGGTCCGAGAACGCAGGGGCCGGCGCGCGCGAAGCGACTCTGGCCTGGCTCGAAGAGTGGGCGCGCAACGAACCTTCACAGACAGGTGTGTGGGTAGTCATGAGTGCACAGAGCGATCAGGCACTGCATCCACGGGTGCTCACGATGTTGGGTAGCTCAAAGGCGGAGATCATGCCGCCGGATGCTCCCGGACGCGAGCTCATCCTGCGGGCCGCGTGCATGGAAAATCAGCTTGGCGCGAGCGCGCCGCGGTGGCTCCTGGAGAGCTCCGGGGGTGCCAGCATTCGTGAGCTGCGCGAGATCGTTCGCGAGACGAAGGTGAACTCGCTCCCCGAGCCGCCGACTGAGGAGCACTGGCGGAGCGCTGTAAACACCGTGCGCGGCCCCGGTATCTCCGTCAACAAGAGCCGCACCTGGGACCGGTTGGTTCTGCCGGGCGACATCAAGCAGCAGTTGCAGCAGGCCACACGGATATTGCGGGAGTCCGAACGCTACAAGGGCAAGGCTGACGTACCGAACATCCTCCTCTATGGGCCGCCCGGTACCGGCAAGACCGACATTGCGCGCACCATTGCCAACGAGAGCGGCGTGAAGTTCATCGAAGCGAAGACGGCCGATCTCAAGGCCGGGTATGTCGGACAGTCCGCGCAACTGGTGCGCGATCTGTTCGGCCGCGCTCGAGCCGCCTCGCCTTGTGTGCTGTTCATCGATGAGATCGAGAGTGTTGCCGCCAAGCGCGGCACGGGTGACGAGTTCACCAAGGATATCGTCACCCAGATGCTGGCCGAGATGGAAGGCGCCAGCAACTCGGAGCGCCCGGTGATCGTGTTGGCCGCGACCAATCTGCCCGAGCAGATCGATGAGGCCATCAAGCGCCGCTTCACGTTCAAGATCGAGATCCCGCTACCGGATGAGGCGGGAAGGCGCGAGCTGTTGAAGCGTTTCCTCGCCGAGCGACCCCTGGATCCGACGCTGGATATCGAGGAGGTGACGGCATTCCTCGCCAAGCGGCTCAATCGCAACAGCGGCAGTGCGCTGTCCGACATCGTCAGGCGTGCGATGCAGCGCGCGGTTGCCGAGAGCGACTCGCCTGAGGAGGTACGACTCACACGCGAGCAACTACTGAAGGAGGCATTACCCCAGGGCAAGGAAGTCTCCGAAGCGGATCTGGCGAAGATCTGGGAGAAGATCGTCCTCAAGCCGGAAGTGAAGTCGGAGCTGATGGACAAGATTCGCATGTTCAACCGCGCCGACAAGGCCGCGCCGAAGGGCTTGCTGCTGTTCGGGCCGCCGGGCACGGGCAAGACGGAGATCGCGCGGCGGATCGCGGATTCGGCGAGCTGCTTTTTCCTGTCTCTGAAGGGACCCGATCTCAAAGCGGGCTACGTCGGGCAGAGCGGTGAGCGCGTGCAGAAAATCTGGGAGCAGGCCCGCTCACGGGGGCGCTGCGTCATTTTCATCGACGAGTGCGAGGGGGTATTCGCCAGACGCGGCGGCACCAACTCCGATACCGCTTCGGAGGAGCTGGTACAGGCATTCCTCGCAGAATGGGATGGCGTCGGCACCGAGGATCAGCGTGTGTGGGTGATCGGCGCCACGAATCGCAAGGACGTTCTCGACGAAGCGATCGTCTCGCGCTTCAACGATGAGGTCGAGATTGGCCTGCCGGGGGAGGCCGAGAGACTGAAGATCCTGCAGCTGGAGATGGAGAAGGTCGACCGTCCAGGGCAGGTACCCGCGTTCGTGGGCGCGGCGAGCCAAGGCCTCTCGGGCCGCAATCTTTCCCGCCTGGTGAGCGATGTGTGCACGCGGGCGAGCAAGCAGGGCGGCACGATCACAGACGAGCTGTGGCGCGAGTCATTGAAGCGCCATGCCAAATCTGGAAGCGATGCCGTCGACGCTTCCGCGCGCTGGAGCTCTCTCATTCTCGCCGAGGAGACCATCAACAAGCTCAAGGGAGTGTGCGAATCGTTGCGCCACGCGGAGTCGCTGCGCAAGCAAGGTCTGCCGCTGCCCAAGGGAGCCTTGCTGTTCGGGCCACCCGGCACCGGCAAGACTCAGATTGCGCGCACCCTGGCCAACGAGAGCGGCCTGCCGTTTCTGGCGGCCTCCACGGCCGATTTCAAAGCCGGGTTCATCGGGCAGTCCGGGCAGAAGGTGCGGGAGATGTTCGAGCGCGCTCGAGGCCGGGCGCCGTGCATTCTGTTCATCGATGAGATCGATGCGATTGCCCCGGCGCGCGGGGGTGGCGGCGACGATCAGGCGACCACCGAAATCGTCAACCAGCTGCTGCAGGAGATGGACGGCGTCAAGGCAAGCGACCGACATATCTTCGTGCTCGCCGCCACGAATCGGCCGGAGGCGATCGACGATGCCGTCCGGTCACGGCTTAAGGACACGATCGAGATACCCAACCCGGATCGGGAGCAACGCGAGAAGCTGTTCCGGCTGTTCATCGGCAACCGCAAGTCGGATTTCGACGCAGCCGAGATGGCAGCCGATCTGGCACGGCGGACCAACAATATCGGAGGACGCGCGATCTCAGCGGTCGTAGAGCGAGGACTTCAGGAAGCGATCACCCGCGCGATCGCCGCGGGGACACCGGACAACGTGGTTCTGACTCGTGCGGACCTCTTGCGTCAGGTAGGCCCCACGAGCCGCGAGGTGAGCGACACCGATCTCGAGAAGATCTGGGCGCGCATCGTGCTCAAACCCGAGGTGAAGGCCGATATCCTGGACAAAATCCGCTTGTTCAATCGAGGCGACAAGGCCGCGTCTCCGGGCTTGCTGCTCTACGGGCCGCCAGGGACGGGCAAGACGGAGATTGCCCGGCGGATCGCCGATTCCGCGAGTTGTTTTTTCCTCTCCCTCAAGGGACCCGATCTCAAGGCAGGACACGTCGGCGGCAGCGGCGAGCGTGTCAAAAAGGTATGGCAACAGGCACGTGGCCGGGGTCGCTGCGTGATTTTCATTGACGAGTGCGAGGGTGTGTTCGCCCGGCGCGGAGGCACGAACTCCGACGGAGCGTCGGAGGAGTTGGTCCAGGCGTTCCTTGCGGAATGGGATGGTGTCGGCACCGAGGGCCAGCAGATCTGGGTGGTGGGAGCCACCAACCGGCGAGATCTGATCGATGAAGCGATCGTGTCGCGATTCGGTACCGCGGTCGAGATCGACCTGCCGGGCGCGCCGGAGCGGTTGCAGATCCTGCGCCTCGAGATGGAGAAAATGGAGCGCCCCGCCGACATACCGGAATTCCTCGGCCAGGCGACGACGGGAATGTCGGGCCGCAACCTCGCGCGCCTGGCCAGCGAAGTCTGCACGCTTGCCAGCAAGCAGGGCGGGGCGATCACGGAGGAGTTGTGGCGAGAGGTGCTCAAACGATCCACCAAGGCGAGCAGCGAGTCCGTCGATGAGGGTGCGCGCTGGGACTCGTTGATACTGCCCGAAGACATCCTCGATCGGCTGCGGACGCTCTGCGAGTCCTTGCGGAACATCGATGAGTTCAAGGCGCAAGGGTTCGACGTGCCCAAGGGCGCACTGCTCTACGGTCCGCCGGGCACCGGCAAGACACAGATTGCCCGCACGCTCGCCAACGAGAGTCAGCTGCCGTTCATTGCTGCAAGCACGGCCGACATGAAGGCCGGATTCATCGGTCAATCCGGCCAGAAAGTGCGCGAGCTCTTCGAGCGTGCGCGGGGACGTGCGCCCTGCATTTTGTTCATTGATGAGATCGAGGCCGTCACCGCCGCGCGGGGTGGCTCGGGCGGGGATTCGTTCACCGCGGAGATCGTCAACCAGCTGCTGCAGGAGATGGACGGCGTCAAGAAATCCGCGCGCCATGTCTTTGTGTTGGCGGCCACCAACCTCCCGGAGAGCATCGATCCGGCCGTGTTGTCGCGCTTCGAGGAGCGCATCGAGATCGCCAATCCCGGTCCGGCGCAACGGCAGCAGCTGTTCCGGCAATTCCTGGGCAAGCTGCCTTCCGACTTCGATCCCGAGTCGATGGCTTCGGAGCTGGCCATCGTCACGCAGGAGATCGGCGGGCGCGAGATCCGCAACGTCATCCAGAAGGCGGCGCAGAAGGCGATCCGTCGTGCCGGCGGCAATCCGAAGAACGCCCGACTCATGCGCGAGGACCTGATGAGCTCGTTACCCGCAGATCGGGCACGGCCGGAAGCCCGCTGAGGAGCAAATAGATGAATCGCCCCCCGCCGCCACCCCCATCGCAACAGCGTGCAGCGCCTGCTCAACAGCGCGCCGCGCCCGCACCTGGAGCCACGCGCACCGGGTCTGCACCCGCTGCGCCGACTCCCGCCGTCTCCGCGGCGCCGCTTCAAA
>Ga0207707_10004614_pt1 | contig 12103 bp, 11 predicted proteins | sample KBSC83BmetaG_FD_184336 | JGI IMG/M metagenome (GOLD analysis project Ga0207707, IMG submission 184336) | Corn rhizosphere microbial communities from Kellogg Biological Station, Michigan, USA - KBS C8-3B metaG (SPAdes) (version 2) | ecosystem: Host-associated > Plants > Roots > Rhizosphere ... | reverse complement strand
GCCGGCGTGCAGGATCGCGGTGAGCTGGTCGGCGAGCGCGCCGGGAGCGTGCAGGAACGCGGGCAGGCCCGCCGCGCCGGGGAACGGCGGCACTTTGTCGCCGGCGAAGTCGAGCAGCCTGACCACCGCGCGCTTGCCGCGAAGCAGGCTCAGCACCGGGGCCAGCGCGGCCAGGTGCTCGGCCCGGGTGGGCCAGCCGTTCGCGCGGGTGAACGGGATCTCGGTGCGGAGCAGGCCGACGCCCGCGGCGCCGTTGGCCAGCCCGAGGCGGGTCTCCGCCGCCGAGGCGACGTTGCACAAGATCGTGACGAGCTCGCCGTCGACGGTGCGCGCCTCCCCCGAGACGACCGCGGCGGTCGCGGCGCCGGCGTCGCGCACGCGGGCCAGTTCGGCAGGGGCCGGGTCGACGAGCAGTTCGCCGCCGTCCGCGTCGAGGATCGCGGGGTGCCCGGCCGCCGCGGCGAGTACCGCCCGGTCGGCCCCGGCCAGCATCGGCAGGCCAAGGCCGCGGGCGATGATCGCCGCGTGCGAGCTGGCGCCGCCGCCGACTGACACCGCGCCCACGAGGCGCCCGTCGTCCACGAGGCGGATCAGGTCGGCGGGGTCAACGTCGGCGCGGACCAGGATGAACGGGTCCTCAGGCGGCGCGGCGGTGCCGCCCGCGACCCTGGCGGCGACCGCCGCGCCGACCTGGCGGACGTCGCCCGCCCGTTCGGCGAGATCCGGGTCAGGCAGCGCCGCGAGGATCGCGGCCTGGGCCTCCGCCGCCGCGGTGATCGCGGCCGTGGCCGCCGCCAGCGGGAAACGTTCGCCCGAGTCCGCCGGGCTCGCGAGGGCGTCGACCGCCGGGCCTGACAGGGCCGGGTCGGCCGCCATCAGCGCGCCGATCAGCACGATGTCCGCCTCCTGGTCGCGCCCGGCGGCCCGAAGCTGGTCGGCGAGCGCGCCGCGCTCGGCGGCGACCGCGGCGAAGGCCGCGTGGACGTCGCCGACGGTGACGGTCGCCGGCGGGGCTGTGTCGCCCGCGCCTGCCACGCCAGGGCCCGTCACGTCAGGGGCGGCCACGTCCGGCAGGTAGAGCTCGCCGGCCGCCACGCCCTCGGAGACCGGCGTTCCCCGGTAGGCGGTCATGGCGCTCCGGCGCCGGCGTCTCCCGCGGCCGCGTCCCGCAGCGCGGCGAGGATCAGCACGGTGGAGGCCGCGCCCGGGTCCTCGTGGCCGACGCTGCGCGGTCCGAGGTAGGAGGCACGGCCCTTGCGCGCCTCCATCGGCACGGTGGCCGCCGCGCCCTCCGCGGCCGCCGCGACCGCCGCGGCGAGGGCGTCGCCTTGCGTCGCCCCCTCCGCGATCGCCTTGGCGAGCGCGCGGGTCGCCGGGGCGAGCGCGTCGACCAGCGTCTTGTCTCCTTCGCGGGCCGCGCCGAGCTGCTGGATCCCGGCCAGGGCGGCGTCGAGCGCCTGGCCGAGCGCGGGCAGGTCGACCTCGTCCGCGGTGCCGAGGGTTTGCCCGGCCCGGCGGAACGCCATCCCGTAAAGCGGGCCGGACGCGCCGCCCACTTTGGAGATCAGCGTCGAGCCGGTCACGATCAGCACCGCACCCGGCGTCGCCGGTTGCTTCGCGTCGAGCGCGGCGAGCACGGCGGTGAAGCCGCGGGACAGATTGATCCCGTGGTCAGCGTCGCCGATCGCCGCGTCAAGCTGGGTGAGGTGGTCACGGTTGGTTTCGATCACCCCGGCGGCCGAGGTGATCCACGAGCGGAACACGTTGATGTCCATGAGCCTAGCGTTCCCACCGCAGGGCCGGTGTGTCCACCGGTGCGCCCCATGACCTGGTTATTTCCGGCCGGTCCACATCGTCGACGGTGCGCGCGGAGTGCGCCGCGGCCCGGTCGGCCGGTGCCGTAACCGAGGCCCGGCGAGTGACTGCGCCGTCGACCGAGTTGATGAGCTTCTTCATGACCCGCTCCGCTGAGTGCCGGCTCCGGCGGCCTGCCCGCCTCGCATTCGCAGGCCCGCAATGAAGCATGTTCGACATTGCCGAACGCCGTTTCACCGCAACGTACAATCGCCCGCCATGCCCGTCAAGGGCACGGACCGTACACGAGGTCGCCTGCCCGTGGGGCAAAAGGGAAATATTCTCCTGGCGTCCGTGATTGCTGGCTGTTCAGTAAGCCTCGTGAGACGGCCTCGCGCGGCGGCATCAGTGGAGGGCCAATGACGACGATCGCGATCTTCGGCGGGACCGGGTACGCGGGGTCCGCTATCAGGGACGAGGCGCTCAAGCGCGGGCACCGGGTCATCTCCGTGACCAGGAACCAGCCGGCCGACGCCCCGGCCACGCCGGGCCTGGAATTCCGCCCGGGCTCGGTGCACGACCAGGCGCTCGTCGACCAGATCGCGGCCGAGGCCGACGTCATCGTGGTCTCGATCCGCTTCGCCCCCGGCGCCAGCGGTGAAGGCGCCAAACTGGCCGACGCGCTCCCCTCGCTCACCCGCGCGGCCGCGGCGCACGACGCCCGCCTCGGCGTGGTCGGCGGCGCGGCGTCGCTGCTTGTCGCCGAGGGCGGCCCGCGGCTGATCGACACTCCCGAGTTCCCCGACCAGTTCAAGCCGGAGGCCGGGAGCGCGGCCGACGCCCTCGAGGCGCTGCGCGCCGACACGACCGGGGCGGACTGGTTCTTCTTGTCGCCCGCAGCCGGCTTCGGCTCCTACAACCCGGGCCAGCCGACCGGCAAGTACCGGGTGGGCGGCGACATCCTGCTGACCGACGGGTCCGGCAAGTCAGAGATCTCCGGCGCGGACTACGCCCTGGCCTTCGTCGACGAGATCGACACCCCGGCCCACCGCCGCACCCGCTTCACGGTCGCGTACTAACAGGCGACAGCGGCCATCGTGCACGGCAGCGCGGTTCTCGCGCTGCCTGCTCACCGCAACCCGCGGGCCTTAACCCCAGCCACAGCGCGGGGACGAAGCGGCCTTTCTGCGGCGTTCTCATTGGGGAGGCTGGGGGCGAGCGGCGCCTGTTCTTGGCGGCGCCCTCTTGCCGGGAGGCTCCGGAGGGGCGAAGCCCGCCAGAGCGCGCTGTCGCACTTCGCGCTTGTTGCTGTTATCCAACCGCAGTGCGCCAGGCGGGACGAGGCAACCCGGGAGCGAGCGGACGTCGACGCCGAGGGCAAGACGTGGGATACTTTGACCCCCACCAGGGGGTCAAAGTATCCCGCGTCCGCGTCAGGACGCGTCGCGTCGCGCGCTTCTTGCTGTTATCCAGCGGTGGTGCGTGGTCTTTGGACGGGCGCCGACGGCTAGCGCCGTTCTCGGCCCGCGCTTCGCGCTTGTTGCTGTTATCAGATGCGCTTGCTCATGGAGGACAAGCTGCAGGGGGCTGTCCCCCGCGGGTAATACTGAGGCCGGCCGGGCGCTGAGTCTTCGCTCCGCGCCCGGCCGGTCCCCGGCCCTCCCCCTCGCAGGGCCGCCTCGGTCCCCGTCCGCAGGCTCTGTTATCCGTGCGCGTTCCCCGTTCGCACGCTCCAGTTGAGACACTAAGTCTAATGTCTCATGCGAGGTGCTTTCGCACGGTACCTTTGCATTAAGAAACTGATCTCAACAATGCGGCGAGGGGTGGGGCACGCATGACGGTCCGGCCGGAGCGGGTACCGGCGGAAGAGGTCAGGCAGCGGATGCTCGAAGCCGGGCGCGAATTGGCCAATGAGGCCGGCGCGGCGCTAACAATCGAGCACCTGCGCCTCGAGGAAGTCATCCAGCGGGCCAGGGTGCCGCGCAGCTCGGCCTACCGGTTGTGGCCCTACCGGGAGGACTACATCGATGACCTGCTCTGCCACCTGGCCGGGGGCGGCAGCTGGTTCAGCGACCGGCCCGTCCTCGACCCGGGGACGTTCGCCGACGTCAGGCAGGTCCTCGAGGAGAACGCGGAGCTGCTCGCCACGCTTGACGGCCGCCGGTCGCTGCTGTGCGAGATCACCCGGGTCACGGTTACCCGCAACTACGCGGGGCTCACCGAGTCCACGCCGTGGCGGCTGCACATGGCGCTGGTCGCCACCCTCGGCTCCACCCGCAGCGGCCAGGCGCGCAAGCGGATCGCCGCCGCGCTCGAGGACTCGCAGCGGCGGTCGCGGGAGATGATGGTCGCCGTCCTCGTCCAGCTCGCGAGCGTGGTCGGGCTGCGGCCGCGCAACTCCGCCTACACGCTCGACCACATGGCCCTGGCCGGCGGCCTGGTCGTCCAGTCCCTGGCGCTTCGCAACGTGCAGATCCAGGCGGCCATCGGCGCTCCCGAGGGCCCCGGCATGGCCAGCGCCTCGGACACCGCCCTGGTGGACGGGCTGCTCAACGACCCGCTCCCCGGCCCCGGCTTGCACGGCCAGCAGGCCGAGTGGACCCTGGCCGCGTTCGCCTACCTCGGTGTGCTCGACGCCTTCATGGAGCTTGACCCGGACTTCACGCCGGGCGGCGCCGTCGTTGCGGGCTAGCCAGCGCCGCGGGCCAGGGCCATGACGCGATCGCTCAGCACCGCCACGCCCGGGGTCGGCTCCGCGTCGTAGTAGCCGGGCTTGCGCTTCTTGAGCAGGCCGATGCCGTTCTGGTTCCAGGTGAAGTTCCGGTTGCCGAGCACCCGGCGGAAGACCGCGTCGACGTTGTCCGGGAACGCCGCCGCCACGCGGCGCAGCGGAAGCGGCGGAATCATGTCCTCGCGCAGGTACGCCCGCAGCACGTTGGCGTGCAGCGGGTCCGTGGCGAGCGACGGGTCGGCGAACATCGCCCGCAGCATCCCGTACTCCGGCACGACGACGAATCCGTCCAGTTCGTCGTAGATGATGCCGACGGTGTCGAACTCGAAGAACCCGTCCGGCATCACGAACGTGGTCTCGCCGGTGTCGCTGACCGCCCGGTGCCGGCCGCGCGCGGCGAGGGCCGAGTCGCGGCGCATCTGGTAGTAGGCGTTGAGCCTGCCCTCGGCCTCCGTGGTGGGCAGGATGAGCTCGTCGGCACCGAAGAACGTGACGAACTCCTCCCGGTCGCGCCGCATGTAGGCCCAGCCTTGAGTGGCCTTCTCCTGGTTGCGGAAGACGAGGTCGGGCTCGCGGGTGGCCAGGTCGATCGCCAGCCGCGCGACCTGCCGCGCGTCGGTCTTCGGATAGCGGATCTCGTCGCCGGCGGCGAGCCACGCCGAGTCGTCTTCGGCGAGCGGGAGCAGGGTGCCGGCGAAGAAGGCGCCGGGGGCTAGCGTCTCCCCGCCCGGCGCGCTCTCGCCCGGGGCGCCTTCCGGCGGAGCGGTCCGGAGGCCGTAGACCCGGTAGTCGAGGTCGTCGACCAGGTTAAGCGCGATGACGGCCTCGCCCGCGCTGTCCCTGCGGGCGATGGAACGGACCTCGAAGACGCCGCGCACGTTGTTGCCGGCCCAGTCGAGAACGAGGTCGCGGTCGGCGCGGCTCAGTCCTCGCTGCGCGCCGACAAACCGCTCGGCGGCGGCCAGTCCCCCGGCCGCGCCGAGGCCCTGCCGCAACTGGATGGCACGCTCAATCAGCTCTGGACCCACGGGAACAGATGGTAGATGAGTTCGTCCGGGCACCGCGCCGCGTTCCGCGGCAGGACGTGTCCGTCCTTTCTCACGGAACTGTCAGACGGCGATGATCGCGTCCTCGCCCTCCGCGGGAGAGAGGGAGTCGTCGTTGGCCCAGCGCCCGCCTTCGGCCAGGTAGCGGAAGCGCAGCGTGCTGCCCGACGGGACCGTGACCGAGGCGCTGCGCGTCCGGTTCGCGCGGACCCGCAGCGGGTGCGCGAACGGGTTCCAGTCGTTGAAGTCGCCGACCACCGAGACGGCGGAGGTCGGCTCTTCCACGGGAAGCGTGAACGTGACGCGCACCGTGCCGTCGCGCCGGGGCTCGGAGGTCTTGATCATGGTCTTCATCTGCCTCTGCACTTCCTAGATCACATATTCGATTTCATTATGCATTGACGAGTCACTATAGTCACGTATTTCGCCAAGGGAACTGAGTTGGGCGTTCACGGCATCAGGGTCACCCGCCGTCTCTCGGCCAGCCCACGGCGGCGACTGCGCCACTTCTTGCTGTTATCCGATCAGGGCGGCCACGGGGCACAACGCGGCCAGGCACGGAAACAAGACGCGGGATACTTCAACCCCCTCCAGGGGGTTGAAGTATCCCGCGTCTTGCGCAACGCGCCTCGCGCCATGAACTTCTTGCTGTTATCCTGCTCGGTCGGCAAGCGCAGGCCCGGTCCACCGCAGGCCCGGGTCGTCCGCCACAGGCCCGGGTCCGCCACAGGCCCGGTCGTGCGCCACAGGCCCGGGTCCGCCAGCCGCGCCCGGCTGGCTAGTTGCTGTTGTTGCTGGCTGCGTTGTGCGTCGGCCCGGCCTCGGTCGGGGAACGGTGCGGGGCGGGGTCAGCCGCCGAACCCGCCTTTCTGATGTTGATGGCCAGGTCGATCGCTACGGCAGGGCAGGAAAGAGAGTTCATCCGTTCGGGATCAGCCAAAGACGTGGCGGCGGCGGAAACCCTTTTGCGTGCGCGCGCCGCCGACCGCATAATGAATGGGTCGTATCCCCGACGGACGGAGAGTGGCTTGGAGCTCTGAGGTCGAACCCAGCGCCGCGCCGTGGTGGCGCGTGCCCGCGACCTCTCTTCGGAGCTGCCACATGTCTATCGTCCTTAGTGATCTCTCTTTTTCCTTCCCGAACGGGCGCGTGGTGCTGTCTCGGCTCAACGCCTCCTTCAATCCCGGGCGGACCGGGCTCATCGGCGCGAACGGGTCGGGGAAGTCCACGCTGCTGCGGCTGATCGCCGGCGGCCTGCAGCCCACGTCCGGGTCGGTGAGCGTGAACGGAGAGGTCGGGTACCTGCCGCAGAATCTCACGCTCGACCTGGACGCCACGGTCGCGTCGCTGCTCGGCATCGAGTCCGTGCGGGAGGCGATCCGCGCGATCGAGGCGGGTTCCGTCGATCCCGCGACGTTCGACGCGGTCGGCGACGACTGGGACATCGAAGACCGGGCGCGGGAGTGGCTGGGGCGACTCGGCCTCGCGCACGCCGGGCTTGATGACCCGGTGCGGCGGCTGTCGGGCGGGGAGACCGTACTGACCGCGCTGTCGGCGCAGTTCCTGCGGCGGCCCGCGGCCCTGCTGCTCGACGAGCCCACCAACAACCTTGACCTGGACGCGCGGCGGCGGCTGTACGCCGCGGTTGAGTCCTGGCCGGGTGTGCTGCTGATCGTGAGCCACGACCGGGCGCTGCTTTCCCTGGTGGACCAGGTGGCCGACCTGTCCGGCGGCGCGCTGCGCATGTACGGCGGGAACCTGGAGGCGTACGAGTCGATGCTCGCGACCGAGCAGGCGGCGGCGCTGCGCGCGGTCACCGCCGCGGAGGCGGACGTGCGGCGGGAGAAGCGCGACCTCATTGACACGCAGGTCAAGCAGGCCCGACGGGACCGGATGGGGCGCGCGGTCGCCGCGTCGGGTTCGATTCCGCGGATCGTCGCGGGCGGTCGCAAGCGCGCGGCCCAGGTGTCGGCGGGCAAAGGGCGCGAGGTCGCGCTCGCGCGCATCGCCGACGCCAAGGACCGGCTCTCCGAGGCGACCGACGCGCTGCGCGACGACGCGTCGATCAGGATCCCGCTGCCGGGGACCGCAGTGCCCGCGGGACGCACCGTGCTGACGGTGCGCGGGCTTGACGGCCCGTGGGCCCCGTGGCACGAGGCCGGCGCCTCCGGGCCGGACGGAACCTTGGACCCCGACCGCGACGGCACGGATGACGTCGGCCGGCTCGCGGAGCTGATCGTCCGCGGGCCGGAGCGCGTGGCGCTCACCGGGCCGAACGGGGCCGGGAAGACCACGCTGCTGCGCGCGCTCGCCGGGATCGCCGTTCCTGTCGGGCCGGCCGACACCGCGGCAGGCGACCTGACCGTGCGGCGGAACGCGGCGTTCGGGTACCTGCCGCAGCGCCTCGACATCCTCGACGACGAGCTCACCGTGGTCGAGAACGTGCGCGCGGTCGCGCCGCGCGCTTCCGTGAACCAGGTGCGGGCGGGGCTGGCGCGGTTCCTGTTCCGCGGCGCGCGGGCGGATCAGGTGGCAGGGACGCTGTCCGGCGGTGAGCGGTTCCGGGCGGTGCTCGCCGCCCTGCTGCTCGCCGACCCGCCGCCGCAGCTGCTGCTGCTTGACGAGCCGACCAACAACCTGGACATGGCGTCGGCCAGGCAGCTGTCCGAGGCGCTGTCGTGCTACCAGGGGGCGCTCGTCGTGGTAAGCCACGACGAGCCGTTCCTGCGGTCGATCGGCATCACCCGCTGGCTGCGCCTTGACCGGGACGGCCGCCTCGCGGACACCGAGCCGCCGTCCGCGCTCGGCGAGCCAGGCGCGATGGCGTCCTGACCGGCGGCCGGCGGCGTCACTGCTGGCGCTGGGTCTCGGCGGCTTCGCGCTCGGCCTGCTCGCGGCGGCGGGCGGGGACGAGCAGGAGGTCGACGAGGCCCGCGCCGAACGCGATCACGGCGAGCACCACGGTGGCCCGCTGGAACGCGGGCAGCGCGCCCGCGCCCGCCGGGTGGCCGAGGACCGTGACCAGGACGGAGACGCCGAGCACGATGCCGACTTGCCTGGCCATCGTGACGATGCCGGAACCCGTCGCGAACCGGTGCGGCGGGACGGCGGAGACCGCCGCGCTGACCAGGGTCGGCAGCGTGAGCCCGACGCCGGTGCCGGTCAGCAGCATGCCGGGCAGCATGCGGGTGGCGTAGTCGGGGGTGACCGCGAGGTTCAGCCGCCAGAACAGGCAGCCAGCCGCGTAGATGGCGCAGCCGACGGCGGCCACCGGGCCGGGCCCGATCTTCCTGGCGAGCGGGCCGGCCGCGATCGACAGCAGCGGCACGAGCAGCGGTCCCGGCGCCACCCCGAGGCCGGTGCGCAGCGCCGACCAGCCCCAGACGTCCTGGCACCAGAGGGTGACGAGCAGCAGCATCGCGCCGAAGGCGGTGCCGAACACGACGTTCGCCGCCGTGGCCGTGGCGAACGTGGGCCTGCGCAGCAGGTGCAGCTCGATGACCGGCGACGGGTGCCTGGCGGACCTGCGGATGAACAGGGCGACTCCCGCGATCGCCCCCGCGATCAGGCCGAGGGTCGCCGGCGAGGTCCAGCCCCAGTCGCCCGACTTCACCAGGGCCAGGGCGAGCGCGCCGATCGCGACGGTGAAGACCGCCGCGCCGATCGTGTCGGGCAGCGCCTCGGCGCGCTCGGCGGCGAGCCCGGCGCGGGCGGCCGCCGCCGGGTCGGGCCGCAGCACCCGCAGGCCCGCCAGCACGGTGATGGCGACGATCGGCACGTTGACGAGGAACACCCAGTGCCAGCTGGCCGCGACCAGCGCGCCGCCGATCACGGGGCCGAGCGCGGCCGCCGCGCCGCCGACCGAGGTCCACGCCCTGATCGTGCCGGTGCGCTTGTCTGGCCGCGCCGCCGCCAGCAGGAGGCCGAGCGAGGCCGGCATCAGCAGCGCCCCGCCCGCCGCCTGCACGATGCGCGCGGCGACCAGCACCCAGACGTCAGGGGCGACGGCGCAGGCGGCGGACGCGACGCCGAAGACGATCATCCCGGTGAGAAACGCCGCGCGGCGGCCGATCAGGTCGGCCGCCCGGCCGGCCGGGACAAGCAGCGCGGCGAACACGATCGCGTAGGCGTTGAGCACCCAGGACAGGTTGGCCAGGTTAGCGCCGCCGAAGCTGCGGCCGATCGACGGTATCGCCACGTTGACGATGAACATGTCGAGGTTCACGCAGATGACGCCGGCGCAGACGACCGCGAAGACCGCGCCGAACCCGGAGTGCTCGTGCTGGCTGACGTCCCGCGCAGTGTCGGCAGTGCCGGCGGGGCCGGCCGGGGCGCTCGGCACGGTCGCGGTTCCCGCCGCCGGCCCGGTGTCGGGGACTTCCCCGGCGATTCCGCTCGTCCCGGCGTCCGCCGCGCTCTCGGCCACGCGCCACCCCTCAGGTGTTGTGATTGGTTTGAAAATCCAACCTGTCGATCGTCGACGTGAGCGTAACCCGAGTGGGTTTGATTTTGCAACTGAGGTAGGCTGGCTGGCATGCGCGAGGAACTGCCCGGCCGCCCCTGCTCGGTGGCGGCTGCCCTGAACCTGATCGGCGAGAAGTGGGCGCTGCTCGCGGTGCGCGAGATCGTCTTCGGCAACAAGCGGTTCGACGCGATCGCGCGGAACACCGGGGCGCCCCGCGACCGGCTCGCCGCGCGGCTGCGCGCGCTCGAGGCGGGCGGCGTGCTGACCCGCCGCCAGTACAGCGAGCACCCGCCGCGCTACGAGTACGAGCTCACCGAGGCGGGCCAGGAACTGCGCGGCGTCCTGACGGCGCTGCGCGCCTGGGGCGACAAGTGGATGGTCGACTCGCCGCCGTCGGTATTCGACCACGTGTGCGGGCACGAACTCGACCCGGCGATGGTCTGCCGGCACTGCGGCGCCGAGGTATACCCGGGCGACCTCACGGTCCGGGTGCTCACTCCTGGCTGGAGCCCCGAGGGCCCGGCGACGGCCACGGACGCGCTAGAGACCGCGCCGTAGCCACTCGCCGCCCGGCGGCGCGTCTGGGCGTATTTCTGGTGGAGGGATGGGATGCCGCCTGAACGTCTACACGGGGAGAGCCGACCAGGGCCCGCTCCGGGTGGTTGTCCGGGCCGACCCGCGCCGTGCGGCAACTGCGCTTCGGGTCCGAGCGGGGCGAACGGTGCGAGATGCTGGTCTTGGCGCGCGATCAGGCCGTGGGCGTGAACCTCTTCGCGATCCTGCTGCCCTGGATGACCGGCGTCACCTCAATAGAGGGCCTGGACGGCGACGGCCAGGTGCTGACGCCGTAGCCTTTCGCACCGGCCTGGCGGCGAGGATCGGGGTTATCTGGCCGCCGCGAGGGCGGCCTGCATGCGGAACGAGCCGGGCTGAAGCTCGCCGCCGGCGCGGGCCTTCTCCAGCGCCGCTGACCACCAGGCGAGGTCGTCGAGCATGATGGCGGCGGCGGCGTTCGTGAGCGGGTTCTTCGGCTGGCCGTCGGCGAAGGCGTCCCGCACGTGCGGGATGACCACGCTGTTGCGGACGGGGACGGACTCGGTCTCGACGAAGACGTGCGCGAGGTGCTCGATGGCCCGCACGCCGCCGGTCTGCCCGCCGGCGTAGCTGAGGAAGGCGACCGGCTTGTTCCTGAAGCCGTAGGAGACCCACACGCTGTCGATCGCGTTCTTCAGGCCGCCGGGGACGCTGTGGTTGTACTCGGGCGTGACGATCAGGTAGGCGTCCGCGCCCTTGATCTTGGTGTTCCACGCCTTCACGACCGGCTCGGAGTAAGTGGGGTCGCTGAAGTCACCGATCGTGCCGAAGTGCTCCGCGAAGATCGGCAGCGGCCAGTCCCGCAGGTCGACGATCTCGGCGTCGAAGGCCTCGTGTGCGGACACCTTCCGCGTCAGCCACGGGAGGACCAGGTCGGCGGCCCGGTTGGGACGCGTGCTGCCGACGATGACAAGCAGTTTCGACATGTGATGCTCCCTCGAGGACGTCTCCGCGCGCGGCGGCGACTCACCCGTGCGAGGTCGCCTTCGCTGCACCAATCCTCTGTCTAACACAAATCGTTGATGCTATGCAAACTATTGATCGCAGTCTGTATCCTTGTTCTTATGGCGGAGACGACAGCGCCAGGTCAGACGGCTGTGGAGGGCCAACAGCTGCTGCCGCTCATCAACCACCTGGCCCGGGTTGGCCGCCGTGCCGCCGAGTCGTGCATGTCCGGCTGCCTGCGCCCGCGGCACATGATCGCGCTCAAGCTGCTCGGCGAGCGCGGCCCGATGACCCAGCACGCGGTCGGCATCGCGCTCAGCCTGGACCCGAGCAACGTCGTCGGCCTGCTCAACGAGCTTGAGGAGCGGGGCCTCATCACCCGCCGCCGCGATCCCGCCGACCGCCGCCGCCACATCGTCGAACTGTCGGCCGCCGGGTCCGACGAGGCCGCGCGGACCTACGACCAACTCGGCCTCGTCGAGGACGACCTGTTCAAAGCGTTGACCGCTGACGAGCGGGCGACCCTGT
>Ga0207707_10004613_pt1 | contig 12106 bp, 11 predicted proteins | sample KBSC83BmetaG_FD_184336 | JGI IMG/M metagenome (GOLD analysis project Ga0207707, IMG submission 184336) | Corn rhizosphere microbial communities from Kellogg Biological Station, Michigan, USA - KBS C8-3B metaG (SPAdes) (version 2) | ecosystem: Host-associated > Plants > Roots > Rhizosphere ... | reverse complement strand
GTGCGACTGCTACTGAAGATCGCAGTGGCCTCGCTCGCGTTGCTGGCAGTGTGCTGGGCGGGTCAGCATTTCCTGCTCTCCGAGTGGCAGACGCAGGCCTTCGTACCCAAGCTCGCCTGGCTGCTCGCGGTCATCGCCGCCGGCGCGCTGGCCTTCCTCGGCTGCACGATGGTCTTGCGCGTGGATGAGCTCGAGCAGCTGCGCGTCATCCTCAGCCGCAAGCTGCGGCGCTCGACCCCGGCGACTCGATGAGTACCCGGGACGGCTCAACCGTCGGGACCGGCGCCGCTTCGGGTGCCGCAGGTGGGGGCGCCTCTGATCGCGCAAGCAGCGGCGGCCTCGCTGTCCCGGTGGCCGCGCCTGTCGAGGCTGCTTTCGCGGGCTCGGCTGCCGGGCTGGTCGACACCGCCTCCGTGCTCGCACGCACGCGCCGCCGTCTGCTCCCCGTGCTCATCATCCTTTTCATCGTCAGCTATCTGGATCGCGTCAACGTGAGCTTCGCGAAGCTCACGATGAACGCGGCGCTCGGCATCGACGACGCCGTGTACGCCTTCGGCGCGGGCATCTTCTTCATCGGGTACTTCCTGTTCGAGGTGCCCTCGAACCTCATCCTGGAGAGAGTCGGCGCCCGGCGCTGGATCGCGCGGATCATGATCACCTGGGGGCTGGTCTCCGGGGCGACGGCCGCGGTCAGCGGCGGCAACAGCTTCATTGCCATGCGCCTGCTGTTGGGAATGGCCGAGGCGGGCTTCTTCCCCGGGATCATTCTGTATCTGACGTACTGGTTTCCGGAAGCCGAGCGCGCGCGGGTGATCGGGCTGTTCATGGTCGGCATCCCGCTGACCGGCCTGATCGGCAGTCCGGTCTCGAGCCTGCTGCTGGGACTGGATGGCTGGCTCGGGCTGCAGGGCTGGCAGTGGTTGCTGGTGCTGGAGGCCGTGCCGGCCGTCGTGTTGGGAGCCGCTTGCCTGCTGATATTGCCTGATGGACCGACGCAGGCGAGCTGGCTGACACCGCCCGAGCGCCAGTGGCTTGCGAGCACGCTGGCAGCGGAGCGCGCCGCGGTGCAGAAGGTTGGCCGCTCATCGCTCCGGGGAGCGTTCTCCTCGGGCCGTGTGTGGGCGCTGGCGCTGGTGTATTTCGGAATCGTTCTGGCGGTCTATGGATTGGGATTCTGGTTGCCGACGCTGGTGCATTCCTTCGGCATCGCCGTGACGCGGGTCGGTTGGATCACCCTGTTTCCTTTCGCCTGCAGCGCTCCCTTCATGGTGTGGGTGGGCCGGCACTCCGATCGCAAGCGCGAGCGCATCTGGCACCTGATCGGCACTTCGCTGCTGGGGTTCGTCGGTTTCGCGGGGGCCAGCCTGAGCGAGGGGCTGCTCCCGCAAGTGTGCTTCCTGTGCCTGGCGGCCATGGGTGTCTACGGCACACTGCCGATCTTCTGGACGTTTCCGACGGCCTTTCTGGCGTCGACGGCCGCCGCGGCGGGGATCGCTTTCATCAACAGCGTGGGTAATCTCGGCGGGTACTTCGGGCCGCAGATCGTCGAGGGGATCACGCGCCTGAGCGGCGGGTTCGGGCCGGCGTTGCTGGTGCTGGGTCTGGAGATGCTGGTACCGGTCGTCGTGGTGCTCATCATCTCGCGGCGGCGCCCCTCGCGAAGCTGATGCACGACTCGAGGATTCGTGTGAGCAGCGTGCGCATGTCGGCGGCCCGCTTCTCATCGTAGTCCGGCGGCCAATTCTGCGGCGTACAGGTATCTGGCTCGCTCATGTAGCCGCGGCAGGCCAGCTCCATCTGGATCGCATGAACCCCGCGACCGGGCTTGCCATAGTGTCGGGTGATATATCCGCCCTTGAATCGGCCGTTGGTGACCCACGACATCCCACTGGACTCGCAGGCTCTCTCCACGGCCGCGGCCAGCTGCGCAGAGCAGCTGGCTCCTTCGTACGTGCCGATGTTGCAGTTGGGCAGTACGCCCGCGAACAGGCGGGGGATCACCGAGCGGATCGAATGACAATCGTAGAGCACGATGACCGGGTGGGCGCGTCGCAAGCGCTCGATCTGCCCTATGAGTCCCGCATGATAGGGATCGAAGTATCGTCCCCGACGAGCCTCGATCTCGGCCGAATCGGGCTCGCCACCCTGAGGATATAAAGCTTCCCCGTCGAACGTCGTCGTGGGGCACAGCGCCGTCGTCGACTGACCTGGATAGAGAGAAGCCCCGGAAGGATCGCGATTGGGATCCACGATGGTGCGCGAGAGGGCCGTGCGGACCACGGTCACCCCCAACGCAGGAGCAAAGTCGTACAGGCGGTCCACCCACCAGTCGGTGTCCTTGCGGGCCAGCCAGGGTGAGAGCAGGTGCTGCGAGTAGTGCGCGGGAATCTCGATCCCGGCGTGAGGCACGCTGAGGATGACGGGTGCGCTGCCCTCGATGACGGTCAGCCACTGCGATTGCGTCACATCATTCATCCCGCGAGCCCCCGGGGCAGGGCGTTCGCTGCTGTGTAGCTGTGCTTCCATTGTAGGATGATTCCCGGGTTGTGCCGCATCAATGGAGGCTGGGCCGCATGACGAGTCTGTGGTTTGCGACGGCGCTGCTCCCGCAAGGGTGGGCGGACGGGGTGCGGATAACGGCCGCGGAAGGGCGCATCGAGAGCGTGCAGAGCGGAGTCCAGCCCCAGGAAGGGGATGAGCGGCACTCCATTGCAGTGCCGGGTCTTGGCAACCTGCACAGCCATTCCTTCCAGAGGGGGCTCGCGGGCTTGACGGAGCGGCGCGGGCCCACGGATGACTCTTTCTGGAGCTGGCGCGAGCTGATGTATCGCTTCGTCGAGCGCATCGACCCCGACGAGCTCGAGGCGCTGACCGCGCTGGCATTCGCCGAGATGCTCGAATGTGGGTTCACGCATGTCGGTGAGTTCCACTACGTCCACCATGACAAGGAGGGTGTTCCCTTCGCCGACCCCGGGGAGCTGGCCGGCCGGATCGTGGCGGCCGCGCGCGAGACGGGGATCGGCTTGACGCTGCTGCCGACTTTTTATGCCCATTCGGGTTTCGGCGCCGCGGCGCCGAGTGAGCGCCAGCGGCGTTTCGTGTGCGACCTCGACCGTTTCGAGCGCATCGTGGAGTCCGCTCGCGAAGCGATCGGGGCGCTCTCCGGCGCTCATCTGGGAGTGGCTCCGCACAGCCTGCGTGCCGTATCCGCGCAAGAGCTCGCCGCCGTCGTGGAGTTGGGGAAGGGCCTGCCCAAGCACCTGCACATCGCGGAGCAGGCCCGGGAGGTCGAGGAGTGCGTCCTCTGGTCTGGACTTCGCCCTGTGGAGTGGCTGATGCAGAACGCGCCAGTCGATGAGCACTGGTGCCTCGTCCATGCGACGCACACCAACACGAGCGAGCTGGATCAGATTATCGCCGCGGGAGCGGTCGTGGCGTTGTGTCCCCTGACGGAATCGAGCCTCGGGGATGGGATCTTTCCCGCGCCGGCGTTCATGGAGCACAACGGCCGTTTTGGCATCGGCACCGATTCGAACATCCGCATCGACGTGGCCGAGGAGCTGCGGACGCTCGAATACGCCCAGCGTCTGGACCTTCAGGCGCGCAACGTTCTGGCTTCGGGGCCGGGCAAGTCCACGGGCCGCTCGCTCTTCGATACGGCCCTCGCTGGAGGAGCACGGGCATTGCGCGCTCCGGGCGGCCTGGAAAAGGGAGCCTCACTGGATCTTGTGAGCCTCGCATCCGAGCATGTCGCGCTGGCGGAGCGTCGCGGCGATGACATCCTCGACAGCTGGATTTTTTCCGGCGACCATGCCGTGGTCGAGAATGTCTGGCGAGCCGGGCAGAAAGTGGTCAGCAACGGCCGGCATGCGCAGCGCGATGCCATCACCGCCCGGTACCGCCGCGCGCTGAGGACCTTACTGTCGTAGAGCTCCGTGCGATACCCTTGATCCGTCCAGGGGGAGAGGCCGGTTCATGAAAAAGCTGTTGGGCATCGTCCTTGCCGTCATCGGAGCCTTTGCAGTCGGCGGCATCGCCTTGCACCGCGACGAGCCCATCAACTCGCTGTGGATCATCACGGCGGCCGTGTGCATCTACCTCCTGGGGTATCGGTTCTACGCAGCCTGGATCACGGCGCGGGTCCTGGTAGTGGATCCGACGCGGGCAACTCCCGCGGAGCGTCGCGACAACGGCCGGGATTTCGTTCCCACGCATCGCTGGATCGCCTTCGGGCATCACTTCGCAGCCATTGCCGGCCCCGGCCCCCTGGTGGGTCCGACGCTGGCGGCCCAGTTCGGCTATCTGCCCGGCACGCTGTGGCTGCTCGTCGGTTCGGTCCTGGGTGGCTGCGTCCAGGACATGGTGATCCTGTTTCTGTCCACGCGCCGCGACGGACGCACTCTGGGGCAGATGGCTCGCGATGAGCTGGGCCCCATTGGCGGGGTGGCGGCGCTGATCGGCACGCTGCTGATCATGGTCATTCTCATCGCGGTGCTGGGGCTCGTCGTCGTCAACGCGATGAAGCACAGCCCCTGGGCGACATCCACCGTATTCGCCACGATCCCGGTGGCCGTGCTCGTGGGCTTCTACCTGCGTCGCTGGCGCCCCGGCCGGATCGTGGAGGGCTCGGTCATCGGAGTGGCGCTGGTGCTGCTGGGCGTGTTCGCCGGAGGCTGGATAGACCACAACGCGACGCTGCGGGCGTGGTTCGACTATCCGGCGCTCCCGCTGGCGCAATTCGTCATCGCGTACGGCTGGTTCGCCGCCATCCTGCCGGTGTGGATGCTACTGGCACCGCGCGACTACCTCTCGACGTTCCTGAAGCTGGGGGTGATCGCGTTGCTGGCGATCGCCATCATCATCATCCACCCCGATCTGAAAATGCCGGCGCTCACCCGTTTCGCGGACGGTACGGGGCCGATCTTCAGCGGCAGGATCTTCCCGTTCGTGTTCATCACCATCGCCTGCGGGGCCGTCTCCGGCTTCCACGCGCTGGTCTCCAGCGGCACCACGCCCAAGCTGATCTCCAATGAGGCGGATGTCCGTCTCATCGGTTACGGGAGCATGGCGCTCGAGTCCTTCGTGGGCATCATGGCGGTCATCGCCGCGACGCTGCTGGACCCGGGCGTCTACTTCGCCATCAACACGGGAGCGGGGGTCGTCGGGTCCGCCGCCGACGCCGCCGTCAGCACCATCAGCGGGTGGGGGTTCCCGGTAACGGTCGATCAGATGCACACCCTTGCCCAGGAGATGGGCGAAAGCACGCTCTTCGCCCGCACCGGCGGGGCGCCGTCGCTGGCCGTCGGCATGGCGAGTATTTTCGGATCCTCCTTCGGACGCAGCCTGACGGCGGTCTGGTACCACTTCGTGATCATGTTCGAGGCGGTGTTCATCCTGACGACCATCGATGCGGGCACGCGCGTGGGCCGCTTCATGGTCCAGGATTTCCTCGGCAACCTCTGGGCGCCGCTCGGGCGCACCTCGTCCTGGCCGGCCAATCTGCTGGGGAGCACGCTGATCGTCGCCGCGTGGGGCTACTTCCTGTATGTCGGCGTCATCGACCCCAATGGCGGCATCAACATTCTCTGGCCGCTGTTCGGCATCTCCAACCAGATGCTCGCGGCGATCGCCCTTGCCGTCGCGACCGCGATCATCGTCAAGACGGCCAGCAAGAAGCGCTATGCGCTGGTCACGCTGGCGCCGCTTGCCTGGCTGACCCTGATCACGACCGCGGCGGCCTGGCAGAAGATCGTCAGCCCGGATCCGCAGCTGGGCTTCTTCGCCGGTGCCAACGCATTGGCGGCAAAACTGGCGGCGGGGGCCCTGACGCCCGATCGTGCCGCGGTGGCGCCAGAGTTGATCTTCAACCAACGTCTCAACGGGTGGCTGACGATCTTCTTCACCGTGATCGTCTGGTTGGTGGTCCTCGACATGGTGCGCGTATGTGTGCGACGGGCGCGCGGACTACCTGTGTCGCAGGGCAGCGAGGCCCCGTACCAACCCACGCATCTGCTGCCGGCCGGTGTCACTGGTATGAACCTGCGCACCGCGCCTCAGGAAGGAGCCATGTGATGTACGCGAAGCTCGTCCAAAGCCTGAGGGATTTCTGGCGCGGGGTTCGTACGGTGAGCGGGGATGACGCGTACGAGCGCTACCTGAGGCATCACGCGCTCGAGCATGCCGGTACACCGCCGATGTCGCGGCGTGCCTACTATGACCACTATCAGCAGCAGAAATGGAGCGGCGTGAATCGCTGTTGCTGATCGAAATCGGCCGCTCTTGGGCCCCCCGGCCTCATCCCCGCGGTGTCGCCGGCCGGACCGCCCCGTTGCGCCGCGCGCCGTACCTGCCGTAGCTTCTGGTAAAATCGCCATTTTCCCGCCCAAAAGGACGGCAATGCCCCTGAAAGTGATGATCCTCGGCGCGAACGGCTTCATCGGCAGCGCGCTCACCAACGCGATCCTGCGCACGCGTGACTGGGAGGTCTACGGGATGGACCTCTCCGACCACAAGCTGACCGGGCTGCCGAAAACGCCCCGGTTCCACTTCCTGGAGGGTGACATCACCATCAACCGGGAGTGGGTCGAGTATCACGTGAAGAAGTGCGACGCGATCCTGCCGCTGGTGGCGATCGCCAACCCCGCCCAGTACGTCACCCACCCGTTGCGGGTGTTCGAGCTGGATTTCGAGGCCAACCTGGCAGTCGTGCGCCAGTGCGTGAAATACCGCAAGCACCTCATCTTCCCCTCGACCTCCGAGGTGTACGGCATGTGCCCCGATGGGGTGCTGGATGAGGAGTCGAGCAACCTGGTGTACGGCCCGGTCAACAAGCAGCGCTGGATCTACGCGAATTCCAAGCAGCTGCTGGATCGGGTCATCTACGCCTACGGGGTACGGGACGAGCTCAACTACACGCTGTTCCGGCCGTTCAACTTCATCGGCCCGAACCTGGATGACATCGAGGAGCCCAAGGAGGGCAGCTCGCGGGTGTTCACCCAGTTTCTCTCCAACATCCTCTACAAGCGGCCGATCAAGCTCGTCGATGGTGGCCTGCAGAAGCGCTCCTTCACCTATATCGACGATGCGATCGAGGCGCTGCTCACCATCATCGAGAACAGCGCCGGCCGGGCGACGCGGCGCATTTTCAACATCGGCAACCCCGGCAACTGCGTCTCCATCCGCGATCTGGCGCAGCGCATGATCAGCATCGCCCAGGAGTTCCCGCGGTTGCGCGACAATGCGAAAGCCACCGAGATCGTGGATGTCTCCGCCGGCGACTACTACGGCAAGTACTACCAGGACATCCAGGTGCGCGTGCCGGCTATCGAAGCGGCGCGGCGCGATCTGGGGTGGTCGCCGAAGACCGACCTCGATACGTGCATCCGCAAGACGATCGAGTTCTACGTCAGCCAGGAAGGCTTCGGAACCCGCGCCGCGAGCGGATTGTAGGGCGCGGCCCTCGGGCGGCCGTCGCAGCGGGCAGGGGGACAGTCGCGCTCCTGAGGTTCCCGTCGCGGAGCGTTGCGAGAACTTGAGGTGGGGGCTATGAAACTTGCCGATTTCGCCGTCCTCGGGTGCGGGGTGCTGCTGAATGCGCTCGCGCAGCTGGGGCTCAAGTCCGCCACGCGTGTGACCGGGCCGCTGACCAGCTCCGGCGCGGTCTGGAGCCATGCGCTCGACCTGGCCCGCGTCCCCTCGCTATGGTTCGCCCTCGGGGCTTACGGACTCAGCGTGATCGTGTGGCTCATCGGCTTGTCCCGGGTGCCGGTGAGCCAGGCTTACCCGCTGCTCTCGCTCGGCTATGTGCTCAACATCGGACTGGCGTGGTGGCTGCTCGGAGAGGTTCCCAACGTCCAGCGGGTGGCCGGAATCGGTGTCATCGTGTTCGGGGTCGTCCTCGTGGCTCGCTCCTGAAAGAGGTCCGGAATGAAGACAATGCTCCCCTTCACGCGCCCCACGATCGATGAGGAGACGATCCAGGGCGTGGTGGAAGTGCTGCGCTCGGGATGGGTCGCGAGCGGGCCGAAGGTGGCGGAATTCGAGGCGGCGCTGTCGCGTTACCTGGGCGGTCGGGCGGTGCGGACGCAGACCTCGGCGACGGCGAGCCTGGAGATGGCCTTGCTGGCCTGTGGCATCGGCGCGGGCGATGAGGTCATCACCCCCGCGATGAGCTTCGTCGCGACGGCGAATGTGATCGTGCGCACCGGTGCGCACCCGGTCTTCGTGGACGTAGGGCTGGACTCACGCAACCTCGACCTGGACCAGGTCGAAGCGGCCATTACCCCACGTACGCGTGCCCTCATGCCGGTGCATTTTTCCGGTCTGCCGGTGGACATGGACCGGCTCTACGACATCGCCGCACGCCACCGCCTGCGCGTGGTGGAGGATGCGGCGCACGCCATCGGCTCCTCGTGGCGCGGCAAGCGCATCGGCAGCTTCGGGGACCTGGTGTGCTTCAGCTTCCATCCCAACAAGAACATGATGACCCTGGAAGGGGGCTGCGTCTCCGGGGGCTCGGCGGAGGAGGTGAAGGCTCTGGAGCTGCATCGCTTCCACGGGCAGGTGAGGCTCACGGCCGACCAGACGGATGTCCTGTTTGCCGGCGGCAAGGCCAATCTCACCGATGTCTCCGCGCGCGTCGGCCTGGGCCAGCTCGCGCGGCTGGAGGAGTTCAACGCCCGGCGCCGCGAGCTCGCCGCGCGCTACTTCCAGTTGTGGGCCCACGATCCGCCGGTCAGGTTGCCGGAGCGCGGTGACGCGGGGCACAGTTGGCACATGTTCGCACCGCTTCTGCCGCTGGAGCGGCTGCGAATCACCCGGCTGCAATTCATGCAGGCGATGGCCGAGCGCGGCATCGGGGTCGGCATGCACTATCCGGCGATTCATACACTGACGGCGTATCGCAAGCTCGGCTACCGCGAAGGACAGTTTCCGAACGCCGAGCGTATCGGGCGCGAGACGGTCACTCTGCCGCTGTTTCCGGCGATGGAGCTGGCAGATGTCGACCGGGTGGTGGAGGCGGTCAACGAGATATTGCGGGAGGCGCGCCGGTGAGTGCCACCGTTTCGATCATCATCCCCGTCTATAACGAGGAGGGAGGGCTCGCGGAGCTGTTCGCGCGCCTGTATCCCGCGCTGGATCACTTGCAGCGCGCGTACGAGGTGATTTTTGTCGACGACGGCAGCCACGATCGCTCGGTGGCCCTTCTCAGGGAGCAGTTCGCCAGGCGCCCGGATGTCACCCGCATCGTCATCCTGGCGCGCAACGCCGGCCAGCACATGGCGATTCTCGCCGGGTTCGAGCACTCCCGTGGGGACTACGTGATCACGCTCGATGCGGATCTGCAGAATCCGCCCGAGGAGATCACCAAGCTGGTCGCAGCGATGGATACGGGGGCCGACTATGTGGGCACGGTGCGTGTCGATCGGCACGATGTCATGTGGCGCAAGGCCGCCTCACGGCTGATGAATCGTATCCGCGAGCGAACCACGCAGGTGCGGATCACCGATCAGGGGTGCATGCTGCGGGGCTACCACCGCAGTGTCGTCAATGCCATCAACCGCTGTGTCGAGGTGAGCACGTTCGTGCCTGCGCTCGGATACACCTTTGCGAGCCACCCGACCGAGATCGAAGTCGCCCACGCGCAACGCGCCGTCGGGCAGTCGAAGTATTCCGTCTATCGGCTGATCCGGCTGAATTTCGACCTGATGACGGGGTTCTCGGTGGCACCCCTGCAGTTCTTCTCCATGGCGGGGACGGCGATCGCGCTGCTGTCGATCCTGTTCGTGGTCTATCTGGCCATTCGCCGCCTGATCGTGGGTCCGGAAGCCCAGGGTCTGTTTACGCTGTTCGGTATCGCGTTCTTTCTCATCGGCGTGCTGCTCATGGGAGTCGGGGTTGTCGGGGAATACGTGGGACGTATCTATGAGCAGGTACGGCAGCGTCCGCGATACACCGTCGCGGCCGTGTTGCAGGAGGACGGTCCCGCAGAGCAGACCGCCGCACTCCCCGAAGAGAATGGGCCGGCGCAGGCCGGCGGACGCGGCGAGCGGCCTGGTAGCGAGGCGGCGCCGCAGTCGGCTCCGCACAGCCAGCGGGTCAGTGGAGTGACCGAGTGACTTCGGCGCGTGCCGTCGTCTTCGCCTATCACGATGTCGGAGTGCGCTGCCTCAGGACATTGATCTCGGCCGGAATGGACATCCCGCTGGTCGTGACGGTGGCCGACGATCCGCGGGAGACGCAATGGTTCGGCAGCGTCGCGCGAACCGCCGCCGAGTACGCTCTGAAGGTCATGGTGCCGGAGGAGGCCAACACACCGGCGGTCGAATCCGCTGTCGCGGCAGCGAACCCGGATTTCATTTTCTCCTTCTACTACCGATCGCTGCTGAAGGGCCCGATTCTCAGAGCCGCCCGCCGTGGCGCTCTCAACATGCACGGCTCGCTCCTGCCGAAGTACCGGGGCCGCGCTCCCGTCAACTGGGCCATCCTGCGTGGGGAGAGCCAGACCGGAGCGACGCTGCACTACATGGTGGACCGCGCCGATGCGGGGGACATCGTGGATCAGCTGGCCGTGCCGATCCTGGGCGATGATGATGCGCGCGAGGTGTTCGCCAAAGTGACCGCCGCCGCGGAAATCGTGTTGGCGCGATCCCTGCCGCTGTTGCTGGCAGGCACCGAGGCCCGCCTGAAGCAGACGCTCGAACCCGGGCAGTACTTCGGCCGGCGGCGGCCGGAGGATGGCCGGATCGACTGGAGCCGCTCGGCGTGGGAGATCCATAACCTGGTGCGCGCGGTTGCGCCCCCTTTCCCGGGGGCGTTCACGCAAGTGGAGGGGGAGCGCTGGCTCATTCACCGCACCCGTATCGCAAAGAGAACAATCGCACCCTCGGAACGCGCACGGCTGTTCGGCGCGGAGGGCAAGTGTTACGCGGCATGCCCTGATGGCGGAGTGCTCGAAATCCTCGCGGCGGCGAAGGACTCCGGTCCGATCGACCTGGCGAGGGTCGCAGAGCGGCTTCGCAAGCACCCCGTGGTACCGGGCTGACCTCGCAAAGGGCCGTGAGCCTCATCGCTCTGAAAATCGACGTGGACACCTACCGGGGCACCCGGGAAGGGGTTCCGCGGTTGGCCGACCTGCTCGAGCGTCTGCAGGCCCGCGCCACGTTCCTGTTCAGTCTCGGACCGGACCATACCGGCAGAGCCGTGCGTCGCGCCTTCAGACGCGGCTTCATGGGCAAGGTTCGGCGCACGTCCGTGCTCAAGCACTATGGCCTCAAGACCCTTCTGTACGGGACGGTGCTGCCCGGGCCGCACATCGGGCGCCGCAGCCGCCCGATCCTGCAGCGCATCGCCGAGCGCGGCTTCGAAGTGGGCGTGCACACGTATGACCACGTGAAGTGGCAGGACGGCGTGGCTGCGGCAGATGAGCCCTGGACGCGGCGCGAGCTGACGCTGGCCCGGGACCAGTTTGCCGAGGTATTCGGCCGGTATCCGCGCGTGCACGGGGCCGCTGGCTGGCAAGTCAACCGCTTTGTCCCCGAGCTGCAGAAGCAGCTCGGGTTCGAGTATGCCTCCGACTCGCGCGGCTTCGGGCCGTTTCTGCCCGTGGTCGGGGGCAGGACCTTCGAGGTGCCGCAGCTGCCCACGACGCTCCCGACGCTCGATGAGCTGATCGGGCGGCCCGATCTGGGGAGTGAGGATCCGATCGATCATCTGCTGAGGCTGACCGCCGGCACGGACGGCAACCATGTCTACACTCTGCACGCCGAGCTCGAAGGCGGCCTGTACGCGCAGGCGTTCGAGCGCCTGCTGCGCGCCTGGCGCTCACAGGGCGCGCAGCTGGTCGATCTCGGCGCCTACGCGGCGACCCTCGATTTCAAAAACCTCCCGCGCCATGCCCTGGAAGAAGGCAGTGTGGCAGGACGCTCGGGCACGCTCGCCTGCCAGGCTCTCACCCCTTCTGGGTGAGCGGAAGATCCGCGGCGTCGCCCGCATCGAATCGCCCGTACCGCAAGGCCAGCGTGGGCAGCACGAGCAGGTTCAGCACCATGGAAGTCAGCAGGCCACCCAGAATGACAACGGCCATGGGTCCTTGAATTTCCTGCCC
>Ga0207707_10004612_pt1 | contig 12107 bp, 15 predicted proteins | sample KBSC83BmetaG_FD_184336 | JGI IMG/M metagenome (GOLD analysis project Ga0207707, IMG submission 184336) | Corn rhizosphere microbial communities from Kellogg Biological Station, Michigan, USA - KBS C8-3B metaG (SPAdes) (version 2) | ecosystem: Host-associated > Plants > Roots > Rhizosphere ... | reverse complement strand
ACAGGCTTGAAAAGAAATACGGGACTATGCAACGAAGTAGATCAAATGAGTGGGAATGAGGAGGAAAGAAATGAAAGACGGGGCTAACGATTATGACTTGCGTTTGGTGGACGAAGGTACGTTAAGCTACGAGAGGGAATTCGTTTTGCAGTCTTGTCACTTCAATAGTCAACAAACTTACGAGAAGTACAATGCCGCGTTGTTGGCAAGGAACGAGGATAGGAAGCTTACGATAGACTCGTTGTTTGAGGTGTTACCTGATATTCACGGTCACAATTTCACGGTTTTGGTAGTTGGGGATGTGGACGCTACCATCAAAGATCCTGTTGTGGTATGGGATGAGGATCTTGATAAGTTGGTAAATGAATGGAACAGAACCAATCTTTCAGTTCATCCAGATTTTGAAGGATATAGGGCTACGACTGAAGTGATGGCTATGTTGCTGAAAAGGAAGTTAAGTAAACGGTGGCCGAAGGTTGCTTGGGTTGTGGCGGTTAGAGAAACGGACGACATTCGGGCGGTGGCATCGTGAGTCGCTACTTATGTACCTTTCCGGGAAAGTACGGGGATTTGCTGTGGAGTCTGCCGACAGTGAGAGCTGTCAGTCAGATCGTAGGAGAGAAGGTGGACTTCGCCGTGATGCCCCAGTACAAAAGTATCCTTCCACTGTTACAGTACCAGCCTTACATCGACAGAGCTTTCGTAATTGAGGAGTGGCTCATCCTTCACAGCAATCATGGGGATCAGCCTTGGTTACCACAGAAGGACATGGCTGTAGCTTGTGGTTACGAGAGGATCTGGCATCTGGGGTACCGCGGCCATCCGGGCATGAGTGGTCAGCCTAATATGTCATTGGTTGACTTCATAGCCTGGCAACAGGGAATCAGGTTTGTGGTGAATCCGATTCCTTTCATTACAGTACCGCCGTTGGAAACAGTAAAAGAAATATACAATGGTGAGTACAGTAATGGTTGCGTGGCGATGGCCTTCAATGAAATGTACGTTGACTTGAAACTGCGGTTTGTGGAAAGGCTAAAGAAGAGAATGCCTAACATGATGTTTCTCGAGCCCAGTAAGACTACGTGGGCTGGAGCAGCGTGGCAGATTGGAACGAGTATAGCCTACGTAGGAGACAGATCAGCGCTGCACGTAATAGCTCACGGTGTGGGGCAGAGACTACTCACGTACGAACCACATCCGGCCAGGCATAAGGATGGGCATCTGGGAACAGTGTTCGGATGTCCGTACGGAAGAGAAACGGCTATACCCTTCGGATGTTCTCCGGAGAACGCGGCAGAGTTAGTAGCAAACCAATTGAACGCGATGGAAATGGAGGAGAAAACAGCATGAGGATGATTAAGCCAAGCCCCGGTGAGTGTGCAGATCGTCAAACGATTCTCAAACTGAAAGTAGCAGCTGCAGATCCTGAGGAAGCGAAGGTTAGTTACGATCAGGTTCACACAGCGACTGCAGATGGAATGGAACGAACAGTAAACAGGACGGTGCTGAAGAATGCGCCGAAGGTAGACATTCAACCGTTTCTGTTGGAGAATGAAGAAATCCAACGGTATCTGGAGCAATATTGGTTTCCAGATTTCCCAAAAGTTGGGAAGCAGTACGATGATCTGTTTGACGTACTCGCGGAAGTGAATGAGAAGTTGTGGAAGTTGGAGGACGAAGCGCGAGTCCTGCGTACGGCGGAAAAGAACACGAACACGATCTACCGAGCAGCGACGGTGTTGTTCGAGATCACGGAAGAAAACGACAAACGATCAGAGTTGGTTCGAGCAATCAACCGGTTGTTTGCGATTGACACACAAGAAAAAGTCTATGCGTAGAGGAGCCCCATGAGAAGCTTTGTAAAATGTCTGGAGGTAGGAGACTATCAGGACATTCGGGAAGGGGTAGATGTAGTTCATCAAGCGGTAATCACATTGAGTCCAAAAATCGGAGGACGGTTTGCTCTTCCCCATCCTCACCGATGGTGGGAGTATGGATCAGCAGTGCAGGCGTTGTTGTCGATGTATCAAGAACGTTTAGGTCAGAACGGAATGAAAGTTCTGGATGTCGGATCGGGTTGGTCGCCACTCGGTCCAGCTTTAGCGTACGCGTTCAACCTGAAAGTGACGGAAGTAGAGCCGGAATTCCAGAGCAGGTCAGCGAGAGCTTACTGTAACGCAGCGTTGCGGGGAATGAACAAACCAGAGCTAACGGTGCTGGATGGCGGAGTGGAAACTTTACCAGATGAAAAGTATGAAGCTGTATTCTGTATTTCGGTGCTCGAGCACGTGAATCCCAAGACGGAAATCCAAGGTTGGAGGAATCTGGCAGAAAGGGTGAAGCCGGGTGGTTTGTTTTTCATGACCACGGATATCGTTCCAGATCCAAACGGTCATTACACTTTCGACGAGCAACGGGCACAGAACTACACTCTGGATGTGTTGGCGAAGCGAGTAGATATGTTGATTGAGATGGGTTTCACTCCAATGGGCCATCCGGACTATACGTTCAGAAAGTCGGAAGTGTACGATTACTCATTCTTTCGTTGCGGAATGTGGAAGACAGGACGAACATGAGAGCTATCGGAGCATTGTGGCCAGAGAAAGATTACCCAGAAATCCTGGCAGGTGTAGCAGCGGTTAAATATGCGGCTGACTACTTCAAAGCTAGAGGTGCGCGAATAGAGATTCCGCATGAGCATAGGTATTGGGAATACGCGACACCGGTTCAGATGTTATTGAATGAGTACGCAGGAACAGGATTAGGATTGTCTAAGGTTAGAGTTTTGGACGTTGGTGCGGGATGGGGGGCATTCGGTCCTACTCTGGCTCTTGTATATGGAACGGAAGTAGTTGAGTCAGAGCCTGGAAAAGAAAGGTTTGACAGAGCGACGATCAACAAGATTTTGCTAGCGGAGGGGAAGTCTGCGTTGAACGTGTTTGGTTTCACTACGGATGAGTTGGACTTGTTCAGGGAATACGACATGGTGACGTGTATCTCGGTTATCGAGCATATGCCTCCAGATGTGGAGCATCGGTGTTGGAAGAACCTGACAGACAAGATTAAGCCGGGTGGGCTACTCTACGTGGATATGGACTGTGTGGAGGATGCTAGTAAGAAGTACACGTTCGACGAACTGAGAACTCATAACTTCACGATCGCAGAACTTAAAGAGCGAGTTGAGTTATTGAAACAGTTAGGAATGGAGCCGCTCAGTGAACCGGATTACGAATGGCACGGTGCACACGTTTACGATTTCACTTTCTTTAGAATAGGAATGAGGAAGACAGTATGAAACGAGCATTGATTTTCGGAGCAAGCGGTCAGGCCGGTTATTACCTAGGTAAGTTCCTTGAACGAAAGGATTACGAAGTCTATAGAGTGGTTAGACGGCTAACTGAGGAACAGACTTCCCTTCGTATATGGGGCTGCAGTTTGATGCGGCCGTACGATGTGAACAGGGTAATAACGTCTGTTGACCCGGACGAAGTTTACAACCTAGCGGCTATGATGTTTGCTCCGGCATCATGGGAACATCCCGGCGAATATCTCCAGATCAACGCTTTGGCGGTTGGTTACATGTTGGAAACGTTGTACAAGATTAATCCCAAGGCGAAGTTCTTTCAGGCTGGTTCCGCGGAAATCTTTGATCAGGTGTATCCGTTGAGTGAAGACTCTCCGGTAAGGCCCAGAAATCCTTACGGAATTTCTAAGGCGACAGCACAGGAACTGGTGCGGGTGTACCGGGAACAAAAGGGAATGTTCGCATGTACGGGGATTCTGTTCAATATGGAATCGCCCCGGAGACCGGACACGTTCTTTTCAGTGAAGGTGGCGAAGGCAGTAGCGAGGATGGCCGCTGGTTTGCAGGACAAGTTGGAGCTTGGTCAGCTACACGCAGTAAGGGACTGGGGGTTGGCAGAAGAGTACGTGGAAGCTATGTGGTTGATGCTACAAGCGAGCAAGCCTCAGGATTACGTAATCGGAACAGGGTTGGCTAGAAGCTGTCTGAAGTTTGTGGAGACGGCTTTCACTCACGCAGGGTTGTCGATAGATCGGTTGGTGTACGATAAGTCGGCCCCGGATCACGAAGACATTCTCTGGTCAGATCCCAGAAAGATCTACCAAGATTTGGGTTGGCAGGCGAAGTCTTTGTTTTCGGATGTAGTCCGAACGTTGGTAGAAGCGGAGATGGCGAAACTTGAGGCCGGAGTGAAGATATGAGAATCTTACTGTTTCTGTTTGCGTTGGCTTTGGTGCAGTATCCTACCAAGGCCGAAGATACAGCGAAGAATGAAAGGTTAGTGAAGCAACTGCCGGCAGGAACGATTGCGGCAGTTCGTACCGATAACAACTATGGAACGGACCAGCCTATTTGGGTTTGTACGGACAAGAATCTGAAAGTAGAGACGGCGAAGAACGGGGCCAAGATCTGCGTGAAGAAGTAACCTATGGCAAAAGTTCTCTTACTTGATTCTCCGAGCTGGTTGCTATTCAGTCCCTCGATGCACCTTCACCTTGGGATTCTTTACCTTGCCAGTTCGTTGAGAGCTGCGGGACACGACGTGAAGGTGCTTGACTGTCATCAGGTGACGGGTTGGGATGGGAAGCGTTTGATTCTACATAAAGAAAAGATGGAGTCATGTGACGTGCTGGGAATCTCGGCTACTACAGCCAACGTTAATTGGGGTGTAGAGATGGCACGGGACTGGCCAGCGAAAGTGAAGGTACTAGGTGGAACGCACGTTAACCATATCATCGAAGGACCACATCAGCGGTTCAAGCAGAGGAAATACTTTCCAGTATTTGACTATTTGATGTATGGAGAGTGTGAGGAAGCGTTCGTTCAATTTTGTGATTGGGTGCATTCGGGCCTGGATATTTTGTATAGTGTCGTTGGTTCGAGATTTGACAATGAGACAAGAGCGTCAAAGTGGGCACGGCATGTGGAGTCTAGAAAGGAAATACCCGGACTCATTTGGTTCGATGCGTTGGGTATTCAGCTTAACCGCATTCCAAGTCAACCGGACGTGACGAAGCTTCCGATTCCTGCGTTCGATTTGTGGGAAGAGGGATTTGAAACGGGTTCGCTCTCGTCACCTTCCAAGGGACACAGTTTTGACGCGAACGAGTTGATGGGCGCCAGTTTGTTTACAGCTAGGGGATGTCCATACGGTTGTACGTTCTGTGCGGATGCTAGAACAAAGTTGAGAGAAGAAACGCTGGAGCAGATAGAAGCTGAAGTAAAGCTATTGAAATCCATCGGAGTGGGTGCACTGAGGTTGCAGGACGATACGTTCACCATTCGTGAAGAACGGTGCATGAAGATCGCAGACATCTTTGCCCGGTACGACATGAAGTGGAGAGCTTGTACGCGGGTGAACCTGCGGAACCCGAGGTTGTTTGAGTACATGGCGGAACGCGGTTGCACAGAGCTGGCGTTCGGAGTGGAGCATGGTTCGGCGAAGATGCTGAAAGCGATGAATAAGGGAACGACGCCGGAAGCCAACGAGTTGGGTATCAAGATGTGTCAGGCTGCCGGCATGGTGGCTAAGGCTTTTCTGATTATCGGTTTCCCGGGTGAGACAGAGGAAACGATACAGGAGATGGAAGAGTGGGTGTTACGGGTCAAGCCGGATCTTTTATCGTTAAGTCTATTTCAACCTTTCCCGGGCTGTGATGTGTTTAACCATCCAGAACGGTACGGGGTGGAAATTCCGGATGATTCGTTCCATAGATTCTGGCAGGTAGGTGGAGACGATGATCCTGACATGCTGGTGTTAGATCTCCCCGGAATTTCTAAAGAAAGGTTGCTCTACCACAGACGGAGGTTGATAGCAGTGTTCGAGAGGGAAATTTGTCAATTGGACAGGATGAAGATAGACAGGCAACGACAAGCACAGGAGACTTACGCGTCTTGAAAACAGTTGGTATACTCTCGAACTTACACGAAAAGTGCGGATCGGCAGACCATGGCCGCTATCTGGCCAAGGAACTGAGGCACTACTACAACGTGTTACTGTCAGATAAGGGGCCGGAATTATCAGGCTGTGATGTGGTGATCATAAACTGGCATCCAGCTAGAATAAAGCTTACAGATGAAATGGTGAGAGGTTTCCAACGATTGGGTTCGAAAGTAATAGTTATCTATCAGAATACGTTGGGAGTAAACACGGTAGAGAGGATTAGTTCACTCGATCTGGCGGATGCGGTGATTACCCACGAACCAATCAGTCGCCCCACGGAAGTTATACCAGTGGGAATTTGGATAGTGAAGGGTTTGGCGGAAAAGGTTGAGCCGATGATAGGAACGGCCGGGTTTCCTTTTCCCTGGAAGCAACTGGAAATCACAGCGGGAGTGGCTAAAAGTTTGGGTGTGAAGTACAGGCTGATGGCACCGTACTACGATTACGATAAGGAGGCAGAAGATCTACCTGGTTACATTAAAGGGATTAGCGACATCCTCGGGCCACTGGCGGACATTCATAACGAATGGTTGCCGGTGGAAGATGTGATACGAGAGTTATCAGAATGTGCGGTGAACGTTTTCTGGTTTAATTCACAGGGACTTGGAGCGTTACAGGGACAATCTGGATCAGTGAGAATTGGATTGGCGGCTCGTAGGCCGATCATTATCTCTCGTCACAGAAAGTTCACGACTCTATTTCCTTACGAAGATGAGTTGTACATTGCGGATACGGTTGAGCAAGTGAGGGAATTCGCGGAAGGAATCCTACAGGCGCCAGAAAAGGCCAAGCGTCCTAAAAGGATATTGAGTGAGATGGGTTGGCCTGCGGCTGGTCGAAAACATGCGGTTTTAATCGAGAGGTTAACAAATGGGGCGTAGTCCAATGAGAATGGTTCCCTATATGGGGACTGTAAGGATGGGTTTGAACGACGAAGTTCGGGCCAAGTGGGTATGGTGGGAGAATACACTGAATCCAGCCTACCGTCGTGGTGGAAGTTATCCGGTGGAGATGTATAGCCCGAAGAAGGATTTGCTTTCGTTGTGGTGGGGATTACCGATTTATCTTTGGATACTGTTATGTATAGCAGTCGGAGGAATTGGATGAAGGTTAGTGTGAACAAGTACGGAATAGTTCTACCATCGTGGGCTTACAGTGCAGAAAGAGCGAATCTGATTCGCCAGACTATGTTGTCGTTGGAGAAAACAGAATGGGTAGTTCGAAAGCCCAAGCTTCTTTTGATCCTGAAGTTGACGGAGCACTATCCACATTCGTACATAACCGACGAGTTGTTGGCAAACTTCGACGCGGAAGCCATCGCAGATCCTCCGGGTGTTCATGGGACGGAGCAGACGTTGGCTTACGGCACGCAGTATCTCTTCGATCAAGGAGTGGACTACGTGACGTGGATGGGGGATGACGCGTTGTTTCATTCCCATTGGCATCTGCATCTGAGAAAACTGATCGAAGATAAACCGGATGCGTTGGGTTGGTCCGTGTACAGATCGGCATACGAAACGTATCACACGACTCTGGAAACTCAAAACGGTTACGTAAGGGTTTCTACTCTCTGTGGGCACGGGATGACAGTTTCCAGAGCGGAGTGGGAGAAGTGGGGAATAAACTGGAGACAGGGAGTCTGGATGAGTCACGGCGCAGATACGTTGGATCTATACCACGCTACAGTACGAGAAGGGGAACGGTGGACGACAGCGGTAAGTTACGTGGAGCATACGGGGCGAAGTGGAATGCACTGTAGTCCGGGGATTCCTGAATGGGCGGTAGATTTTCAGAGGGACTAGGGAGGATATCATGGTGGCAGTGTGGGAAGAGTTGAGGCGTTGTAGGGCTTGTGGAGGAACAAATTTTAAGGAAGTTATCAACCTTGGTCAGCAGGAAGTGGTTGACTTTCCACTGTCACGAAACGCGGAGGTTCTGAGAGCGCCGTTACATGCCGTACGGTGTTCGAGTTGCCAGTTAGTACAGTTGAAGCAGACGGTGACCAAGGAAAGACTCTTTCGGCACATGTGGTACCGCAGTTCAATTTCTGAGTCGATGAAATCTTCGTTGGAAGATATAGTTAAGAGAGTAAACAGTTGCATTCATCTTGAATCCGGAGATCGAGTTTTGGACATCGGTTGTAACGACGGCTATACGTTGAGCGTCTATCCCAAGTTTGTGAAAACGGTGGGGATCGATCCTTGTGAAGAACTGGTGCACGAAGCCAGTCGGTTGAAACGAGCGGATATAGCGATCACCGGATTCTTTTCAGCGGACAGGTTGTACACGTTTGGACCCTTCAAGGTGATTACGGCAATCGCTATGTTCTACGATGTTCCCAATCCACAGAAGTTTCTGGAGGACTGCCGGAACCTTTTGACTGATGATGGGTTGCTGGTCATCCAGATGAACTATCTGAAAACGATGCTGGAAGAAACGACGGTGGACAATATCTCCCATGAGCATTTGACTTATTGGTCGATGACTACACTGTCGGATGTGGTGGAAGCCGCCGGTTTGCAGATTCAGGGTGCGGAAACAAATTCAGTCAACGGTGGTTCGATGCGGGTGTACATTACCAAAAAGCACAGGTCACTGGCACTGCCGGTTTCCAAGGCTATGCAATTGTACGGTAGGTATCAGGCATTGAAGTTGGAAGAAGAAAAAATGGGTTTGAGTTCGGATGGAGTCTATTTCCGGTTCAGAGAACGGGTTGGTCAGATCAAGAATTCTCTCGGAAGTTATCTACTTCACCAGAAGGAGCAGGGGGCAAAGCTCTATATCTGTGGAGCTTCCACGAGAGGAACAGCGCTGGTGCAGATTCTGGATCTGCCGGAAGGAACGTTTCTGGGTGCCGCGGAAAGGGATGAGAAAAAGTTCGATCACTACATGGTGGGGTGTTGGGCGAAGATCATGCCAGAAGAGGATGTAAGAGCGGATGCGACACACATGCTGGTGTTGCCTTATCACTTCGCAGAGCAGATCAAGTTGAGAGAACAACAGTGGTTGGCAATGGGTGGTACGCTCATCTTTCCGTTACCAACTCCAACGATTCTGTACGAAGGGGAAGAACGGATCATGCGGTTGGGTACGAACGAATGGGTGGCACCATCTACGGAGGCTGTACAGTAAGGGCGGACGAAAGCTTCTCACTTGAATGTGGGGGCAAAATGAAGCGAGCGTTGATTACAGGGGTTGGGGGACAGGACGGAAGTTATCTGGCTGAGTATCTTCTGGCACTCGGTTACGAAGTTCATGGAACGATACGCATGATGGATTTGTGTGTGGATTACCTGACTGCGGTCATCGGAAGAGTTCACTTTCACTATGCAGATCTCACGGATGCAGTATCACTGGAAAAAGTAATTCGGAGAGTACATCCGGACGAGATCTACAATCTGGCGGGCCAGGTGTTCGTGCCCACGAGTTGGTCCCTGCCCGCAGAAACCTTTGATTCCAACGTTGGAGGCCTGGCTAGAATACTGTGTATCGCGGAGCGGGTTTGTCCGAATACGAGAGTCTATCAGGCTTCCACATCGGAGATGTACGGTAACGTTCTGGGTGTGGAGAACAACGATACCATCAAACTGGATGAGAACAGTAATATGCACCCAGTCTCTCCATACGGTGTTTCCAAGTACGCAGCTCACAAGTTGGTGGATGTGTACAGGCAGAAGGGCATGTACGTAGTTTCGGGGATTCTGTTCAACCACGAAGGGCCACGCCGCGGTTCCGAGATGGTTACCAGAAAGATCACCAAGCACGTAGCTCGTTGGGCATCTGGGGATTGGACGGCCTTGAAGTTAGGGAATCTCAAAGCTAGACGGGACTGGGGGTTCGCTGGAGACTACGTAAAGGCGATGCACGCGATGCTACAGGTTTCGTATGCAGACGATTACGTGATCGGTACGGGACAGGCTCATTCGGTGCAGGAATTTCTACGGGAAGCTATTGTGGCGGCAAGGTTGCAGGATATGGATTGTGAATCCCATGTGGTGTCGAACAGTTCGGAATTCTCTCGGCCTACGGAGCTGCATTGTTTGGTGGCGGACTATACGAAAGCTAATCGGATTCTTGGGTGGGAACCGAAGACTTCGTTCCGGCAGTTGGTTGGGATGATGGTGGAGCACGATATGCTTGCGTACAGTGCTAAAGCGGAAGCGGTGAGGGCGTGAGACTGGTTTCTACTATCGAGCTTTACGCAGGTGGACCGGGTTCTGGATGCCAAGGTCCAAACTGTGGTCGTCCAAAATCCACCGCGGAAATACGCGAAGGGGTTAGCGGGCTCAGAGGGTTGAAGAACTATCGACACGTGGGAAGAGAGTACGGTTTGGTAAAAGGTTACCCGGAACTGAAATGGGCTCCGGATAAATTTCCACGGCAAGCATTGTTCGAGAACATGGGAGTTTCTCGTGAGACGTATGATGAAATGCACAGATTGGTGGGATCGTGGTCGGACGTACCGGACAAAGAAGTTCGGAAACAGCTTTCGTCTGTGGTAAAGAATTTAGCCAACGGAAAGTTGAACGATCCTTTAACACGAGCTTTTGCGATTGAGCATGCCTTGACTCAGAAGGTTTTAGGAAATAGAGATTTCGTTACGCTTTATCGTGGAGTGCCGGACACGTCGGATGAAAAACAGGCGGCTAAAGGGCGGGCGAATTTTGAGTCGTGGACCAAGAGTAGGACAATGGCGGCACGCTTTGCGAACGGTTCCTTCTTTGAAGGACGTGGGGACAGTCCGGGAGTAGTGGTGAAAGCACGAGTACCACGAGAAGCGATTATTACTTCCAGTGACACGAATCCTAAGTTGTTCGAGAGTGCGGGATTCCACGGAAATCAGCACGAGTATTTGGTTGGACGACCACTAGGAAAAATAAAAGTTTTGCGGACTAGATTGGTTCGGGGAATAGAATCGGAAGCACAGAAGTTCTACGTTGTGCTTCAGCATGATGGTTCAGCTCCGGATTTCCTTCAGTATCCGGATGAGCACGAGGACACAATTGTTTCGGAGCACAATACGAGAGAAGACGCGGAGAAAGCTTCTCTGGCCATGCCATACACAAAAGTTATGACGAATCCCAGAATGCGGACGAAAGCCGTCAGACAAAATCCTGGAATGTAGGAGACATTATGTTAGGTCTGAACTGGAGAACGAATTTGAGTTCGATCGTTACCGGGCTGCTTACGTTGCTGTTGGGGATTCCGACTTTCATCAATGCAATTACCGCGTGGGGAAACCATCAGCCAGTAGATTGGAGGAGCGTTCTGGTGACTACGGCACTGGCTGTGATCACAGCGGGATTAGCTACGGCTAAGGATTCAGCCAATCAATCCACACCGGCACAGGTGCAGGCTGCCGGAACATTGGTGGCGGCCCAGACGCCGGAACAGATTGAGGCAGCGAAAGCTCAACTGAAAGTGGCGAACACGGAGGCCGCGGTCGCGCAGAAGAAATGAACCTTCAATCTACAATCCTTGCCCATCTGGACGATCTCAAAGGGACGGTTATGTTCCAAGGCCTGAGAGTGAAGATCGAGAATCCGGTGGGTTCTACCAGATCGGGCAAGGGTTGGAAGGTTACGATGACGCATCCGTACGGAGAAATCGTTGGAACGGATGGAGTGGACGGAGACCCGGTGGATTGTTTTCTGGGTTCGGATCCTTCAGCGAGGTTTGTGTATGTGATTCACACTCTGGGCAAGGATGGGAGCTTCGACGAAGATAAATGTATGCTCGGATTCTCCTCACCGGAGTCAGCCAAGGCCGCGTTCATGGGAAATTATTCCAGTCCGACTTTCTTCGGCAGCATGGATACGATGACGTTGGAGGCCTTCAAAATCAAACTGAAAGAGACGAAGAAGGATCCTCAATTGATTCGGGCTGGTGGGCCAGGTTCGGGTTGTCGAGGCGATAACTGTGGTCGTCCGAAGGGGACTAAACAAGGGACGATTGATATTCGTTCGCTGGTGAGTCCAAAAGGAATTGCGTATTCCACAAACGGTGCGATGCACGATGAGACGGCGCAGGATTTGGGATTGGAAGATTCACGGCGAGCAATGCAAAAAGGTTGGCTGCGGGTTTTGAGAACTGACGTTACAGGAAAGACTGCTGCGATTGAGCATTGGGAAGATAACCCTA
>Ga0207707_10004610_pt1 | contig 12109 bp, 10 predicted proteins | sample KBSC83BmetaG_FD_184336 | JGI IMG/M metagenome (GOLD analysis project Ga0207707, IMG submission 184336) | Corn rhizosphere microbial communities from Kellogg Biological Station, Michigan, USA - KBS C8-3B metaG (SPAdes) (version 2) | ecosystem: Host-associated > Plants > Roots > Rhizosphere ... | reverse complement strand
GATTTAAGGAATCCGCAACGTCGTAGTGACCCGCATAATAGTGATTATTCGCCAGCTCAACGATGCTGGCCGCGAGTTCCGGCGTCGCCGCCCCCTGCGCCGATTGCAGCTTCACGGCATCCTCCAGCACGGCGATCGCCTGGGCGTAAGCACCTCTCGCCTCCAACACCTCGCCCAACGCCACCGTCGCTTTGGCCAACGCTACGTCATCCGGCGGACGCAAGTTCTTGGTCTTAACGAGCCCCTCGCGAACCAACCGCTCCGCCTCCTCCAGCTTCGCCTGGTCCACACGCAGCAGCCCCAGTTCCACCGTACTTTCCGCCACCCCCGGATCGTTCGCCCCAAACAGAGCCTTGCGCCGATCCAACGCCGAGCGCAGCAAGACATCCGCCTGCTCGAAATTACCCAGCTTCTTGTACAGCCCGCCCAATGTCTCGTATAAATCCGCCTGCACCACTGGCTCCGCGTTCAGCGACCGCGCTTCTTGCACGCCATGGTCGATCAGCGTGACCACCCGCAGATCCTGCGCCGGCCCCGCCGCCTTATCGCCGCCATCGAACAAATTCAGCATGAACCGTTGAATGCGCTGCGTGCGAGCCGTCTGCGCCAGCGCCGCATTGCGCGCACTCTCCAGCCGCGCCGTAAAAACAATCACCAATGCCGCCACCAGCACCAGCACCGCAGCCGCCGCCATCACCACGCGCCGATTCCGCCCCACGAATTTGCCGAGCCGGTAACCCACCGTATCCGGCCGCGCATCCAGCGGCTCGCCCTCTAAATAATGATCCACATCCCGGATCAGCGCCTCCACCGATCCATACCGCCGCTCCGCATCCCGATGCATCGCCGTCAAACACAACACATCCAGATCCGCCCCCGCTGAGGGCTTCTGCGCCTCGCCCTCCACAATCAGCGTTTCCATCTCTCCCGGCGTCAAGTGCACCGGATCGAACGGCAGCCGCCCCGCCAGCAGTTCATAAAGAATGACGCCCAGCGAATAAACGTCAGTGTGAATCCCCACGCTCTGTCCGCGAATCTGCTCCGGAGCCGCATACGCCGGCGTCATCATGCGCAGTCCCGTCCGCGTATGCTCCACGTTCATCGGACCGCCCGCTGGATCCATCTGCTTGGCGATCCCAAAATCCAACAGCCGCACGCTCCCATCCGCCTTCACCAGAATGTTGGATGGTTTCAAATCGCGATGAATAATCGCATGCCGGTGTGCATAGTGCACCGCCTCACACACTGCACGAAACAGCCGCAGCGTTTCCCGAACACCACACCCCTGCGTTCGGCAATACTCAGTGAGAGGAACACCCTCCACAAACTCCATCACGAAGAACGGAGTCCCGTCCCGCAGAGTATCCGCATCGTAGAGCCGCGCAATCGACGGATGATTCAACTGCGCCAGCGTGCGCCGTTCGCTTTCAAATCGCGCCCGCCGTGCCGGCGACATCCACGCATCGCGCAAGATTTTGATCGCCGCCACACTCCCTAGATCTTCGCGCTCCGCCAGGTACACTACGCCCATCCCGCCTTCGCCCAGCATCTTGAGGACGCGATAAGCCCCAATCTGCCGCAGCGCCCCCGGCACGTCTTCCCCGCCCGTCACCCGCCCCGCAATTTCCCCGACTTCTTGATCCAGCAGCGAAGCCCCGCGTGCGTCCTCATCCAACATCGCCAGCACTCCCGCCGCCAGCAAATCGTCATCGCCGCAAGCATTGGCGAGAAACGCCGCCCGCTCATCCGCCGGGCGCTCCGCCGCCTGATGAAACAGAGTTTGGATACGCTCCCAACGCGCGCTATCCATGTTGCTCCCGAATCTGCTGCGCCAGCCAAGCCTTCGCCGCCCGCCAATCTCGCAGCACCGTCGCTTCGGAAATATCCAACAACGCCGCCGTCTCCGCCATATCCAGCCCGCCGAAGAACCGCGCCTCCACCATCATGGCCTGCCGCGCATTCAGCCGCGCCAGTTCCTCCAGCGCCTCGTCCAGCGCCAGCAATTCGCGATCGCCTGCCGCCAATTCCCCCGCGCTTTCGTCGAGCGTGATCCCCACTACCCCGCCCCCGCGCTTATCCGCAGTACGCCGCCGCGCCGCCTCGATCAAAAGCTGCCGCATCGCCCGCGCGGCGATACGTTTGAAATGCAGCACCGAGGTGGACCCAAACCGCGGCGAATGCGCCAGTTTCAACCACGCCTCATTCACCAGAGCCGTCGTATTAAGAGTGTTGCTAGGATCCCCGCGCCGCACGCTCGACGCCAGACGCCGCAGTTCCTCGTAGGTCAGGCTGAACAGATAGTCCAGCTCCCGCCTCTCCTCCGGGGTTTCGCCCACCGTGCCGTAGTCAGAGTCTCGCGGCATTAGAGAATCTCGCGGAGCCATGACGGTTTCTCTCTTCCGGTTGCGCACTGCTGAATGACAGATGATAGCTCACAGTCGTGCCGATGCCGAATATTATCATCGGACACAGTTTGGAAGCAACTGAACCAGTACTATGAAACCCAACACACTATTCATCGCATCTGTGTTCGCCGCCACTGCCGCGCTAGCCCAAACGCCCGCGCTCCAGATCGGCGCTTTCTATCAATGCGCACCCACGCAGGTCCTCAAAGTGCTCTCCTGCAATGCCGATACCTGCGATGCTCAAATCTACGCCGGTGGACAGCCTGCCCAGCGCGTGCAACCCACCCGGCAAAAGCTCATGGCGCTGCTCGCTACCTGTCATGTGCAAACGCCGCAGGAAGCCCAGGCCGCCGCCCGCGTCGCGGGCCAGCCCGACGCCAACGGTTTCAAAGTCGGCGATACTGTGCAAATCAATACCGCATTCGGCTGGGGGGAAGGCCGCATCGCATCCATCGCGGGAAATAATTACCGCGTGAACTTTCAAGGCATTGAAGTCACCAAAACCTATCCCGCCGAAATTCACCGCACCGGCCCTCTCAACGATCGCGATCACGCCGCCGGCCTCTACGACCTCCACGATCGCGTACAAGTCAACTTTGAAGGCCGTTGGATCGACAGCGAAGTCCTGACAATTCTAGGGATGGAATATCAAGTCAAGCTCCCCGGCAACCGCGCCGTCTGGGCCAAGCCTGAAAACCTGCGTTACGTCGGCGCTCCCCTGAAACCGGCCGCCCCCGCCGCCGGCACCGCGCCCAAACCCGGCCTGGTGAGCTGCGCCGGAAAGTTTGAAGGCCGCTATTCCAACACCGGCGGCTTCGGCAACATGACCATCATCTTTCGTTCCGGCAAAGCTACGCTAACCGACCCATCTGGCGGCGGTGAGGAAGTGGAGTGTTGGACCGGCGGTGGCAAAATCTATTTGCACAAACCTGGAGACCCAGCCGGTCAAGACATGCCCATCGACATCAATAACGACGGCTCGCTCGACACGCCCTTCGGAGAGATCAAGAAAAAAGGCAACTAACGCCGCGGCAAAAAGGAGCCCGTTGTAAACTGACTCCATGCCGCCTCGCAGATCTACGAAAGCCGCGCAAAGCCATTTCGCCAATGTGAACGGAGTGCGCCTGCACTACCTGAGCGCCGGCACGGGCGATCCAATAGTTCTCCTCCACGGCTACGCCGAAACCAGCCACATGTGGCGCCCCTTGATTGCGAAGCTAGCTAGCACCCACACCGTAATCGCCCCCGATCTCCGCGGCGCCGGTCAATCCTCCACGCCTGCCGCCGGCTATTCCAAAGCCGGAATGGCGCAGGACATACACGCGCTAGTGCGAAAACTTGGTTACGAGCACATTCAAATTGTCGGACACGACATCGGCCTCATGGTCGCCTACGCCTACGCCGCGCAGTATCCCGCCGAAGTCGACCGCATCGTTTTAATGGACGCCTTCCTCCCCGGCGTCGGAGCCTGGCGAGACGTCTGGCTGATGCGCGATCTGTGGCATTTCCATTTCTACGGCAAGACTCCGCTAGCCCTGGTCCACGGCCGCGAACGTATCTACTTCGAACATTTCTGGAATGATTTCGCCGCCGACCCCGCCCTCTCCGTCCCTGAGCGTGACCGCCGCTTTTACGCCAAAGCCTACGCCCGCCCCGGCGGCATGCGCGCCGGCTTCGAGTATTTCCGTGCCTTTGAAAAGGATGCCGAAGACTTCGCAGCTTTCGCAAAAGAGCCTTTACGAATGCCGATGCTAGTCCTCACCGGAGAAAAAGCGTCAGGCGAGTTCCTGATCCAACAAGGCCGCCTGGTAGCAAAAAATGTCAAGGGCGTAGTAATCCGCAAATCCGGCCACTGGCTAATGGAAGAAGCGCCCGATCAAGTGATCCCAGCGCTAATAGAATTCCTCAATCACCACTCCGAATAAGCATTGCCTTCGAGACTCTTCAAATCCGATCCGCTGCGCACATCGTAAATCCCCGGCTGCGTCTGATCGACGCTGGAGATCGCGTCTTCCATAATCACCCGCCAAGTCTGATTGCTCTGCGTAATCGGATCGAGCGGAACCCCGCGCAGATAGCCTTGATCCACCAGATCCTGCAGAGTCTGCGGAGCCTTCTGCTTGTCAAAAGTATACTCGTCAATCACCGTACGCAGCGTAAACAAGTTGTTCTTCAGCAGACTCTCTTTAGTCCGCGTCAGCGACTTCTGATACATCGGCACCGCAGTAGCCAGCAAAATCGAAATGATCGCCATAACAATGATCAACTCGATCAGCGTATAGCCCCGAAAAAGAGGGACGGAGCCTGATTTCGCCCGTGCCCGCCAATAAATCAGGCTCCGTCCCTCTTTTTCGCCCACGCGATCTCCCTCGGATCTGAGTTCGTCACCACTCCGCATAAGGAGTCCCATCCCGCGCGCGATCCGTACTCTTGCTGTAAACATCGAAAATATTCTGCCGCCCCCAACTCTGAGACTTAGGGTCGTCCTGCATGCTCCGGAATCCCCAATCGCGCGAATTCGTCATCGGATCGATCGGCACGCGCCGCAGAAACTTGATCTTCTTCCCCTGCGCATCCTGAAGCAGCTTGACCCCGTCCACCAGTTGATCGAGCGTCTCCGGATACCCTTCTGTACCCAGCTTCACATCGATCTTCCCCGCCAGCGCCGCGTCTTTATAATCGTCAATCGCCTTGCGAATCTCGCGCAGCGCAAACGTCAACTGCCGTTCTTTATCGCGCTGCACTTTGTAGCGCGCCAGCGGCACCGCCATGGTAGTCAGCAGGGCCATGATGGTGAACGCCACAATCAACTCCACCAACGTCAACCCACGCTGCTTCCGCCGCCGAAGTCCCCGCACACCCGTCACAGAACCGCGCGCGCCAGCAAGCGGACCTTGAGTATCAATACCCATCACACCTATTGAATGCGCACTCCCAACGCCGGCGGAGCCACTACCCCCACCGCCTGCGCCTGCGCATCCTTCAACGCCACTTCTTCCACCGTCATCGGCGCCTCGCCCGAACCAATCGCCGTGAACGTCAGCACCGCCAGCGTCCCCGGCCCCGACACACCCGCCGCGCCCGGCAGCCGCGAAATCGTAATCGAAGCCTCGCCCGCGTCGTTGCGTATATCTTTCGTCGAAGTCGCCCCGCCGCCGCCCTTGGAGAAAATATCTCCCGGAGCGATATCCTCCAACCGTAGCAGATCCGCACTATATTTAATGCGCAGCGGCGCCACCGACCCCAGATTCGCCCCGTTCTCCACTTGCACGTTCACCGTCAATGTCCCGCCATTAGAAGGCATGGCCGAAGGCATAACACTCACCTTCACTGGAGTTCCTGCCGGCGCTGCCGCAGCCACCGGGGCCGCAGCCACCGGAGCCGCAGTCGGAAACGGCATGAGCGGCGTCCGTTGTACTGCACCTGCTGCTACCACCGGAGCCGCCGTCGCGGGAACAGGGTTACCCGCCGCGACCGGTGTCGCCACGACCGGTTGCAAAATCGATCCCTGCACTTCGCCCGGCTTAGGAGCGTAATTGATCTTCACCACCTGATCCGTCCCCGCATAAATCCCGCGCAGATTCTCTGCCGAATAATCCGGCGTGCGCACGATATGCGGCACCAGCGCAATCATCAATTCGGCGCGAATCTTATCCGTGTGATCGCTGCCAAACAGCGTTTTGCCCAGCACCGGGATATTCACCAACCCCGGAATCCCGTTCACCAACGCCGTGTCCTGGGACTGGCTCAATCCGCCCAGAATATTAACCTCGCCCTCGCGCAACCGAATGTCCGCGACATTCGCGCTCTGCTGAATGATCGGCTGCGAAATGCCACCAATATTGATGTACTGCTGCACGCTCGACACCGTAACTTCGATATGCAGCGTAACTTCGTCCGTCGAATGCACCTGCGGCGTCATATCGACGTTCACACCCACGTCGGCGTAGTTAAACTGCGTCGACACCAGTGCCGCCGCCGTGTTGGTCTGGAAACTGCCCGTCGCATACGGAATGCGGCTGCCGATCTTCAGCGTCACCTTCTGCCCATCGGACGCGCGCACCTGCGGATTGTTCAACACCTTAGTCCGGCTATCGCTCAACATGGCTTGCAGCAGCCCGCCCGGTAGCGTGGTATTCCAATCCGCTGTAGAAAGATGTCCCAGCTGCGCTAGAGTGACGGTGTTCCCAGTAGTGGTCGTGCTCGGAGTCCCAGTCCCTGTTCCGGGAGTTGTGGTAGTCGTGGTGCCAGCCGGCGCGAAGTTAATCGGCACGTTCAACCCGGCAGTGCCCGCCGATGCAATTGTCGCCGCCAGATCCCGCGTGCGCTCGCTGTTCACCTGCATGATCATCACGTCCACCACGACTTCGGACTTCGGCTTGTCCAGATCGTGCACCAGTTTCTCCGCCAGCGCGACCTTGTCCACCGTATCGCGCACAATCATCGCGCGCTGCGCGTTATAAGTGAAGACCCGCCGGATCTCCGCCACCGTCCGGATCGCCGTAGCGATTTCCTGAAACTCCTGCACCGACGTCGCATTAGTGACGTAGAACACCTTCACCACATCATCTTCGTAATCGCGCCGCTTAGTGACGTTGTCCTCCGCCACAAAAATCGTATTGGGCGTGATCGCCTTCCAGAAGGTATGCGTGAGCGTCGCCAGATAATCGAACGCCTCATCCGCCGTAGCATTACTCAGATCCACATTGAAATTGCGCGCCGGAGCCTGGTATTGCGAATCGAATACGACATTGACGCCTGCCAGTTTCGCCACCGTGTCATACAGCACCTTGGGAGGCTGATTGTTCATCTTCAAAACCGGAATGATCGCCGTCATCGGCTTCAGTTCCGGAGGCCCCAGCATCGATTCCACCCGGTCCTGGGTTTGCCGCCGCACCAGCTCCGCCGGACTCAGCCCGCGGTCTTCCACCCGCGCCCCCGTCTTCGGAGCCGCCAGCATCGTCTGAATGCGCTTGACTTCTTGAATCGCAATCGCCGACGAAGGATCCGCCACCAGCGCCTTCTGAAATTCTTGTACGGCTTCTTCGAGCTTGCCCTCCATGCGCAGTTTCTGCCCCGCCTTCACATGCGCCTGTCCTGCTTCAAACCGCGCCTTACGCATCGGCACCAGGTAAGCGATATCGCTCGGGTCCAGATCGACGGCCTTCTCGTAAAGGTCGAGCGCCTTGTCCCAGTCCCCTTTGGCCTCGGCCGCTTGGCCTTCCTTCAGCAGCTTGTCCGCTTTACGGTTCTTGGCATCCAGCCCCGAAACCAGCAGAATCATGAGGAATATTACGAATAAGTGTTTTGGCTTCATTATGTTACCGACAACGAACCGGAGCCACCATGCTACACTGAAACTTCGGCATCATTAATTATGACGCCGATTCGGTCCATCCGTGGAAGAAAAAATCAAAATCCTCAGCGACAACCGCTCCGCCGGCCACAACTACTCGCTCTCCGACCGCATCGAAGCCGGACTGGTCCTGAGCGGCACCGAAGTCAAATCCGCCAAGGACGGCAAAATCCAGCTCAAAGACGCCTACGGCGAAGTCAGCGATAACGAAGCCTGGCTGTGCAACGCCCACATCGGCCAATACTCCCACGGCAACATCATGAACCACGAGCCCGTCCGCCGACGCAAGCTCTTATTACATCGGCAAGAGATCGTAAAAATGCAGAAGACCATCCGCGAAAAAGGGCTAACCCTGGTCCCCACCAAGCTATATTTGAAACACGGCCTGATCAAGGTAGAGCTAGCCGTCGGCCGCGGCAAAAAGCTACACGACAAACGCGAAAGCGAACGCGAACGCGAAATGAAAGACGAAGCCCGCGCCGGCCTCGCAAGAAAGCAAAAACAATAATCTATCCGAACATTAAGCAGGCTCAGCAATGACCCGAGCTATTTCGATACTTCTTCTACTTGTCGCACTGTTTTGGTGCCTCCTGGCCTCGTTGATCTTCTTGATGCTTGGCGGCGCATCAGACCCGGCGTTTATAGGTAAGTACCTTCTCAACTTTTCGTGGATGTTCGCTGGGCCACTCCTGCTGATAGCAGGTTGCATTCTCGTTCTAATGCGAACCCATCAAAAGGTAGGTGCGATTTTGGCCCTAGCCGGGTGCCTGATCCTTACCATCCTAGTGGGCTACCAAAGTATCCAGTCGCTTCACATTGAGCCTCTGCAAGCCAAGCCGCCCTATGCACTCTACGTCCTTGCCTTGACCCTGACCCTCTTGTCCGATGCCGGAGCCTTGCGGCTATATCAAACGGCAATCTCTGCTGGGGCTGCAAACCACAGTGCACACGGGGCTGAGAAGTAGGAGATGAAGTTTACGGTAAAGAACGGGATGCGGGGCTAGGCTATTTTGGCGCGGGTATCTAAGACCACTACCAAAAACTAGAACCGAACCCGCACAAGCTATATTTGAAGAACAGCTAGGAAAGCGAAAAGAATAACCGACTCATGGAAACCAAGCTCATCTATCAACCCTTAAATGAAGTGGAAGCCGACGCCGTAGCCGTAGTCCTGTTCGAAGACGGCGAAAGCATCCCCGCCGTCAAGACCTGGCTAGACGAAATGCGCACCTCCGGCGAATTCGTAGCGAAGTCCGGAGAGTCCGCCACCCTCCACCAGCCCCAAGGCCTGAAAGCCAAACGCCTGATCGCCGTAGGCGGAGGCAAAAAAGAAAAGTTCACCGCAGCCTCCCTCCGCAAAGCCGTAGGCTCCGTAGTCCGCGCCGCCAAACAAAAAGGTGTAAAGAAATTAGCCTGGATGCTAAACGATGGCGACGCCGCAGCCGCCGTAGAAGGCGCCATCCTAGGCAACTACGAACCCAACATGAACAAACCCTCGAGCGACGCCAAGCCCCTCGAGTCCTTCTCGCTAGTTGCCCCCGCGAAATCCGCCGACCTCGAAGCCGCCCTCGCCCGTGGCGTAATCCTAGCCGAGTCCCAAAACTTCGCCCGCGACCTCGGCAACCAACCCGCCAACCTGATGACCCCCACCATCATTGCCAAACAAGCCGAACAAATCGCCCATGACTTCCGCCTCGACATCGAAGTCCTCGACCGCGACCGCATGAAGCAGTTAGGCATGGGCTCCCTCCTCGGCGTAGCGCAAGGCAGCGATGAACCCCCCGTAATGATCGTGCTGAAATACGTCCCCGCCAACGCGAAGCCCGGCGGCGATCACTTGGCCCTAATCGGCAAAGGCGTAACCTTCGACAGCGGAGGCATCTCCATCAAACCCGCCCAGGACATGGAGAAAATGAAGTACGACATGTGCGGCGCCGCGGGCGTCCTCGGAGCCATGCGCGCCATCGCGCAACTCAAACCCAACATCCCCGTAACCGGCATCGTGCCCTCGGTCGAGAACATGGTCAGCGGCCGCGCCCAACGCCCCGGCGACATCGTGAAATCCCTCTCCGGCAAAACCATCGAAGTCCTCAACACCGACGCCGAAGGCCGCCTCATCCTGAACGACGCCATCACCTACGCCAAGCAACTCGGCTGCACCCACCTGGTCGACGCCGCCACCCTAACCGGAGCCATCGTCGTTGCTCTAGGCCACGTCCACACCGGAGCCTTCACCAACAACGACGCCATGCTAGCCCGCGTCCTGTCCGCCGCCAAAGAAGAAGGCGAAAACATGTGGCCCATGCCCCTCGATGACGATTACAAGGAACTCCTAAAGAGCACCTTCGCCGATCTAGCCAACATCGGCCCCCGCTGGGGCGGAGCCATCACCGCCGCCTGGTTCCTCCGCGAATTCGCCGAAGACACCCCCTGGGTCCACCTGGATATCGCCGGCACCGGCTGGCTCGATGAAGCCGCCCCCAACCTCGCCAAAGGACCCACCGGAGTCTGCGTCCGCACCTTTGCCCAGCTAGCCGCCAGTTGGTCTAAATGACGAACATCCTAGCAGTAGGCGCCCACCCCGATGACATCGAGTTCGGCTGCGCCCACGTCCTGATTCAGGAAGTCCGCAAAGGCAACAACGTCAAACTTCTAGTCTTGTCGAAGGGCGAAGCCGGCACCAACGGCACCCCCGACTCCCGCGAGTCCGAAGCCCGCGCCGCCGCCAAACTAATCGGAGCCGAAATCGACTTCCTGGACTTCGGAGGCGACTGCCACATCCTCCGCGCCCCCGAAAACGCCTTCAAGCTAGCCTTCGAAATCCGCAAATTCCAGCCGTCGATCGTCCTAGCCCCCCACACCGCCGAAAACCAACACCCCGACCACGCCGTAGTAGGCCACCTGGTCCGCGACGCCGCCCGCTTCGCCCGCTACGGCGGACTGGAATTCCTAAAAGGTTTTTCCCTAAAAGGCACCGCCCCACACACAATAACGTCTCTCTATTACTACACCATTACCAAAGAATTCGGCCCCCCCGACGTAGTAATTGATATAACCCCCGTCATCAAGGAGTGGGAAGCCGCCATGCAATGCCACGCCGGCCAAATGCAAACGCGCGGTTACATAGACCTCCGCCTCTCCGCCGCCCGCCACCTGGGACTCTCCATAGGCACCGAATACGCCGCCGCCCTCTACGCCAACGACCCCATCCGCCTATCCTCTCTATCCGACATCACCCTAAGCTCCCGCCACTTCTAGCACGCCTTTTTTTGCGTTTTGTTTTTTGCTTTTGCTCTCCTACTTTTCACACAACCGCAAAATGGGGACGGAGTCCCGAATTTTCGCCGCCCTTGCGAAAACTTCGGCTCCGTCCTATTTTTGCCCCCCGCTACAGTCCAGTCCGTTAACGCCCGCAGTCATCGAATTTACACACAAATCGCGAAGACTTTTATGAACACCCAGTACCAGTACACACGCTATTGACCCATTCTTATTCTCAGTGATATCATCTCCAAGTCCGGCAAAGCCTGTAATTTAGCCAAAACCGGTCACAACACCACAGGCTATCGGACAAATGACCCTTCACAATCGCTCTGCCCAAGCTCTAATCTGGACCGCCCTGGCTGCCGCCCTAGCACTCCCGGCCGCCGCCCAATCGCAAACCCTTGCCTGCAATGGTGGGGCCGTGATCCCGATGGTCCGCGCGGAAGGCTACACCGAACGGGCGGGTGACATTACCATCACCTGTTTTGGCGGAACCGCAACTGCCCCGGGCGACACAGTCCCTGCAGTCACCATTACCGTATCGATGAATACCATCATAACCAGCAAAGTCACTTCGACAGCGTTCACTCCGAACTATAATGAGGCTCTGTTGTTGATCGACGAACCAGGTACGGTGGGCTTTGTCAATAATGCACAAACTAGCAACCCAATTAACAACTGCGGCTCTGCGAACGCCCCATTTGATACGGACGCCAGTGCGGGGATTTGCACAATTAAGAACGACGCCAACGGCGGCGAGGCGTCTATCTATAACGGAAGCGTCGGCCACCCGAACGTATTCCAGGGCCGTCAAGTGCCCGGATCGAACAATCAAATTATCCAATTCTTCGGCGTTCCAATAGACGGCGGAAGCCACACCCTGCGCATCACCAACTTGCGCGGAAACGCCGTGTTTCTGAGCGGCGGCCGCGTCACCAATAGCAACTTCGGGTTCGGCCTCACGTTCCAGACGTTCGTTACTTTCTCTCCCAACTCGGTAAACGCTCAGTTGATTAACGTGACCAACGGCAGCATCCGCAACGGACTGGATTCCGTCACTAGTACTCCCGCAGGCCCGTATCTG
>Ga0207707_10004609_pt1 | contig 12110 bp, 11 predicted proteins | sample KBSC83BmetaG_FD_184336 | JGI IMG/M metagenome (GOLD analysis project Ga0207707, IMG submission 184336) | Corn rhizosphere microbial communities from Kellogg Biological Station, Michigan, USA - KBS C8-3B metaG (SPAdes) (version 2) | ecosystem: Host-associated > Plants > Roots > Rhizosphere ... | reverse complement strand
CACCGCTCGAATCGCAATCGTCCCGAGCTGGGATGAGGACGTCCCGCTCGAAGAGAAGCTACCGCCTTTTCCAGGGGCACAGATGCAGATAACCATACCGGAGCGGATTACCGACCGGTGATCAACCACATCGATTTGAGCACAGTGCTTCGACGCACCGTGTGCGACCTCTATTCCGACCTGGTGACGCGCCCCACTGGCGCCGCCGTACGCGACGGCATCGAGAAGCAACTGTCCGAGCTCGGCGACCGCTCGCTCACCGTGATCGACTTCTCACACGTCGGGCTCCTCGACTACTCGTGTGCCGACGAGATCGTCGCGAAGCTTCTCATGCGCTACGCGGACGACTCCGCGCCGCGCGACGCGTACTTCCTCTTCCGTGGCGTGAGCGATTCGCATCTCGATGCAATCGAGACGGTGCTCGAGCGGCACGGGCTCGCGATCGTCGCGCAGGCGGATGATGGCTCCGTGATGCTGGTCGGCAACCTGGACGACGGCGAGCGACGCGCGTGGGAGGCGATGTACAAACTCGGCCGTGCGATGTCCGCGGACCTCGCGCGCGAAGCGGGAATCGCACCCGAGCAGGTGGAGCGCGTGCTCGGTGCGCTGTGCAAGCGACGGCTGGCGATGGAGCTGGATGGTGGCTACGTCGCGGTCGGCGCGGTGACGTGAGTGCCGTGCACAATCCTCCCCTTCGTGTCGCCCACCTGATCGCGACGCGCGCCAGCGACGCGGAGCGCGGTCCGGAGATTCGTCTCCGTTCGGACGACGCGCAAATGCGGCTGGTGAGCGACGGAGAGCTGGTCTGGATTCACGGCCCGCGGCGCCAGGAGCTCGCCACCGCCCGAATCGACGACTCGCTGCCGCGCGGCGATGTCGTGCTGCGCGACGTCGCGGGCGCATCACCATCGGAGATCATCACCATCGTGAAGGCCGCGTACGGAACTCCGCGCGACCCGGGACTCGTCTAGCGCAGTGGAGCCGTCCGTGACAAAGCGCATTCCGCCCCCATCGCTCGCAACGCTCGCCGTGCACGGCGGACGCGAAACGCACGGAGTGGATGAGCCGGTGGTCTACCCGCTCTACCAAAGCGTGAACTTCGAACAGGCGGCGGGAACGGCGACTGGTCTTCGCTACCCGCGCTACGGCAACAACCCGAACGCGGAGCTGGTCGCGCGCCGAATCGCTCTCATGGAGGGCGCCGAGGCGGGACTCGTGCTCGGCAGCGGCCTGGGCGCCACCGCTTGCGCGCTCCTCGCGCTCCTCCATCCCGGCGACCACGTGCTCGCGAGCAGCTGGATCTACGGCGGCACGAACCGGCTGCTCACGCAGGAGCTGTCGAGCATGGGAATCCAGTGCACGCTCGTCGATCCGACGCAGAGTCGTATCTGGCGCAAGCGACTGCACAAGAACACGCGCGCGATCTTCGTCGAGACGCCGGTAAACCCGACCTGCCGCGTGCTCGACCTCAAGCCGATCGCCGCCATCGCGCGCGATGCGGGACTCGCGCTCGTGGTCGACTCCACCTTCGCGACGCCCGTCGCCTTCCGCCCGCTCGAGCACGGTGCCGACGTCGTCATCCACTCGGCGACCAAGTTCCTCAACGGGCATCACGATGTTCTCGCGGGCGTGGTGCTCGGAACCGCCGCGTACATCGAGGAAGTGCGGCAGAAAATGATCATCTGGGGGCCGGCGCCCGATCCATTCGCCTGCTGGATGCTGGAGCGCGGGCTCAAGACGCTCGACGTGCGAGTGCGTCGCGCCACCGAGAACGCGATGCGCGTCGCGCTCTGGGCCGCCACGCGGCCGGAGCTGAGCGCCGTGCACTATCCCGGACTCCCCGATCACCCCGACCACGAGATCGCGCTCGCCACACTTGGTGGAATGGGCGCGATGCTCGCCATCGTTCACCGCGATGGTGGCGACGCGATTACCAGGGCCGTGCGGCGGCTGCGCATGATCATGCACGCGCCGAGCCTTGGCGGTGTAGACACGGTCGTGTCGGAGCCGCGCTTCTCGTCTCACGATCACATCAGCGCCGAGGAGCGCGCGGCGCTCGGCATTCCCGATGGCTTCCTGCGGATGAGCATCGGCATCGAGGACGCGGACGACATCATCGCCGATCTCGATCAGGCGCTGCGCGGCTGAGATGGGGGCGAGAAGGCACGAGACGCGTTCGCGCGTGTACCTTCCCGTAGTCGTACCGCGCGACATCTTAAGCGATCCCCGATCGAACGCCACTCGCCGATGATCAGATTTTCGCACGTCGTCAAGGAATATCCGCGCACCGGTTTCGCCCTCCAGGACGTGACCTTTCGTGTGAACAAGGGCGAGTTCGCCTTCCTCACGGGACCGAGCGGCGCCGGAAAGTCCACGATTCTTCGCCTCGTGATCGTGGAGGAGAAGCCGACCGCGGGCGAAGTACGCGTGAGCGGAATCGCGACATCGAACATCGCGCGCGCGGAGATTCCGCGGCTCAGACGCCGCATCGGCGTCGTGTTCCAGGACTTCCGGCTGCTCGAGGATCGCACCGCGGAGGAGAACGTCGCGTTCGCGCTCGAGGTTACGGGCTCGCCACGAGAAGGAATCCCGGCGCGCGTAAGCCGGCTGCTCACGCAAGTGGGGCTCGCGAGCAAGGGAACGAGCTACCCCAAGGAGCTGTCGGGCGGCGAACAGCAGCGCGTCGCGATCGCGCGGGCGCTCGTCAACGATCCCGTGCTCCTCGTAGCCGATGAGCCCACCGGCAATCTCGACGACCGCGCAACCCGCGGCGTGTTCCAGCTTCTGCGCGACATCAACGCGGCGGGAACCGCGGTGCTCATGGCCACGCACAATCTCGAGCTCGTGAAACGCAACACGTACCGCGTGATCGAGATCAATCGCGGTCAGCTCGTTTTCGATTCCAACGAGGGTAACGGCGTACCCGGCGCCGCGAGCTCCACCACCACGACTACACCCTGATGCGGCTCACCTTCCGCGAGGTGATGCTCGGCGTGCGGCGCTCGCCGCTGCTCAGCACCCTCAGCGTCGTCACGATCGCGTTCAGCCTCTTCGCATTCGGACTCTTCGGCCTGCTCGTGCTCAACGTGGACCGCGCGCTGCGCGGCGTCGAGGAGCACGTCGAGATCGTCGCGTTCCTTGCGGACGGCACGCTCCCGGAATCGATCAGCGCCGCAATGGGCGACATCTCCGCGTTCCCCGAGGTGGCGCGCGTGGAGCAGGTGTCGCCGGAGCAGGCACTGGCGCGCGCGCGCGCGGAGCTGCCGGAATTCCAGGATGTATTCGACGCGAGCTTCCTCCCCACGTCGATCGAGGTTCGGCTCAAGGAGGGACACCGCGATCCCGCTACGGTGAAGGAAGTCTCGCAGCGCATCCAGACCTATCCCTTCGTCGACGACGTGCGCTACGGCGAAGACTGGGTGAAGAAGCTCTACGACATCCGGAACATCGCGGGCGCGGCCGGCATCGGGCTGGGACTGCTCTTCGCCGCGGTCGCGATCATCATCATCGGCACGACCATCCGCATGACGGTGCTCGCGCGCTCGCGCGAAATCTCGATCATGCGCCTGGTGGGGGCGACGGACAGCTTCGTGCGGCGCCCGTTTCTGATCGACGGATTCTTCAAGGGCATCATCGGCGGCTTGATAGCCCTCGGACTCACGTGGGGCACGAGCGCCCTCGTGAGCCACAATCTCATCCAGACGAGCTTCTTCGACACCGGCACCGCCATACTCGGCGTGATCGGCGGCGGCGTGATCGGATTGCTCGGGAGCGCGCTCTCCGTCGGGAGGCATCTACGTCGCGTCTGACGGCGCGCGCGCTGCTGGTGCTCGCGCTGCTCGTCTACGTTGCTCCGATCGCGATGGCGCAGCAGACGTCCCCGGAGCAGAAGAGCGCTGAACAGCGGCTGCGCGACGAGCGGGCGCGCCTCGAGGCGCTGAAGAACGAGCGCGAGGAGCTGCAGCGCCGCCGCACGAGCCTGCAGAACACGGTTCACGACCTCTCCGAGGAGGTCGAGACGCTCGATCGCGAGGCCGATGTCACCGCGCGCGTGATGCATTCGCTCGACTCGCAGCTCGATGCGATCAGCGCCGAGGTGGGCGCCACTACCTCCGATCTCGTGCGCGCGCAGGACGAGATCACGGTGAAGCAGGCGACGCTGCGCCGGCGCCTCGTGGACATCGACAAGCGCGGCCCCCTCTTCTCCTTCGAGGTGCTTTTCTCCGCGCGCACCTTCGGCGAGCTGCTCGCGCGCTACAAGTATCTGCACCTCCTCGCCGTGCGCGACCAGACGCTCGTCCACCGCGTCGAAGACCTGCGCAACCAGATCAATCACCAGCGCGCGAACCTCGTTCGCTTCCAGGAGAACATCAAGCTCAACCTGGATGAGAAGGCGCAGGAGGAGGATCGCCTGCGCACTCTCAAGCTCGAGCAGTCGCGCAGCCTCGCGAAGGCGAAGCGCAGCGCGCAGGACACGGACGCGCGCCTCAAGGCCATCGGCCGCGACGAGGCGCGCCTCACCGACGTCATCGCGAACCTCGAGTCCGCGCGGTTGCGCGCCGAGCGTTCGTCGCCCAACGCGCCACGCGCGTCGAGCACGATTCGCAAGGGAGCGGGCACGATGGACTGGCCCGTGCAGGGCGACATCCTCTACAGCTTTGGGCGCGTGGTGAATCCGAATAACACCACCGTTCGCTGGAACGGCATTGGCATCAAGGCTGCGGCTGGCACCGAGGTGCACGCGGTCGCGGCCGGCAAGGTTCTAGTGGCCGACCAGTTCGGAACGTACGGCCTCACGGTGATCGTTCAGCATCCAGGCGGCGACTATTCGGTGTACGGATCGCTCAGCAAGATCACGACGGAAAAGGGAGCAGTGGTGACCAAGGGACAGGTGATCGGCTACGTAGGGTCGGCGGACCCGGATCTTCCCGCGCATCTGCACTTCGAGCTGCGCCCGCAGGGTCATGCGGTAGATCCAATGGACTTCCTCCGCCCGAACCCATAATGAGCGGCCTCCTCGGCGCGCACGTGTCCGCCGCCGGCGGAATCCCGGCCGCGCCGCCGCGCGCCGGCGCGATCCAGGCAACGGCGATGCAGCTGTTCACCAAGCAGGCGAACAGGTGGGCCGAGCGCGAGTGCGACGACGGCGAGCGCGACGACTTTCGCGCGGCACTCGCGCGGACGAACGTGCAGGTGACGATCGCCCACGACTCGTATCTGATCAATCTGGCGAGCCCCGACGAGGCGCTTCGCCGGAAGTCGATCGAGTCCTTCGTGGCGGAGCTCGACCGATGCGAGGCTCTGGGGCTCACCTATCTCGTGTCGCACCCCGGCAACTACATGGATGACCGCGAGAGCGGAATCGGACGCAACGCGGACGCGATCGCCGAGTCGCTCGCGCGTGTGCCGGGCACCACGGTGCTCTGTCTCGAGACGACGGCGGGCTCGGGCACCTCGCTCGGCGCGCGATTCGAGGAGCTCGCGGATATCATCGCGCGCGTGCCCGAGCCGTACAGGTCGCGCATTGGCGTGTGCGTCGACAGCTGCCACGTGCATTCCGCCGGATACGATCTCGTGAACGCGTACGACGAAGTGTGGGCGAAATTCGAACAGGCGCTCGGCTGGTCGCGTCTTCGCGTGATGCACCTCAACGACTCGAAGACGCCGTTCGGCTCGCGGCGAGACCGGCACGCCCTCATCGGCTTCGGATCGCTGGGCGAGGAGCCGTTCCGCCGGATCATGACCGACCAGCGGCTGGCCGCGGTCGCGAAGGTGATCGAGACGCCAAAGCTCGACAACGACATGATCACGGACAGCTGCATGCTGCGGCTCCTGCGGGGGTTTGCCGCGGCTTAACGCTCGCTAAGCTCAAGTTTTATCAGTCCGGAGCCGATTCTATGGGGAGTATGCCTCCCTCCGCCGCGCCGCACCAAGCCGCCGAGCTCCTCGATCGCCCGCCAGTCGACGCCCTCATCGGCTGCGACGGGCATGGACGCATCACGGTCTGGAACGAACAGGCCGCGCATCTCTTCGGTTACGAGGAGAGCGAGATCGTCGGCCAGTCGTACATCGTGCTCGTGCCGCCGCGCTTCCGTGCCGGACACGAGCAGGCGATTCGCGCGAACCGCGGGCGCCCACATGCGTCGCTGATGGGCAAGTCGCGACGGTGGCTCGGGCTCTGCAAGGATGGCTCCGAGCTCGAGTTCGAGATGTCGCTGCGATGGTGGTCGGTAAAGGAGGGGACGTGCATCGCCGGCTCGATCTCGCCCGTGCTCGACAGCGGTGTGTCGCGCGCGGAGCGTCCAGTGGTGCAGGCGCTCAAGTACGACAACACCATTGCCGAGGCGATTCCGCAGCTCGTGTGGCTGTCGAACGTGAATGGCCGGCTCGTCTACTGCAATCAGCGCTGGTACGAGTACTTCGGATTGGCGGCCGCGGATCTGGGAAGCGCCGTGGAGCGCGTGATCCTGCACGCCGACGAGCAGCAGCAGTGGATGGAGAAGTGGGTGCAGGCGCTCGCGAGCGAGCAGCCGTTCGAGCACGAGTCGCGGCTGCGCCGCGCGGACGGCGAGTATCGCTGGTTTCTTTCGCGCTCGATTCCGCTGCGCGACGAGCATGGGAGAGTACACCGCTGGTTCGGCACGTCCACGGACATCCACGATCAGAAGGTGGCGCAAGCGCAGATGGCGGCGCAGCGCGACGAGCTCGAGTCGCTCGTGGCGCGCCGCACTCAGGAGCTGCGCGAAACGGTGGCGGCGCTCGAGGAGGAGGCGCATGCGCACGAGATGGCGCAGCGCGCGGCGCAGGCGAGCGAGCGCCGGCTGCAGGCAGCGCTCGATGGCGCGCGCGACTTCGTCTGGGAATACGATTGCGCCAGCGACCGGGTGTATCGGAGCTCCGGCTGGAGCACGATGCTCGGCTATCCGGAGACGCGTGTGGACTCCACCTCCGACGAGTGGATCGTGAACATCCACCCTGGTGATCAGATACGCACGACGCTGCATTTCCGGCAGTTCATCGCGGGCGAGGTCGATTACTACGACGCCGAGTACCGGGTGCGCGACGCGTGCGGCGCGTGGCGCTGGATCGCGTCCAAGGGGAAGATCGTCGAGCGCGACGAGAGCGGCGTGGCGCTCAAGGCGGCGGGGACGTCCGCCGACATCACATTGCGCAAGGCCGAGCGGGAAGCGTTGCAGGCGGCGAAGGAAGAGGCCGAACGCGCCAGCCGTGCGAAGAGCGACTTCCTGGCAAACATGAGCCACGAGCTGCGCACGCCACTCAACTCCGTCATCGGCTTTGCGAACGTTCTGCGCAAGAACCGCGGCGGCCGGCTCGGCCTGAGCGATCTGACATTTCTCGATCGCATTCAGGCGAACGGCGTGCACCTGCTGCGGCTCATCGACGACGTCCTCGATCTCGCCAAGGTGGAATCAGGTCGGATGGAGCTCGCGCTCGAGACGATCCGGCTCGACGAGCTGATTCGTGAGACGGTGGCACAGAGCGAGGGGCAGTTTTGCGAGGGCGTGCGCATGGTGACGGTGCTCCCCGCAGGCCAGCTGTTCGTTCGGGCGGATCGCGACCGGCTGCGTCAGGTAGTGCTCAATCTCCTCTCGAACGCCATCAAGTTCACGGAGAAGGGCGACATCACGCTCACGGTGCGCTGCGATCGTGAGGGCGCGCCCGTGCGGATCGAGGTGCAGGACACGGGGATCGGGATTCCGCCGGATCGCGTGGCGGCGATCTTCAACTCGTTCGAACAGGCGGACTCCGGCACGGCGCGCCGCTTCGGCGGCACGGGGCTCGGCCTCGCGATCTCGCGCTCGCTCTGCGGGCAGATGGGGTTCACGTTGAGCGTGGAGAGCGAGCCGGGGGTGGGGTCGAGGTTCGTCATCGAGGTGGGGCAGCTGTGAGGACATTTTAGGCATCGCGATGCACTCCGGCATTGAGAGGCGGAAGGCGAGCCCAAGCAGGTAGCTCGAGAGCCGAGAGCTGCGAGAGGTGAGCCGTTACCGACTCTTCGCGAGCATCCCTTTTCTTCAGGTAAAGGGGATGCGCGATATCCACATCGGAGCAAGCTGGAAGCTCAAAGCGATGAGCTCACGAGCTTTGAGCTTGGGCCCGCCTCCCCCTTCTCGATCCAGCCCCAGCCTCGCGATGCCCGCGCAGGTAAGCTCAGGACTCAAAGCTCTCGAGCTCGTAAGCTCACAGCTGGTCCTCGCCTTCCGCCTCTCAATGCCGGAGTGCTTCGCGACCTCCTACCCGGTCTCCCCTTCACTCGATGCCAACCACGCCGACACCGCCCACCCCGCCCCGACCCCAATCACTCCTCCCGCCACCACATCGCTCAGGTAGTGCGCGTGCGCGAGCAATCGGCTGAACGCGCACGATGCCGCCGCGGCGTACCACACCACACGCGCGCGCGGGAACATTCGCGAAAGAATCGCCGCCGCGCCGAACGCGACCACCGCGTGGCTGCTCGGGAATCCGAGGCCGCGCGAGCTGAACGGATGGTCGGCGAACGCGCGGAAGGCGTACGCGCTTCCGACATCGGGCGGCCGCTGACGCCGCACCACGATTTTGAGCAGCTCGCCGATTATCCCCGCCGCGGTGGGCGCGGCCGCGAGCATCGCGGCGCGGCGCCACCATTCCCTGCTCTCCCGGTCGTGCAGCGCGAGCGCGATCGCGGCGAGTAGCCAGAATGGGAGATAGCCGAAGTTGCGAAGCATTCGTCCCCAGTCGGTCTCGTACACGCGGCCGTAGCGCACGTGCTCCGCTACCCAGCCATCGGCGAGCATCGACAGCGCGATGAGCACGACGGCGACGAGCGCGCCGCGCAGTAGCCGATGGCGCTTGCTTCCGGAAAACGTTGGCGACACGACTCTCCGTTGCGAATGGACGAAACGGCGTCGCATTCGCCGCCGGTGCGGGGTAACCTACGCGCGGCGGTGACATAGTGGAACGCCGGTCATTAGCTTGTCAGGATGAGTTATGACCGGGAGGACGCGCTCGACTATCATTCACGTGGACGGCCTGGCAAGATCGCCGTGGTGCCAACAAAGCCGCTCGACAACCAGCGCGATCTCTCGCTCGCCTACTCCCCGGGAGTGGCCGAGCCCTGCCTCGAGATCCAGCGCAATCCGGAGGACGCGTACCGGTACACGGCCAAGGGGAATCTGGTCGCCGTAGTCACCAATGGCACCGCCGTTCTCGGTCTCGGCAACATTGGAGCGCTCGCGTCCAAGCCGGTCATGGAGGGAAAGGCCAATCTCTTCAAGCAATTCGCCGATCTGGACGTCTTCGACATCGAAGTAGGCTCCGAGTCGCCCGACGACCTGATCAACTTCTGCCGCCTGCTCGAGCCGACCGTGGGCGGGATCAATCTCGAGGACATTCGCGCGCCGGACTGTTTCTACATCGAGCAGACGCTGCGCGACACGGTGCGGATTCCCGTGTTTCACGATGATCAGCACGGCACCGCGATCATCTCCGGTGCCGCGCTGCTCAACGCCCTCGAGCTCGTGGAGAAGGAGATCGCGAACGTGCGCGTCGTCTTCTCGGGCGCCGGCGCCGCCGCGCTGTCGACCGCCGAGCACTACGTCCGGCTCGGCGTGAAACGCGAGAACATCGTGATGTGCGATTTGCACGGCGTCGTGTACGTAGGTCGCACTGTGGCGATGGATCCTTACAAATCCCGCTTCGCCCGCGACACGGAGATGCGCACGGTTACGCAGGCGCTCGTGGGCGCCGATGTGTTCGTCGGTCTCTCGGCCGGCGGTGTGATCACGGGCGCGATGGTGGCCGGGATGGCCGAGCGTCCGATCATCTTCGCCCTCGCGAATCCGAATCCGGAGATCACGCCTGACGAGGTGCGCGCGGTGCGCGGCGACGCGATCATCGCGACGGGACGCAGCGACTATCCGAATCAGGTCAACAACGTGCTCGGCTTCCCGTTCATCTTCCGCGGCGCGCTGGACGTACGCGCGACGCAGATCAACGAGGAAATGAAGATGGCGGCGACGCGCGCGCTGGCGGCGCTTGCTAAGCAAGGCGTTCCGGACAGTGTCGCGCGGCTGTACGGATTGTCATCGGTGAGCTTCGGACCGGAGTACATCATCCCGTACGCGTTCGACCCGCGCGTGCTGCTCTGGGTGGCACCAGCGGTTGCGTGGGCGGCGGTCGCGAGTGGCGTGGCGACGAGCTTCATCGATCTCGACGACTATCGCATGTCGCTCGAGACGCGCCTGGGCCGCGCGCGGGGGATCATGCGCGGGATCATGAGCCGCGCGATGCAGAGTCCCAGGCGCGTGGTGTTTCCGGAGGGGGAGGAGCCGAAGATCATCGAGGCCGCGCGCATTCTCCTCGATGAGGGAATCGCGGAGCCGATTCTGCTCGGCAATCGAGCCATCATCGAGCAGGTAGCGGCCGGCAGCCACATCTCGATGGAGGACATCGAGATCGAGGATCCGTACAGCTCCGGCCGTCGTGACGAGTACGCGGAATTCCTTTTTGCCCGCCGGCAGCGCAAGGGACTGAGTCTCGCCGAGGCCCATCAGCGGCTGTTGAACGGCAACTATTTCGGAAGCGTGATGGTCGCGCTCGGGCACGCGGACGCACTGGTATCGGGAGTGAACATGCACTACCCGGAGACGATCCGGCCGGCGCTGCAGGTGATCGGCGCGCAACCGGAGGTCGGGATTGCGAGCGGGCTCTACATGCTCGTGTTCGAGCGCCACGTCGTCTTCCTGGGCGACACGACGGTGAACATCGATCCCAGCGCGGAGCAGCTGGCGCAGATCGCCGAGGGCGCGGCACGGCTGGTGCGGACGTTCGGAATCGAGCCGCACGTCGCCATGCTGTCCTTCTCGAACTTCGGCTCGGTACAGCACGCGGAGACGAAGAAAGTCGCGCGCGCGGTGGAGCTGTTGCGCTGCCGGAATCCGTCGTTGATGGTGGACGGCGAGATGCAGGCCGATACAGCGGTGGACGAGCGCAAGCTGAAGACGATGTATCCGTTCAGCACCCTGACGGAGCGCGCGAATGTGCTCATCTTTCCGAATCTGAGTGCTGGGAACATTGCCTACAAGCTGCTCAATCATCTGGGCGGTGCGACCGCGATTGGACCGATTCTCGTGGGCATGCGCCTGCCGGTGCACGTGCTGGAGGAAGGCGCGGAGGTGCAGGACATCGTGAACATGGCGGCAGTTGCCGTCATCGACGCGCAGCAGCGCGAGCCGGAAGCGCGTTGATCACGCGTGTCGCACTCACAACTTCGAATCTCAACGGATCGCTGACCATATGACAACGCTTGCCGCGGCTCCCTCGTCCGCAGGTCGAACTGGACCACATGACCTTTCGCAGCAGGGCCTTCGCCCGAGCGGCTGCGTGCACTGGAATCTCGTCGCTCCGGAGCTGATTCAGGAGGCGGTGCGGCGCGATGAGGGGAAGCTCGCCGACATGGGACCCTTCGTCGCGATCACGTCGCCGCACACCGGACGCTCGCCAAACGACAAATTCATCGTGCGCGATCCGGATGTCGAGAAGGACGTCTGGTGGGGGAAGGTGAATCAGGCGATGACGCCCGAGCACTTCGATGCGCTGCACGCGGACGTTCGCAAGTATCTCGACGCGAGCAGCGATCTCTTCGTGCAGGATCTCTGGTCGGGCGCCGATCCCGCGAACCAGCTGTCCGTGCGGTTCGTGAGCCCGAACGCGTGGCACATGCAGTTCGTGCGCAACATGTTCCTGCGCCCCACGCCAGCCGATCTCGCCACGTTCGTTCCGGGATTTACGGTATTGCACGCGCCGGAGATGCAGGCGGACCCCGCGCGCCACGGCACGCGGTCCACCACGTTCATCGTGTTGAGCTTCGCGAAGCGCACGATCCTGATTGGCGGCACGCGCTACGCGGGCGAGCTGAAAAAATCGATCTTCACGGTAATGCAGTATTTGATGCCGAAGCAGAATGTGCTGTCGATGCACTGCTCGGCGAACGTCGGTGAGCAGGGGGACACGGCGCTGTTCTTCGGCCTATCGGGCACTGGCAAGACGACGCTCTCCGCGGACCCTCATCGCTTTCTCGTTGGCGACGACGAGCATGGTTGGAGCGACGA
>Ga0207707_10004608_pt1 | contig 12110 bp, 14 predicted proteins | sample KBSC83BmetaG_FD_184336 | JGI IMG/M metagenome (GOLD analysis project Ga0207707, IMG submission 184336) | Corn rhizosphere microbial communities from Kellogg Biological Station, Michigan, USA - KBS C8-3B metaG (SPAdes) (version 2) | ecosystem: Host-associated > Plants > Roots > Rhizosphere ... | reverse complement strand
CGCACCGGTTGAAGTCAACCCCTATGCGCGGCGTCAACCGGATGTCCGTGGCGCTGCTGCTCGCGCTGCCCGCTCTGTCTACCGTCGGCACGAGCGTGGCGGAGAGCAGCGGAGGTGCCGAATTGCGTGTCGCCGCAGTCTCCGGCGACCACCCGGAGATCGACATCGCGTTGGATTTCTCGACTGTCGGCAGACAGCCGGGGCGCGTGGTGTTCTATGAGCCGGTCGGGTTCAAGGTCTATCCGATCCGGCCTGAGGGCTCCGTCATCGGCCGCGCCTCGATGACCGCAGCGAACTCGGCCTTCGGAACGCCGACGTACTCGTCGCTCGCCGGTGACGTCATCGCCCACGAGCCTCCCGCACAGGCGACCTGCGGGGCAGCGACTCCCATCGGTCTGTGGGAGCTCGAGCTCACGCTCGTCGGTCAACCGTTCGAGGTTCCACTCTTGCTCGACGGGCCTGCCGCCTCGCCGGTTCCGAACGGCGGGTCGATCGCGCTGTGCGTGCCGGCGACATCGGACGGGGCGCCGCTGCCCGTTCTCTCCCTCGCGTTCACGCTCGACGGCATTCCCCCGCCCTCGCGCCGCGGGTCGTACCTCTGGCGCGCCGTTGTCACACCACTTGCCTCCGACAGGCGCACGCTGCGGCCGCAGGCGGCGTATGAGCTGCGCGCGATCGTTCCAGTCAGCCACCGCCTCGCTCTAAGCGCCGCACGCACACCGGGGTCGCAGGTCGTCCTCTTCCGCGGTCGACTGACTGCTGCAGGGAAAGCACGGGCAGGCGTCTTCGTACGGCTCGTCCGACTGTCGCGGACCGTCACCCCAGCCGGTGTTCGCGTCGACGATGCCGTCGTCGGTTGGACGACGACCCGTCGCGACGGGACCTACTCGTTCCGGACGCGTGTGATCGGGACACGGACATTTCGTGCCGCTGCAGATCCGACATCAGGGCGCTGTCACGGTCCCTCGATTGCACCGGCCGGCTGCCTGGCGGTGACCTTTCCGGCCGTCGAGAGCGATCCGCTGACCGTTCGCTAGATCGGTCTACTGCAGCCCGAAGCTCGGCTTGATCGCCGAGAAGCGGATCACCGTCACGGTGTCGTCCTCGACGACGTCCCGGTTGTAGAGCTGGCCGAGGAAGCGGCAGAGCTCGTCCGTGTGGCGGATTTCCGGGTTGTCGTGCTCGATCTCGTTCGGGGACAGTTCCGCGATCGTCTTGACCTCCACCTTGTCGATCACCGCGTCGAAGATGTGCTGGCGAGGACTGAACCGGGCGCCGGCGAGCACCGACACGATCATCCCCTTCTGGTACTTCCGCGACTTGTCCCCGAGGCGGATCGTCGCCGTCTTCCGGTGCGCCTTGAGCTGTGCCTCGACGATCGGCGAGTAGAAGTTCAGCGCGAAGGCGGGCACGGCGCGACGATCATAGGCGCTCCAGCGCCTTCCGGGCCATGTCGCGCTCGCCGCTGTAGGCGAGGAGCTTTGGCGCGTCCTCGAGCGGCAGCCAGCGAACCTCGGCCACCTCGTGCCGATGCTCAGGCGGGACGTCGCCGAGGCGGCCTCCCTCGTAGCGCACCAGGAAGAACGACACGACCTTGAAGACCCGCTCGCCTTCCCAGTTGAACCAGTAGCGGACGTCCCCGAGCTTGCCGAGGGAGTGGCCGTGCGCGCCGGTCTCCTCCGCCACCTCGCGGAGGGCGGTCTCCTCGCCGCGCTCGCCCGCGTCGATCCGCCCCTTCGGCAGCGCCCAGGTGCCCGGCTTCTTGCCGGCCGGCCGGATCGCGGCCATCACCCACCGGCTGTCGAGCCGCCGCACCAGTACTCCGCCTGCCGAGAATTCGCGTCTCATGATCTAAGCCCGCTGCGCTGAGATTCTTGCGGGGTTGGCACTCCAACCTGTAGAGTGCCAACCGCACGCACAATCGTGTCACAAGTGGAGGTCAACGAATGAATCTGCAGCCGCTTGGCGACCGTCTGATCGTGGAGGTCCTCGACGAGGAGGAGACCACGGTGAGCGGCATCGTCCTGCCGGACACGGCGAAGGAGAAGCCGCAGCGCGGCCGCGTCCTCGCTGTAGGCCCGGGCGCCCGCGACGAGGATGGCAATCACATCGCCATGGATCTCGAAGAGGGCGACGAGATCATCTTCAGCAAGTACGGCGGCACCGAGATCAAGGTCGGCGTCGACGAGGTCCTGATCCTTCGTGAGTCCGACGTCCTGGCCAAGGTCGTCGGCGACCGCGCAGCGGTCTAGGAAGACAAGGAGAGATAGAGACACATGGCTCACAAGGAGCTCAAGTTCAATGAGGATGCACGCCGCTCGCTCCAGCGCGGCGTCGACATCCTGGCCGACGCGGTCAAGGTGACGCTCGGCCCGAAGGGCCGGTACGTCGTGCTCGACAAGAAGTTCGGCGCGCCGACGATCACCAACGACGGCGTCACGATCGCGCGCGAGATCGAGGTCGAGGACGTCTTCGAGAACCAGGGCGCGCAGCTCGTCCGCGAGGTCGCCACGTCGACGAACGACGTCGCCGGCGACGGCACCACGACGGCGACCGTGCTCGCGCAGGCGATCGTCCGCGAGGGCATGAAGAACGTCTCCGCCGGCGCGAACCCGATGGCGCTGAAGCGCGGCATCGAGAACGCGGTCGAGGCGGTTGTCGAGAACCTGAAGTCGCAGTCGACCGAGATCTCGGGCAAGGAGGACATCGCGCGCGTCGCGACCGTCTCCTCGCGCTCGAGCGAGATCGGAGAGGTCCTGTCCGAGGCGATCGAGAAGGTCGGCAAGGACGGCGTCGTGAACGTCGAGGAGGGCCAGACGTTCGGCCTCGAGCTCGAGTTCACGGAAGGCATGCAGTTCGACAAGGGGTATCTGTCGCCGTACATGATCACCGACGCCGAGCGCATGGAGGCCGTGCTCGACGACCCGTACATCCTGGTCGCGAACCAGAAGATCGGGGCCGTCAAGGACCTCCTGCCGGTGCTCGAGCAGGTCATCCAGGCCGGCCGCCCGCTGCTCATCGTTGCCGAGGACGTCGAGGGCGAGTCGCTCGCGACGATCGTGGTCAACAAGCTGCGCGGCACCTTCCAGGCCGTCGCCGTCAAGGCGCCGGGCTTCGGCGACCGCCGCAAGCGCATGCTCGAGGACATTGCGATCCTCTCGGGCGGCGAAGTGATCACCGAGGAGATGGGGCTCAAGCTCGAGAACACCAAGCTGTCGCAGCTCGGACACGCTCGCAAGGTCGTCGTCGACAAGGACTCGACCACGATCATCGACGGCGCAGGCGAGGGCGAGGCGATCAAGGGCCGCATCAAGCAGCTGAAGTCCGAGATCGAGAACACCGACTCCGACTTCGATCGTGAGAAGCTCCAGGAGCGCCTCGCGAAGCTGTCCGGCGGTGTCGCAGTGGTCAAGGTCGGCGCAGCCACCGAGACCGAGATGAAGGAGACAAAGCACCGCGTCGAGGACGCGCTGCAGGCCGCACGTGCCGCCCTCGAGGAGGGCGTCGTGCCGGGCGGCGGCGTCGCGCTCCTGAACGCGGCGGACGCGGTCAAGGAGAGCCTGCTCGGCGGCCTCGAAGGTGACGAGCGCACCGGTGCGCAGATCATCATCAAGTCGCTCGAGGAGCCGCTCCGCCAGCTCGCGACGAACGCGGGCCTCGAGGGCTCGGTCGTTGTGCAGCAGGTGCGCACGTCCAAGCCGGGCGAGGGCCTGAACGTCGACACCGGCGAGGTGACCGACCTCGTGAAGGCCGGCATCACCGACCCGACGATGGTCACGCGCTCGGCGCTGCAGAACGCTGCGTCGATCGCGAAGAACATCCTCACCACCGAGGCGATCGTCGCCGAGGCTCCGGAGAAGGCAGGCGCAGGTATGGGCGCCGGCATGCCGGACATGGGCGGGATGATGTAGGCAGCTCCCTTCGGGGAACTGTCCGAGAACGGAAACGGGCGGCCATGTGGCCGCCCGTTTCGTTTCCTTACGAGAAGACCCGCCGGAGCGGGCCTTCACGGGGATGGGGGAGGGTTGTACCCCTTGGTGTCGGCGCGCTAATCCCCCGGCACATCCCTCGTTCGAGGGAATCAGAACCCGTAGCGTTCCTCTTTCCACGGATCGGCGTCGTTGTTGTAGCCGTACCGCTCCCAGAAGCCGGGCTTGTCGATCGAGCTGAGCTCGATCCCGCGCAGCCACTTCGCGCTCTTCCAGAAGTACTTCCCGGGAATCACGAGCCTCAGCGGATAGCCGTGGTCGGGCTCGAGGACCTCGCCGTCTCCGTGCGTGGCGAGCAGCGCAGTGTCCTGCTCGAGGAACGACAGGGGCACGTTCGAGGTGAACCCGGCCTCGGCATGCGCGATCGCGAAGCGCGCCGTCGGGTTCGGCCGCACGAGCTTCGCCAGCTCGCGCCAGTGCACGCCCTCGAACTGCATGTCGAACTTCGACCAGCGCGTCACACAGTGGATGTCCTGCACGTTCGATGTCCTCGGCAGCTCGTTGAACTGCTCCCACGAGAGCTCGATCTCGTTCTCGACGTCGCCGAACACACGCAGCGTCCACGTCGACAGGTCGCGGTAGCGCGCGGCCGAGCCGGCGTGCAGCACTGGCCATTTCTGCGTCAGGTACTGGCCCGGCGGCAGGCGCGCGGGGTCGTACCCCGCGTCGCGCACCTTCTGCTCCGCTTTCGACCTGAACACGCTGTCTAGTCTAGGGAGGCATGCCTACCGTTACGCACGGTGCAGCACGGAGGCCTCGCGCGTACGTGCGGGTGCAGGGCCCCGACGCGGTCGACTACCTGAACCGGATGCTCTCGAACGACGTCCCGGACGAGGGCTCGGTCGATGCGCTCCTCCTGACTGCGAAGGCGCGCGTGATCGCGCCCGTCCTCGTCTGGCGACGCGGCGCCGACGACGTGCTGCTGCTGACCGAGCCTGAGCTTGGCGATGCGCTCCGTTCCCAGCTCGTGCGCATGCGGTTCGCCGCGAAATGCGAGATCGAGTCGGAAGAACACGTCTCGACGATCGTGCTCGGCGGCGAGGGAGGGATCCCGAACCGCGACTACGGCGTGCCGGCGGTCGAGGTGCTCGACTCCGACGTCGATGGTGATGCCGACCTCGAGCGGCTGCGCATCGAAGCGGGAACGCCGTTCTACGGCCGCGAGCTCGACGACCGCGTGCTGCCCGCGGAGGCAGGTCTCGAGGACCGCGCGATCTCGTTCACCAAGGGCTGCTACCCGGGGCAGGAGCCGATCGCGCGCCAGCACTACCGCGGCAAGGTGAACCGGCGGCTGCGCGTCCTCGAGGTGAAGGGGACGCCGGCGGGCGAGACGCCCGTCGTGCACGCCGGCAAGGACGTCGGCCGCGTCACGAGCTCCGTCGACGGTCTCGCGCTCGCGTACATCCGCGTCGAGGTGCCGGACGACGCCGAGCTGATCGTGGCCGGCGCACCAGCGCGGCTACACTGGCCGCCCGAGCGCCCGTAGCTCAGGGGATAGAGCGCTGCCCTGCGGAGGCAGAGGTCGCAAGTTCGAATCTTGCCGGGCGCACTCCGTCCAGGTCTGCCGTCGGCCTAGGTCAATCGCAGCGCCAGCGCTGCACTGAGCCGATGGGCAGAGGTCGCACGTTCGAATCTTGCCGGGCGCATTTCGACGCGGCCGTCCGTCAGTGCCCGAACGAATAGACCGTGCCGTCCGCCGAGCCGACGATGACGGATGAGCCCGCGCTCATCGGTGCCGTGTATGCAGCCTGCTTGGTGTCGAACGTGTTCAGGATCAGGCCGGTCTGCGCGTCGATCGCGTAGACCTTCCCGACGCGGGTCGCCGAGACGAACCCGACGCGTCCCGCTGCAAGAGGCTGCGGCGCCACGCCGCCGCCGATGTTCACGCCCCACGCCAGCGTGAACTTGCAGTCCTTCTGTAGCCGCAGACCGACCGCACCCTCCGTGCCCTGACCCCCGGGAATCATCGCGCCGTCGACGACCAACGTGCGCGTGGCCGGGAACCAGGTCGGCTGTGCGTAGAACGTGTTGCCCGACCCGCTCTGACCCAGTCTGAGCCGCAGCACCGGGGCGGCGGTGATCGCGTCGCGTCGCCAGACATAGGTGTACAGGTCCTTCGAGTTCACCGCGAGCATTGCCGGGCAGCCGACCGGTTTGAACAGGACGGGTGTCCCGCCGAAACCCTGGTCGCCGAGAACGCTCGGGTTCGAATCCGGCTCGCGGACGCTCCCGAGCACTTTCAGAGATGGCGTCAGGTGCACGATCCGCTCGGCAAGCGGCTTCTGCTCGTCGAGGTTTTCGCCGTCGTTGACGACGGCATTTGCGGTGCCGGTCCACACAGAACCGTCTGACGGGTCGATCGAGACGCCGCCCGGCCCCCAGATGCTGCCGCCGTTCTTCGCCCCCGGGACGACGTCGAACGTCCGCAGGATGCGATGCGTCTTCTCGTCGACCTGCACGAGCCGCCCGTCCCAGGACCCGCTGTCGTCTCCTTTGTCGCACCAGGATGCGACAGGCACATAGATGACGCCGTTGGCAAGCCGCAGCGCCCCCCACACGACCTCGACATCGGTTCGCGTGATGATGGGCACACTCCAGCCCGCGATCGGCCGGCCACTGGCCAGATCGAGGGCGACAAGCCGCCCGTTCCCGCCGATGACGAAGATGCGATGCGAGGAGGCGTCGATCACAGGCGTTGACTCGATGCCGCCCTTGCCGCCGCAGACCTGGGGCGGCGTCCCGCCGAGCGACCGGCGCCAGACGGTCCGTCCTGTCGCCAGGTCGAGCGCTCCGATCGTGTTGTTCCCCGAGGCGACGATGACGAGCTGTTCGAGCCTGCCCGCCGCCCTCACGTCGGGGGCGTACAGCGGTTGGGCAGTGATCAGGCCCCCGATCGAGGCGTGCCAGAGCTCGCGCATCGTCTTCGCGGAGGCGACGGTGATCGGCGTCGCCGCTGCGTTCTGTACGTCGGGTGTTCTCCCGTACGCGAGCCAAGGGGTGTGAGGAACGGAGGCGGTCGCGGCGGTGGAGACGACGACTGTCACGAGGGCGAGGATCGAGAGTCCCGCCGTTGGCAGCCGTGGCATCGGCGCAATGTATGTACTCGATATGACCCTGCGGCGGCAGTACCCTCTCACTGTGCAGCGCTGGGAGTACCGGGTCGTGTCGCTGAACGACGGTCAGTACACGTCGGCCCTCAACGACTACGCGCGCGACGGCTGGGAGCTGGTCAACGTCGTGTCCGATGTGCAGGTGGTTCCCGACAAGCGCGAAGGCGGCGGGCTGCCGATGCCTGCGCTCGGTGGCAAGTTCGGTGCGGCGGCGTCGAAGCTGAAGGACCTCGAGGGCTCGAACGACCCCCCGCCGGGAACGGTCACATCGACGCTGCTCTGGGTTCTCCGCCGTCCGTTCGACGACGACGACTACGACAGCTGAGTCTTCGTCTCGTTGACGAGATTGTCGCCGAGCGCGTGCAGCACGTCGGGACGGTCGAGGAGGCGTTTGATCTGCTCCGCGCTCAGCCGGTTCGTCACGTAGTGATCCTCGAGCACGTCGTGCAGCGGCCGACCGCGATGATGCTCGCGAATCACGTACTGCGCCACGCGCTCCTCGCCCTGCGAGCGTGACGAGAGAAACGAGAACGCGCCCTTGATCGCATCGACCAGGCCCACGATGCGACCGATTGTATAGTCGAAGTGTGAAGGCTCCCGCGAGGGATGGCCGCTTTGCAGAGCGCGTCGTCGAAGGGCTCGACGACGGTGGGAGCCCCGAGCGCGTCGTGATCTGGATCGAGCGCCGGGCCGGCGCGCTGTGGGCTGTCGGAAGGCAAGTGAATCCTCAGCACCGCGAGTCGGAGGAACCGCGCGCAGACGACTACGTCTGGGAGGGCTACGAGCTCGACGACTGTCTCGAGGCGGCGAACGAGGCGCTCGAGGACGATGCGGTGGTGTCTGAAGACGACGGTGCCGAGGCGAAGGTCAAGCCGTTCCACCGCGACGAGCTCCTCGTCCCCCTCGAGAAGTTCTTCTTCGGCCGCTGAACGCACCGGGCGGCACGGGCTCCCGCCGGGCGAAGCCCGGCTCCGCCAGCGCCGAGCCGGAGCGCTCAGCGATTGCTAGGCCACTCGAGGTTCGCATCGGGAATCGGGTCACCGTGCGGGTCGTGCGTCGGGAATCCGAGCGCGCGGTCGATGCGCGCTTCGAGCTCCTCGGAAATGACGTGCTCGAGCCGGTCCGCTTCGTCGTGGACGTCGTCGACGTGCACGCCTAGCGTCTCCGCGAGATAGAGCTCGAGCAGGCGGTGGTGGCGAATCACCTCGAGCGCGACACGTTCGCCCGCCTCGGTGAGATGTGCGCCGCGGTACGGCTCATGCATCAGCAGGTCGAGCGCGGCGAGCTTCTTCACCATTGCCGACGCCGATGCGGGGGCGACGCCGAGGTCCTTGGCGAGGGCGCCGATCGTCACGCGGCCGGTCGCGGCCTCCAGCTTGTAGATCGACTTCAGGTAATCCTGAATCGACTCGCTCAACATTGGGTGCAGGGTAACGTGGCCCGTCGTGTCCATCCGAGTCGGCCACTCCGCGGACCCCGACGACGCGTTCATGGTCTGGGCGATCGAGGCGGGCGCGGTGGACGTCCGCGGCCTCGAGCTCGAGCCCGTCGTCTCGGACATCCAGTCCCTGAACGAGTGGGCGCTCGAGGGGCGGCTCGAGGTGACGGCGCTCTCCGCCGGCGCGTATCCCGCGGTCGAGGACAGCTACATCGTGTTGCCCCACGGGGCGTCGTTCGGCGAGGGCTACGGGCCGATCGTCGTCGCCCGCGACGAGGTCGACCTCACCCTGGTCGAGATCGTCACGCCCGGACCGCTGACCACGGCGAAGCGCGTGCTGCATCTCGCGCTCGGTGACGCGATCCGCACGCGCGACCTCCCGTTCGACGAGGTGCTGGACGAGGTCGTCGCCGGCCGCGCCGAGGCAGGTCTCCTGATCCACGAAGGCCAGCTGACCTACGCGGCCGCCGGGCTGACGAAGGTGCTCGACCTCGGGTTGTGGTGGGACGAGCACGTCGGGCTGCCGCTGCCGCTCGGTCTCGTCGGCATCCGCCGCGACGTCGAGCGCCGCTTCGACGTCTCCGCGGTGCTGCGTGACGCGATCGCGGCGGGCCTCGCGAACCGCGACCAGGCGCTCGCGTACGCGATGCAGTTCGGGCGCGGGATCGATGAGGAGACGGCCGACCGCTTCGTGTCGATGTACGTCAACGACCTCACGCTCGACATGGGCGAGCGTGGCCGCGCCGCAGTTACGCACCTGCTCGGCAGGGAGCCGGAATTCGCGCGGTGATCCTCAGCGCGGTGCGCACGCCGGTCGGCCGCTACGGCGGCGGGCTCTCCGGCGTGCGCCCCGACGACCTCGCCGGGCTCGCAATCGCGGCGGCAGTCGGGCGCGCCGGCGTTCCCCCCGACGAGATCGAGGACGCATTCGTCGGCTGCGCCAACCAGGCGGGCGAGGACAATCGCAACGTCGCGCGCATGGCGGTGCTGCTCGCCGGGCTCCCCGATTCGGTCGCCGGTGTCACGGTGAACCGCCTCTGCGCCTCCGGGCTCGCGGCGATCGTCGGTGCATGTCACGCGGTCGTCGCCGGCGACGGCGACCTCTTTGTCGCGGGCGGCGTCGAGTCGATGTCGCGCGCACCGTTCGCGACGCCGAAGGCGGACAGTGCGTTTCCGCGCGGCGACCGCGTTATGTACGACACGACGCTTGGCTGGCGATTCCCGAACCCGAAGCTCGAAGCGATGTTCCCGCTCGAGTCGATGGGCGAGACCGGCGAGAACGTCGCCGAGCGCTGGCACGTGTCGCGCGAGGAGCAGGACGCATTCGCGCTCCGTTCCCAGGAGCGCTGGGCCGCGGCGAGCGACGCCGGTCGCTTCGACGACGAGCTTGTCGCGGCGGGAGAGCTGACGCGTGACGAGCACCCGCGGCCTGAGACGACGATCGAGAGGCTCGCGTCCCTGAAGCCCGCATTCCGGGCCGGAGGCACGGTCACCGCAGGAAACTCGTCCGGGTTGAACGACGGCGCGGCAGCGGTTGTCGTCGCGTCCGAGGAGAAGGCGCGTGCGCTCGGCGTCGAGCCGCTCGCCACGTTTGTCGCCTCCGCCGTCGCCGGGGTCGACCCGCGTGTGATGGGGATCGGGCCGGTGCCCGCCGTGCGCAAGCTCCTCGATCGCACTGGAGTCGCGATCGACGATGTCGACCTTGTCGAGCTCAACGAGGCGTTCGCATCGCAGTCGGTCGCCGTCGCACGTGAGCTCGGAATCGACGCGGAGCGGCTGAACGTGAACGGCGGCGCGATCGCGATCGGGCATCCGCTCGGGATGAGCGGCGCACGTCTCGTCGTCTCGCTGGTGCACGAGCTTCGGCGCCGCGCGGCGCGGCGCGGAATCGTCACCATGTGTGTCGGAGTGGGCCAGGGTCAGGCGGCATTGTTTGAGCGCGGCTGAGTCGTATCTCGAGCTCGGGCTCAGGCTCGGGCGGCACGTCGACGGCCTCGTCGACTCGTACTACGGCCCCCCTGAGCTGAAGGAGCAGGTCGACTCGGAGGAACTGGTCGCTCCCGCGCAGCTCGTCGAGGACGCGTCCGCGCTGCGGGACTCGTTGGACGACGGGTACCTCCGCGACCTGGTGCACGGCTGCTGGACGTACGCCCGTGTGCTCGCCGGCGAGGAGATGTCGTACAGCGACGAGGTGGAGGGGAGCTACGGCGTCCGTCCCGAGCGAACGCCGGACGCCATGTTCGAGCAGATCCACGCCGAGCTCGACGCGCTCCTTCCGGGAACCGGGCCGCTCGACGAACGACGGCGCGCGTGGCGCGACCGCCATCTCTGCCCCGGCGACAAGGCCGTCGCGGTGCTCGAAGACCTGCTGCCGTTGCTGCGGGCGCGCACCGGCGAGCTCGTGGCTCTGCCGGACGGCGAGCGCGCCGCGCTCGAGCCGGTTACCGACGAGCCGTGGTGGGCGTTCAACTACTACCTCGGCAATCTGTCGAGCCGCGTGGTCCTGAACACGGACCTGCCGACGACGGGGCTCGACCTGATCCACCTTGCCTGTCACGAGGTGTATCCCGGCCACCACACGGAAGGCGCGCTCAAGGAACAACTGCTCGCGCGCGACCAGGGGCGCCTCGAGGAGACGATCGCGTTGGTCCCGACCCCGGCTGCCGTGCTGAGTGAGGGCATCGCCGAGGTCGGCGGAGACGTCGTCCTCGACGACGCGTCGCGCGAGGAGGCGTACGCGATCATCCGCCGTCACGGCGTCGAGCTTGCCGACCCCGAGCTGGGCGCGAAGATCAGCGCGCAGATCGACCGGCTGCGCACTGTCGGTCTCAACGCTGCGCTGATGATCTTCGAGGACGGCGTCTCGCACGACGACGCGCGGGAGTACGTGCAGCGCTGGACGCTGAACACGCCCGAGCAGGCGGCGCAGACGGTGCGGTTCGTGACCGACCCGACCTGGCGCGCCTACACGATCACGTACTCCGCGGGCCGCAAGCTCTGCAGCGCGTACGTCGGCGACGACCCGGCTCGGTTCCGCCGGCTCCTCACCGAACAGGTACGGGTCTCGGAGCTCGTCTGAATCGCTGGACCGTCTTAGCGGCCGGCACCTTCGCACAGGCGACCTACTCCGCCATCTGGTTCGGCGTCGCCGTGATGGCGCCGTCGCTGCGCGACGACTTCCACCTGTCGCTCGGCCAGACCGGCGTCCTGCTCTCCGGGTCGCTCGTCGGCTCTGTCGTCTCGCTCATCCCCTGGGGTCTCGCGACGGATCGCGTCGGCGAGCGATGGGTCCTGCTCGCGGGTCTCGGCGGGTGTGGGCTCGCGCTGCTCGGCGCGGCGACGACCAGCACCTTCGAGGCGCTGTTCCTGCTGCTCGTGCTCGCCGGGTTTCTCGGTGCGAGCGTGCAATCGGCGAGCGGACGCGCCGTGATGGCGTGGTTCCCGGGCTCGCAGCGCGGCCTCGCGCTCGGGATCAGGCAGACGGCGATTCCGATCAGCGGCTTCGCCGCCTCGCTTGCGCTGCCGCCGATCGTGCACGCCGGCGGCACCGGCCGGGGTTTCGCGGCGATGGGC
>Ga0207707_10004604_pt1 | contig 12113 bp, 13 predicted proteins | sample KBSC83BmetaG_FD_184336 | JGI IMG/M metagenome (GOLD analysis project Ga0207707, IMG submission 184336) | Corn rhizosphere microbial communities from Kellogg Biological Station, Michigan, USA - KBS C8-3B metaG (SPAdes) (version 2) | ecosystem: Host-associated > Plants > Roots > Rhizosphere ... | reverse complement strand
CGAAATCGCGGCCCAGGCCCTGTATCACGGTCAGGCCTTTGCCGCCCGCTCGGAAGACACCCGACAGCTGCTACTCACGGCGGCGCGGGAAGAATCGGACCACCTGGCCTGGTGCGAGACGCGGCTGCGGGAGCTGCATTCGCGGCCGAGCCTCCTGGATCCGCTCTGGTACCTCGGGTCCTTCGCCATCGGCACGGTTGCCGCGCTATCCGGCGACCGGCGGAGCCTCGGCTTCGTGATGGAGACCGAGCGACAGGTCGAGCGGCACCTCGACGACCACCTACAGCGACTGCCCGCGGGTGACAGCAGGAGCCGGGCCATACTCCGGGCGATGCGGGAGGATGAGATCGCGCACGGCACCCGTGCCAAAGCGGCGGGGGGAGTCGACCTGCCCGAGCCTGTCCGCACGGTGATGAAGCATGCGGCCCGCGTCATGACGCGCACCGCCTACGTCATTTGAGCGCTATGCTTGCAGTTATGCAGGCATATGTATAAAAAGCGGTCGCCGTCAGAAAAACGCGACATCCTCGGGGAGCCGGTATGGAAGAGAACATCAAACCACTGAGCGACATTCCGGCGATCAATCGCTTCCTGAGCTATTGCCGCATCCGGACAGTGCCGTCGAAGACGGTCGTCATCCACGCCGGGGACCTCCCCGACGTCCTGTACTACATCATCAGCGGCTCAGTCGAAGTCATGATCGAGGACGAGGAAGGCAACGAGATGGTGCTCGCCTACCTCAACCGGGGTCAGTTCTTCGGCGAGATGGGGCTGTTCTACGAGCAACCCACCCGCAGCGCCTGGGTACGCACTCGCAACCAGTGCGAGCTGGCGGAGATGACCTACCCGCGCTTCCGTCAGATCGCCGCGGAGAGCCCCGGGCTGATCTTCGAGCTGGCCACTCAGCTGGCCACGCGACTCGACCGGACGAACCGCAAGCTCGGCGACCTGGCGTTCGTGGACGTCACCGGGCGCGTCGCCCACGCGATCATGGACCTGTGCGGCGAGCCCGACGCCATGACCCATCCGGAAGGGATGCAGATCAAGGTCAGCCGCCAGGAGCTGTCGCGCCTGGTGGGGTGCTCGCGCGAGATGGCGGGCCGGGTGCTGAAAGTACTCGAAGAGCAAGGACTGCTGCGGGCCACCGGAAAGACGATCGTCGTCTTCAATGCACGTCCGAAGATGAAGACGCGGCCCGTGATCGTGCCGGCCAAAACCGCGAGTACGAAGGCCGGTCCAGTCGACCTGGACGATGACGATGACGACGACGACGAGGACGACGAGTAAGCCTCGACGATGGGTCTGCCGCACGGCGTGACCCCGCCCCGCCTCCCAACGCGCACCCGGCCTCGCGCTCGGCGTGACCCGCCCCCAAGCGCACCCGCGGGCTAGCGCGCGCCTTGGCCCGCAGCCGCGATCTCCGATCGCATGGCCTTAATGGTCTGCGCGTAATCCTTGCTACCGAAGATGGCCGAGCCGGCCACGAACGTATCCGCCCCCGCCGCAGCAATCTCGCGGATGTTGTCGGCCTTCACTCCGCCGTCGATCTCCAGGCGAATCGGCCGCGCCGTAGCATCGATGCGGCGGCGCGCATCCGCCAGCTTGCGCAACGCGGTGCGAATGAACTTCTGACCGCCGAACCCGGGATTCACCGACATGATGAGCACCATGTCGAGCTCATCGAGCGTGTAGTCCAGATACTCCAGCGGCGTCGCCGGATTGAACACCAGGCCGGCCTTGCAGCCCTGCTCGTGAATCAGGCCGATCGTGCGGTCGACGTGCTCGGTGGCTTCCGGGTGGAACGTGATGTAGGAAGCGCCGGCGGCGGCGAAGTCCGGCACGATGCGATCGACAGGCTGCACCATGAGATGCACATCGATCGGCGCCGTGACGCCATGTTTGCGCAGCGCCTCGCACACGAGCGGGCCGATCGTCAGATTCGGGACGTAGTGGTTGTCCATCACATCGAAGTGCACGATGTCTGCGCCATCGCGCAGCACTGCATCCACCTCTTCGCCCAGGCGAGCGAAGTCGGCCGAAAGAATGGAAGGAGCGATCCAGGGTGTCTGCATGATCATGCCTCGCGAGTCAGCCTCGCCAGAGCTTCCCGGTAGTTCGCACTCGTGCGTGCGATCACGTCCGCAGGCAGCTTGGGCCCGGGCGCCTTCTTGTTCCAGTCGAGCGTCTCCAGGTAGTCGCGCACGAATTGCTTGTCGAAGCTCGGAGGGCTCACTCCCGGCTTGTAGGTATCGGCGGGCCAGAAGCGCGAGGAGTCCGGCGTAAGGACTTCATCGATCAGCGTGAGCTGTCCGTCGGCGTCGACACCGAACTCGAACTTGGTATCGGCAATGATGATGCCGCGAGCGCGTGCGTGTGCGGCCGCATGCTCATAGATCGCGATCGCCGTGTCGCGTACTCGCGCCGCGAGAGTTGCTCCGATCAGGGTCTCCACCGCGGCGAACGAGATGTTCTCATCGTGCTCGCCGATCGCAGCCTTGGTCGCGGGCGTGAACAGCGAAGCAGGCAACTTGTCGGCGAGTCGCAACCCTGAAGGCAAGGCGATACCGCAGACGCCGCCGGTCTTCTGGTAGTCCTTCCATCCCGACCCGATGAGATATCCGCGCACCACAGCCTCGATCGGCAGGGCGGACAGGCGGCGCACGACGACGGCACGGTCGGCGAGCATGTCTTTCTCGTCCGGGTCCTTGACGACACTGCCCGGATCGCGTCCGGTCAGATGATTCGGCACGATGGCTGCCGTGCGGGCGAACCAGAAATTGGAGATCTGATTCAGCACCCTGCCTTTGTCGGGAATCGGGTCGGGCAGCACCACATCGAAGGCCGACAGCCGGTCGGTGGTCACGATGAGCATCGACTGAGCATCGACCGCGTAGATGTCACGGACCTTACCTTCGTGGATTTTTTCCAGTCCGCGCAAGGCGGTACGGTAGACGGTTTGCGCCATGGTGCAGGTGAGGCCTCGTGAGCGGTTCCCGGCGGGGGCCCTTGGTACTATATCCAATGATGATCAAATGGGCGGGTAAAGCGGTAGGCGGCGCAATCGGCCTCATGACGGGGGGGCCGATCGGGGCCGCCATCGGGCTGTTTCTGGGCCACCAGTTCGACGAGCAGGCAAGCCGTGCCGGGCCTGCTCCGCGCTTGGAGGAGAACCTCGCGGCGGTGGGCGAGACCTTCTTCCGCGGCACGTTCCGCGTCATGGGTCATCTCGCCAAGGCCGACGGCCGGGTGTCCGAAAGCGAGATCGCGGCCGCCCGCGCGATCATGTCGGACCTGCGCCTCACTCCGCCACAGGTCAACGCCGCGGTCGATCACTTCACAACCGGGAAGCAGCCGACCTTCAACCTGGCGGCCGAGCTGGCAGCACTGGCAAGGGTCTTCGAGGGCCGCCCGGAGCTGCCGCGCATCTTCCTGGAAATTCAGGTGCGCGCCGCGCTCGGCGGAAACAACATGGAAGGCCCGGTCCGCGAGCTGCTCAGGCGTGTCGCGGCCCGACTCGAAGTGTCGCTGCTCGAATTCGCGCACATCGAGGCAGTCGCCCGCATCCGCGCCGGCGCGTATCGGCAGCAGCAGACTCAGCGTGCCGACAGCGGGCTGCAGCTCGAGCAGGCGTATCGCATCCTGGAAACCTCGGCGACCGTCTCCAATGACGAAGTCGTCAAGGCCTACCGGCGGCAGCTCAGCCGCCACCATCCCGACAAGCTCAAGGCGAACGGCCTGCCCGAGTCGATGATCGAGCACGCCAAGCAGCGCACCCAGCAGATCATCGAAGCCTGGGAGTTGATCAAGGAGCGCCGCGGGATCTAGCCCACTCCTCGATCACCGCCTGAATGGCCTCCACTCCATCGGTCAATGCCGCCGGCCCGGGCTGCAGGATCAGCGCCGACTTGATCTCCCGCACAAATCCCGTACGGACGGCCGGAACGTCGGACCAACCCGGCCGGCCCGCCACCGCTTCCGGCCGGAACTTCTTTCCGCACCACGAGCCCAGGATGATGTCCGGGGCGCGCCGCGGCACTTCCAACGGATCCCCGACGATGCGATTGCGCCCAAGCGACTGAGCGGCGAGCTCGGGAAAGCAATCGTCCCCTCCCGCCAAACCCACCAGCTCGGAGACCCAGCGGATTCCCGAGATCTGTGGGGCGTCCCACTCCTCGAAGTAGACGCGCGGACGGCGTGCAAGCCGGGCCGCACGCGCGCGCACGTCGCTCAGACTCGACTCCAAGCTCTCAATCAGCGCGCGCGTTTTGTCCTCGCAACCGATCATGCCGCCGAGCGTACGAATCATCCGCAGGATTTCGGCAACGCTGCGTTGATTGAAGACGTGCACTTCGACACCGGCACGCACCAGCTCCGCCGCAATGTCGGCCTGCAGATCGGAGAACCCCAACACCAGGTCCGGCTCGAGCTCCAGGATGCGGCCGATCTTCGCGCTCGTGAACGCCGAAACCCGAGGTTTTTCCCGCCGGGCCTGCGGCGGCCGCACGGTAAAACCGGAGATGCCAACAATCCGCCAGTCCTCTCCCAGCGCGTACAGGACCTCCGTGGTCTCTTCGGTGAGGCAGACGATGCGCTGCGGGAGTTGCGCCATCGGTTGATGTTACTCTGTACCCATGTGGGTACGTATCTGGGCCTTTCTGGACTGGTGCTTCTTCGGGCCGGCCTCCGCCCGGCCCGGAATACTGCCCGGGATCCTCGGGATCCTGCGCTACCCCTATGCCGTCATCCGCGATCTCTGGCGCGGTGCCATCAACCTGCGCGCGATGGGACTGGTGTACACCACGCTCCTGTCGCTGATCCCGCTGCTCGCGTTCAGCCTGGCCATCCTGAAAATCTTCGGCGCGACGCGCGACCTGCAGCCCATCGTGTTCGAGTTCTTCCGTCCCGTAGGCGGAACCGCGGCCCAGGAGCTGACGACGAAGGTCGTGCAGTTCGCCGACCGTGTCAGCAGCGGAGTCGTCGGCTCCGTCGGCTTTGCACTCCTCGTGTGGACTCTGCTCGGCACCATCAAGAAGGTCGAGGACAGTTTCAACTTCCTGTGGCGCGTGGAACAGCCGCGCAGCTTTGCGCGTCGGGTCGCGGAATACCTGACCCTGCTGGTCATCGGACCGCTGCTGCTGGTCGGGTTCATCGGCCTGTCGCACATCGCTCTGGAAAGCGCGCCCCTGCGCTTCGCGGAGACCCTGCCCCCGCTGCAGAAACTATCGAGCGCGGCGCTCGCGTTGGCTCCCTACGCCATGGTCAGCGCAATCTTTACCGTGTTGTACATGTTCATTCCCAACACGAGGGTGCGCTGGGGCCCGGCGTTGACGGGAGCGTTGACCGCAGGCGTGTTGTGGGCGGCGGTCGGGAAGATCTTTACCTCGTTCGTCGTGTACTCGACACGGCTCCAGGTCGTGTACGCCGGATTCGCTTTCATCGTGGCCGGGCTGCTGTGGACCTATCTCGGCTGGCTGATTCTGCTGGCGGGCGCGCAGCTCTCCTTCTACGTCCAGAATCCCACCTACCTGCGACTCGGCCTGCAGGAACTGCAGCTCTCGTGCGTGGAGCTCGAGCAGCTGGCGCTGAAGCTCATGTACTTCGTGGGCAGGACGCACCTGACCGGCGGCAAACGCTGGACCGTCAACGCACTGGCGAGCGAGCTCGGGCTGCCGGGCATTGCGGTCGCTCAGATGGCGAGCACGCTGGAGAAAGCGGGGTTGCTGATAGTGACGGAGGCGGACGAGCTGGCTCCAGCGCGCGATATCGGTCGCATCACCGTGAACGAGATTCTGGAGATCGCGCGCAATCAGCGCAGCGGCCATTTCGCCCCGCGCAATCTCGCGATCCCACCCGTCGACCGCCTGATCGCTGCGCTGGACGAAGCGCGTCGCAACCGCTGCGACGAACTCACACTGCGCACGCTGGTGGAGGAAGCGCCCCGCCCCACGCTCACGCTCGCGAGCGGGACGCTCAAGTAGCGGCCTTCGTCACTCGCCGGCGATCGTCATTTCGCCGATCAACACCGAGCCGGTGCGGATTCCGCCTCGCTCGTCGATATCCCCGCCGACGGCGACGATATCCCGAAACATCGGCCGCAAGTTGCCCGCGATCGTGACCTCGTGCACCGGATGGCCGATGACGCCGTTCTCCACCCAGAATCCGCTCGCGCCGCGCGAATAATCGCCGGTGACGCCATTCACGCCTTGTCCCATCAGCTCCGTGACCAACAGTCCGGTACCCAGACGCTGCAGGAGACTCGGCCCGTCCAAAGCCTTCCCGGGCGCGCTGACGATGAGGTTGTGAATCCCACCTGCGTTGCCGGTCGTCTTCAATCCGAGCTTGCGCGCCGAGTAGCTGCCGAGAACGTAGCCGTCGAGGACGCCGTCGCGCACCAGATCACGGTCGTGCGTCGCCGCGCCTTCGGAGTCGAAGGGCGCGCTGGCGAGTCCTTTCAGGATGTGCGGGCGCTCCTGCATCTGCAGGAATGTCGGGAACACGGTCTCGCCGGCCGCATTCAACAGGAACGACGCCTTCCGATACTGACTCGCGCCACGGATCGCCCCGATAAAGTGCTTGAAAAGACCCCGTGACATCTCCGGCGAGAAGATCACAGGCGCCTTGCGAGTTGTCAGCTTACGAGAACCCAGGCGAGCAACGGTCCGCTCGCCGGCCTTGTGGCCGATAGTCTCGGGCGACTCCAGTTCGGCCGGATCGCGCGCGGTCGTATACCAATAGTCGCGCTGCATCTCATCGCCTTGTTGAGCGATGAGCGAGCAGCTCAACGAGTGGCTCGTGCCCGCGTACCCGGCGAGAAAGCCATGGGAGTTGCCGTAGACGCCCACGTGGCGCTGCGTGCCTACAGAGGCGCCTTCCGAGTTGGCGATCCGGGAGTCGACCGCGAGCCCGGCCTCCTCGCAACGGCGAGCCAACTCGATCGCCTCCTCCGGGGTCACGCGCCACAGATGGTCCAGATCGAGGTTCGGAATCTCACGCGCGAGCGCTTCCGGCTCGACGAGGCCGGCGTACGGATCCTCTGCCGTGAAGCGGGCAATTGCGGCCGCTTTCTCCACGGTGTCGCGCACCGCCTGGGCGCTCAGGTCCGAGGTGCTTGCCGAGCCCTTGCGCTTGCCGAAGTAGAGGGTGAGGCCGAGGCCCCGATCGCGCTGGTACTCGACGGTATCGACCTGGCGCAGCCGCACCGAGACGCTCAGCCCCTGGCTGACGCTGGCATCGGCTTCGCACTGGGATGCCCCGCGTCGCGCGGCCTCCTGCAGCGCGAAACTCACGACGTCGTGGAGTTGCGGAATTCCTTTTTCGTCGGAAGCTTCTGGCATCGGCCGATTGTAGCAGCTAGCCTCCCGGTTTTAGTCTGCGGCATGCGCCATGTCCCAGCCCACTGACGAACCCGAAGAGTCTCTCGAGGAGCGGCCGAGCAAGAGCGCACGCAAGCGCGCCGCTCATGAGGCACAGGATCTCGGCGAGACGCTGATCGGGTTGCGCGACTCCGAGCTCGACGCGCTCGACCTGCCGGAAACGCTCGTGGATGCGGTCCGTCTCGCGCGTCGCACCACCAGCCGGGGTGGCGCCGTGCGCCAGCGTCAATACATCGGCAAGCTGATGCGCAACGTGGATCTCGGGCCCATCCGCGCCGCTTTGAGCGCGCGCAACGAGCAATCGGCTCTCGAAGCTGCGCGGTTCAAGCGCGTCGAAGAGTGGCGCGACCGCCTGATTGCCGAAGGAGCGGCGGCGCTCGAGGAGCTGGAGCGCTGGCGGCCCGGACTCGAGCACGATGTCTGGTTGCGCCACATCGGAGCGGCGCAGGCGGAGCGAGCGCGGCTCGAGAGCTCGCCGGGGACCGGCCGTGTCGGTGCCGCAGGTCGCGAGCTGTTCCGTCTGCTGCGCACCCTGTTTGAACGCGATTCCACCGACTCGGCGCAGCAAAAATAACTTAGGTACAATGCACGGATGACACCGCTTGTCGGCATCATCATGGGCTCGGCGTCCGATTGGGAGACGATGCAACCGGCTGCCGACCTGTTGGACAAGCTCTCCGTGCCGTACGAAGTCCGAGTGGTATCCGCTCATCGCACGCCCGATCTGCTCTTCGAGTACGCGTCGACGGCGCGGACGCGCGGCCTCCAGGTCATCATCGCCGGCGCCGGCGGCGCAGCCCATCTGCCCGGAATGACCGCCGCGAAGACCACCCTGCCGGTCCTGGGAGTTCCCGTGCAGTCGAGGACATTGAGCGGTCTGGACTCGCTCCTGTCGATCGTGCAGATGCCCGCCGGGGTTCCCGTCGCCACCTTCGCCATCGGCGCCGCGGGCGCCACCAACGCGGCGCTGTGCGCCGCGGCGATCCTCGCCAACACCCAGCCCGAAGTCGCGGCGGCGCTCGAATCTTTCCGCGCCCGGCAAACGGCCGCCGTACTCGCCAGCCCCGATCCCAGAACGACGCCCGGCAAGGCCCCATGACGGTCGGCATCGTGGGCGCCGGCCAGCTCGGCCGCATGCTCGCTTTGGCGGGCTACCCGCTGGGGCTGGACTTCCTGTTTCTCGACCCGGTCGCGGCTGCCCCGGCCGGACAGGTCGCGCCCCTGCTGAAAGGTGCGTTTACCGACCGGGCGCCGCTGGCGGAGCTCGCCCGGCGCTGCGAGGTCCTGACTTTCGACTGGGAGAACGTCTCGGTCCACGCGTTGCGCGCATTGCCGCGCGGCACGCGCATCTCACCGCCGATTCCGGCACTGGCGGCGGCGCAGGACAGGGTCAGCGAGAAGCGGCTGTTCGAGCAGTTGGCTGTGCCGACGACGCGCTGGCGAGCGGTGAGCTCGGCCGCCCAACTCCACCGCGCGTTGCGCGACATCGGCCTGCCTGGGGTGATCAAGACCCGCAGGATGGGCTATGACGGCAAGGGCCAGTCGGTGGTGCGAACCGTTCAGGAAGCCGACGCCGCGTGGAGTCGGTTGGGCTCGGTCCCGCTGCTGTACGAGGAGTTGGTTACTTTCGACTGCGAGGTGTCGATCATCGGCGCCCGCAGCCGTCGCGGCGAGATTGCGATCTACCCGCTGAACGGCAACGTTCACGCGGAGGGAATCCTGCGTCTCACCCGTGCCCCTTACGGACCGCCGCGCTGGCAGCGCCTCGCCGCCGGCTATCTCGTGCGTGTCCTGGAGAAGTTTCGTTACACTGGCATTCTGACCATCGAGTTCTTCGTGCGCTCCGGACGCCTGATCGCCAACGAGATGGCTCCCCGCGTCCACAACTCCGGTCACTGGACCATCGAGGGCGCAGAGACCAGCCAGTTCGAGAACCATCTGCGCGCCATCCTCGATCTGCCGCTCGGCTCGACCCGGGCCCGCGGCTACAGCGCCATGATCAACCTCATTGGCAACATGCCACCCCGCGCCGAACTGCTGGCCGAAGACGGGTTGCACCTGCATTCCTACGGCAAGGAGCCTCGGCCCGGCCGCAAGCTCGGACACTGCACCTTGGTCGCGCCCAGCGCCCCGGCGCGCGACCGACAGGCACGGCGCTTGCTCTCCGCATTGGCCCCGCGGGTGCGCATCCCGTAAGATCCCGTTCAGGTCTGCGCCGGCATGGCGGGTCACAACAACGCGCTCCTGCGGTAACGGGCGCACCCAGGTGTATGTACCTCGATCCGTTCAAACTGAAGGAGCTGCCCTTCCGGCTGAGTCCGGACCCTCAGTTCCTCTATCTCTCCAAGCAGCACGCCCGCGCCAAGGCGTACATGGAGTCGACGATCTGGTTCACGGACGGCTTCGTCGTGATCACCGGCGAGATCGGCTCCGGCAAGACGACACTGATCGAGTCCTTCCTGAAGGAAGTCCAGACCGACGTCGTCGTGGCGCAGATCAACCAGACGCAGGTTTCGGCGATCGACTTCCTGCAGGCGCTGCTGGTGCAGTTCGGCTTTGCGCCCTTCAAGATGAAGAAGGCGGAGCTGATCGCCACCATCAACACGTTCCTCATCGAGCAGTACGCGGCCGGGCGCAAGGTGCTGCTGATCGTCGATGAGGCACAGAACCTCTCGATGCGCGTGCTCGAGGAAATCCGGATGCTCTCGGGCGTGGAGACCACGAAAGAGAAAGTGCTCCGCATCATCCTCTGCGGGCAGCCCGAGCTGAACGCGAAGCTCGATGCGCCGGAGCTGGTGCAGCTGACACAGCGCATTCGGCTGCGTTTCCACCTGAGCACGCTCTCGCAGACGGAGATGCACGCCTACATCCAACACCGTCTGGAAGTGGCCGGCGCCGGCGACCGGCAGATTTTCGCGGAAGAGACTTTTGCGGAAATTTTCCGCTTTACCGGCGGTGTCCCCCGCCTCATCAATACGCTGTGCGACACGTCGATGATGGCCGCGTTCGCGGCCGATCGCGACACCGTCATGCTCTCGGATGTGCGCGGCGCCGTCGAAGAGCTCCAGTGGGTCGAGTACGCCACGCGCACGGCGCAACATCTGAAAGCGCAGATCGAGCGAACGATGCCCCCGACGCCGGCGCTGGAGCTGCCGCAGGTCACCCAGGCGCGAATGCTGGTAGCTACCGACGGCCGCACGGTGCAGGAGATCCCGCTACGCGTCGGCAGGATCATCGTGGGCCGAACGCAGGACAACGACCTGCAGATCGACAGCCGTTTCGTGAGCCGCCACCACTGTCAGATCGTCACGACCGCCAACTCGTCCGTGATCGAGGACCTGAACAGCACGAATGGGATCTATGTTAAATCGAAGCGGGTACGCCGCCATTACCTGAATGACGGAGATGTCGTCGTCATCGGCAAGCATGAGCTGATCTACGTGGACGAGCGGCTGGCGCGCACACGCGCGAGTCTCACGGAGACCGTGCCCGGTGGCATGCCACCGGGGCTGCACACTCAGACAGAGACCGAGATCGAAACCGAGAACGACGGGGACGTTTAGCCACGACAGCCCGGTCGGAACGCCTCATTCGAGTGCGGACCGAAGGCCGGCGTCACTCTTCCGGTTTGCCCGTCAATTGCGCTGGATCGCCGTAATTCGCACGGAGTTGGCGATAGTCGCGACGCCGCAAGGCGATGACGCTGCCCCCCAGCAGCCCCGTCAGGCCCAGGAGGCCCAGCAAGAGGCTGAGGAACCACGAAGTCAGGAGATAGCTCCCTGTGAGAGCGGCCAAGCCACAGGCCATGTAAACCCACGGGAGGCCTTCGTACAGGGGACGGGATAGACGCTTCTGCGAACGTTTCATCTCCCGATCCTAACCGGCCGGGAGAGTTCGGCCAAGTACACGTTCCAGGCGCGCGCCGCGGTTGCAGCGCATCACGGCGCCTCGGCGGCGCGACTCAGCGGCCGCCCTTGCCCCCGACCAGCTTGTCGACGAGCCGGCCGAACAACGAAGGCTTCCATCCCTCCACGCGAAAATCGGTCTTGGTTGAACCACGGCGTTTCACTTCGGTGAGCAGATCCGGGGGAAGCTTCAGCTGGGGCACTTCGACGGTGGCGGGCTCGGCGTGCATCGGAGAGTCCTCGACGAAAATTGGATGAATTGGTGTGAACGACGGGCAGCAAAGTACGGACCCGGAGGACACCGCGGAGTGCACGCCGTCACAGCTTCACAATCGCTCCCGAGACGAGTTTTGCGAGCGTCGCGCACGGGAGACGCCCCTCAGCGCAAGGTCAAACGAGCGTTGATTATGTTTGACGACACGGGCGACGGGTTGCGGCACAAATGGCCCCGCCCCGTCGCCCGGCCGCACCGCGGGAGCTGCGTATTCCTTCGCGTTCGGGGAGGCTCCGCTCCATCCCGCGCGCACAGAATGGAACGCGTGAGGCCTGGCAGCGAGAGCGTATTCGCAACGCGTTTCGGCAAATTCGCGCGTCAGCGGGCGCGCGAGCCGGATATCGGAGGTGTGTAAATCCTAGCCGGTGCCGCCCACCGTGAGCCCGTCGATTCGCAACGTCGGCTGGCCGACACCGACCGGCACACTCTGGCCTTCCTTGCCGCAAGTGCCCACGCCCTCGTCCAGTTTCAGATCGTTCCCGACCATGCTCACTCGCGTCAGCACATCCGGCCCGTTTCCGATGAGCGTCGCGCCCTTGATGGGCGCGCCCAGCTTGCCGT
>Ga0207707_10004599_pt1 | contig 12119 bp, 10 predicted proteins | sample KBSC83BmetaG_FD_184336 | JGI IMG/M metagenome (GOLD analysis project Ga0207707, IMG submission 184336) | Corn rhizosphere microbial communities from Kellogg Biological Station, Michigan, USA - KBS C8-3B metaG (SPAdes) (version 2) | ecosystem: Host-associated > Plants > Roots > Rhizosphere ... | reverse complement strand
ATCGATCTGCATTCCGAAGTCCGTCGCGATCTTCTGCGAGAGCGCCCAGTCATTGTTCCAGCCGCCCTGATTCTTGTAATCCTGAATGGCGTCGCGGCTCACTGTCTTACCCGTGAAAAATCTCACCGTCTGAACGATGGACTCGCGATACGACTCCGTCACCTCCGCCAGAACTCCGTCCATGTCGAACACGATTAGCGAGTCCACAGAGCCTCCAGCTCGTTGAGGAAGCGCTCAATCTGCGGCCGATTGCCAATGGTGACGCGGACGCATCCCGGAAGTTCATAACTGCGGTCGCGGATAAGGACGCCACGATCGCGCAGCGAATCGCGAATTGGAATGGCGCGGTCTCCGGCGCGGAATAACACGAAATTCGCCTGGCTGGGATAGAACGGAATGCCCAGTTTGCGGAGCCCGTCGTATACCATCTCACGCGCTGCCAGCACTTCTTTGGCATAGTTCGCGACGTATTCGCGATCTTGAATCGCCGCGCGGGCCGCGATCACCGCCAGCATGTTGACGCTATACGGCGATTGCGCCTTTTGCATCCAGCGCACGTTCTCGACCGACGAAAACAGGCATCCGCAGCGCATCGCGGCCATCCCAAAGACTTTCGAAAACGTCCGGCTGACAAACAGATTCGGATACTGGCGCACTAAGGGCAGGGTAGTCACGCCGCAAAATTCGAAGTAGGCTTCATCGATGAGGACAGCAGCCTTGGGCGCGGCGTCGAGTATGCGGCGGACCGGGTCCACGCCGATTCCGGTGCCGGTCGGATTGTTGGGATTCGCGATTAGAATCGCCTTCGTCGCCGGGCGAATCGCCGTGATGAACTCTTCGAGCGGAAACGCCAGATCTTCGGGTGCGTAGCCAATCTCGCGCACGCTGGCGCCGGCCAGCTCCGCGTAAAATCGGTACATCGCGTACGACGGCTTGAGCAGCAGGACGTCATCGCCGTCGTCGATAAACGTATTGATCAGCACCTGAATGGCTTCGTCGGTGCCGTTTGAGAGCAGCAGTTCGCCCGGCGCCACCGCGAAGTAGGCAGCGAGCTCGCGCATAGCGTCGATGTATTCCGGGTACACCGTCAACGCGTCTGCTGTCAGGTGTTGCTTGAGATATTCGATCACCTTCGGCGAACAGCCAACAGTGTTCTCGTTGAAATCCAGGCGCAGCTTGCCTTGGCGTCCGCCGGTGGGCGGATGATAGGGCGCCATCTTCTGCACGGCGGGCCGCGGCGTCAAGCTTCTACTCATTGCGCACCTCCGCCGAGCGAGCGTGCGCTTCCAACCCTTCGGCGCGCGCCAGCGCCGCGATCGCGGGTGTCAGTTTTGCGAGTCCTTCGCGGCTGAGTTCCTGCACAGCGATCACCTTGACAAAATCGGCGGCCGAGAGCCCGCCGCGCTGCCGGGCCGCGCCGGAGGTCGGCAAGACGTGATTCGGACCGGAAGCATAATCGCCTGCTGACTCCGGGCTCGACGCGCCGACGAACACCGCTCCAGCGTGGCAGATCTTCGCCAGCAGACTGCCGTCATGCAGCCCCAAGTGCTCCGGTGCAAGAGCGTTGGACACTTCGACGGCTTGCTCCAGGCTGTCGAGCACAACAATCGCGCCGTTGTTTTCGATGGACTGCCACGCCACCGCGGCAGTCGGTAGCGTCGCCAGTTGCGCGTCCACTTCTTTAGCGACAGCGTCCGCCAAGGCGCGAGACGTCGTGAGCAAGATGGCGGAAGCGTCGACATCGTGCTCGGCTTGCGCCAGCAAGTCGGCCGCGATCCAGCGCGGGTCACCATCGGCCGCGATGATGACGATTTCGGTTGGACCGGCAATGAAGTCGATGCCGGTTTCGCCCGCGATGAGCTTCTTGGCGGCGGCAACATATATATTGCCTGGGCCCACAATCCGATCGACCTTCGGCACCGTCTCGGTCCCATACGCCAGTGCGGCGATAGCCTGCGCGCCACCCATGCGGAACATGTGCGTAACACCCAGCCACTGCGCGATGCCCATAATCTCGGCGCTGGGATTCGGGCAGGCGACGCAGATCGTATTCACACCCGCTACCTGCGCCGGGATCACGGTCATCAGCAGAGTGGAGGGCAGGGGATAGCGGCCCGCCGGAACATAAGCGCCCATGGCATCGAGCGAGCGCACGATCTGCCCCAGCCTGCGGCCATCCGCGAAATCAGTGAACCATTCACGCGGGAGTTGCAGCTCGGCATACTCGCGGATATTCTTCGCCGCGGTCTCGACTGCTTGTGCAAACGCCGGCCGCAAAGTTCCGCGGACTTCGATGCGGACGCTGGAGCCTTCGAAGCCATCGAACTTGCGCGCGTATTCGAGCAGCGCCGCATCGCCACGCTCGCGTACCGCAGCGAGAATCGGCGCGACGATGCGCTCGGCGTCTTCCAGGCGCACGGTCTTTCGCTCGCTCAGCACCGCCGCTTCTTTAGATGTGAGTATTCGGATCATTGCTCTAATGCCGTCACATTATGATTTTGTTCAGCGGATATTCCACGATGCCCTGCGCGCCTGCACCCTTGAGCCGCGGAATAATCGTGCGCACAGTGGACTCTTCGAGAATGGTGTTCACCGCCAGCCAGCCGTCTTCGCTCAGCGTCGAAATTGTCGGGCGCTTGAGCGCGGGCAGCACCGCCAGCACCGCCTCCAGGTTGATCTTCTCCACATTGAGCATCAGGCCGACTTTGCCGAGCGCATTGATGGCGCCTTGCAGCAGCATCTTCACGTCTTCCAGTTTCTGGCGCTTTGCCGGGTCCTGCCACGAACTAACGTTGGCGATCAACTGCGTATTGGATTCCAGCACCGTTTCGATAATGCGCAGCTTATTAGCGCGCAGCGAGGAGCCGGTCTCGGTCACTTCAACGATAGCGTCGGCGAGTTCGGGAGGCTTGACTTCAGTAGCGCCCCAACTGAATTCGACTTTCGCCGCGACGCCGTTGCGTTCAAGATACCGCTTGGTTGCTGCGACCAGTTCCGTCGCGATAATTTTGCCTTGCAGATCCTTTACCGATTTGTAGGGCGATGCCTCGGGCACCGCCAGCACCCAGCGCACTTTGCCGAAGCTCTGTTTGGCGTAGATAAGATCGGCGACATTCTCGACGTGCGCTTCGTTCTCCTCCACCCAATCGCGGCCGGTCAGGCCGGCATCCAGCACGCCGTCTTCGACGTAGCGCGCCATTTCCTGCGCGCGAATCAGCATGCACTCGATTTCAGGATCGTCGATCGCCGGAAAATACGAACGGCTGCTGGTGGTGATCTGGAATCCGGCGCGCCGGAACAGATCCACCGTGGCGTTCTCCAGACTGCCTTTAGGAATTCCAAGTTTGAGTTTCATGATTTATAGACGGCGGCGGGATCGTAGGTCCGCTCCTCGCTGACCTTCCACTCGCCGTTTTCGAGACGCCGGAAAAAGCAGCTCTGGTAGCCCTCGTGGCAGACGCCGGGACCTTGCGCCTCGACTTTGACCAGCACGGTGTCGAGATCGCAGTCGGCCGAAATATCTTTAACCACCAGGCGATGGCCGGAGCTTTCGCCCTTTAGCCACAGCTTATTGCGCGACCGGCTGTAGAAAGTAGCGAAGCCGGTTTCGACCGTCTTGCGGAAGGCTTCTTCATTCATGAAGCCGACCATCAGGACGCGGCCGGTTGCGTCATCTTGAATCACCGCCGGAAGCAGTCCGTCAAGTTTTTTGAAATCGAGTTGCATGTTTTAACCCCGAAAAAGTTTAATCCCAAAAAGAAAGCCCGCCAGGATCGACCGGCGGGCTCTCGAAACGATCTGAAATCGGTTTGTGATTACGAATGAGAGCGTCGCGCCATGGGATGCCCGTGGTGGTGATGGGGTCCGTGATGATGGCGGCGCGCGACGAACATGAAACACTAGTGTAGCACGCCCGATTCACACTCGCAGCGCTTGATCCAGGTCGGCGATGATGTCCTCGATCGCCTCAATGCCGGTTGAAATGCGCACCAGATTGTCGCGAATGCCCGAGCGCTCACGATGCTTGGGCGAAATCTCCCGATGCGAGGACATGGCGGGATAAAGCATCATGGTGTGCACATCGCCAAGTGAGGTGGCGCACACGATCATCTTCAGCTTTTCCATAAAGGCGAAGACTTCCGCTTTGCCGGCGTTCTTCAGTTCAATCGTCACCATTGCGCCGAAGAGGTCCGCAGGCAGCAGGCGCTGGATATTCGCTGCATCGGGATGCGCCGGGTCGCCCGGAAAATGGACCCGCTCGATCCGCGGATGCGTCTTGAGCCATGACGCCAACTGACGGGCATTGGCACACTGCTTCGCCATGCGCAGCGCTAGCGTCTTTATCCCGCGCATGGTCAAATACGCTTCGAACGGACCCAAATTAGGGCCCAGAACGCGTAGCAGCGTGGTCAACGTTTCAAAATTCTCGGCGTCGGAAATTACCAGGCCGCCGAGCACATCGCCGTGCCCCGCCAGGTATTTGGTCGCGCTGTGGATCACGATGCTGGCGCCGAGATCAAGCGGCCGCATCAGCATCGGCGTAGCGAACGTGTTATCGACGATGAGCGGCGCGTCCGAGGCGCGCGCCATCGCGGCGATCTTGTCGAGCGCGCACACCCGCAGCAGCGGATTAGTAATGGACTCCACCACCACCGCGCCCGGCTTGGCCGCCTTGATCGCGGCCTCGAACGCCGGCAGATCGGACGCATCCGCAAACGTGGTCTCGACGCCCAGTGCGCCGAAGACCGTCATCAACATGTTGGTGGTTGCACCGTAAAGCACATGACCCGCGACCACGCGCTTCGGCCGATCGACGAGCGCCGCCAGCACCGCCAGATGCATCGCCATCATGCCCGAGGAGCAAGCCAACGTGGCGTGGCCGCCTTCCAGTTCATTCACCAATTCTTGCAGCGCGTTCACTGTCGGATTGTCATAGCGGGCGTAGGACGGACCCTGCTCTTCGCGACCGAAAATGCGGTCGAGCTGATCCATCGATTCGTAGGCGTAACTGGACGCGGTATAAATCGGAGTGGTGACGGGTATGAAATTGCCCGCCTTCTTGCGATCGCCTACGTGAACGGTTTTGCTTTCGAACTTCATGATCGTTTCCAGCGGACTCCCTCTTTTGTATCTTCCAGGATGATGCCTTGGTCCGCGAGCCCGGCGCGGATCTGGTCGGCGCGCGCGAAGTCGCGGGCTTTCTTGGCGGCAGTGCGCTCGGCGATCAGGCCGTCGATCTCGGCATCCGACAGGCCGCCTTCCTTGACGGAGGGCTTGAGCACATCGAAGATCGAGTCGAATCGCCGCAGAAATTCCAGCGCCGCGATGGCATTGCCGGCCAGAAACTCCCCCGCATCCATCGCGCTGTTGGTGTCGCGAATATATTCGAACACCGCGGCCAGCGCTTCGGCGGTATTGAGATCGTCATCCAGTGCCTCGTCGAAGGCTTTGTGAGCTTCGCCCGTCCTCGTCTCCAGTTGCGCGTTATTGCCGTCGGGGAACGTGGCGGTTTCCAGGCGCAGCTTGTAATTGCGCAGGCGGTCGATGGAAGTCGCTGCGGCCTTCAGTCCCTCGAACGTGAAGTTCAGCTTCTTGCGATACGGCACCGACGCCAGCAGGTAGCGAATCGCTTCCGGCGTGTAGCCTTCCTGCAGCAGATCGCGCAGCGTATGAAAGTTGCCCAGCGACTTCGACATCTTCTGTGCATCGATGCTCAAGTGTTCCGCGTGCAGCCAGAAGCGCGCAAAAGGTTTGCCGGTGATCGCCTCCGATTGCGCAATCTCGTTCTCATGATGCGGGAACGTGAGGTCGACGCCGCCGGTGTGGATGTCGAGCGTCTCGCCCAGATACTTCATCGCCATCACGGAGCACTCGATGTGCCAGCCCGGCCGGCCCTCACCGAGCGGCGTCTGCCACGCAGGCTCTTCTTCCTTCTTAGCCTTCCACAACACGAAATCGCGCGCGTCGGCCTTATCGTATTCGTCCATGTCAACGCGTGCGCCGGAGCGAATGCCGCTGAAATCGTTATGCGAGAGCTTGCCGTACTCGGGAAACTTGGCGATGCGGTAGTAAACCGAGCCGTCGCTGATATAGGTGTAGCCGCGCTCTTCGAGTTTCTGAATGGCGCTCACCATATCGTGAATGTGATCGGTGGCTTTGGCGATGTGTTCGGGGCGCTGCAGGCGCAGGGTCGCGGTGTCTTCAAGGAAGGCAGCGGTATATTTGGCGGTGTACTCGTAGATGGTCTTGTGCTCGGCGGCGGCATGGCGGATGATCTTGTCTTCGATGTCGGTGATATTCATCACGTGATCCAGTTCGAAGCCACGCGCCGCGAGCCAGCGCCGCAAGATGTCCTGAAAGGTGAAGGTCCGCAGGTTGCCGATGTGGACGTAGTTGTAGACCGTAGGCCCGCACGTGTACATGCGCACCACATTGTCGTGCAGCGGGGCGAAGGGCTCCACTTTTTGAGTGAGGGTGTTGTAGAAACGCAGGGCCATAGCAAGACGATTCTTTCCATCGTAGCAGCCCGTGGCGCGGGGTCGGGTTGGGAGCGTGGGTTAAATCTGCGTCTTCGGTTGAAGGCTGCCCCTGGCTAAGAGCACGGTTGCGCGAATGCAATATCCGAGAAGGAGGCAAGCCGCGCAGGCAGGTAGGCCCAGGATTACGATGGCCGGTCCTTCATTGTTGAGAAGCGACCACCAAGCTACACCGCCGAGCGGCTGAGCGATCAAAGTTGCGAGCACCACACACACGGGAACGAGCCAGCCCTTATTGAATGCGAATAGGCCGGCAACAAACGACGCGGCCAATGACCAAGCGCCCAAGATGTCGTCGAGGCGGTCGCTGGGGTTAGAGAATTCGCAGTCTACACACCAAGGCGTGGGATGTATCGCTAGGGCTCCAAGCGTCGCCAGCGAAATCGTAACGGAGCCACGAGAGCGCACCTTTGCGAACAAGGTTTGAGCACGACTCTCCACAACGTCATGATCGTAGATTCCGAATCAAGAGGCCCCCGGCAATTCACGAACGCTCCACACGTGAGCACCGGGTTGGCGCAGCAGAACCATCGATTATCTTGCAGTGAGATTCGGACTCTGAGACAATCGGATTGAATCGCATTTAGATTATGAAGGCGCCCATTCCATCCGTCTTCGACTTGAGCCCGGCCGAAAAGCTGCAATTGGTCGAAGATCTGTGGGATGACCTGGCAGCGACTCCTGATGAAGTGCCGATTCATGACTGGCAGATAGAAGAACTCGCACGCAGGAAGGCCAACCTGCAGCGCAACCCAGGTTCCGTCACGGACTGGGATAGCGTGAAGCGCCGTGTGCGCGGCCTAAATGGCCGCTAGACTGTTTCTCACTCTCGAAGCCGATCAAGATATCGCGGAAGCCTACAAGTGGTATGAGGACCGGCGTCTTGGACTCGGAGAAGAGTTCCTTCGCTCTGTCGAAGGCTACCTCCATACCATTCGGCGTCGTCCGGAGCTGAGCGCGCCAGTCTATGAGCACTACCGGCGAGCATTGGTGCGGCGATTTCCATAATGCATTTTCTACGAATTCGAGGAAGCGACGGTCACGGTCTTTTACATTGTCCATACGGCTCGTGATCCAGACAAATGGCGCGCGCGATTTCCGTAAAGTGGTCCCGCACCTACAATAGTTCTCAGTGTTCAGTTTTGAAATTCAAGCCACCTGTCCGCATACCGGGGCGCGGGCGGGCATTTTACATACCTCCCATGGCGACATCGACACGCCCGTCTTCATGCCGGTCGGTACGCAGGCCACTGTCAAAGGTCTGCTCCCGCGGGATTTGATCAACGATCTCGACGCGAAGATCATTCTCGGCAACACCTATCATCTCTATCTGCGGCCGGGGCACGAGACCATCCGCCGCCTCGGCGGGCTGCATAAGTTCATGAACTGGCCGCGGGCCATCCTCACCGATTCCGGAGGCTTCCAGGTCTTCAGCTTGAGCGGGCTGCGCAAGATCAGCGAAGAAGGCGTGATGTTCCAGTCGCACCTCAACGGTGACCGCCACATGTTCACGCCCGAATCGACCATCGATGTTCAGCTCGCCCTCGGTAGCGACATCATGATGGTGCTCGACGAGTGCCTGGAATTTCCCGCGACCCACGAGGCCGCACGTGTGTCGATGGAACGAACCGTTTCTTGGGCCAGAGCTGCGTATACCCACTACCGTCTCCATGGAAATGACGGAAACCGCGCGTGCTTCCCCATCGTCCAAGGTTCGATGTATCCCGATCTCCGCCGCGCCTGCGCCGAGCAGCTACTCGAACTCAACGCCGGCGGCTATGCGATCGGAGGCCTCTCCGTAGGCGAGCCGCGGGCCCTCAGTCTGGAGATGACCGAACTCACCACTCCGCTGCTTCCGTCGGACCGGCCGCGCTATGTGATGGGCGTCGGGATGCCCGAAGAGCTGCCTGAATACGTCGCGCGCGGCGTCGACATGATGGATTGCGTACTACCGTCGCGTAATGCTCGTAACGGGTACTTATTCACTACTTTCGGACGCGTGGTCATCAAGCAGGCCCAATACAAAGAAGACCCGCGGCCTATCGATGAGGCTTGCAGTTGTTATACTTGCCGCAACTTTTCGCGCGCCTATCTGCGCCATCTTTTCCTGGCCGGCGAGATGACGTTCTCTACGCTGGCCACTCTGCACAATTTGCAGCGCTACCTTGACATCATGCGGGAGATCAGGCAGGCTATACTATTCGGGAAGGTCCCTGAGTACCTAAAGGCCACCCGCCAGAACCAGGTAGAAGCATCCGGCTAAGTCCAAGATCGTTGTAAATTCCAAATGAGTTTTCTCGGCTTCATTATCTTTGTGCAAACGGCCGCCAATCCGGTGGCCAGTTTTTTGCCGCTGATCGCCATCGTGGCGATTTTCTACTTCCTGGTCTTCATGCCCATGCAGAAGCAGAAGAAGCAGCAGGCGCAGATGCTGGCGGATCTGCAGACCGGCGCCGAAGTGCTCACTACCGGCGGAATCATCGGCACGATTGTCAGCATTACAGGGGACCTGCTGATCTTGCGGGTGAAGCCTGATAATATCAAGTTGCAGCTTTCGCGAGCCTCCGTGGCCAGCCTGGTCCGGCAGGAGTCCGCAATAGAAGAGAAGAAGTAATCACGGGCTGACTCATATGACAAGCAATCTCAAAATCAAGATCCTGGTGATCGTCGTCGTCATCTTGGCGTGTATCTACGGCATCATCGGCCTGCCGACCTCGAAAGAAATGCTAGTCGACAACTGGCATAAGAATATCCACCTGGGGCTGGATCTTAAGGGCGGAAGCCAACTGGTGCTGCAGGTCCAGATCCAGGACGCCTTCAAGGCGGAAGCCGATACCGTGATCCAGCGCCTTAAGGATCAGCTCGGCGCCAAGGGAATCGCCTACGCGGATATGAGCCGCAACGATCCGCCCACCATTCAGACAGCTGATACCATCCAGGTCGACGTTAAGGGCGTGCCGGCCACTTCGGCGGGCGACTTCCGCGCGATCGTCAACGATAATTACAGCGGCGTCTGGAACCTGACATCGATCAACCCGACCGATTACCGGCTGACCATGAAGACCAGCGAAGCGCTCAAGCTGCGCGCCGACACGCTCACCCAGAGCATGAACACCATTGAGAAGAAGATCAACGCTCTGGGCCTGGCGGAATCTAGCGTACAGCAGCGCGGGGGCAGCACCACCGAGTCGGAACTGCTGGTGCAGTTGCCAGGCGTCGACGATCCGGCACGCGTGAAGCAGATCTTGAAAACCGCGGCCATTCTGGAGCTGTATGAGGTGATCGACGGGCCGTTTTCGTCGCGGGAAGAGGCGCAAGCCAAGCACGGCGGCGTGCTGCCGTTAAACAGCCAGATACTGGGCAGCACAGCCCGCGGCGGCGCTTCGCCGGAAGTTTACATTTTGTCGCGGACACCGGTAGTGACCGGGCGCGATCTGCGCGACGCCAGCCCGGGGCAGGATCAGAACGGGCGCTGGGAAACGCGGTTTCAGTTGAGTCAGGATGCCGCCCAGCGCTTTGAGCGCTTTACCGGCGCGAATATCGGGAAGCAACTGGCCATCGTGCTCGACAAGAACGTTCTGAGCGCGCCGACCATTCAGGCCAAGATCGGCGATAGCGGCGTCATCACCGGCATTGGCACACATGATGACGCAGCCGATCTCGCGCTGAATCTGCGCGCGGGCTCGCTGCCGGCGGGCGTCGAATATCTGGAAGAGCGCACGGTTGGTCCGTCGCTGGGCGCGGATTCGATCCGGGCGGGCCTTTATGCAGGCATCGCCGGCGTGATCGCCGTAGTGCTGGTGATGCTGGTTTATTATAAGAAGAGCGGCATCAACGCTACCCTGGCGCTGATTCTGAATGCCGTAATTTTGATCGCGGCGCTGAGCTATTTCGACGCGGTTCTAACATTGCCTGGAATCGCCGGCGTGATTCTGACCATTGGTATGGCGGTCGACTCCAACGTGCTGATTTTCGAACGCATTCGCGAGGAGCTGCGCTCCGGCAAATCGGTAATCGCGGCGGTGGACGCGGGGTTCGGCAAAGCCTTCCTCACGATTATCGATACTCACGTGACCACGGTGGTTTCGTGCGCGTTTTTGTTTCTCTTTGGCACCGGCCCGGTGAAGGGATTTGCCGTGACGCTGGTGATTGGTTTGATCGCAAACGTCTTCACCGCTGTGTTCGTTTCCCGTACGATCTTTGACTGGGAATTGGGACAACAGCGCAATGTGACGGCCTTGAGTATTTAGGAGCTTTGAAGTTTTTGGGAATTGTGGTAACTTGGAAAGCCGTTGCGGTTGGCGCAGGAACTTTTTGCGCTCGCACGGTGTCTATTAAAGGCGAGCGAAGAAGTCTCTGCCGGTAACCGGTTCGATGGAATTATTTAAGAACACAAATTTCGATTTCCTCGGCAAGAAGTGGCCGTTCATCATTGGCTCCCTGATCCTGACAGTCGCTGGATTGGTCAGTCTGGCGGTCCATGGCGGGCCAAACTACGGCATCGACTTCAAGGGCGGAGCGCTCCTCTATCTTCGTTTCAATCAGGAGCCGCCGGTGCAGAAGATCCGCTCGGCGCTCGAAAGCAAGATCACGGGCGAAGTGTCGGTGCAGCAGATCACCGGGCAGCCTGAGGTTTTGGTGGGCACCGAGATCCACGACGAAAAAGAGCTGAACGCCGACCGTCAGATCATTGAAGACACTCTGCGGGCTACCTTTGGCGCAGCGGACGGCAAGCTGGATTTGAATAATTCCGCCGCCGATCAGTTGGCCGACAAGCTGCGCGGGCCCCTGCTCCAGGCGGGTGTGGCGATTTCCGAGCAAGAATTGCAGGATGTAGTGAAGAATATCGAAGCTTTCCGCGCCTCCAAGGGCGGACTCTTGAGCTCGCTCGATCAACTCTCCGGCGTGCAGGGCGTTACGCCGCAGGTTCTGGCAGCCGTCAAGCAACAATGCGCGCTCGGTCCATTTACGATTCTGTCGGCTGATGTGGTCGGACCGAAGATCGGCAAGGATCTGCAGCGGCAGGCGATTTTGGCGACTTTGTACGCGCTGGGCGGGATGCTGGTGTACATCGCCTTCCGCTTCGAATGGATTTATGGCGTGGCGGCGGTGGTGGCGGTATTCCACGACACCATCATTACGATCGGACTGTTCTCGCTGTTCAATAAACAGATTTCACTCACCGTAGTGGCGGCGCTGCTGACCCTGGTGGGTTATTCGATGAACGACACCATCGTGGTATTCGATCGGATTCGTGAAAACCTGAAGCTGGTGCGGCGCGAGTCGCTGACCAATATCATCAACCTGAGCGTGAATCAGACCTTGAGCCGGACGATTATGTCGAGCGGTCTGACTTTTTTGACCGCCATGGCGCTATTCTTGTTCGGCGGTCAGGTATTGAACAGCTTCTCCTTTGCTTTAGTGGTAGGAATTTTGGTGGGAACGTACTCCTCGATTTTCATTGCGAGCCCAATCCTGGTATTCTGGCAGAACTTCGTCGATTCGAGAGGATCGAAGGCCCCAGTGCCGCCGGTCAAGCCGGTACGAGAAGTTCCGCAGGGGACAACTGGAAATCGCAAGGCA
>Ga0207707_10004596_pt1 | contig 12123 bp, 13 predicted proteins | sample KBSC83BmetaG_FD_184336 | JGI IMG/M metagenome (GOLD analysis project Ga0207707, IMG submission 184336) | Corn rhizosphere microbial communities from Kellogg Biological Station, Michigan, USA - KBS C8-3B metaG (SPAdes) (version 2) | ecosystem: Host-associated > Plants > Roots > Rhizosphere ... | reverse complement strand
GCAAGGAATCATGCTTCGAAGCTCGGATTTCCGGCAAATCCGGATACGGCAAAACGCCGTTTCAGGATTCCAAATCAACGGCTTGGGAGTTCTTCACGGACGACGCTTTCGCCTCGTGCATTGAAGCCACGTCCCTAAGGCACACTCCGACGCACCGTCTCCGGATTGCGCGTACGCGCCTAGTAACTTCGCATTCGTGCAAGCTGGTCGGCGTGGTAGTTGGCGTCGCCGAACAATTCCTCGCAGACGCGCGCGCGCTTCATGAAGAAGCCGATGTCGAACTGGTCGGTCATGCCCATGCCGCCATGCATCTGCACGCCTTCCTGCACGGCGCGCGTCGCGGTGGTGCCGGCCCGGGCCTTGGCGACGGCGACCGCGTTCGCGGCGTGATCGAAATTGCCGTCGAGCGTCTGCAGCGCCTTCAGCACCGCGGCGCGGGTAATCTCGATGTCGATATAGAGTTGAGCTGCGCGGTGCTGCAACGCCTGGAATTCGCCGATCGCCTTGCCGAACTGCTTGCGCTCCCTGAGATAGTTCACGGTGCGCGAAAACACCTCCTCGCTCAGGCCGACCATTTCGGAAGCGACCGCCCCGCGGCCGATATTGAGCACCCCTTCAAGCAGTGCAAACCCCTGATCGACCTCGCCCAGCACGTGATCGGCATTGACCTCGACCTGATCGAAATCGATGCGCGCGGCGTTGTGGGCGTCGACCATGATGGTGCGCTCGGTCGCAATGCCCTTGGCCCTGGGGTCGACCAGGAACAGCGTGACGCCGTCGCGCTTGCCGGCGGCGCCCGCCGTGCGCGCCGCGACGATCAGGAGATCGGCGACATGGCCGTCGACGACGAGCGCCTTCGAGCCAGAAAGCTTGAACCCGTTACCGGCGCGCACGGCCTTCAGTTCGGTCTGCAGCGGGCGATGTTTCGAGCCCTCGTCGACCGCGAGCGCGGCGATCAGGCTGCCCGCGGAAATTTTCGGCAGATATTCGGCCTTCTGGGCGGCACTGCCGCCGCGCGACAACGCCGATGCCGCGAGCACCGCGGTCGACAGGAATGGCGACGGCATCAGGGTGCGGCCGATCTCCTCCATCACGACGCCAGCCTCGACACAGCCGAGCCCGCTGCCGCCGAAATCCTCCGGCACGAGGAGACCGGAAAACCCCATCTCGGCAAAACTCTTCCAGAGCTCGCGCGAGAAGCCCGTGGCGTCCTTCGCATCACGCAAGCCGCGCAGATGCGACACCGGCGTCTTGTCTGAGATCAGGCCGCGCGCGCTGTCTCGCAGCATCGATTGTTCTTCTGACAGGACGAGGGCCATGGGTAGGATTCCGGATTAGAAGTAAAACCTGGATTCGTCATTCCGGGCCGCGTCGCAGACGCGAACCCGGAATCTCGGGGTTCCGGGCTCGACGCTTCGCCCCGGAACGACCGTCGCTACGCCCCCGGCAGATCGAGGATGCGCTTGGCGACGATGCCGAGCATCACCTCGGAGGTGCCGCCTTCGATCGAGTTGGCCTTGGTGCGCAGCCAGGCGCGCGGACGGGCGCCGCCGCGTGAGCGTTCGCCTTCCCATTCCAGCGCGTCGATGCCGCCGGCTGACATCAATATCTCGTAGCGGCGCTTGTTGAGCTCGGTGCCGTAATATTTCATCGCCGACGAAAACGCCGGATGCGCCTGTCCTGCCTTGTTCAGGTCGACCATGCGCTCGGCGGCGGCCGCGAGCGCGGCCTCGTCGACCTCGAAGGAGGCAATCTGGCCGCGCAACACCGGATCTTCCAGCCGGCCCTGCTCGTCGGCGCCGATGGAGTCGGCCGCGATCTGGCCGAGCGGACGGCCGACGCCGCGCTCGCCCATGCCGGAGATCATCGCCCGCTCGTGCTGGAGCAGGTATTTCGCGACATCCCAACCGCGGTTGACGGTGCCCACCACATGCGACTTCGGCACGCGCACATTGTCGAAGAAGGTCTCGCAGAACGGCGAATAGCCGGAGATCAAGAGGATCGGCCTGGTCGACACCCCTTTCGAGGCCATGTCGAACAGGATGAAGCTGATGCCGTCATGCTTTTTCGCGGAGGGATCGGTGCGCACCAGGCAGAATATCCAGTCGGCGTAATTCGCATACGACGTCCAGATCTTCTGGCCGTTGATGACATAATCGTCGCCGTCGCTTGCTGCCCGCGTCTGCAGCGAAGCAAGGTCGGAGCCGGCATTCGGCTCGGAATAGCCCTGGCACCAGCGGATCAGCCCTGCTGTAATGTCAGGCAGATGCTCCTTCTTCTGCGCCTCGGTGCCGTATTTGAGCAGCGCCGGTCCGAGCATGGAGATGCCGAACGAGGTCAAGGGCTGACGCGCACCGATCGCGGCCATTTCCTGACGCACGATCTTGGCCTCCTCGCCGTCGAGGCCGCCGCCGCCATATTCCTTCGGCCAATGCGGCACGGTCCAGCCCTTGTCGCGCATGCGCTCGAACCAGACGCGCTGCGCGTCGGACGAGAATTTGGCGTTGCGCCCGCCCCAGAAGGTGTCGCCTTCGGAAGCCTGCGGCTTGCGCATTTCTGGCGGGCAATTCTGCTCCAGCCATTCGCGCGTTTCTTGGCGGAATTTTTCCAGGTCGGCCATGGTACATTTCCACTGTAAAGATCGTTGGACCGACCTTAGCCCGGGTGCAGCGGATTTCAATATGCCGCTGCAAAAGTCGGCTGTGTCGCGCTGCCGCGCGATCGGCTATATCGATCTGGCGGTAACGATTGAAAAACAAGAGGAAACGCGGATGAGGCTGAAGTTGCTTTCGCCTGGCGAAATGAGCGCCGAACAAAAACAAACCTATGACGAGGCGGTTGCCGGCAAGCGCGGCTCGGCACCCGCGCCGATGATGGCCTGGCTCGGCAGCCCGGCGATGGCGCGGCACGCCACCCGGCTCGGCGAGGAATTGCGTTTCAACACGCTGTTTCCGGCGAAATTGTCGGAGATCGCGATCCTGGTCACCGCACGGCATTTCACGGCGCATTACGAATGGTGGGCGCACAAGCGCCTCGCGCTGAAAGGCGGCATGGACCCCAGGGTCATCGAGGCCATCCGCGACCGCCGCACGCCCGTGTTCGACGAGCCTGCGGGCAAGACGATCTACGAAGTCGCAAAATCCCTCCATGAGGGCCACGCGCTTTCGAAGACGCTCTATGACGAGGCGGTCACCGTCCTGACCGAGCGCGGGCTGGTCGAGGTGATCGGGCTCTGCGGCTATTACACGCTGGTGTCGCTGACGCTGAACACCTTCGAGTTCGGGCTGCCGGAGGGGGAAGCCTCGGAGCTGATGTGACTTTCTGAAACTCAGCGTTTCACGACGAGCAGCGTTTGCAGGGTGGGCAAAGCGGAGCGTGTCCACCATCTAAGACAAGAGTCTTCGATCGGTGAACACGGCGCAAGCGCGCCTTTGCCACCCCAAGGCTCGGTTGAATGGAGCACTGCATGCCGCAAAATCCACCTGTCATATCAGGCACCCGCATCGGGCACGTGCATCTGAAGGTCGCCGATCTCGACCGAGCGCTCGGCTTCTATTGCGGCGTGCTCGGCTTCGAGTTGCAGCAGCGGATGGGCTCGGGTGCGGCATTCATCTCGGCCGGCGGCTATCACCACCACATCGGGCTCAACACCTGGGAGAGCAAGGGCGGCCATCCGCCGCCGCCGGGCACCACCGGCCTGTTCCACACCGCGATCCTCTATCCGACCCGGCCCGCATTGGCGGACGCATTGCATCGCGTGCTGAGCGCCGGCATCCAGCTCGACGGCGCCAGCGACCACGGCGTCAGCGAGGCGCTTTACCTGCGCGATCCCGACGAGAACGGGGTGGAGCTTTACTGGGACCGGCCGAAGGAAGCATGGCCGCACGCGGCGGACGGTTCGCTCGCGATGTTCACGAAGCGGCTGGATCTGGAGGACTTGCTGCGGCAGCGGGAAGCCTAACCCGGTCGTCATTGCGAGGAGCGAAGCGACGAAGCAATCCAGAGCCTCGCGAATACTCTGGATTGCTTCGCTACGCTCGCGATGACGACGCCTGCCCACGGATCATGATCAGCACGGCCGCCGTCAGCTCCAACGCGATACAGCAATAGAACGGCAGCGTGTAGCTCGCCGAGAGATCGCGCAGCACGCCGACCACGCCGGGGCCGAACGCATAAGTCACTTGCGCGATGGCGGTCTGCAGGCTGACCAGCACGCCGAACGATCGCGGGTCGAATTCCCGCTGCACGATCAGCGACGGCAGCGTGATCAGATTGCCGACAGAGAAGCCGAACACGCCGCAAGCCGCGATCAGCGCATAGTCGTTGCGGAAGTTGATCAGCACCGCCAGCGCCGCCGCCTGGCTCATGAAGGACAGCGCCGAGGCCAGCCGCTGGTTGAGCCGGTCGATGACGGTGGAGAACAGCACGCGGCCGACCACCGCCATGGCCGTCAGCAGCGCGATCGCCGTGGTCGCGCTGGCGCGGCCGATCACGGGATCGAGGAACGAGATCAGGTGCACGATGAAGCCGACCTGGGCGAACAGCACCAGCGCAAACGCCACCGTCACCGAGAGGAAGCCAATGTCGCGCAGGGCGTGGGCGCGGATTTGCGTCGCGGAAGAAGCCCTCGCGGCGGCCGCGACCGCGGCATGCGACAGATGCGGCGGCTTGCCGACAAGGATCAGCACGGCCGGCACCACCAGCGCGAGCATGACCGCTGCCGCGACCATCATCGCCGTCGGGAAGCCGAAATGGCCGATCGCGATGACTAGCAGCGGCACGCCGGCGATGCCGCCGAAGCTTGCGCCGTTCAACGCGAGGCTGATCGCCATGCCACGCTTCCGGTCGAACCAGAGGCCGAGCGTGTTGGTGATCATGCCAAGGCTCATGCCGGCCCAGCCGAAGGCCAGCATTCCGTTGGCGAGATAAAGCTGCCAGGGTTTTGCGACCTGGCCGAGCGAGACTGCGGCGATCGCCGTGGCGCAGGCGCCAGCGATGAGGCAGTTGCGCGGACCGAATTTTTTCACGGCCTCGCTGACGAAGACGACGACCAGCGCGCCGAACAGATAGAAGAAGGTGGTCGCGCCCGAAATCAGCGACGCCGGCCAGCCGTGCTCGCGGTGTAGCTCGGCGAGATAGACGCTCTGGCCGTAGAAGCCGAATGCCCAGCCGAAGGTCGCGATCAGGAAGCAGACGGCGACGATCCGCCATCCCTCATAGCGGAGCGAGCTTTCGTCTGTCGTTGTGATCGGGCTCGAGGCGTCCACTGGCGGCTTCCCTGTTTGCCCGGCAACAGATGAGGCTTGAACCAAAACTCCGCCAGATCAAATCGCTTCGATGCAGATCGAAATGTCAGCAGTTGGCATCAGCGGCTATTCTTGGCGCATGATCCCTCGGGTCGGGCCCGAGGGCATGCTTATCGGAAAACCGGTGCCCACTTTGCGCTACCGCGGCCCTGCGGGTCCGGATCATGCGCTAGATGCTCGGCTCGGGGAATTCGTCGATGGCTTCGAGCCGCGCGCGGCGCTTGGCAAAGGATACGAACGTCAGCACGACGAGTCCGAGCAGCACCGGCGGATAGACCACGAGGTTGACGGCGTTCCAGCCGTAATTCGCGAGCAACTGGCCCGAGGAAAATGAGCCGATGGCCATCGTGCCGAACACCAGGAAATCGTTGAAGGCCTGCACCTTGTTCTTTTCCTGCGGCTGATGCGTCTCCAGCACCAGCGCGGACGCGCCGATGAAACCGAAATTCCACCCCAATCCCAGCACCACGAGCGTCGCCCAGAAGTGCGGCGCGGTGATGCCGGTCAGCCCGATGGTGGCGGCAACTGCTTCGAGCACAAGACCCAGCGCGACAATGGCGGGCGCGCCGAACCGCGCAATCAGCGAGCCCGTGAAGAAGCTCGGGCCATACATCGCGACGATGTGCCACTGGATGCCGAAATTGGAATCGGAGACCGGCAGCCCGCACATCTTCATGGCAAGTGGCGCCGAGGTCATCACCAGGTTCATGATGGGATAGGCGATGACGCCGCACAGCGCCGCGGCGATGAAGCGCGGCTGCCGCGCGATCTCGAGCAGCGGACGGCCGCCATGCAGGTCCGCCGCTGCGGGTTTCGGCGCGTCGACGCCGGCGAGGATCGCCATCGCGACCAGGGCGACGGCGGCCTGCACCATGAAGGAGAACGCGAAGAGATAAGGCGGCCAGATATCCATGGTCCATTGCACGAGCTGCGGACCGAGCACGCCGGCGAACACGCCGCCCGCCATCACCCAGGATACGGCTTTGGGCCGGTAGGCAGCGCTGGCGCCGTCCGCCGCGGCGAAGCGATAGGATTGCGACACCGCGCCATAAAGCCCTCCGATAAAGGTGGCGCAGCAGAACAGCCAGAAGGACGCGTGGAGAATGGCGAAGGCGCCGAGCAGGCCGGTGACGGCGCCGCAACCGGTGCCGATGATGAAGGCGACGCGGCGCCCATAGGCCCGCGAAATCGCGCCCGTCGGCAGCGTGCCGGCGGCCAGCCCCAGCACATACATCGAGAGCGGCACGGTCGCGAGCGAGACGGAAGGGGCGAGGGTGGCACCAATGATCGACCCGGTGGCGAAGATGACGGCCGAATTGGCGCCGGTCAGCGCCTGCGCCGCGGCAAGCCGCACCACATTGGCCCTGACGCGCGCTTCGCTGGCAATCTCCCCGCTGGCGGTCATGTCGATCATCGGCGTTTCCGAATCGGCCTCTGGCAGGCCCGTTTTGCAGGGCGGGACTATGGAGAGATGCAAGGCGCCGATCAACCGGCGCCAGCGGGCGCGGGCCATGCGCTGGCGTCCTGCGTCGCGCGGGCGAACACCAGGACCAGATTGTTGGCGGGCATTTCCACGGTCTCGCGCAGGGCGAGCCCATGGCGGGTAGCGAGCGCTTCGACATCGCCGATATCGCGCACACCCCATTCCGGATTATTCTGGCGCAGGCTGGTGTCGAACACGGCGTTGGAAACGGCGGTATGCCTGCCGTCGCGCTTGAACGGGCCGTAGAGAAACAACAAGCCATCGTCGCGCAGATAGCGCGCGGCGCCGGCGAACAGGCCTTCCGCCACGCGCCAGGGCGCGATGTGGATGACATTGGCGCAGAACAAGGCCAGCAGTTTCGGCGGGCCGCTGCCGTCGTTCATCTCCTGACACCAGACGGGGTTGGCCAGGTCGACCTTCAGCGGCGGACGGATGTTGTTCAGCCCCGCATGCGCGCGCCACGCCAGAATGCTTTTGAGATGCGCTTCATTGAGATCGCTCGGCCACCAGACGATGTCGGGCGCATGGCGGGCGAAATGGACGACATGCTGCCCGGTGCCGCTGCCGGCCTCCAGCACGTCGCCCGATCGGCCGCGCAGGAACCGCTCCAGCACCGCCCAGATCGGCCGATGGTTACGGTGGAAGGCGGCGGCATCGAGCCGGCCTTCAGGCTCGATGCCGCCGCCTTCCTTGCCGAATTCCACCGCATGTTCCGCCATCCATGCTCCGATCTAAAATGCTCCGATCCAAACGTGTCAGGCGTATTTTAACCCCAATTGGACGCACCGATAGTCCGGATTGCCAGAAGATGGCCTTTGTGCTTTTGACGCCCTATATTCGAGTATCAAAAATACCGTCGGAAACGCTCTTGATCCGCAAGCCCGCCATTCCATCTGCACTCGCCGCCGCCTTCGCGCTGGCGCTCTCTGCCGCCTCGGCGCAGGCGCAGTCTGCCGCCGATGGAAAGAAGCTCGCCCTCGACCGCAGCAAGGGCAATTGCCTGACCTGCCATGTGATCAAGGGCGGCGATCTCCCGGGCACGATCGGGCCCGAGCTGAAGGACCTCAAGGGCAAATACGACCGCAGCGAACTCATCGCCATCGTCACCGACGAGACGAAACGCAATCCGCAAACCGTGATGCCGCCATTTGGCCGCAACCGCATTCTGACCGAGCAGGAAATCAGCGCGATCGTCGATTTCCTGCAGACGCTATGACGCTTTTTTCGGAGATTTTTGCCATGGACCTCGACCGGACTTCCGCGACACGCCGCCTGATCCTGAAGGGCGCGGGCTCGGTCGCGCTGGTCGGCCTCGGCTTCGGGAATGTTCCGGCGCTCGCGGCGGCCAACGACAAATATCCGGAGGACGCGTTCAAGCAGAAGAGCGACGCGGACGCGATCAAGGCGCTCTATGGCAAGACCGCGGAAGCGTCCGACAAGGTCAAGCTCGATGCGCCCGAGATCGCCGAAAACGGCGCGGTGGTGCCGATCGCGGTGACGACGACGCTTGCGGACGTCTCCACGATCTCGTTCTTCGTCAGCGAGAACCCGAACGCACTGGCGGCGTCCTATGTAATTCCCGCCGGCACGATACCCGCCATCGCCAATCGCCTGAAGATGGCGAAGACCTGCAACGTGACCGCGATCGTGGAGTCCGGCGGCAAGCTTTATTCCGCGACCAAGGAAGTCAAGGTCACCGTCGGCGGCTGCGGCGGCTAGGACCGGAACACGCGCATGATCCGGCAAAGCGGGAACCGGTTTTCCGACAGGATCATGTGCCAGGAAAGATAGAGGAAGAACCCGATGGCATCGACCATTCGCGTGCGCGCCACCGCCAACGGCGACACCACCGAAGTGCAGGCGCTGATCCAGCATCCGATGGATACCGGCTTTGTGAAGGATGCGCAGGGCCAGATCATTCCGCCGCATTTCATCCAGCAGCTCACCTTCGAACACAACGGCAAGGCTGTCTTCCTGGCCAACTGGGGCACGGCGGTGTCGAAGGACCCTTACGTGAAGTTCAGTTTCAAGGGCGCCAGCAAGGGCGACGACCTCAAGATCAGCTGGGTCGACAACAAGGGTGCGACCGACACCACCACCGCAAAGATCCAGTGACGATGCACGTGCGAACGATCCTAGCTTCCGCCGCCGCCGCGCTCGCTACGGCGGTGCTTGCCTGTGTCGCGGCGTCCGCGATTGCCGCGCCCGACAGGCCCGATCCCGTGGCCGACGCCAAGGCGTTCCAGAATTTCTTCGCGAAGAAATTCCCGAAAGTGAAGTACGAGGACTTCGTCAACGGGCCCTACTCGATGAACGAGGATCTGCATCGGCAGTGGGAGGAGAAGGAACAGTTTCCCCCTTACGAGTTCGCGCTCGAAGCCGGCAAGGAGATGTTCGCGACGCCCTTCAAGAACGGCAAGACCTATGCCGACTGCTTCCCGAACAAGGGCATCGGCATCCGCCAGAACTATCCCACCTTCGATGAGAAAGAAGGCAAGGTCATAACCCTGGAGCTCGCGCTCAACCGCTGCCGCGAGGCCAATGGCGAGGCGCCCTACTCCTATGTGAAGGACGAGATGGCTGCGCTGACCGCCTACATGGCGTTCACATCGCGTGGCAACAAGATGGACATCAAGATCCCCAACGATCCGCGGGCGCTGGCAGCCTACGAGAACGGCAAGCGCTATTTCTACACCCGCCGCGGCCAGCTCAATTTTTCCTGCGCGACCTGCCACGTGCAGAGCCCGGGGGAGCGCATCCGCGCCGAAATCCTCGCGCCCGCGCTCGGCATCATGAATGCGATGCCGATCTACCGCTCGGAATGGTCGTCCATGGGCACGACCAGCCGCCGCTTCATGACCTGCAACAGCCAGACCCGTGCGGTTCCGCTCGAGCCGCAATCGGACGAATATCGCGACGTCGAATATTTCCTGTCTTATGTCGCGAATGGCCTGCCGATCTCGGGACCCGGAGCGCGGCCATGAGCATGATCCGGACCCGAGGGATCGCGTTGGTGCAAAGTGGGAACTGGTTTCCCGGCAAGACCGTGCTCAAATCCAACATAAGGAATTTGGTACTGGCGACGGTGTTGTTGATGGCAGGCGCCTGGCCTGCGCTGGCCGCGTCCGAAGCCGACTACAAGGCGGCTTTTGCCGCGGCCGAAGCCGCCCAGAAGCAGGCGGACGGGTTACGCAACAAGTGGACGACGACGGAAGCGCAGCTTGCGGCCGCGAAGAAGGCGGCGGGCGCCGGCGATTTCGATGCGGCAACCACCGCGGCCAGGGAGGCCGAGGCCCTGGCGAAGGCTTCGATCTTTCAGGCGACCAGCGAGAAGGAACGCTGGAAGGACATGGAAATTCGCTAGCGCATGATCCGGAAAGGTGTGCAGCGGTTTTCCGAAAGGTCATGCGCAAACAACAAGGGTCGCAGGGCGATCTCGCGATGAAGTTCCGCCGGCGGGATTTTCTGAAGCTTTCTGGCGCGGCGGCCTTGTCCGGCGGCATCCTTTCCGCCGCGCGCGCAGCCGACAGCCCGAGCCTCTACGACATCGAGCGCTTCGGCGAAGCGCGCATCCTGCACCTGACGGATACGCATGCCCAACTGCTGCCCGCGTTCTTCCGCGAGCCCAGCGTCAACCTCGGTATCGGCGACATGGCGGGAAAGCCGCCGCATCTGGTTGCCAAGGCTTTTCTCGACCGCTTCGGCATCCGCGCCGACAGCGCCGACGCCTATGCCTTCACTTCGATCGATTTCGAGAAATCCGCCCTGCGCTTCGGCCGCCTCGGCGGCTTCGCCCATCTGAAGACGCTGATCGACAGACTGCGCAGCGAGGCCGGCGAGCACAATTCCGTGCTGCTCGACGGCGGCGACCTGTGGCAGGGCACGGGCCTCGCCAACGCCATGGGTGGCGCCGACATGGTGGAGGCGGCGAACCTGCTCGGCATCGAGGCGATGACCGGTCATTGGGAATTCACCTATGGCGAGGAGGCGCTGCGCAAGAATCTCGGGCGCTTCAAGGGTGAATTCCTGGCGCAGAATGTCTTCCTCACCGATGAAGCGAAGTTCAATGACGCCAAGGCGTTCGATCCCGCCTCGGGCCGCGTGTTCAAGCCGTCGACGATCAAGCAGATCGGCGGCTATCGCATCGCCGTGATCGGCCAGGCGTTTCCTTACGTCCCGATCGCGCATCCCAAGCGCTTCACGCCGGACTGGACGTTCGGCATCCGCGACGACGAACTGCAGAAGCTCGTCAATTTGCACCGCGAGAAGGACAAGGTCGATGCCGTGCTGCTGCTGTCGCATAACGGCATGGACGTCGACCTGAAGCTCGCGAGCCGCGTCACCGGCATCGACGTCATCCTGGGCGGCCACACCCATGACGCCGTGCCCCAACCTGTCGTGGTCAAGAACGCGAGCGGCGTCACGCTCGTTACCAATGCCGGCTCCAACGGAAAATTCCTGGGCGTGCTCGACCTCGATCTCGTCAAGGGCAGGATGAAGGATTTCCGCTACCGGCTGCTGCCGGTCTATTCGGAACTGCTGAAGCCGGATCCGGCGATGCAGGCGCTGATCGAAAGGCTGCGCGCGACGCACGCGACAGAATGGAAGGACAAGATCGCGACCGCCGACCGCCTGCTCTACCGCCGCGACAATTTCTGGGGCTCGACGGACCAGGCGCTCTGCAATGCCTTGCGCAGCGAGCTCAATGCCGAGATCGCGCTGTCGCCGGGCTTCCGCTGGGGCACCACCGTGCTCGCGGGCCAGCCGCTCACCATGGAAGACGTGCTGGCGGAAACCGCCATCACCTATCCAGGCGTCTATGTCCAGGAGATGACCGGCGGGCAGATCAAGGAGACCCTGGAAGACGTCTGCGACAATATCTTCAATGCCGACCCCTATTACCAGCAGGGCGGCGACATGGTCCGTGTCGGCGGCATGACCTACGCCTGCACGCCGTCGGAGAGCATGGGCAAGCGGATCTCGGAGCTCAAGCTGGATAATGGCAAGACGCTCGAGGCCGGCAAGCGCTACAAGGTGGCGGGCTGGGCCTCGGTCAATCCGCAGGACGACAAACCGGTCTGGGACGTGCTCGCGAACTATTTGCGTTCGGGAAAAGTCTCGACACCCTATGGCAGCAACGTCACGCTGAAAGGCGTCGACGGCAATCCGGGCATTGCGGGATGAAACGATTCTTGAGAACGGCCCGCATGGTTGCCGTCATCGCGGCGGCGCTCGCGTTCACACTTTCGTCAGCCGCCCGCGCGCAACAGGTGCCTCTGCAGGACAAGCCGTTTGCCGAGCACAAAATCGTGTTGCAGCTCTCGGACAATGATC
>Ga0207707_10004589_pt1 | contig 12134 bp, 8 predicted proteins | sample KBSC83BmetaG_FD_184336 | JGI IMG/M metagenome (GOLD analysis project Ga0207707, IMG submission 184336) | Corn rhizosphere microbial communities from Kellogg Biological Station, Michigan, USA - KBS C8-3B metaG (SPAdes) (version 2) | ecosystem: Host-associated > Plants > Roots > Rhizosphere ... | reverse complement strand
CCGGGTTGCAGCTCACGTAGACAATCGCGCGCGGAGCACGCGCCGCCTGCAGCGTGCTGGTGACGCGTTCGTCCACGCCGGCGCGCGGAGGATTCACGATCACGACGTCAGCAGGCAGCGCTTCGTCCAGCGCGTCCTCGACACGCGCGACCACCGATCGGGACCCTGAGGGCAAATGCGCGGCGACCCACCGTCCCGCGGCCGAGTCGAGCTCGATCGCGGTGACGCGCACGCCGCGCTCCGCGAGCGCAATGGCGGTTGCTCCGGCGCCGGCATAGCCATCGATCAGCGTCGCGGGCGCGTGCGACATCGCGAGCGCGATCACATGCGCGTGAAGCAGCTCCGCCGCCGCCGTATTGACCTGCGCGAACGACGCATCGGGTGACGTCGTATCGCCAGGACCACCGGCGGCTGCGGTGCGCCGATCCACCACCAGACGTCGCCGTCCGCCCTGTGGCTGCCACCACACGGTGGTGAGCTCGGGAACGCGGTCGGCCAATTCGTGCGCCCGCGGCCACTGCGTGCCACCCTCGAGCAGGAAGGACGCGCCGTCGCCTGTCAGCCTAACGCCACCGCGCAGCCGTCGCGATCTCGGGAGCAGCGACGAGGCCGCGATGATACGGCGCCAGATTTGAACGACACGGTCGTCGGTGATCGGACATTGCTCGAGCTGAAAGACCGCGTTCGGATCGTCGAACCGATGCAGCCCCGCGATCCATCGATCGCCGGACCAGCGCAGCGCCAGCGTCAGCTTCGTCCGGTATCCCCACGGGGCGGGACTTGGCACGACGTTCACCGACGGTGCTTCACGCTTGCCGATGCGCTGCAGTGCGTCCCGCACGATCGTACTCTTCGCGCGAAGCTGGCTTTCGTACGTCATGTGCTGCAACTGACACCCGCCGCATCGATCGCGGGTGTAGTGATGACATGGCGGTGTGACTCGACTCGACGACGGTTCGACCAGCGAAACTACCGAGCCGCGAGCGAAGCGCCCATGAAGCTCGAGGGTCGCGTCGACGAGATCGCCGGGCGCCGTGCGAGGGATGAACACCGCCATCCCGTCGTGCCGCGCAACGCCATCGCCGCCAGCGGCAATGGAATCCACCCGGACGCGCGTCTGGGGCGCCCCTACCATCGTTCGCCGATCGCTTCGCGGCGCGCGGCCTGCTTCCACGGATCGGTTGGTGTGACATCCTCGGATGCATTCATGGCGCCATTGCCGGTCGCGGGTCGATCGTTCTTGCCAGGGCTGACCCGGCCAGTTCGATCCCGGTGTGCCAGCAGTGCGGCGGCGACGGCCGCGACCAGCACGCCATTCTCCGGAGGAGTCGTGTTGACGAGCGTAGGCAGCCGACGCTCGAGCCACTGGATCTCGATGGCTCCCCGCCGAAACTCGTCGTCCTCCATCACGCGAAGGTGGAAATCACGCGACGTCTCGACGCCCTGCACCGTGAGCTCGAGCAACGCGCGGTGCATGCGCTCGACGGCCCGCTCACGGTCGGGCGCCCACACGATGAGCTTGGCCAGCATCGGGTCGTAATGCAGCCCGACCTCACTGCCGATCTCGATGCCGCCATCCCACCGCACGCCGGGTCCACTGGGGACGTGTAGATAGTCAATGCGTCCGGTGGAGGGCAGAAATCCGTTCTCGGGGTCTTCGCTCGTTATGCGGCATTCGATGGCCCATCCGCGCGGAGCAATCTCCTCCTGCGCGAACGGGAGCCGTTGGCCGGCGGCAATCCGGAGTTGCCACTGCACGAGGTCGATGCCGGTGACGAGCTCCGTCACCGGATGCTCCACCTGGAGCCGAGTGTTCATCTCGAGGAAGTAGAACCGGCCGTCCTGATCGAGCAGGAACTCGCAGGTGCCGGCGTTCACGTACCCGGCGGCGCGCGCAGCACGCACGGCGGTTTCGCCCATCTGGCGGCGCAGCTCAGGCGACACGGCCACGCTGGGCGCCTCCTCGATCATCTTCTGGTGCCGGCGCTGGACGGAGCACTCGCGCTCGCCTAACGACAACATGGTGCCGTGCTGGTCACCAAGCACCTGGATCTCGACGTGGCGCGGCCCGACGATGTATTTCTCGACGTACACGGCGTCGTCGCCGAACGCGTTCTTGGCTTCGCGGCGGGCGGCATCGAGCGCGGACGCGAGCTCGCGCGACTCGCGAACCACCCGCATTCCCTTCCCGCCTCCACCGGCGGCGGCCTTGAGGAGCACCGGATAGCCAAAGTCCTGCGCGATCCGCTCGGCGTCGGCCGCGTCCCGCAAGGCGGACGTCGTACCCGGCACCACGGGGACGCCGGCGCCGATGGCGAGCTGACGGGCGGCGGTCTTGCTCCCCATGGCCGCGATCGCCTCGGGCGGCGGCCCGATGAACACCAGGCCTTCGTCCCTAACGAGTCGCGCGAACCACTCGCGCTCCGACAGAAATCCGTAGCCGGGATGAATCGCCTCGGCGCCGACGCGCCGGGCGGCTTCGACGATGCGGTCGCCGCGCAGGTAGCTCTCGGCCGACGGAGCCGGCCCGACGTTCACCGCCTCGTCGGCCTCACGTACATGGGGCGCCGCCGCGTCGGCATCGCTATATACGGCGACTGACCGCACGCCGAGCTCACGACACGCGCGGATGACGCGGAGAGCGATTTCCCCCCGGTTGGCGATGAGAACCTTACGAAACATCACGACCGGCGACTGGGGACTGGGGACGAGGGGCTCGGCCCGGCGGCTTATACCGGCGAGGAGGAATGCTCAGCGCTAATAGCATCCCGGCCGAGTCCCCAGTCCCTCGTCCCCGGTCCCTAAAGCGGAATGTTTCCATGCTTTTTCGGCGGATTCCGATCTCGCTTGCGCTCGAGCGTCGACAAGGCGTCGATGAGTCGCGGCCGTGTGTCGCGCGGATCGATGATGTCGTCGACGTAGCCGCGGCTCGCGGCGACGTACGGGTTCGCGAACTTGTCGGTGTACTCGCGGACCTTCCCATCCGTCGCGGCCGCGGGGTCGTCGCTGTCAGAGATCTCGCGGCGAAAGAGGATCTCGACGGCCCCTTTTGGTCCCATGACGGCGATCTCCGCCGTCGGCCACGCGACATTGTAGTCGCCACGAATGTGCTTCGAGCTCATGACGTCATAGGCGCCGCCGTACGCCTTGCGCGTAATGACGGTGAGCTTCGGCACGGTCGCTTCGCAGTACGCGTAGAGCAGCTTCGCCCCATGCCGAATGATGCCGTTGTGCTCCTGCATAACGCCGGGCAGGAAGCCAGGGACATCCTCGAACGTCACGAGCGGAATGTTGAAGGCGTCGCAGAACCGAACGAATCGCGCGGCCTTCACCGAGGCATTGATGTCGAGCACGCCCGCAAGCACGGCGGGCTGGTTGGCGACGATGCCGACGCTGTATCCGCCGAGATGCGCGAAGCCACAGAGGATGTTCCCCGCGTAGGCGGCGTGCACCTCGTAAAACTCCCCGTCGTCGACAACGCGCCTGATGACCTCGTGCATGTCGTACGGCTTGTTCGCGTTGTCCGGAACGACGTCGAGCAGCGACTCGTCCCGCCTGTCGCGCGGGTCGCGACCGCTGCCGCGCGGCGGATCGCCCAGGTTGTTTGACGGGATGAACCGGAACAGATCGCGGATCGCCTGCAGCGACGCGAGCTCGGAGTCGTGCGCGAAATGCGCGACGCCCGAAGTCCCCGCGTGCGTGTCGGCGCCGCCGAGCTGCTCCATCGTCACGTCTTCGTGGGTGACGGTCTTCACCACGTTAGGCCCCGTCACGAACATGTACGACGTGCCACGCACCATGTACGTGAAGTCGGTGATGGCCGGCGAGTACACCGCACCGCCAGCGCACGGACCGAGGATTGCCGAGATCTGCGGGATGACGCCTGACGCGAGCGTGTTGCGCAGAAAAATGTCGGCGTACCCGCCAAGCGAGACGACGCCTTCCTGAATGCGCGCGCCGCCGGAGTCGTTGAGGCCGATGACCGGCGCGCCATTGCGCAGCGCGAGGTCCATCACCTTGCAGATCTTTTCAGCGAAGGCTTCCGAGAGCGATCCGCCGAAGACGGTGAAGTCCTGCGAGAACACGTACACGAGACGGCCGTCGATTCGACCGTAGCCAGTGACGACGCCGTCGCCGTATGTCTTGAGCTTATCGAGCCCGAAATCCGTCGAGCGATGCGTCACGAAGCGATCGAACTCGACGAAGCTCCCGTCATCGAGCAGGACGTCGAGCCGTTCGCGCGCGGAGAGCTTTCCCTTGTCGTGCTGCGCCTTGATGCGCGCACTGCCACCGCCCTGCTCGGATTCAGTGCGTCGCTGCTCGAGCACGGTGAGCTTGTCTTTCATCGTCATAGGTCGAGGAAAGTAACAGAGCCAGCACGGAGCCGTGAGTCGGTAGTCGGTAGCAAGACAAACGGCGGGACGCTCCAAGGAGAAGCGTCCCGCCGCTCGGTCATGCTACCGACCAATAGCTACCGACTAACGACTACTCACCCTGCGCGACTTCGGTCGGAATAATGTCCGAATCGTCCGTGTGCACCGTCGGTGGCGTCTCCGGACGCGGCGGCTGCTCGGCAGGAATGTCCGTTACCGTCAGCACGATCCGACGGTGGATCGGATCCACCTCGAGCACGCGCATGTCGAGGTTCATGCCCTCATACGCGATGTCCGCCGGGTTCGAGACCGCGCGCATCGGCGACAGCTGGCTCACGGGAACGAAGCCCTCGATATCGTTGCCGACATCGACGACGACGCCCTTGTCCATCAGGCGCACGACCTTGCCGCGCAGCTCGGTGCCAACCGGGTACGTCTCACCGATGCGGAGCCACGGATCCTCCTCGGCCTGCTTGAGACCGAGCGAGATTCGCTTGTTGTCGGAATCGATGTTGAGGATCACGACGTCGACCGCATCGCCCTTCTTCACGACTTCCGACGGATGCTGAACGCGCTTGGTCCAGCTCATGTCGGAGATGTGAATGAGGCCATCGATCCCCGGCTCGATCTCGACGAACGCGCCGAAGCTCGTGAGGTTGCGGACCTTCCCGTTGATGCGCGTGCCGACCGGATACTTGAGCGGCAGCACCATCCACGGATCCTGCTCCGTCTGCTTCATGCCGAGCGAGATCTTCTCCTCGTTCGGATCGACCTTGAGCACGACCGCTTCGATCGTCTCGCCGATGCTCACGAGCTTCGACGGGTGACGAACGTTGCGCGTCCAGCTCATCTCGCTGATGTGCACGAGGCCTTCAATGCCCGGCTCGAGCTCGATGAACGCGCCATAGTTGGTGATCGAGACGACCTTGCCGGTGACACGCGTGCCGACCGGATACTTCGCCGCGACGTCCTTCCACGGATACGCCTGGAGCTGCTTGAGGCCGAGCGAGATGCGCTCGCGCTGCCAGTCGATGTCGAGCACCTTGACCTCGAGCTCCTGACCGATCTGCACCATCTCCGACGGGTGGGAGATGCGGCCCCACGACATGTCGGTGATGTGGAGCAGACCGTCGACACCGCCGAGATCGATGAATGCACCGAAGTCGGTGATGTTCTTGACGACGCCCTTCCGGACCTGGTCCTTCTGGAGCTCCTTCATCAGCTTCTCGCGCTTGCCGGCACGCTCGGTCTCGAGGATCACGCGACGCGAGACCACGATGTTGCGGCGACGCTTGTTGAGCTTGATGATCTTGAACTCGTACTTTTGGCCAAGCAGCTCGTCGATGTTCGGGACGCGTCGCAGCGCGATCTGGGAACCTGGCAAGAACGCGTCGACGCCCATGAGGTCGACCACGACACCGCCCTTGATCTTCTTCTGCAGAACGCCTTCGACCGGCTGGTCGTTTTCGTAGGCGAGGCGGATGCGCTCCCACACGCGCATGAAGTCCGCCTTCTTCTTCGACAGAACGACCGACCCTTCCTGGTCCTCGAGGTGCTCCAGCAGCACCTCGACCTCGTCCCCGGGCTTGATGTCGGGAAGATCCTTGAACTCCTCGAGCGGAATCGTCCCTTCGGATTTGAATCCGATGTCCAGGACGACCATGTTGTCGCGGATCTCGAGCACGCGGGACTTTACAATTTCACCCTCCTCGATCGACGCGAGGGTGCCATTGTACATGTCCATCATCTGCTCGTACTCCTCGGAGGAGTACTCGTCTTCCTCGTAGAGCTCGGGACGGCGGTTGGCAAGCGGCCGCAGCTGCGACTTCTGCAGGTCGCGCTTTTCTCGCGCTGTGAGCACGTTGCCGGTGGAAGGGGTGGTGGTTTCTAGCTCGGGCATACCGAAGAGTATCTCCTGAACCGCGGATCTTTAGGCTCGCCGCGCCGAGTCGAGTGCGTGGAGTGAGACGAATCGAGACGACAAACACCGCCCATTAGGACGGGTTCAGAGTTCGATTCGCGCGAACCGTCAAATGTATTGTCAGCTTGCGTGATCGTCAACGGGGGAAGTATCGCTTCCGCGCTGAGTTACGGCCCTGGCCAGGGCCACGATCCGCTCCACTTGTTCAGGCTGCGTCAGGTAGGTCGTGTCGATCAGGACCGCATCCTTCGCCTGAACCGTCTGCGTCGCGTCCTGCGCATCGCGATGTACGAGGCGGTCGGTCTCCTCGGCGATCTCGGCCTCCGTCGGGCGGCGACCGATCTGTTGCGTGAGCCGGCGTCGCGCCCGCTCCCAGGGATCCGCGATGAGAAACACCTTGAGCGTCGCCTTGGGAAAGACCGTCGTACCCATGTCACGTCCATCGACGACGATGTCGTGGCGAGTCGCGGCCTGTTGCACCAGCGAGTTCACCCAGCTGCGCACCCGGGCCATCTGGGCCACGCGTGACACGTGACGCGTGACTTCCGCACCTCGAATCTCCGACTCGACGTCAACGCCCTCGATGCACGGCGCGAACGACGTGGTTCGCGGGCTCAGCGTGACGTTCCCGGCCACGCGCAGCACCAGGTCCTCCGTCCACTCCGCCGGCGCGACGCCACTTCGCACGGCGGCCGCCGTGGCGGCGCGGTACAACGCGCCCGAATCGACGTGACGAAACCCAAGCACCGACGCGACCCACTGCGCGGTGGATGATTTCCCCGACGCCGCGGGCCCGTCGATGGCGATCACGATACGCGCCGCGCCCGACGCATCCGGGCTCACGTCGTCACCCGCTCCAGGTCCGACCAGAACCCTGGATACGAGACGGAAACGCAGTCCGGATCATCGACCGTGATCGCGTTCCCGGATAGTGCGCCAAGGACGCCAAACGCCATCGCGAGCCGATGGTCGCCGTGCGTGAGCACGGCACCGCCTAACGCCCGCCCGCCCCTGCTGCCGCGCACGCGCAACCCGTCCGGAAGCTCGTCGGCGTCGGCGCCGACGACGCGCAGATTCTGCACGACCGCCGCGATCCGGTCGCTTTCCTTGACGCGCAGCTCGCTCGCGCCGCGGATCTCGGTGACCCCGTCCGCCAACGTCGCGAGACACGCCAGCATCGGCAGCTCGTCGATCATCGCCGGCACCTGTTCGCCACGAACCTCGACGCCCCCGAGCTCACGCGGCGCGACGGTGATCGTACCCACCGGCTCGCCGCACTCGTCGCGATGGACTTCCCACGCGACGTCCGCGCCCATGTCGCGCAGAACGCGAAAGAAGCCGAGTCGCGTCGGATTCAACGCGACGTCAGTCAGCTCGAGCGGCCCGCCGCCCCCGATGCCGCCGGCGGCAGCGAGCGCGGCGAAAAACGCGGCCGACGATGGATCTGCCGGGACGTCGAGCTGAAACGCCGAGAGCTCGGACGCTGGCTCGAGCGATGCCTCGAGACCTGACGACCGGACCTCGATGCCAAGCGCTGCCAGCATCCGCTCGGTGTGGTCACGCGATCGCACCGGCTCCCGCACCGTCACCGGTACACCACCGACCAGGCCGGCCAGCAGAATGGCGCTCTTGACCTGCGCGCTCGCCGTTGGACTGTCGAACTCGATCGACCGGAGTCGCCCGCCGGTGATCACCATCGGCAGGTGCTCACCGGCATCGAACGTGAACTGCGCGCCCATCGTGGTGAGCGGCCGCGCCACCCGACCCATCGGCCGGCGGCTGAGGCTCGCGTCGCCGATGAGCCGACTCGGAAAGGGACAGCCGCTCAGCACGCCGGACATGAGCCGCGCCGTCGTGCCGCTGTTCCCGCAGTCCAGCGACTCGTCGGTTACTACCAGCCCGGTTAACCCGCGGCCGTCCACGCGCATGTCGTCCGTAAGTTGCGGCATTCTGGCGCCTAACGCGCGGAGCACCCCGGCCGTCGAGCGCACGTCGGCCGATGGGAGGATGTTTCTGACCCGCGACCGCCCACTCGCGAGGGCCGCACAGATGAGCGCCCGGTGCGAGATGGACTTGTCGCCGGGCACTCGGACGGCGAGGCTGGCCGGACGCGCGATCATCGCAGCCATTGCTCGAGCGCCGTCGCCAGATCGGTTTTCTCGTCTCGGTATTTCACGATCAGCGGCGTTTGCACGGACAATCCTTCGGCAGCGGCCCACGCGCCGCGAACGGCTCGCGCGCCTGGTACCACCACGGCCCCCTCGGGAATCTCCAACGGCCGGCCCGACTCCGCGCGGTACACGCGTTCGCGGACGAGGTCGTATACCGGCGTCCCCCGTGTCAGCACGCTGCCCGCGCCGAGGACCGCGCGCGAACGCACAATGGTCCCCTCGTACACGCCGGAGTTCCCACCAACGATCGCGTCGCTCTCGATGATCACCGGGGTGGCGTTGATCGGCTCGAGCACGCCGCCGATCTGCACGCCCGCGCTCAGATGCACCCGGTCGCCGATCTGCGCGCACGAGCCGACCAGCGCGTGCGAGTCGACCATCGTTCCCGCGCCGACGTACGCGCCCACATTGATGAACACCGGCGGCATGCACACGACTCCCGGCGCCACGTAGGAGCCGCGGCGAATGGACGTGCCGCCGGGCACTACGCGGACGCCGTCGTCCAGCGTCAGAACGCGTGGCGGAATGGTGTGCTTGTCGAAAAACGACACCGGCAGGGCGCCCGCAGCACCGTTCGCGTCAGGCATTGGAACGACGCGACCTGCCCGAAACCCGAGGAGAATACCGCGCTTTACCCACGGCACGGCGTGCCAGGTCCCGTCGCTGTCGCGTTCGGCCGATCGAACCTCACCACGTTCGAGCGCTGCCAGGAGCTGCGCGACAACGGATTCCGCGTCGTCAGGCAACGCCGCGTCCGACGGCGTGGAGGCCAGCGTCTCGATCCGCTCAGCGAGTGACGCGAATGACGCTGTCGTCACGCGGGGATGGCTCCGGCAGTGGCCAAGGCCGCCTTGAGCGGTGCGTTGTGCTGATCCGCCAGCGGCACCAGCGGCAGGCGGAGGCGGTTCTGAATTCGACCCATCATCGCCAATGCCGCCTTCACGGGGATCGGGTTCGAATCGATGAACGCCGCCTCGAACCACGGCGTTAGGCGCATCGCCAGCTGGCGTGCCCCGGCGAAGTCGCCGCTCGCGCACATGTCCACCAGTCGGGCCATGAGACGCGGCGTCGCGTTGCTGACGACGGAAACGACGCCGTCGCCGCCCGCCGCCATGATGGGCAGGGTGAGGGCATCGTCGCCGGATAGCACGCTGAACTCCGTCGGCCGCTCGCGGAGGATCGTAGTCACCTGGGCGAGATTGCCGGACGCTTCCTTGATCGCCACGATGCGCGGATGCTCGGCCAGGGCGAGTGTGGTTCGCGCTTCGATGTTGCTGGCCGTCCGTCCCGGCACGTTGTACACGACGATCGGCAGGTCGACGGCATCGGCGATTGCACGAAAGTGCGCGATGATGCCGCGTTGCGGTGGCTTGTTGTAGGCAGGCGATACGTGGAGGAGATGCGTCGCGCCGGCCGACTGCACCTCACGCGACAACGCGATCGCGCGCGAAGTGTCGTTCGTGCCGGCACCGGCCACCACGGGGACGCGGCCTTCGGCGACTTCGACCGTGATTTCCACGACGCGCCGGTGTTCCGCGAGCGAAAGCGTTGCCGCCTCCCCCGTGGATCCGCACGGCACGAGAAAGTGAACGCCCTCCGCGATCTGCCACTCCACGAGGCGCCGAAGCGCGGCTTCATCGACGTCGCCTTGTGCGGTGAACGGCGTAACGAGTGCAGTCCCGCACCCTGTCAAAGCTCTGGGCATCAGGCAGTCTCCGATCCAAGATCGAGCACGTCGCGCATGGTAAAAACGCCGCGGCGGCCCCGAACCCATTCTGCGGCGTAGAGCGCACCGTCCGCGAAGACGCGTCGATCGCGGGCGGTGTGCGTCAGCCGGATTTGCTCGAACGGCCCATCGAACGACAGCTCGTGGGTCCCCGGCACGTGACCGGTGCGCACGCTGGTGATTGGAATGGATCGCGCGAGCTCTGACGACGCCGCGCGCTCGAGCGCTATCGCGGTGCCCGACGGCGCGTCTTTCTTCGCCGCGTGGTGAGTCTCCACGATGTGTGCATCGAACTGCGGTGCCCGACGCATCACACGACCGGCCGCCGAGGCCAGGGCGAGAAACAGGTTGACGCCCACCGAGAAGTTGGGCGCGTGGACGAGCGCACCCTGCACATCGAGAATCGCCTTCGTCACTCGCTCCAGCTGGTCGGCCCACCCTGTTGTGCCGGTGACGACGGGGTACCCCGCACGCGCCGCGGCCAGAATGTTTGCGGGCGCCGCGGTGGGCTCGGTGAACTCGATCACCACGTCAGTGTCGCCGAGCCGGTCACGCGTTAGGCCGCTGCCCTGCTCGTTCTCGGTGACCCCGAGCAGCGCCGTGACCATCCAGCTTCGCTCGCGAGCCAGGTCGGCAACGGCACGGCCCATCCTGCCGTCCCCCACGATTGCGACGCGAAGCGCGCTCACTGGCCGACCGGGAAAAATGATACGTGCAGTCGTCGCATGGCCTCGAGCACCTGATCGCCGTCCACCAGCAGCGTGAGGTTGATCCCCCCGGAGCTGAGCGAAACCATGTGTACCTTGACGTTGCCGAGCGCCGCGAGCGCCTGCGCCATGGTGGCGGTGCTGTCGCCCAAGCCGGCGCCCACGAGCGCCACGATGCCGCGATTACGCTCGACCGACACGTCGCCGAGCGCCATGAGCGCGCCTAACAACCCGTCCAGGTGCGTCGCGTCGTCGATCGTCATCGACACGGAGACCTCGGACGTGGCTACCACGTCCACCGACGTCCGATTGTCGTCGAAGATCTCGAAAATGCGCCGCATGAAGCCGTGCGCGAGCAGCATGCGAGGTGTTCGGATGCGAATGAGCGCGACGTCGCGCTTGCCGGCGATCGCGCTCACGGGCCGACGCGGCGCGTCGAATGTGATGCGCGTCCCGCAGCCCTCGGGGCGCCGTGAGTTGTAGATGTACACCGGGATACCGATCTTCACCGCCGGTGCGATGGTGCTCGGGTGCAGGACCTTCGCGCCGAACGAGGCCAGCTCCGACGCCTCGTCGAAGCGGATCTGCTCGATCAGTCGTGCCCCGTCCACGACGCGCGGGTCCGCGGTCAGCATGCCGTCGACATCGGTCCAGATCTCGATGGCCTCCGCTCGCAGCGCGGCGCCGAACAAGGCGGCGCTGTAGTCGCTACCCCCGCGTCCCAGCGTCGTGGTGACACCGGCAGATGTTGCGCCGACAAAGCCACCAACCACCGGTGTCGTGCCCGACTCCAGAAGCGGTCGCACGATGCGCTGCGTCGCCTCGGCGATCAGCTCGGCCTGCGGCTCGGCTCTCGTGAAGTGATCGTCGGTGATCATCACGTCGCCGGCATCGACCAGCTCAGCGGGGATGGCACGCGCGCACAACACCGCAACGACGAGGTGCGATGACAGTCGCTCGCCGATGGAAGCGATCGCGTCGAGACTTCTCGGAGTCAGGTGGCCGAGCACCGACAGTGCTTCCGCCAGACTCGCGAGCTCGTCGAACATCGCGCTGAGATCGGTGGCGACCTCGGCGCCGGCTCCGTGGTCGCCGAGCAGCTTCGATGCTTCCGCGAGGTGGCGCTCGCGAAGACCTTCGACGCCACGCAAGGCGCCGATCAGCTGTCCCTTTTCCGCTTGCTCCGCGATTGACAGCAGCGTATTCGTGGTGCCCGCCAAGGCGGAGACCACGACC
>Ga0207707_10004588_pt1 | contig 12136 bp, 10 predicted proteins | sample KBSC83BmetaG_FD_184336 | JGI IMG/M metagenome (GOLD analysis project Ga0207707, IMG submission 184336) | Corn rhizosphere microbial communities from Kellogg Biological Station, Michigan, USA - KBS C8-3B metaG (SPAdes) (version 2) | ecosystem: Host-associated > Plants > Roots > Rhizosphere ... | reverse complement strand
GCTGCACCCGCCGGCGGTCGATCCCGGCATCACCGACGAGGAGCGGCGCACCATCACCGAGATGATGGCCAAGGGCACGTACGCCAGCATCCTGCTGGCCACCAAGGACCTCGACGGCACCTTCGAGAAGCTGCAGGCCAGCGACACCGCCGAGATCGTCCAGGAGCCGACCGAGCAGCCGTACGGCGTGCGCGACTGCGCCGTGCGCGACCCCGCCGGCAACCTGGTCCGGATCCAGGAGGTGCGCTGAGATGGCCGGCATCGACTTCGTCACCCTCGAGGTGCCCGACGCCGCGGCCGCGGAGGCGTTCTACAAGACCGCCTTCGATCTCGACGACATCGTGCGGGTACGCGAGTCCGGGGAGCCGACGACCGGCTTCCGCGGGTTCACGCTCTCGCTCGTGGTCTCCCAGCCGAGCACCGTCGACAGCCTCGTCGGCACCGCGCTCGAGGCCGGCGCCACTCCGCTGAAGCCGGTGAGCAAGAGCTTCTGGGGCTACGGCGGCTCGTTGCAGGCGCCGGACGGCGCGATCTGGAAGGTCGCGACGTCGTCGAAGAAGGAGACCGGCCCGGCGACCCGGAAGGTCGACGACGTCGCGCTGCTGCTTGGTGTCGCGGACGTCAAGGCGACCAAGCAGTTCTACGTCGACCACGGCTTCCCGGTCGGGAAGAGCTTCGGCAGCAAGTACGTGGAGTTCGCGGCCACTCCCGGCTCGCGCGTCAAGCTGGGGTTGTACGGGCGGCGCGCCCTGGCCAAGGACGCCGGGGTCGCGCCGGACGGCACCGGGTCGCACCGGATCGTCATCGGCGGCGATGCCGGGTCGTTCACCGACCCGGACGGGTTCGCCTGGCAGGCCGCGCCGGCCTGAGGCGGCCGCGCACGATCACTGGACGGGACCTTCCCGCCCGACGGACGGAGACACGATGAGCACGGCCACGAGGCCGGACAGGCAGAGGCAGGCGCTGCAGGCTGCCGACAGTCACGACATGATCCGCGTGCACGGCGCCCGCGTGAACAACCTCAAGGATGTCAGCGTCGAGATCCCGAAGCGCCGGCTGACGGCGTTCACCGGGGTCTCCGGCTCGGGTAAGAGCTCGCTGGTGTTCGGCACGATCGCGGCGGAGTCGCAACGGCTGATCAACGAGACGTACAGCGCGTTCGTGCAGGGCTTCATGCCGACGCTGGCCCGGCCGGACGTGGACGTGCTCGACGGGCTCACCACCGCGATCATCGTCGACCAGGAGCGGATGGGCGCGGACGTCCGCTCCACGGTCGGCACCGCCACCGATGCCAACGCGATGCTGCGCATCCTGTTCAGCCGGCTCGGGCAGCCGCACATCGGCTCGCCGCAGGCGTTCTCCTTCAACGTCGGCTCGATCAGCGGCGCCGGCGCGGTCACCGTCGAGCGGGCCGGCCGGACGACGAAGGAGCGGCGGCCGTTCAGCGTCCTCGGCGGCATGTGCCCGCGCTGCGAGGGCCGGGGCTCGGTCACCGACTTCGACCTGACGGCCCTGTACGACGACAGCAAGTCGCTGAGCGAGGGTGCGCTGACGATCCCCGGCTACAGCATGGACGGCTGGTACGGCCGGATCTTCGCCGGCAGCGGCTTCTTCGACATGGACAAGCCGATCGAGAAGTTCACCAAGCGGGAGCTCGACGACCTCCTCTACAAGGAGCCGACCAAGATCAAGGTCGAGGGCATCAACCTCACGTACGAGGGGCTGATCCCGCGCATCCAGAAGTCGATGCTGTCCAAGGACGTCGACGCGATGCAGCCGCACGTCCGGGCGTTCGTCGAGCGGGCGGTCACGTTCACCACCTGCCCCGACTGCGACGGCACCCGGCTGAGCAAGGAGGCCCGGTCCTCGAAGATCGACGGCATCAACATCGCCGACGCCTGCGCGATGGAGATCAGGGACCTGGCCGAGTGGGTGCGCGGGCTGAACGAGCCGTCGGTGGCGCCGCTGCTGATCGCGCTGGGGGAGACGCTCGACTCGTTCGTCGAGATCGGGCTCGGCTACCTCTCGCTCGACCGGCCGTCCGGCACGCTGTCGGGCGGCGAGGCGCAGCGGACGAAGATGATCCGGCAGATGGGGTCGGCGCTGACCGACGTGACGTACGTGTTCGACGAGCCGACGGTCGGCCTGCACCCGCACGACATCCAGCGGATGAACGACCTGCTGCTGCAGCTGCGGAACAAGGGCAACACGGTGCTGGTCGTCGAGCACAAGCCGGAGGCGATCGCGATCGCCGACCACGTCGTCGACCTCGGCCCCGGCGCCGGTACGGCCGGTGGCGAGGTGGTCTTCGAGGGCACCGTCGACGGGCTGCGGACCAGCGACACCGTGACCGGCCGGCACCTCGACGACCGCGCCTCGCTCAAGCCGAGCGTACGGACGTCGGCCGGCGCGCTGGAGGTGCGCGGCGCGGGCACCCACAACCTGCGCGACGTCGACGTCGACGTCCCGCTCGGCGTGCTCGTCGTCGTCACCGGGGTGGCCGGCTCCGGCAAGAGCTCGCTCATCCACGGGTCGGTGTCCGGCCGGGACGGCGTGGTCACGGTCGACCAGACCGCGATCCGCGGCTCCCGCCGCAGCAACCCGGCGACGTACACCGGCCTGCTCGAGCCGATCCGCAAGGCGTTCGCGAAGGCCAACGGCGTGAAGCCGGCGCTGTTCAGTGCCAACTCCGAAGGCGCCTGCCCGAACTGCAACGGCGCCGGGGTCATCTACACCGACCTCGGGATGATGGCCGGCGTCTCGACCACCTGCGAGGAGTGCGAGGGGAAGCGGTTCGACGCATCGGTGCTGGAATACCGGTTCGGCGGCAAGGACATCAGCGAGGTCCTGGAGATGCCGGTCCTCGAGGCGCTGGAGTTCTTCGGCGCCGGCGAGGCGCACACGCCGGCCGCGCAGAAGATCCTCGAACGGCTCGCCGACGTCGGGCTCGGTTACCTCACCATCGGCCAGCCGCTGACCACCCTGTCCGGCGGCGAGCGGCAGCGGCTGAAGCTCGCCGCGCAGATGGCCGACAAGGGCAGCGTGTACATCCTCGACGAGCCGACCAGCGGCCTGCACCTCGCCGACGTCGAGCAGCTGCTCGCCCTGCTCGACCGGCTGGTCGACGCCGGCAAGTCGGTGATCGTCATCGAGCACCACCAGGCCGTCATGGCGCACGCCGACTGGATCATCGACCTCGGCCCGGGTGCGGGTCACGACGGCGGGCGGATCGTGTTCGAGGGCACCCCCGCCGATCTGGTCGCCGGCCGGTCGACCCTCACCGGGCAGCACCTGGCCGAGTACGTGAGCGGCCGCTAGCCGAACGTCGCCGGGTGGACCGTTCGGGTATGGACCAGGACCTCGAACCACTCGGCCAGGGTGCCGCCCTCGATGACCGAGGCGGGCCCGTCGTCCGGCAGGCCGCGGGTCACGACCGGGTCATGCAGCCAGCGCCGCACGGGCCCGGGCACGGGTCGGCTGCGCAGGTCGAGGGTGAAGGCGGGGTACGGCACGGCACCGAGCGGCGCCTCGAACCAGCCGGGCGCCGGCGGGGTCAGTCCAACGGTCCGGCGCGGTCCGGTGCCGACCGCGCCGTGGTCGACGGTGAACCCGATCGAGCGGTAGCCATCGCCGTACCAGCGGCGCAGGTACGAGCCCGCGCTGGCGAACCGCAGGTCGGTGCCGCCGGGCCGGACGATGCGCAGGTCCGGGGCGTCGGCGGTGTGCGCGCTGGCCGCCCAGTAGGCCGTGCGGTCGCCGGTCAGGCGCTGCCACCAGCGCAGGCTCCGGGCCGCCCGCGCCTCCCGGTAGATCGTGTTGGCCGCCTCGGACATCGCGTAGTGCTCGTGCCAGGAGACGATCTGGGTCGCCGCGTGCAGGGCGATCGCGTGCGCGCGGTCGCCGCGGCGGTGGGGGAGGCGGGCGACGAGGTCGCGGACCGCGTGCGCGTGGTGGAGGTAGGGCCGCTTGTCCTTGACCCGGCCGTAGGCGTCGATGTGCGCGAACGGGTCGTCGCCGGGCGGCGGCCGCAGCGGGTCCAGGTGCCGGCGCAGCTCGCCGAGCCGGCGCTGGTCGGTCGCGGCGAGGTACCGCTCGACGGTGTCGTAAGCCAGCCGGCGGGTGAAGTAGTACTCGACGCCGAAGAACGAGACCGTGTCCCGGCGGCCGGCGTTGAACCGGCGCAGCCAGGCGAGCACCGCGGCGACCTCCGCCGTCTGGTACTGCGGGCTCATCCGGGCGGTGAGCCGGTCCAGGTCCTGCGGCCCGCCGTGGATGTATCGGTCGATCTCGACCCCGGTCGTCCAGTCCTCCTCCCAGGCGACCGTACGGACGCCGAGCCGCTCGACGAGCAGACGCAGGGTGCGGTGCTTGAGCGTGGTCTCCTCGGCCGCGCCGTGCGGCGCCTCGCCGAGAGCGACGATCCGGGCGGCGCCGATCGACCGGCGCAGCGGGGTCAGGTCGCGCAGCGGTGCGGCCGGGTCGGTCGACGCCAGGGGGTGCGCGTGCCGGTCGGCCCAGACTGTGACGGCCCGGTTCGGATGGGCCGCGCCGGACGTGGCGCCCGCCGCCGGAGTACCGAGCCCGACGGCGAGCGCCAGCGCGGTGCCGACCCCGATCGGGATCCGGAGGGTGCGGCGGGTGCTCATGCGACCTCCGTCCCCGGGTCCTCGCGGTCGGCGGCGGTGAGCGGGTTGTCGAGGAGGATCAGCCAGCTGCCGGCCTCGGTCCGGCGGGCGACCATCGTGCCCAGCCCGCGCAGCGGCGACCGGCTCCCGGTCCCGGTGAGGGTGAGCCGCCACCGGCTGTGACTGAGCGCGAACCCGTCGGCCAGCAGCGTCCGCACCACCGCCGTCTCCAGCCGCGGCCGCATCGCCAGCACCGCCGCCATCGCGGCCCGGATCTCGTCGTGGCCGTGCGCGGGCCGGCCGCCCGGCGGCACCACGACCGTCGCCGCCCCGTCGTGGGCGGCAAGGAAGGCGTCGAGGTCGGCCCGGTTGATCGCGTCCTCGATGATCGGCAGGAGGTCCTGCGGCTTCTCCGCTCGGGTGGTCGGCATCCCAGTCGGCTCCTCGGTCGTCGGCGCTGCCGTCCACCGTGCGACCGCCCCGGGCGTGCCTCCATCCCAGAAACCTGGGTGATCCCAGCCGTGCCGGTCGGGTAGGAACGGGACGTGGCTGCGACGGCTGCGACGCTCGCCCGGGTCCGCGACGATCTCGTCCGGATCGTCCACCGCACGTCGGGGCTTCCGGCCTTCGCCCGGGACATGGGCAGCACGTTGCGGCGCGCGGTCCCGTTCGAGGGCGTGTGCCTGCTCACCGTCGACCCGGCGACGCTGCTGCCGACGGCGGAGATCGTGCAGAACGGACTGCCGGCCGCGGCCCGCGAGCGGCTGACCGAGATCGAGGTGGGGGAGGCGGACGTCAACAAGTTCGCCGCGCTCGCGGGCGGCCCGGTCCCTGCGGCCAGCCTCAGCGCGGCGACCAGCGGAGAGCTCGACCGCAGCCTGCGCCAGCGCGAGGTCCGCCGGCCGTACGGCTTCGCCGACGAGCTGCGGGCCGTGCTCACCGGTCCGACCGGCAGCTGGGGCACGCTGACGTTGCTGCGCGAGGCGCGCCGCCCGCACTTCACCGCCGCCGAGGTCGGCCTCGTCGCGTCGCTGGCCTCGACGCTGGCCGACGGGGTGCGCCGCGCCGTGCTCGTCGACGCCGGGATCGGCGACGGTCCGCACGAGACCGGGTTCCTGGTGCTCGCTGCCGACAACACGGTCGAGCTGGCGAACCCGGCCGCCGAGCGGTGGGTCGAGGAGCTGTCCCCGCCCGGGCCGGCGGCCGGTCCGCTGCCGGTGGTGATCCGGTCGGTGGCCGCTCAGACCCGCCGGGTCGCCGCCGGCGACCGGAACGTCCTGGCCAGCGCGCGGATCAGGACCAGGTCCGGGCGCTGGGTCGTGGTCCGCGGCTCGTTCGCCGGGCCGGACCGGGTGGTCGTCCTGCTGGAGGCGGCCCGGCCGGCGGAGCTGGCCGAGGTCGTCACCGGCGCGTACGGCTTCACCGAGCGGGAGCGGATGATCACCACGCTGGTCGCTCGCGGGCTGTCGACCGCTGAGATCGCCGCCCGGCTGCACCTGTCCGGCTACACCGTGCAGGACCACCTCAAGGCGATCTTCGACAAGTCCGGCACCAGCTCCCGCGGCCAGCTGGTCTCCCGGCTGTTCCTCGACCGCTGACCGGCCCGCTGCTCGGACGTCACCCGCGCGAGCACCGGCCGCCGCCGTTCCGCGCGCCGCTGGATCGACCGTGACCCGGCCGCCCGGACGCCGGATGTGCTTCAATCTCCGCGTGATCGTGGACGGGTCGTACTGGGTGGGTCGCCGGGCCCACCACTTCGACCAGCGCTGTAGCTGACGCCGCCGACCTCCGGCGCGCGTCGCGCGAGGGTCGGCAGAAGCGCCCGCCGACCGCTCCGTCCCGAGGAATCCCGTCATGTCCGCCGTCCTGGCGCCCGCGCGCATGCCGCAGCGCACCCTGTCCGGCCGTACCGTCGTCGTCCTGCACGCCCACCCCGACGACGAGGCCATCTTCACCGCCGCCACCATGCACCGGCTCGCCCGCCGCGGTGCCCGGGTCGTCCTGGTCACCGCGACCGCGGGCGAGCTCGGCCCGGTGCTGCGCCCGCTGCGGCGCAACGAGACGCTGCCCGGCCGCCGCCGGGCCGAGCTGGAGCGCTCCGCCGCCGTGCTCGGCGTTGCCCGGCTGGTCCTGCTCGGCCACCGGGACTCCGGGATGGCCGGTTGGACCGACAACGCCCACCCGTACGCGCTGGCGGCCGCGCCGGTCGACCGGGTCGCCGGCCGGCTGGCCGCGCTGTGCGAGCAGGAGGGCGCCGAGGCGCTGGTGCACTACGACCCGCGCGGGATCTACGGCCACCCCGACCACGTCGCGGTGCACCGGATCGGTGCAGCCGCGGCGGTCCGGGCCGGCATCCCCGGGTATGAGGCCACGGTCGCCGCCGACCGGCCGCGGACCCGCCGGCCGCATCTGGTCGACCGGGCGGCCGGCGCCGACGTCGGCTGGGACGGTGGCGGGATCACCACGGTCGTCACCGCCGACGCCGCCGACCTGCGGGCCAAGCGGCGCGCGATGGCCGCGCACCGCACGCAGGTCCCGCGGGATGCCGTCCGCCGGGCCGGCTTCGCCGCCGCGTACGGGCGGGAATGGTTCCGCCGCACCGGCGGGCCCGGGCTGCTCGACAGCCTGTTCTAAAGGAACTCTCAAGAATCCCCTCTACGTTGGCGGGGTACCACGTACTGACCGACGCGAGGAGGCAACACCGATGGGACTCCTGGACCGGCTTCTCGGCCGTGAGGACCAGAGCCGGCGTGGGCCGGCGTGGAACACGCCGCCGGGGCCGCCCCGGCCGCCGCAGCGTCAGCGCACCGACGACGAGGTGGCGATCGACCGCTACCGGTACATGCTCCGCACCGCTCCGCCCGAGCAGGTCGAGCAGGCGCACGCGGAGGCGTTCGCGAAGCTCACCCCGCAGCAGCGGCAGCAGGTGCTGGCCGAGCTGTCCGACGCGGTGCCGGTCGCCGAGCGGGTGCAGTCCGACGACCCGCGGTCGCTGGCCCGGATGGCCACCCGGGCCGAGATGCGCCAGCCCGGCACGATGGAGCGGGCGCTCGGCGGTCGCGGCATGGGCATGGGCGGGATGATCGCCGGCGGCCTGCTGGCGAGCGTGGCCGGCGCGTTCATCGGCACCGCGATCGCAGACGCGATGTTCGACTTCAACGACAGCGGGGAATCGGCCGAGGCGGCGGACGCCGGTGGTGACGGCGGCGGCGATGGCGGTGGCGACGGTGGCGGTGACGCCGGCGGCGACTACGGTGGCGGCTACGGAGACGGCGGAGGCGTCGACGGAGGCGGCTTCGACGGCGGCGGCTTCGGCGGCGACTTCGGCGGCGGTGACTTTGGAGGTTTCTGATGGCTCGGGACGACCGGCCCACCGGTGACGAGGTGGTCGAGGACGTGATGTCCGCGCCCGGCCCGCCGGAGGTCCGCAGGGACCGGCGGGAGCACGGCGGCGGTGGGATGCCCGGCCACGTCGACGACGACGCGCTGGCCGAGCGCACCGAGCAGGAGCGGGTGGAGCTGGGGCTGGACGACTACGACCCGAACGACGTGCCGCCGGCGACCGACGACCCGGTGCCGACCGACATCACCGAGTCCGCGCAATACCAGGACGAGGTCACCGAGATCGAGGTCGAGCTCGACAAGGGCGAGCTGCCCAGCGGCCCGCGGCCGGAGTTCCCGCCCAGCCGCTACCCCGACAACTGAGCCCGGGCAAGCCGGTCACCGGGTAGGCGAACGGCAACCAGCCGGTCGGCGGCGCTGCCGGGCCGGCGCGCGCCGTGCTCCTGCCCGGTCGGGTCTGGTCCGGGGTCAGCCGGTCGGCTGGGGGGCGCGGGGCGGTTCGAGCTCGTCCGCCCTGGGCCCGAGCCATTCCGCCAGGCCGGCCGGCGTCATCGCGTCGCCGACGATCGCCCCCTGCACGACCTGCACCCCGTACGAGCGCACCTGATACAGCAGGCGCTCGGAGTCGACGCCGTCCGCCGCGGCGCGGATGCCCAGGGACTGGACCAGGTTCACGGTGGCCCGGACCACCGACTCGTCCTGCGCGCTGTTCATGGCCGAGGCGACGAACGACCGGTCGAGCTTCAGCTCCTGCACCGGGAGCGTCCGCAGCCGGGTGAACGACGGCGCGGACCGGCCGTAGTGGTCCAGCGCCAGCCGGACGCCGAGGGTGCGCAGCTGGCTGAGCGCGCGGCGGGTGCGGTGCGGGTCGACCAGCAGCAGGTCCTCGGCCAGCTCGAGCTGGATCGACGCGGGCGGCACGCCGGCCTCGCTGACCAGCCGGGCGAGCTCGTACGGCAGCCGGCTGTCGAGGACGTCCGTGGTGGTGAGGTCGAGGGTGACTCCGAGCTCAAGCCCGCCGGACCGCCACCAGGCGCACCGGCGCACCGCATCGGCCATGAGGACCCGGGTCAGCCGGCGGGTCAGCCCGGCCCGCGCGGCCAACGGGCGAAGGGTTGCCGCGTCCAGCACCCCGAGCTCCGGGTGCACCCAGCGCAGCTTCGCCTCGAGGTCGATCGCGGTCCCGCTGGTCAGGTCGACGATCGGCTCGTACGAGGCGACGATCAGACCGCTGTCGAGCGCGCCGATCAGCTCCGGCAGCAGCCGCGGGCCGAAGTCCCGGCCGACGTCCTGCGCCGGGTCGTACACCTCGACCTCGGACTCGGTCGCCTTGGCCTGGCGCAGCGCGTCGGCCGCGCACCGCAGCAGCCCGCGGCTGTCGGTGGCGTGCACCGGACCGGCCGCGATGCCGGCGGACAGCTCGATGTCGACCTGGCCACCGGGCAGCCGGACCGGCTCGCCGATCGCGGTCAGCAGGTCGCGCATCCACTGCTCGGCCTGTACCAGGTTCCCGTCGAACGGTTGCAGCACCGCGATCTCGGCGCCGCCGAGCCGCGCCGAGACGGTGCGGTCGTCGAGCCGCTCGCGCAGCCGGGTCCCCAGGGCGGCGAGCAGGCCGTCGCCGTACTCGTACCCGAGCGTCTCGTTGATCTCCGGCAGGTGGCGGATGCTGACGATGCTCAGCAGCAGCGGCCGGCCCTGGGTGCTGTCCGCGACCAGCGCCGGCAGCCGGTCGTCGAGCACGCGCCGGTTGCCGACCGTGGTGAGGTCGTCGGTCAGGGCCTCGGTGCGGCTGCGGCGCAGCGCCTCGGTCTGCTCGTAGGTGAGGGCGGCGACCGAGGCGACCAGGCAGGACGCGGCCAGCGCGATGGTCAGCGGGTGCAGGTGCATGAACGCGCTGACGACCAGGACGGACAGACCGACCAGGGAGAACAGGACCTGGACGACCACCGCGGTGAGGCCGCCGAGCACGGCCGGCGCGACGCGCCGGCGCAGGGCGCCGGCCAGCGGGATGAGGGCGATGCCGGCCATCCAGGTGCCGTCCACCCAGCTGCCGTCGTCGTACCAGCTGTTGGCGCCGAGCAGGTATGCCGTGTCGGCGACCGCGAACAGGCCGAAGCCGGCGAACAGCAGCCACCACACCGGGTCCGCGGGCCAGCCGACCATCGACAGCGTGGCCACCACGACGACGATGAGGACCAGGTCGCCGAGCGGATACGAGAGGTTGGTGATGATCTCGGCCGGCGAGCCGCTGATCCCGGTGATCACCCGGGACACGGTGAACGCGGAGACCAGCGCGCCGACGGCGAGGGAGGCGACCAGCGCGTCCAGCACGACGCTCAGCGACACGCGCTTGAGCTGCGACCGGGCCAGCAGGATCAGGCCCACCGAGGCCAGCGGGTAGAGCGCGAGGTAGCCGACGTCCGCCGGGGAGGGCAGCGGGATCTCGTCCGCGTCGGCGAACATGATCGTCCAGTACTGGTCGCCGACGGCCCAGGAGATCGCCGCCAGCGCGAGCAGCAGCCAGGGCACGCGGTCGCGCTTGACCAGCAGCGGGCGGGCGAGCCCGCCCAGGGTCACCGCGAGGATCGCGATCCCGTAGAACCAGGTGTCCCACCAGGCGGGCTTCGCGTCCTTCGGGAGAAGCGTGGCCAGCGCGTACAGGCCGGCCATGCCGCCGAGCAGCCACCGCCCCAGCCGGAATCCGAGCGAGTCGAGGACGGCATCGTCGGCTTGCGTGTCCGGGCCGATACCCGGCGCGGTCGCCATGACCGCGCAGAGTAGGACCGCTGCAGCCGCTACGTCCGGCGTTCACCGGATAGAGGCGAGAGAAACATTTCTGCAACGTGAGTAGTCGGCACGGCGAAGCCGTTGAAGCCGCTCGCGTAGCTTGTCGTGTACGCACCGGCCGTGCCGAGAAATATCCGGTCATCGACGGTCAGGTCGAAGGAGAGCGGGACGTCGATCATGATGGTGTCCTGGCTGTCGCAGGTCGGCCCGGTCAGCTGGGCCGGCGTCCGCAGCGCCGAGCCTCGCGAGTCGGTCACCGGGAAGCGCAGCCGGTTGCCGCTCTCCAGCGCCTCCATGAACCCGTTGAACGCGCCGACGTCCAGGTGCACCCAGCGGCGGCCGGCGCGCTGGGCCAGCCCGATCACGGTCGCGACCATGACCCCGGCCTCCGCCACGAGCGCCCGGCCCGGTTCCACCGCGAGCCTGCCCGGCTCATACGGCAGGTGCGTGGCGATGCCGGTCCGGATCGCGGCCGCGAACTCGGCCAGCGGCGGCGGCTCGACGTCGGCGTACCGGGCCGGGAAGCCGCCGCCGAGGTCGAGCAGGTCGAGCCGGATCCCGTGCGTGGCGAGGTCCCGCAGCACCGCGCCGACCTGCCGCAGCGCCGCGTCCCAGGCCGCGGGGGAGAGCATCTGCGACCCGACGTGGAAGGCGAGCCCGTGCGGGCGCAGCCCGGCCCGGCCGGCGGTCCGCAGCAGGCGGGCGGCGCGGTCGGCGCCCACGCCGAACTTGCCTTCGCTCGGGACGGTGTTGCCGCCGGTCGAGGTGCGCAGCCGCACGTACACGGCCGCGCCGGGCGCGTGCTCGGCCAGCTTGGCCAGCTCCGGCTCGCCGTCGGCGGCGAACCGCCAGACCCCGGCTCGCCACGCCTCGGCGACGTGCGCGGCGGGCTTGACCGGGTTGCTGTAGAGCACGTCGGCCGGGTCGACGCCGATCTCCACCAGCGCCCGCAGCTCGGCCAGCGAGGCGATCTCGAACCGGCAGCCGAGCCGGTGCAGCCGTTGCAGGATCCGCACGTGCGGGTTGCACTTCATCGCGTAGTGGACGTCCACGCCGGGCAGTTCCGCGGCGAGGTTGAGGTATGCGGTGGCGACCCGGTCGAGGTCGAGCACCAGGAACGGGGTCGGACCCGGCAGCCGGGCGAGCCGGTCGGCGGCCAGCGGGTCGGTCATCGGTGCATCAGCCTCTTCCGCAGCTCGTAGGAGGGGATGACGACGGCGTAGAAGCCGAGGTCGGCGAGCAGTTTGCCGATCAGCAGGCCGGCCGGGACGCCGGCTCCGGCCCATCCGGAGCCGGCCCAGCCGGCGGCGAGGTAGATCAGCCCCGGCCGGATCAGGAACGTGTCCGCGAGCTCGGCCGCCGCGAAGTCGCTCATCTCG
>Ga0207707_10004587_pt1 | contig 12137 bp, 13 predicted proteins | sample KBSC83BmetaG_FD_184336 | JGI IMG/M metagenome (GOLD analysis project Ga0207707, IMG submission 184336) | Corn rhizosphere microbial communities from Kellogg Biological Station, Michigan, USA - KBS C8-3B metaG (SPAdes) (version 2) | ecosystem: Host-associated > Plants > Roots > Rhizosphere ... | reverse complement strand
AGAGGGTCCGGCACGCGTACGGCAAGGTCGCGCTGATCGCCGACGTCGTGCGCGGCGCGCCGCCCGACGGCGTCGCGTTCGAGCGCTTCACCGCCGAGGGCCCGGTGGCGCTGTTGCCCAAGGGCGGCCGTTACGGGCTGGTCTGGACGATGCCGCCCGAGCGCGCCGAGTCCGTCTGCGCGCTCGACAATCGCGCGTTTCTCGCGGCGCTCGCCGCGCACGCCGGCGCGCGCATCGGCCGCATCGTGTCCGTCGGGCCGCGCCGGACGTTTCCGCTGGTGCTCGAATACGCGCGTCCCGCGGCGCGGCCGCACGTGGCAATGTTGGGCAACGCCGCGCAGACGCTGCACCCGATCGCCGGCCAGGGCTTCAACCTCGGCGTGCGCGATGCCTACGACCTCGCGCGCATCGTCCTCGACACGCCGCGCGAGGCGCTCGGCGCGGCGCCGATGGTCGACCGTTACCTGCGCACGCGCCGCGCCGACCGTGCCGCCGGGATCGCCGTCACGCACGGGCTGTCGCGGCTCTTCGGCAGCGACAGCGCGCTGGTCGCGTGGCCGCGCGGGCTGGGCCTCGCGCTGCTCGACGTGCTGCCCCCGGCACGGCGCGCGTTCACGCGCGCGATGCTGTTCGGCGTGCACTGACGCGCGGCGCGGCGCTGCGCACCGCGGCGCGATCGGCCCCGACTCGCCGCCACGTTGCCCTGTATAATTCGCACCCCCTCGCCGTTTCCCGCTTTCCTTCTCTCGCGTGCGCATCGGTCACCACGTCCTGCCGAACAATCTGGCCGTCGCGCCGATGGCGGGCGTCACCGATCGGCCGTTCAGGCAGCTATGCAAGCGCCTGGGCGCCGGCTACGCGGTCTCCGAGATGGTGGCGTCGAACCCGAAGCTGTGGGGCACCGACAAGTCGCGGCGCCGCACCGATCATGATGGCGAGGTCGCGCCGATCGCCGTGCAGATCGCCGGCGGCGATCCCGCGATGATGGTCGAGGCTGCGCGCTACAACGTCGCGCGGGGTGCGGCGATCATCGACATCAACATGGGCTGCCCGGCGAAGAAGGTGTGCAACGCCGCGGCGGGCTCGGCGCTGCTCGCCGACGAGGCGCTCGTCGCGCGCATCCTGCGCGCCGTCGTCGCCGCCGTCGACGTGCCGGTGACGCTCAAGATCCGCACCGGACCCGCGCCTGCGCGCCGCAACGCGGTGGCAGTCGCGCGCATCGCCGAGGACGCCGGCATCGCGGCGCTGGCGGTGCACGGACGCACGCGCGCATGCCTGTTCGTCGGCACGGTCGAATACGCGACCATCGCCGCCGTCAAGCGCGCGGTGTCGATTCCCGTGATCGCCAACGGCGACATCGCCACGCCCCAGGATGCCGCGCGCGTGCTGGCGTTGACGGGCGCCGACGCGCTGATGATCGGCCGCGCGGCGCAGGGCCGGCCGTGGATCTTCCGCGAGATCGCGCATTACCTGGCGACCGGCGAATCGCTCGATCCGCCGACGGTCGCCGAGGCGCGCGCGCTGATCGTCGCGCACCTCGCCGACCATCACGCGTTCTACGGCGAGGCGACCGGCGTGCGCATCGCGCGCAAGCACCTCGGCTGGTACACGCGCGGCCTGCCGGGCGCCGAGCGCTTCCGCGCCGCGATGAACGCGGTCGAGACGGCGGTGGAGCAGGTGGCCGCGGTCGAGCGCTATTGCGACGTGCTCGCCGCGCAGGGACCGTGGTTCGCCGCGCGCGACGACGCGACGCCGGCCGCGGGCGGCGCCGGTGACATGGCGCCGGCGCGCGCCGGTGCCGAGGCACTGGCCGCGTGAAGCGCAAGGCCACGCTCAACGGCCGCAACGAGATCGGCCGCTCGATCGAGCATTCGCTCGACGAATACTTCCGCAAGCTCGACGGCGAGCCGGCCGGCGGCATCTACGACATGGTGATCGGGCACGTCGAGCGGACGCTGCTCGCCGCCGTGCTCGAGCGCGCCGGCGGCAACCAGACGCTCGCCGCCGACATGCTGGGCGTCAATCGCAACACGCTGCGCGCCAAGCTCGCCAAATACAAGCTTGTCCCGTGATGCAAGCTCGTTCCATGACCGAAGCCCGTGCCGCGACGACGGCGAACCGCGTGACGCAGGCGCTCTTGTCAGTGTCGGACAAGCGCGGCATCGTCGACTTCGCGCGCGCGCTGGCCGCGGCGGGCGTGGCGCTCCTGTCCACCGGCGGCACCGCCAGGGCGCTCGCCGACGCCGGGCTCGCGGTCACCGATGTCGGCTCGTACACCGGCTTCCCCGAGATGCTCGACGGCCGCGTCAAGACGCTGCACCCGAAGGTCCACGGCGGCATCCTCGCGCGCCGCGACCTGCCGGCGCACATGCAGAAGCTCGCCGAGCACGCGATTCCACCGATCGACCTCGTCGTCGTCAACCTCTATCCGTTCCGCGAGACGATCGCGCGCGAGGGCGCGACGCTCGACGATGCGATCGAGAACATCGACATCGGCGGCCCGGCGATGGTGCGCTCGGCCGCCAAGAACTGGCGCGACGTCGCCGTCGTCGTCGACCCCGACGACTACCAGGCACTCGCCGCGGAGATCGACGCGAGCGGCGGGCTCGCCGAGGCGACGCGCTTCCGCCTCGCATCCAAGGCGTTCGCGCACACGTCGGCCTACGATGGCGCGATCAGCAACTACCTCGCGATGCGCGGCGTGGCCGGCGCGGGCGGGGCGTTCCCTTCATCGCTTCGCTGGGCCGGCGAGAAATTGCAGGACCTGCGCTACGGCGAGAACCCGCACCAGCGCGCGGCGTTCTATCGCGACGAGACGCCTCCCGCCGGCAGCATCGCGCGCTATCGCCAGCGCCAGGGCAAGGCGCTGTCGTACAACAACATCGCCGACGCCGACGCGGCGTGGGAGTGCGTGAAGTCGTTCACGGGCACCGCCTGCGTCATCGTCAAGCATGCCAATCCCTGCGGTGTCGCGCTGGCCGGTGACACGCTGACGGCCTATCGCGGCGCGTTCGCCACCGATCCGACCAGCGCGTTCGGCGGCATCATCGCGTTCAACCGCGCGGTCGACGCGGCGACCTTGGAGGCGGTGTCGGCACAGTTCGTCGAGGTGCTGATCGCGCCCGCGTATACGGCCGACGCGCTCGACGTCATCGCGCAGAAGAAGAACGTGCGCGTCCTCGAGATCGCGCTGCCGGACGGCGCGCCTGCGGCGGCATTCGAGCTGAAGCGCGTGGGCGGCGGGCTGCTCGTGCAGGACGCCGACCAGCGCAACGTCGCCGCGGGCGATCTTCGCGTCGTCACCAGGAAGGCGCCGAGCGCGGCGGAGGTCGACGACCTGCTGTTCGCGTGGCGCGTCGCCAAGTTCGTCAAATCGAACGCGATCGTCTATTGCCGCGACGGGCGCACGCTCGGCGTCGGCGCGGGGCAGATGAGCCGCGTCGATTCGTCGCGGATCGCGGCGATCAAGGCCGCCAACGCGGGACTCGATCTCTCCGGCAGCGTGGTCGCGTCCGACGCGTTCTTCCCGTTCCGCGACGGCCTCGACGTCGTCGCCGGCGAAGGTGCGCGCGCGGTGATCCAGCCGGGCGGCAGCGTGCGCGACGACGAGGTCATCGCGGCCGCGGACGAGCGCGGCCTCGCGATGGTGTTCACCGGCATCCGGCACTTTCGACATTAGGGACGGGACGGGGATGGCGACGAATTTCCGTGCATGGGCGTTGGCGGCGCTGCTCGCGACACTCGCCGTTCCCGCGGCGGCGCAGGCGCCCGTGGCCGGCGGCGCGGGCACGCAGCCCGACTGGACCAATCCCGACCACTCGACGTTCGAATGGCTCGCCTCGCATCCCAACCCGTTCGTCTCGCCGAACAGCGTCGACGCGCCGCTCGAGTCGCGCAAGTGGCTCGACTGCTCCGGCATGTGGACGTGGTTCGGCCGCCAGTGCTCGGGGCTCAAGGCCGCGTGGTACCAGGGCCGCGCGACGTGGTACGCGAGTGGCTACGCGTGGCACTTGCCGGGCACCTGGGACGAGGATCGCCTCAACGAGCTCAACCAGAAGGCATGGGGCGGCGGCTACGGCTTCGCGCGCACCGACGAGCGCGGCGACAACTACGGCTGGTACGTGCTCGCGTTCAAGGATTCGCACTTCAACGTCACGACCGCTGCGGGATGGAGCGCGATCACTTACTGGCCGGCCACCGCCGACGTCGCCGTGGGGCTCGGCTACACGGCATTCATCATGATGCGGCCCGACATCGCCAAGGGCTGGCCATTTCCCGCCGCACTGCCGGTCGCGTCCGTGAAATTCCATGGCGCGGAGATCATCGGGTCCTACATTCCCAAGCTCAACGGCGGCATCAATCACGGCGACGTCGCGTATTTCTTCGCGCGCTACCACTTCTGATGCGGCTTCGTCCCGCATGAACGTCCTCGTCATCGGCAGCGGCGCGCGCGAGCATGCGCTCGCCTGGAAGATCGCGCAGTCGCCGCGCGTGGCGCGCGTGTTCGTCGCGCCGGGCAACGCCGGCACCGCGCGCGAGCCCGGCATGGTCAACGTGCCGATCACCGACATCGCGACGCTCGCCGCGTTCGCGCTGCGCGAGAACGTGCGGATGACGATCGTTGGTCCCGAGGCGCCGCTCGCCGACGGCATCGTCGACACGTTCCGCGCCGCGAAGCTCGCGATCTTCGGACCGACCCGCGCGGCGGCCGAGCTCGAATGGTCGAAGGACTACGCCAAGGCGTTCATGGCGCGCCATCGCATCCCGACCGCGGCGTACGCGACGTTCGCCGACGCCGTGGCGGCGCACGCGTACGTCGACCAGCAAGGGGCGCCGATCGTGATCAAGGCCGACGGCCTCGCCGCGGGCAAGGGCGTGGTCGTCGCGCAGACCGCCGAAGAGGCGCACGCCGCGATCGACGCGATGCTCGTCGGGCACGCGATGGGCGGCGCGGGCGCGCGCGTCGTCGTCGAGGCGTTCCTCGAGGGCGAGGAGGCGAGCTTCATCGTGATGGTCGATGGCCGGAACGTGCTGCCGCTCGCGTCGTCGCAGGATCACAAGCGGCTCCTCGACGGCGACCGCGGCCCGAACACCGGCGGCATGGGCGCGTATTCCCCGGCGCCGGTGGTGACGCCGGAGCTGCACGCGCGGATCATGCGCGAGATCATCCTGCCCACCGTCAACGGCATGGCCGCCGACGGCCGGCCGTATTCCGGGTTCCTCTACGCCGGCGTGATGATCGACGGCGAAGGGCGGCCGCGCACGCTCGAGTTCAACTGCCGGATGGGCGATCCGGAGGCCGAGCCGATCCTGATGCGGATGAAGTCCGATTTCGCCGACCTCGTGCAGCACGCGATCGATGGCACGCTCGACAAGGCCGACGCGCATTGGGACCGCCGCACCGCGCTCGGCGTCGTCGTCGCGGCCGGCGGCTATCCCGAATCGCCGCGGCGCGGCGACGCGATCCACGGCCTCGACGACGACGGGTCGGGCGCGCTGGACGCCGCCGGCGATACCGTCGTCAAGATTTTCCACGCCGGCACGGTGCAGGACGGCGATGCGCTGCGCGTCAACGGCGGCCGCGTGCTGTGCGTGACCGCGCTTGGCGACTCGGTGCGCCAGGCGCAGAAGCTCGCGTACGACGCGATCGGCGCGATCGGCTTCGACGGCATGCAATACCGGACCGACATCGGCCATCGCGCGCTCGCGGCGCGCAAGGCATGACCGACGTCGCCGCCGCGCGCGCGTGGCTCGCGGCGCTCCAGGAGTCGATCGTCGCCGCGCTGTCACGCGCCGACGGCAAGGCGTTCCTGCGCGACGCGTGGACACGGCCCGAGGGAGGCGGCGGCGTGTCGCGCCTGATCGAGGAGGGTGACCTCTTCGAGCGCGGCGGCGTCAACTTCTCCGACGTGCGCGGCGATCGCATGCCGCCTGCGGCGAGCGCGCTGCGGCCACAGCTCGCGGGCGCGCCGTGGCAAGCCTGCGGCGTGTCGCTGGTCCTGCATCCGCGCAATCCCTACGTGCCGACCGTGCACCTGAACGTGCGCACGTTCGTCGCGACACCCTCCGGCGGCGACGCGGTGGCGTGGTTCGGCGGCGGCATGGACTTGACGCCGTACTACGGCTTCGCCGAGGACGCCGTGCACTTCCATCGCACCTGCCGCGACGCGCTCGCGCCGTTCGGCGACGACGTCTACCCGTCGATGAAGCGTGCTTGCGACGAATATTTTTTCCTCAAGCACCGCCGCGAGGCACGCGGCATCGGCGGCGTGTTCTTCGACGACCTCGCCGACGACGCGACCGGCCGCGCGTTCGCGCTGACGCAAAGCGTCGGCGATGCGTTCCTCGCCGCCTACCTGCCGATCGTCGAGCGCCGCCGCGCGATGCCGTACGGCGAGCGCGAGCGCGAGTTCCAGCTGTGGCGGCGTGGCCGCTATGTCGAGTTCAACCTGCTGCAGGATCGTGGCACGCTGTTCGGGCTGCAATCGAACGGCCGCACCGAGGCGATCCTGATGTCGCTGCCGCCGAAGGTGTCGTGGCGCTACGCATGGCAGCCCGAGGCCGGCTCGCCCGAAGCGCGGCTCGCCGACGAATTCCTGGTGGCGCGCGACTGGCTGGCCGCGCCATGACGACCGCGCGCAAGCCGCGCGACGACGCGCATCTCGCCGAAACGCGAATCGACGGCGAGGCGGTGTTCGACGGCGCGCTGCTGCACGTGCGCCGCGACCGCGTGCGCCTTCCCGACGGCAACGTCGCGACGCGCGAATACGTCGTCCACCCGGGTGCGGTGCTGGTGGTGCCCGTGCGCGATGACGGGCGCTACGTGATGGAGCGCCAGTTCCGCTATCCGCTCGCGCGCGTGTTCATCGAGTTCCCGGCGGGCAAGATCGACCCCGGCGAGGAGCCGCTCGCCTGCGCGCGCCGCGAGCTCGCCGAGGAGACCGGCCACGCCGCCGCGCGATGGCAGCGGCTCGGCGTCATCCACCCGGTGATCTCGTATTCGACCGAGCACATCGAGCTGTGGCGTGCCGACGGGCTCACGGAGGTGGGCCGCCATCTCGACGATGGCGAGTTCCTCGAGATCGCGGCGATGTCGCACGACGAGCTTTTGGCGGCGTTCGATCGCGGCGAGATCACCGACTCCAAGACGGTGGCCGCGCTGTTCATGCTCGAGCGCGCGCGGCAGCGATGAGCGACGCGCCGCCGGCAATGACTGCGCGCAGGCTGGCGATCGAAGGGCGCGTGCAGGGTGTGGGCTATCGCGATGCGATGGTCGACGCGGCAGAGGCCGCCGGCGTGCGAGGGACCGTCCGCAATGCCGACGACGGCCGCGTGCTCGCGCACGTGCAAGGCAGCGAGGACGCCGTGGCGGCGATCATCGCGTGGGCGTCGCGCGGGCCGCGCCTCGCGCGCGTTACGCGCGTCGAGGTGGAAGCGGCCGACCCGGATCCGGCGCACACGACATTCCGGCGGATACGCTAGGTTCGTGCTGCAACCGCGCCGGCCGCTCGCCCGACGAGATGAGCTGGCGGGGTTCCAGTCGGGTCGCGGGCGGCTACGCCGCAGCTTCCTCGCTCTGGACCTTCTTCTTGGCCGCGTCGGCGGAGGCGGTGTCAGGCGCCTTCGCGGCGGCTTCCTGCGCACGGACGTGGACAGCCTGCTCATCCGGCGCAGCGCCTTTGGGACCCGGAAGCGCCTGTGAAGGCTTCGCCTCCGCGAACGCGTTGGCGGTTTCGGTGCCGGCCGCCTTCGCGATGACGTCGCCCGTTGCAGCACCTCGCTCGGCCGGTGCGGCCGGCGCGCTGAGCCCGCCGATGGACGCCGTCCACGCAGAACCGGTTTCAATCGGGATCGACGCCGTGTGATTCTCGTCCGCGCGATTGCAGGCGGACAGTGTCAACGCGACGCCCGCGAGGGCGACTGTGATTGCGGTTTTCATGATGACCCTTCCTTCTGTCGCGACAGCCCGTGTCGCATCCACAGTTTAGGAAGTCGCAGCGCCGAACAATGTAGGTCGACCATGTCCTGTTGTGTCGGACGAGGCCGCTGCGTGCGACCTACATGCGGCGCACGTCGCGCCGGCCGCTGGTGCGGTTCAAACCAGCGTCGGCGGCGGAGGCGCCGAAGGCTGCACGAGGTCGCGCCACGCCACATACGACGACGTCGCCCACAGCGGCAGCACGATGAGAAGGCCGAGGCCCAGCGTCAGCAGTCCGAGCACCAGCAGCGCATACGACAGCAGGCCATAGAGCACGAACGCCGCGACGTTCTCCCGGAACGCCGCGATGCTGGCGTCGAACGCCGCCACGAAGCCCTTGCCGTCGAACAGCGCGCACAGCGGAACGAGCGTCAACGGCAGCGACACGAGCATGCCGACCGCGAACATCAGCAACACGTCACCCTGCGTCATGCCGCCGTCCGGGTTACGCAGGAGGTCGACGTCGGCGATCGCCCACGCGGCGCCCGCCTCGGCGGCGAACACGAGGAGGTTCGAGAACACGATCGCGGCGATCACCGGCGCGCTTGCCGCAAAAGGCCGCAGCACGTCGCTGATCCGCGCGCGGCCGCCACGCGCCACGGCATCGGTCGCGACGAAAAGGCCGCAGGCGACGATGGGCGCGAACACTTTCGACGCGAGCATGCCGGCCTCGGGGACGAGCTGCAGCAGGAACTCGCTGGCGAGCGCGAGGAACGCGAGCGCGCACAGCGTCGCCGGCGCGCGCTTCCACAGCCGCATCGCCTCCGCGTACCAGTCGAGCGCGCGGCGCGCCGACACGCGGCGGATGTCGGGAGCCATCGGGCGCTACGCCGCGCCGAGGTACGCGGCGCGCACCTTCGGGTCGCGCAGCAGCGCCCGGGCGTCGCCCTCGAGCGTGATCTCCCCCGATTCCATCACGTAGCCGCGGCTCGACACCTCGAGCGCGAGCTTGGCGTTCTGCTCGATCAAAAGGATCGTCACGCCGCTCTTCGCGACCGCCAGCACCGTCTCGAACACCTTCTGCACCATCAGCGGCGCGAGGCCCATCGACGGCTCGTCGAGCAAGAGGAGCCGCGGCCGCGCCATCATCGCGCGGCCGATCGCGAGCATCTGCTGCTCGCCGCCCGACAGCGTGCCGGCCGTCTGGCGACGGCGCTCGCGCAGGCGCGGGAAAAGATCGTAGATGCGCGCGAGGTCCTCGGCGATGCCGGCGCGGTCGCTGCGGATGTACGCGCCCATCCCGAGGTTCTCCTCGATCGTGAGCCCGCCGAACACGCCGCGGCCCTCGGGCACCATCACGAGGCCCTTGCGCACGAGGCGGAACGACGCCATGCCGGTGATGTCCTCTCCGTCGTAGCGGACGGTGCCCGAGCGCACGGGCTGCGTGCCGCAGATGCCCTTCAGCGTGGTCGTCTTGCCGGCGCCGTTGGCGCCGATCAGGCAGACGAGCTCGCCCTTGCCGACGACGACGTCGATGCCCTTGACCGCGCGGATCTCGCCGTAGGCGACCGCGAGCTTGTCGAGCACGAGCAGCGGTGGGGGATCGTCCACGCTACGCGCCCTTCAGGTCGAGCGCGATGTCGCCGCCGAGGTACGCGTCGATCACCGCCGGGTTCGCGCGCACGTCCGCGGCCGGCCCCTCGGCGATCTTGCGGCCGTAGTCGAGCACCAGCACGCGGTCGCAGACGCCCATGACGAGCTTCATGTCGTGCTCGATCAGGAGGATCGTCGTGCCGTCGCGGCGGATGTCGTGAAGGAGCTTGGAGAGCGCCGCGGTCTCGGTGGCGTTCATGCCCGCGGCCGGTTCGTCGAGCGCGAGGAGCTTGGGCTCGGTGGCGAGCGCGCGCGCGATCTCGAGGCGGCGCTGGAAGCCGTAGGGCAGGTGGCGCGCGAGGTCGTGCGCGCGCTCGGCGACGCCGACATACTCGAGGAGCTCGAAGCCGCGCGCGGCGATCGCCCGCTCCTCGGCGCGGGTGCGTGCGTTGCGCGTGATCGCGCCGAACACGCCGGCATGCGTGCGCACGTGGCGGCCGATCATCACGTTCTCGAGCGCCGACAGGTTGGCGAACAGGCGGATGTTCTGGAACGTGCGCGCGATGCCGCGCGCCGCGACCTCGTTCGGCTTCAGGTGGTCGAGCGGCTCGCCATCGAACATGAACTGGCCGTCATCGGTCTCGTAGATGCCGGTGAGGACGTTGAACAGCGTCGTCTTGCCGGCGCCGTTGGGACCGATCAGCCCGTAGATCTCGCCGTGCCGGATGGTGAAGCTGACGTCGGTCAGCGCCTGCACGCCGCCGAAGCGCTTGGCGATGCCCGATGCCTCCAGCAGTATGGACGCCCCCCGAAGCGCGCTTTGCGCGCCTCCCCCCACTGGGGGGCCAGCGTCTCGGGGCGGCCCTTCGGCGCTGGCCCGCTGCGTCATGCCGCCTTCGACTCGAGCTCGCGCTTGCGCAGCGCCGACGGCCAGATGCCCGCCGGACGGAACAGCATCATCAGCACGAGCGCGAAGCCGAACAAGAGCATCCGGATCACCTCGGGATCGATCAGCGTGCGGCCGAACATCGCACGCTGCACCGGGCCCACCGTGTAGCGCAGCACCTCCGGGATGTAGGAGAGCAGCAGCGCGCCGAGCACGACGCCGAACACGTTGCCCATGCCGCCCAGCACGACCATCGACAGCACCATGATGGACTCGACGAGGATGAAGCTCTCGGGGCTGATGAATCCCTGGATCGCCGAGAACATGCCGCCGGCGATGCCGCCGAACGACGCGCCCATCGCGAACGCGAGGAGCTTCATGTTGCGCGTGTTGATGCCCATCGCGCGCGCCGCGACCTCGTCCTCGCGGATCGCCTCCCAGGCGCGGCCGATCCGCGAGTCCTGCAGCCGCAGGTTGATGACGATCGAGGCGACGAGGAACGCGAGCAGTATGTAGTAGTACTTGACCGGGCCGCTGAACGAGAGCCCCGCGATCACCTCGGGCTTGGCGAACGAGAACGACCCGATGCGGAACGGGTCGATCATGTAGACGCCCTGTGCGCCGTTGGTGATGTTGACCGGCTGCGACAGGTTGTTGAGGAAGATGCGGATGATCTCGCCGAAGCCCAGCGTGACGATCGCGAGGTAGTCGCCGCGCAGCTTCAGCGTCGGCGTGCCGAGCAGCACGCCGAACAGGCATGCGAAGGCAGCGCCGATCGGCAGGATGACCCAGAACGGCAGGTGCACGTTGAAGTGCGGGCTCGCGAGCAGCGCGTAGACGTACGCGCCGACCGCGTAGAACGCGATGTAGCCGAGGTCGAGCAGCCCCGCGAAGCCGACGACGATGTTGAGGCCGAGTGCCAGGAAGCAGTAGAGGATCGCGAGGTTGGTGATGCGCACCCACGCGGTGCCGATGCCGGCCAGCGCGAACGGCAGCACCAGCAGCGCGATCGCCATCACCGCGAGGCCGGCCCAAGCGAGTCGCGGATCGCGACGGCGATTGAGGTTCAGGAGCGCGGTCATTGGACTACCCTCCGCGCTACGCGCTGCGGGGCTGATTCGCACTTGGGGCGGCCCTGCGTGCTCATGGTCGAGGCGTCAGGCGCGGTCGGCGACGCGCTCGCCGAGGAGCCCGGACGGCCGGAACACCAGCACGGCGATCAGCACGAGGAACGCGAACACGTCCTGGTAGTTGGAGCCGAACAGCGCGAGGTTGGGATTGGTCTGGCACCGCTCGGCGATCGCGCCGAACCAGTGCGAAAGCTGGCAGAGGTTGGTGAGGTCGCCGACATAGCCTGCGCCGAGCGCCTCGATGATGCCGAGCAGCAGCCCGCCCAGCATCGCTCCGGCCATGTTGCCGATGCCGCCCAGCACCGCCGCGGAGAACGCCTTGAGGCCGAGGATGAAGCCCATCTGGTAGTGGGCGACGCCGTAGTAGCTGCCGACCATGACGCCGGCGACCGCCGCGAGCCCGGCGCCGATCGCGAAAGTGATCGCGATGACGCGGTTGATGTCGATGCCCATCAGGCCCGCGACTGCCTGGTTCTGCGCGGTCGCGCGCATCGCCACGCCGAGCTTGGTCCGGTAGATCAGCAGCATGAGCCCGGTCATCATCAAAGCCGACATCACGAGGATCGCGACCTGCACGTTGGTGATCGTCGCGCCGTTGGGGTGGCTCGTC
>Ga0207707_10004583_pt1 | contig 12143 bp, 17 predicted proteins | sample KBSC83BmetaG_FD_184336 | JGI IMG/M metagenome (GOLD analysis project Ga0207707, IMG submission 184336) | Corn rhizosphere microbial communities from Kellogg Biological Station, Michigan, USA - KBS C8-3B metaG (SPAdes) (version 2) | ecosystem: Host-associated > Plants > Roots > Rhizosphere ... | reverse complement strand
GCTGATGGCCCGTCGCCAGGAGATTCAGGACTCCTTGACGCAGATGGGGAGCCTCCTCTCGGACCAGGAGAAGATGGACCTCCAGAACCAGCTCGCCATCATGGATAACCTGCTCGGACAGGCCAATCTCCAGCAGGGCGCGTTCCAGTACGACACGACGCAAAACTATCTCAATTCTCCGCTCGGGGGAGGCTTCTAATGCCGGTGCCCAATTCGCTCACGGATGGCTCGTACGATTCCCCTGGAGACCCAAACTATGGGTCGGGGTCCGATATCAGTTCGGCCGAAGTCCTCGCCATGCAGCGACATCCTGAGCTGCTGAACGACCCGAGTGTCCGCAGTGCGACGACACCCGAAGCGAAAGCGATGGCGTTCATTACACTGTTGAAGAAAACGGACCCGACGTTTGACCCCCAGGGGAACTACAAGGTCAACGCGGACGGGACCGTCTCCCCGAACAATTCGAGCTGGTTCTCAGATCACCTCCCACTCATCACGACCCTCATGGGGATCGGGATGGGTGGGGCGGGTATCCTGTTCGGTGGGGCTGCGGGGGGTGCAGGAGGAGCCGCCGCCGCAGAATCGGGGGGTGACGGAGTAGCCGGAGGGCTGACCGTCGGAGCCGTCGAGGGAGGAGCCCCAGGGCTCACCGATGCGGGCGTGACGGCTCTCGGAACAGGTGCGATGGGCACGGTTCCCGTTGGAGTTGGGGCTGGGGCGGGGGCAGGAGCGGGGGCGGGGGCCTCCAGCCTTCTTTCCTCCACCCCCATTGGCACGGGAGAGATCGGCCCTGTGGGGGATGCTGTGGATACCGGAGCTTTTGATGCTGATGGAAACTTCATCGGGGAGTCCACACTCACCAACCCCGATTACGATACCGGGGTGCTCAGCACGATCGGTAAATACGCCAAAATTCTGAGTGGGGTGGGTGGGAGCATTTCGAGCGCCACCGACGCCGCCCAGAAGAACCGCATCGCTCAAAATGACCCGTATGTGCAGCGGGGCAGGCTGGAGATGGCCCAGCGGAATCAGGATCTGAGGGATGTGTATCTCGCGGACAGGGCGAACCATCCGTCTCACAGCCCCTTCGATCCGGTCGCCCCAACTCTGCCTAGCGGGAACTACGAGACGACGCTCCAGAATCTCTCGAATCAGGGGACCTCGGACTTGTCGAAGGCCCCTCAGTATAACGTGACGAGCTTTCCGAGCCTCCAGCCGGGGACGCTGGAGAAGGTCGGACGGTGGGCGGGTCCGATTGTGAAGACCATTGGCAGCCTTCCGGAACTGCTCGGGTAGGCGACGTGTAATCGATTACACCAAGAGGGGTGATATGTCCTCCGATATTTTGAGTCCTGCCGCCGCCTATAGTGGATCGCTGGATGACTTCCTCATCAATCAGCAGGCGATGAAGCATCAGGAGTTGATGGATGCCATCACACAGCAACGGGAACAGCGCGTCTCGGAGAACGAGAAGCTCGAACTGGAGCTGAAGCGGGAGGAGCTGAAGCAGTCCCAGGAGGAGTTCGGTCAGCGGGTCCACGACAAGAAGATTGACACGCTCCACAAATATCTGGCCGAGCAGGGTCCGGGTGACGTGCCGAGCCCTGCGATGGTTAAGCTGGGTGAAGAAGTCGGGATGCCCATTCGGTTGGGGGCCGCCCCGACCGTGGCGACCGTGCCGGCGGGTCAGAGCACCGTCTCTCTGCCGGGAGGAGGACCCCCTGTGCCGATGCCGGGGGCTCAGCCTGCCCAGCCGTTGACAGACCCGAATGCTCGGCCCTATCTCGGGAGCCGAGCGGATATCGCGCGTGGTCAGCTCGCGACGGCTATGGAAGGAGCTGGGCAGGACCGTTCCAAGATTGTGCCGGCGGCCCTTCGACTCGGGTTTGATCCAAAGGACATCAGCTCGATCATGACGGCCGACCTTGGGCCAACGGCGACATTCCAGGATAAGGAGAACCTCCGCATCAAGGGGACCAACAAGATCCCGCTGTGGGACCCGAAGCGGGCTATCTACATGGACCCAGATACGCACGAGACTGTGCCGGGGAGCCAGATTGAACGGGTCGCCCCCCCGCGTGATCCGTTGGTGGAGGCGCTAGCACGGGAAACGCTGAAGGACAAGCAGAAGCAGAACTCCGAGGCATCGGCCGACATCAAGCCAGGGACGCCCGAGTTCGTGATGGCCTCCGATTTGGCAGCGGGGAAGCTGACGTATCAGGATGTCATCCGCTCGTATGCGTTCCAGCGCACGGGCCGGGAGCAGGCGCGGAAGATTTACCAGACGGCCCGACAGATGAACCCGAACCTGAATCCCGTGTCCATTCAGCAGGAGCTGCACGCCTACTCGGGTGAACTGGCGGGATTGCAGAAGCAGCTCGGCGCGGTCGAGTCCTACGCGAACTCGGCCCAGAAGAACGCGCAACTCCTGGGCACGGTGCTCGACAAGATCCCGGATACGGGGTTCTCTGGGAAGCCCAACGACTGGATTCGACAGGGTAACAAGATCCTCGGAAGCGAGGATCAGGTCAAGTTCAACTTGATGATGAGTTCGTTGCAGTCAGAGTATAGCCGTCTCATCAGCAACCCCAATCTGACCGGGGTGGTCACGGACTCGACCCGGCAGGAGTATCGGGACATTCTGGACAAGGGGGGAACCATCGGCCAGATCAAGACGCTCCTCAAGACGTTGCAGTCAGAGTCCGAGAATCGCCGCAAGGGCCTGGAGGAGACCGTCTCAGGGGTGAAAGAGAACATCGGGGACGTAGCCCACGCCCCGGATTCGGCCAAGCCGGCACAGAGTAAGTACAAAGTCACCATCAAGGACTAGTCATGCCGAAGCACTACTCGTATGCGCTCTCGAATGGCAAGACCCTAGACCTCGAAGGGGACGAGCAGCCCACCGACGCCGAGGTGGAAGCCATCGCGAAGGAGCAGGGGGTGTCCCTCGTGCCTGTTGGGGACACGAAGGAGCCCCCGAAGAAGCCGGCAACCCCCACGGCTCCAACGAGCTACTTGGACGAAGCCAAGTCCGCGATGAAGGGGATCGCGCAGGGGGCACTCCCTGGTATCGCGCAGGGTATCAAGGACCTCCCCAAAACGGCGCTTGAGACAGGCCAGATGGTCGCTGACTATCTGACCAATCCAGGTGAGTTCATGAAGTCTGGACTCAAGCTCGGGATGCAGGTGCCGGGGAAGATCAAGGACGCCTACGAGGCCGTGACGAATCCTCCGCATGTCGAGGGGGAGCCGACCGCGCAGTCGTCGGGGAAGGTCATCGGCAAGTTCCTCGGGGAGCAGACGGTTCCGCTCGCACTTGGCGCGGAGGGTCTGGCCCCCGGTGTGGGCAAAGGGATGAAAATCGGTGGCCGATACATGGAGAACCTGGGCACTCGGGCCGCGAAAGGTCGGGGCATCGATCTCATCCCTGGGAGCCGCATCGTGGATCTCGCGGTCGCGGATGCGGTGAAGAAGGGAGGCCAGCTCCTCCAGCGTGGGGGGATGCGTCTCGCCCCCACAAAAACTGTCAATGCGGTCCCTGTCGAGTCCACTCCGTCGGCACCCCCCGTGAAAGATGGCGTGGTGGTCGGAGAGACCGATACGCGTCCCGCTCTGCCCCCTGGCCGGCGTATCTTCGACCGTCCAGCCGGCAACGATCTGGCGAATGATCCGAGTTTCGTCCGAGGTGTGCCGGCTGATCCAGCCCAGAAGATTCCGACTCCTCAGCCCCAACGGCTCGGACTGCCCCCCAAGCCGGAGACGATCATCACGCCGCCTCCCGCCGATACGAGCGGGATTACGGTCACGTCGGCCAAGAAAACCGATCTCCCGGTGCGGGACCCGAAGACGGGCCGCATGAAACGGGTATTCACGTCGGAGTCGACCACTACCACGCCCAGCACGCCCACGAGCACGCCGGAGAAGCCGGCGATTCAGTCTCGTGTCCAGGCCCTCACCGACAAGGGCCACGGGGCAGAGGAGATTGCGGATCAACTCAAGGACGATCCGGCCTTCAAGGGCAAGTCGAAGAACGAACGGATCAATCTCGTGCGGGAGATGCGCGGCGGCCCGTCTGGGCAGATGCCGGCTCGGGCCAAGCAAGCCATCGATCAGGCCCTCTCGAAGATGAAGACTGCGGAGGAGAAACGGGCGTATCTCCTTCGTGCGCCGAACGCCGTCGCCTACGATTACATCAAGAGCCGAATCGGACTGTAATCGATTACACTCTGGGGGTCCTATGTCCAATGTCCCGTGGGATGCGTGGCTACACCTTGTGGAGTTACTGCTCGTTGTCTTCATCGTGCCAGGACTCAAGAAACTCATCGGCGTGCTCATTTCGTTGCAGGGGTCACTCTCGCTCCTCTCGCAGACCGTCAATCAGCACACCCAGAGTTTCGCGCTTCATGTGCAGGAGGATCGGCAGCACTTCGAGAAGATCGATACCCATGTCGGGGAGGTGCAGGGCAACATCCGAGAGATGTTCGGCATGATGCACCTTGAACGTCGCGGCGGCCTGGAGCGGCGGGGGGAGACCTAACATGGGCACCCTTCGCGTCAAGCTGGGCGTCAAGTTCGACCGCATCGACCCGGCCGGATTCCGGATTCTGGGGTCGTTGGACCGCATTGTTCGGGCTCTGCCGTTTGACCTCACCATTACGTGTGGGAGCGACAGCCATCCCGCCAGTGATCCCCACACGTTGGGGCGCGCGTATGATGTGCGGACGCATGACCTCACCCCGGAGCAGAAACAGCAAGTACTCCGGGATCTCCTCCTCGACCTTCAGGAGCACGATCTTGACGCCCCGATGGAGGTCTCCGGGGGTCTCGCCACATCCCATTTTTTCGGGTGGATTGAGCATCCCAACACCTCCGATGAACATCTCCACGCCCAGCAGCGGAAGGGCACGACATACCCATGATTCCTCGTTGACAACCTGAGTCGGGACCCCCATACTTTCAATATGTCGAGGGAAATGGTTCAGCTTGGAGGGCGCACCATCCGGATTCGCCAATTGGCGCGAGACCTCGGGATGACGCCCGCCTATCTGAGCAAGATCCTGAGCGGTAAGCGAGATATTGATTCCGTGCATGTGGGGTTGATTCGTCGGATGACCGCCTTGATGGGATTTGAGTCGATGGAGAGTCTTCTCCATGCCGTGAAGGTTCGTCGTGAGGCGCTCGGGTTGGGGGTCTCCTCGGGCGTGTCGGATGAGCCTGAGGGGGCCACGGTGGAACCTGCCTCCCATCGTGGTCCCCTCTCTTCTACGGTTTAGCCTTCCGCCGCCACTTCGCGCCGCCCTCGGTGGGCCGCTTCTTCCACAATCCACAAATCCGGCACCGCCGACGCCAGAACTGATTGAGCGTACGACAGAAGCTACACGTCCAGGTGCGTTTGTGGGCATCCATTGTTCGGCCCTTCGTCGTCATCCCATCCTCATCCGCAACACCTTCGCGGGTTTGGAGATCGGCTCCGCCCCTTCTAATGGGATGCCACTCGCAAACGAGATGGTGGAGTTCACGACGAGAGACAGCGAGCAATGGTCCCGAGCGGCTTGCCGTTCCACCCAACGACGGAGGGCGGGGTCGAGAGCGCCCCAGATAGGATCACGCCCGCCAGGGAGGGGCTTTTGGATACGACGATGGGATGCGCGCTTCATCGCTCCACCTTCTTCCCCGTGAAGAGCGGGCGAATCTGAGTGGTGAAGAACTTCCCCTTGGAGGTGGCGTTGACGAACTCGATCCACAGCCGGCGAGGAAACCCTCCATAGGAGTAGATGGTGCTTTCGTGCCGAAACTTCACGACGAGCGTCTCCGTATCGGGATCATACGCGGCGTCGACGATGGTGCTCGATTCGGGGGCGGCGAAGTAGTAGGGAACGACTTCTTCGGAGAGGGCGGATTGTTGGGCGGCGACGTTCAGCTCTCTAGGGCTCGTGCGTTTCGGCTTCTTTCCCACGGGACACTCCTTGTCGCGATGCGGATAGCCGGAAGTGGTCCCATCCGCTCGATGACGTTTACTCGACCATTATGAGACCTGTTGTCCTGAATGTCAACAGTGTAATCGATTACAGTTCTCCTCGGGCGAGTGCCCGAAAGGCCCCCCTAATGGTCGAGATAGTATGAACTCGACCATTGACAGTGTTGTCTTACATCTCTACACTGCTACCAGCTCAGCCACTTACTCGACCATATCCAAACTTTCGGGCACGGAGGAGAACTGTATGGCACTTTCAGATCGCGGGTTTGCCAGCATGGATAAGGAGAAACAGCGTCGGATTGCGAGCAAGGGGGGGCAGGCCGCGCACAAGAAGGGCACCGCCCATCGATTCACGACCGAGGAAGCACAGATCGCCGGTCGGAAGGGGGGTCTCGTAACCGGGGCGCGGCGGTCGTTGGGGGCGAGTCCGAAAGCCGAGGAGACGCCACACGAAGAACTCTCCCGATTCTCGGACGAAGGCAACCCCAACGACTGACCGGCGCCCCCTATGCCCAACGTCCCCACCCCCCACGACTGCGGTCTGCCTGAAGAGTTTGAACGGTGGCGGCCTCTCCAAGAAGAGGCGCTTACGTTCCTTCGGACGAGCACCAAACGTGTTAAGGCCGTCTGCGCGCCGACCGGCAGCGGCAAGAGCCCACTCGTCGTGGGGGCCGCGCTCCTCTCGAAACAGCCGACCGCAATTGTCACACACTCCCGATCCCTGCAAGACCAATACATGGCGAAGTTCGCCTCGATTGGAATGGTGGACTTGCGGGGGCGCTCAAATTATCCCTGTGCGATGCGGCCTGATGTAATCGATTACACCTGTGAGCATGGGTATGCGTCCCGCTGCCCATTCAAGGGCACGCCGAACTGCCCTGCGTCCTTTGCCGAGATGCGCGCGGCGTCAAGCTGGCTCGTCTGCACCAATTACGACAAGTGGACGCACTCCCGGCGCTATGGGATGGGTCTCCAGCACATCACGAAAGTGGTGTTCGATGAGGGCCATGAGAGCTTCTCGGCCCTCGCCAAAGCGATGCAAGTCCTCCTCAGTGCTCGTGAAATCAATGACGTGCTGAAGATGGACTTCCCCGGCCATCACGAGGCGCAATTCTTCGCGACGTGGCGGCCGTGGGCGATTGAGGCGGCGGAGCGGGCGCGGGACCAGATGCGGCGAGTGGGGCTCAAGGTGGCGGCCGACCCCAAGCCGACTTGGGTTAAGCTCTACACCCACCTGAAGAACCTCACGCGTCGGCTGTCGATTCTGGCGACCGCCAACCCAAGTCAGTGGGTGGTTGAGGAGATGCCGAAGGGATATCAGTTCGACCCTGTGCAACCAGGGCGGTATGCGGAATCGGCCCTCCTCCTCAAAGTGCCCGACATCACGATTATCAGTGCCACACTCATCGCCAAAACGATGTTTATGATTGGTGTCGGGCGAGACACCTTCGACATGCAGGATTACCCGTCCGAGTTCGACCCGAAGCGGTGCCCGATCTACTACGTGCCGACCATGCGGGTGGACTCGAAGGCCCCGGACTTGGGCCTCCTGTGGTCCCGGCTGGATCAGGCCGGCGTGCGGCGTCGGGACCGGAATGGGCTCGTCCACACCATCTCGTTCACGCGACGGGATGAAGTCATCGCGCGGAGTCGCATTCTTCAGGAGGCCCGCGCCAAGAACAAGTTGTTCTACAACGAAAAAGGGGAACCCGCCACCGAGACCATCGCAGACTTCACGGACGCCTATCCCGGCGCGATGCTCGTCTCCCCCTCGATTGGTCAGGGCTTCGACTTCCGGGGCTCTGCCGCCGAATGGCAATTCATCTGCAAGATCCCATTTCCTCCCCCGAGCAAAGTGCTCAAGGCTCGGTGCGACCCCTCAATGGGGGGGGACACCGAACATGCCCATTATCTGGCGTGGCAGAAGTTCGTCCAGATTGCGGGCCGGATTATGCGGGACCACACCGATCAAGGGGAGACCATCATCTGTGATGATCACCTCAAGTGGTTCCTGCGGTATCGCTACCTCGCGCCTCGTTCGTTTCAGCAGTTCTTCAAGGAAGTGCCGGTATTGCCGCCTCCCCCTGAGCGGTTGCCGGACACTCGACGTTAATTCAGGGACAAGGAGACAGATCGTATGCCCGTAGCACGACGCGTAGCCGCTGCACCACCCCCACCCCCGCCACAGTCGGGCGGGTCCGTCACCTTCGGAGGAGAGGGCTTCTTCTCGGGCGGCCTCGGACTGCCGGAAGGGAACTATGCGGTGACGTTCAGCACCCAGATGTTCCAGCCCACGAAGGCTGACGGGACCGCTTCCCGCACCCCGGCGTTCCTGGCCGTGATGGGCACGTTCTATCCCATCGACGCGCAAGGGAACTCCCTCGGAGAGCCGACCGACCATCCGCTGAGCTGCGGATCTCAGGCGTCCGAGTCGTTCGTGCCCAGCGCGGACGGGAAAGGGTTCGACGCCATCCCGAACGGCAAGGCGCAAGGGATGTGGAACCTCTCGGCGTTCGGCATCTTCTACGACAGCCTCAAGAACGCCGGCCTCCCGCCGGGACTCGTGACCAACGATTTTTCGGTCCTCGATGGCGTCTGGGTGCATACCCAGAACATCCCGGAGCCGGAAGAGAAGCGCGAGTTCAGCAAGCGGGCACGCGCCAAGACGGGCGCCGCTGCCATGCAGGGCGGGCAGGAGGACGACAGCCGGACCCGCACCGTCACGGTCGTCACCGAGATTCTCGAAGGTGGCAAGCCGTGGGAAGGCACGGGCGGCATCCCGGACGTGGACGCTCCGGCACCCCCGGTCCAGACTGCTCCGAAACCGGGACCCCGAGCGGTCGCGGGTCGTCCAGCGGCACGGGCGGTGGTGGCTCCTCCGCCTCCTCCTCCGGCAGCGGCCGGGGAGGGCATCGAGGATGATGTCGCTCAGGCAGCACTCAACGCGTGCTCCGAAGTGCTGTCCACCAAGCCGAACGGGCTCACGAAGGTGGCCCTCAAGACGGCGGCGTTCACGGCGGCCAAGAAGACCTACGGCGATGATGTCGCCCAGGCCGTCATGTCCGATTGGCTCCAGTCCGACGAGACGCTCAATGGCGTCCTGGACGAGCTGGGCTACACCATCAGCGGTCTCATGGTGAAGGTCAAGGCGTAGGGCCTTCCGCCATGAATCCGGCGGAGCAGAAGCAGCACAAGAAGCGGACGGACGAATTGGAGCAGATGATTACGGATCTCGGCACGGTCGTCTACGCGAGAGTCGATCAGGCCGTGCGCCACGCGGACAACTTCACTCGTGAGGAAGTGTCCAAAGAGACGAATCGTCGGCTGGAACTGGCTCAGCAGCAGCGGTCCTACGTTGATGCAGGGGATAGGGACTTGCGGCGGCTGATCGAGGCCCAGGAGCAACGGCTCTCTCAATTCAAGACTCGGACGTTCTGGCAGCGGTTACGGTGGTTATTCGCAGGCGAAGAAGTGTAATCGATTACACTTCCCGGATGAGATAGGAACACGATGCACGCGACATTGCTCCCCACTCCGATGATCCCCTTCCCGAAAGGGGCGGCCCCCCGGAGCACGGGTGTGCATCTGTCCGGTCTCATCCGGTCGATGGCGGTGGACTACGGATTCCTCGACAAGCAATGGGTCGAGGACTTGAAATTGATTGAAGTAGCGGGAGATGGAGAGCGGTGGTGGGCGAATCTGGACGAGGACTCCCGGATTCGGATGTCCATCGGGCTCGCCTGGGAAGGCTGGTATTTGCCCCAAGTCTCAGGAGTCACACACCAACCGGGTGAGATGTGCGTCGAGGGCATCTACATGACGCACGACGGGGAATCCCTAGATGTGATTCTCCGGGAGAAACGACAGCGCACGGTCCTCGCCCTGCACGAAGTCAAGACGACGAGTAAGAGCATCAATACGGTCGGGGACATCAACTTTTTCAACGCGAAGAACTGGCTGTGGCTCACGCAAACGAGCTGCTACTGCTACGGCCTCCAGACGACGGTGGCGTATCTCCACATCCTCTATCTCTATGGGGATTACAAGCGTCCCTACGCCCCGAAGCTCCACATCTGGAAACTCGAATTTACCGAAGACGAGATTGAGAAGGTCTGGTTCCGGGTGCGGGATTACCGGGACGAGAAGGCCGCGCAAGGACTGCTGAGTCTCTAATTATGCCTATCATCCGACGACCACTCACGCCGCCTCCGGCCCCAGCACCGACGCTGCCGGCCTCCTTTCTCCGCGCGGGATTCGTCCCGCCTGATCAGGCGAGGATTCGAGGGAACACGAAATTCCGAGGGTTGATGCTCGCCACGGAAGGCCGGTCGGACACCGGCAAGACCGAGTTTGTGCTGAGCGCCCCCGGCCCTGGCGTCATCCTGGCGTGTGACCGGGGCTTTGATGCCGTGTTCGACAATCAGGCCCCTCCGCCATCCCGCCGAACGGATTTCGGCATCAAGACCCTCGCGATGCCGAGCGCCACGGATTTCGGCTCAGCTCGGGACTACCTCCCCTACTATCAAACCTTCTACCGGGAGGCCATGAACGCTATTGCCATCCCAGAAGCCCGAACGGTCTGCATCGACGGGGACAACTTCTCCTGGGACCTTCAACGGCTAGCCGAGTGGGGTAAGCTCCAGGGCATCTATCCCCAAACCAAGTATGCCGAACCGAAGGCGGCTCGGATGTCGTTCTATTACAAGCTCTGGGAGAGCGGCAAGATCATCATCACGACCAACATGATGCAGGACGAGTGGAAGGATCAACTCGACGCCAACGGTCTGCCCATCGTCGATGAGAAGGGGGAGCGCCGGCGGGAGCGCACCGGGGATTCTGTGGCGAAGGGGTATCCCGACCAAGAGTATCTCTGGCAGATCCGCATCCGTCACCTCTATCGGGGTCCCCGGATTCAGAAGATGGCCTTCGGGCCGAAGAAGGGCCAAGAGGTCCGCATCCCTGGACAATGGGGGATTCGCATCACGAAATGCAAGTCGAACGCCGATTTGGTGGGCACCGAGCTATGGGGCGATGAGTGCAATTTCTCTGGCCTCATGCAGACGGTGTATCCCCACCTCGATTTATCGGTCTGGGGGTTCTAATGTCATTGTTCCATCATGAATTTGACCGGACGCCTGCCGGTCGAGCACTTGCGGGTATCCGCAGTGATATACAGGCACTCAGGAGAGAGACTATGGCAACACTCAAGCAGATGCAGGACGCCGTGAACGAGCTGAAAACCGATGTGGCGAACGAGACCGCTGTGGATCAGTCGGTGCTCGTGTTGTTGCAGGGGCAGGCTTCGGAACTGGCCGCCATCAAGCAGCAGCTCGCGGATGCAGTGGCGTCGGGCGACCCGGCCGCGATTCAATCGTCCATCGATGACCTCACGAACCTGCACACGACGATGACGGCCAACGCGGCGTCCCTCGCTGCTGCGGTCGCCGCGAACACGGTGGCCGACCCGACCAACGCACCATCCGCACCGTCCACGCCGCCTAGCACGCCGACGTCGGGTTCCGGCACCGGCTCCGGCGACTAGTCCGACTGTAATCGATTACACTCGTGTCCTCCGCGTGCCCGCACTGTTCGCACTCTGTTCTCAACCATCGCATGGGGCGATGCATTGTCGAACGGTGTGGGTGCCGGAAGGACCCGAGGTCCTAGCAGTTGTCTCTGTTTCCAGGAGTCGGCCATGAGCGAGGAAGGCATGAAAAGACGGGGGTTCGGGTCCATGAAACTGAAGGACCCCAATCGACTCGCCAGCATCTCACGCAAGGGGGGCCAGTCGGCGCACGCCAAGGGGACGGGTCGCCACTTCAACAGCGCGGAGGCTCGATCCGCCGGTCAGAAGGGTGTTGAGACACGCCGCGCCAGGAAAGCCCGATGATTCTCGTCGACGCCGCCACCGGGAGCTGGGAGCTACAAACGCTCATCCAGCGGCAAGGGATTCAGTGCGAGAAGGAACACCTCCACGCCGCCGATGCCTGTTTCGAGGGCTACGGGCCGGAGGGGATGGTCATGATTGGGGTCGAGCGGAAGAAGCTCCCCGATGCCCTCGACTGCATTGATACCGGGCGGCTCGGGGGCTTTCAGCTCCCGAAAATGCGGCAGATGTATAAGTTCCGGTTCGTGATGGTGGAGGGGGTATGGCGGCCCGATCCGA